>Ga0163154_10009884_pt1 | contig 10771 bp, 7 predicted proteins | sample OliLakLV19MP9P1_FD_148649 | JGI IMG/M metagenome (GOLD analysis project Ga0163154, IMG submission 148649) | Freshwater microbial mat bacterial communities from Lake Vanda, McMurdo Dry Valleys, Antarctica - Oligotrophic Lake LV.19.MP9.P1 | ecosystem: Environmental > Aquatic > Freshwater > Lake >...
GCCTCGACGTGCCAATCCTCGAGATGATCGACCGCCTGCTCGCCGGCCCCGACGGATCAGCCACCCGGGGACTGCCCATCGGCAGCCTGACCAGCCAGTGGTTCGCGAACCTCGTCCCGGGACGGCTCGATCGATTCGTGACGGACGCGCTGCGCTCCATCGGCCATGTGCGCTCCATGGACCATTGCGTGATATTCGCAGACGGCAAGTCCACGCCGCGCGAGGCCCACCTCGAACTCGAGGCGTTGTGCGCGCGACACTCGGCCTCGAGTTGAAGGAGCGCGCGACCCTGCTGGCGCCAGCCCACACAGGGTTGCCGTTCCTCGGCTGGCGTCTCTACACTTCACGCGGCTCTGAGCCGGGACCCTCTCGGAAGGTGACCTGGAGCGGCCTCGGCGGCTCTCTGCAAGCCGAGCAACACTCCGCCGAGCTGCGACTTCGAGCAGGAGGTCACCCTGTCTTCGGGTTGGACCTTCTCGCGGATGGTGGGTCCTCGACCAGGCCGCGCCAGGGGGATGTCGCTCTCAGGCTTCCTGCGGATCAACATCGAATGACGGCCTCTTCCTGAGAGTTCCGTGAGGGCGGGGACGTCGCGCAAAACCTGGCGCACGCCACAGGGTTCGAACAACTCCCCGGCGTCAAGACGACTTCGGTCCCTCCTGTGGGGAACTGTAGTCGACCAGCCCATGACCACTCGACACCGCATCACCATCCTGTTCGCCTTGGTCGCGCTCGCGACCTCGTCCGCGTTGGCTCAGCCCGGCGGGCCTCCGCCGCCGCAGGCGCTCCTGCCACCGCCGGTACCCGCGTTGAACCCGATCACGGCCGAGAAGGCCGTGCTGGGCAAGATCCTGTTCTGGGACGAGCAGCTCTCGAGCGACACGACGATTGCCTGCGGGACGTGCCACGTCCCCAGCTCCGGGGGCGGTGACCCGCGCCTCGGGACGCAGCCCGAGCACCCCGGTCCCGACGCGGTGTTCGGGACCCCGGACGACATCTTCGGCTCACCCGGCGTGCGGCGCACAAACGGCTTCGGGCACTACATCGACGACCCAGCGTTCCACTTCCGCGTGCAGGCAACGTCGCGCAACTCGCCCAGCATGATCGCCGCGGCGTACTTCACGGACCTCTTCTGGGACGGGCGCGCGGACTCGACGTTCGTCGACCCGGAGACCGGCGCCGTCGTCCTCCCGAATCGCGGCGGCCTCGAGAGCCAATCACTCGGCCCGATCCTGTCGGACATCGAGATGGCATCCGAGGGCCGCGGCTGGCAGGGCGTGTTCGACCGCCTTGCAGCGGTCGAGCCGCTCGCCCTCGCGACGAACGTGCCCTCCGATGTGGCGCTGGCGCTCGCGACCGACACGACGTACCCGGCGCTCTTCCAACGCGCGTTCGGTACGCCCGAGATCAACGCGGTGCGCATCGCGTTCGCATTGGCGACGTACCAACGCACGTTGGTCCCGGACCAGTCGAAGTTCGACCTCGTCGCCCGCGGACAAGCGACCTTCACGGCCGCGGAGCAGCAGGGCTGGGGCGCGTTCAACGCCCCTGGGCCCCGGTGCGCCGTCTGCCACGCGGGCGCGCTCTTGAGCGACAACCAGTTCCACAACCTCGGCCTCCGGCCGATCGCGGAGGACTCCGGGCGCTTCGCCGTGACCGGCAACGTCGCGGACCGAGGACGCTTCAAGACGGCGAGCCTGCGCAACGTCGCGCTGCGCCAGCGTTTCTTCCACACCGGCCTCGTGCCGACGCTGCAGGGGGTGCTCGGCTTCTACGACGGTGACGGCGGGCCGTTCGCCGAGAACAAGGACCCGTTGCTCGCGGGCCTCATGGTCCCGCCGCAGGTGCGCCCGAACATCGAAGCGCTCTTGAACACGCTGACCGACCCGCGCGTCGCGAGCGAGACGTTCCCGTTCGATCGGCCGACGCTGCGCTCCGAGCAGGCCGCGCCGAACCCGCGGCTCCTGGGCTTCGGCGCCGTCGCGGGTCAAGGGGGCTTCGTGCCACAGCTCATCGCCGACGTAGCGCCGCTCGAGGGCAACGACGCCTTCCGCATCGGCGTGCACCGCGCGCTCGGAGGGCAGTTCGCGCTCCTGAAGGTACAGCTCGACCTGGCGACGATCCCGGTCGCGGCGACGGTGGTCGACCTGCGCAACGGCTTGCCGTCGGCGCAGATGTTGTCCGGCGCGGGCCCGGGCCAGGGCCACGCGACGTGGCTCGACGTCGACGCGACGGCGTCGGTGCTCGTCGGGCTCACCTACGACGCCCAATGGTGGATCCGCGACTTCGCCGCGCCGGGCGGCATCGCGAAGTCGGACTGGGCCCGCGTGACGATCGAGCCGCGTTGAGGCTGCCGGCGGCTGGCCTGTCGATCGCAACGCGAGCGTGCCGCATGCGCGCGGCGGGAACGAGCTATCGCTCCCGCCCGAGCTCGAGTCGGAGCGCGAGCCGCGCGCGCCGCCACACGCGCGCTAGCAGCGCGGCGAAGACTGCCAGCGCGATCCCGAACCACCACTCCAGGGCGTTGGCGATCCTGTCGTGGTCGACGAGCTTGTCTGCGACGATGTTGATCGGACCCGCGACCAACATGCAGAGCACTGCGGCTTGCTGCGCGCGCAGGACCCAACGCTCGAGCTCGGGCAGGCGGGCGGCGTCGGCGCGCGTGAGCGCCCACGCCAGCAGCAGCTCCGCAATCCCCGTGCCGCCGAAGAACACGTAGATGCCGTAAAGGCGCAGCAAGCGATAGACGTGCCCCTCCGTGCCGAGGAAGGTGGCGTACAGCACCAGAAATACCGCCCCCGCGACGCCGACTCCGAAGATCCAGCCGCGCAGCCGAGGGCCTGCAAGGCCGCGCGCACGGAGCCACTGCGCGGCGACCCACCAGAGCAGGACGAGCAGCGTCGCGCTCGGCAACACCAACGCGCGGAACACATGCACTGCGGGCACCTGTCGGCACGCCCTGCTGACCGAGCAGTTGCCGTCGAAGTGAGGGAATAGGCCAGCGACCTGCCCTCGCGCCACGGAGATCACGAGCCCGCCGTGGATGGCGAGCATCAAGAGCGCTGCGGCGGAGCCGGGTAGGAGCCACGCGGGCAGTCCGCCGCTCGCGCGCGTCCCGGCCAAAGGGTGCTGCGTGGGTTGGTGTCGCTCGCTCAATGTCGCGGTCAGGGTAGCCTCTCCGGGCGTACGTCTCTGCGCCGAGCGGCAGCGCGTCTTGGCTGCGCTCCGCCACGCTACCCGCGCTGGCCGACCCTCGGCCCGCATCGCGCCGCGACCTCGTCTTCGGTGGCGGGGTGATGTCGCTCAACCAAACGCGAGGCGCGTGAACGTCACGCCGCCGATCGCGAGGGCCACAAGCGCGAACAGCCACGCTCCGCGCATGCGCCAAATGGGGCGCACAGCGAGGCCCGGTAGACCGGCGGCGCTCACGAGCAGCGTGAGCCCCGCGGCGAGTCCGACGAACGCCGCCGGCACGTCGCTCATGGGATGGAACTCCGTCGCGGCCTCGCGCGCGAGCTCGGGCACGCAGCGCAAGCCGAGTGCTCGTGCCACGCACGGAAAATACTGGTACACCTACGTCCCCCTCGACGCCCCTGGCTGCGTTGCGCCTCCTCCGAAACCAGCGAGGTTGCCTGCGTCCGTCGCCTCCATCAGCGGCGTCCGCGCCGTTCGCGCCAACAGCGCATCCAGGCCTAGGTACGCGACCGACAACGGGGCCGCCAGCGTCACAAAACGCACGAGGCGGGCCTCGACGGGCAGGAAGCGCGACACGACCAAGCCCGCGATGGCGCACACCGAGCCCGCACAACGTCCACCACTCACGCCCTCAGCTCACGCTGGAACGGGAGGAATCAGCCGACGACGGCAGCGCCGGGATTGACAACCGGCGGAGACTGCGCGGGCTCGGTATCGCCCCCGCGAGATGCCGTATCGAATGGGCTATGCGGAGGGCCCGTTCGGGCTCATCGTCGAGACTTGTTCGCACAGCCCGAGCTCAAGTACTCCAGAGGTGCCTGCGGCGAGTCCGCCGACGAGCGTTCGTGAGCCCCAACCACATCACAGACCCATGACCCAATCCCATACCGTCAATCGCAGGATCGTGCTGGCGGAGCGCCCCGAGGGCGAGCCCGATGGCGATACCCTGCGACTGGAGACCGGCGATCTGCCGGTCCCCGACAAGGGGCAGATGCTCCTGCGCAACGAGTACCTGTCGCTCGATCCCTACATGCGTGGGCGCATGAGCGACGCGCCCTCCTACGCCGAGCCGGTCGCGGTCGGCGACGTCATGGTCGGCGGGACCGTGTCGCAAGTCGCCACATCGAGCGTCGACGGGTTCGTGGAGGGCGACTGGGTCGTCGCGTTCGGCGGCTGGCAGGACTACGCATTGTCGGACGGCAAGGGGCTCATCCACCTGGGCAAGGACCCGGAGCACCCGTCCTGGTCATTAGGTGTTCTCGGAATGCCCGGCCTGACCGCGTGGGCGGGTCTCACCCGGATCGGGCAGCCGAAGTCGGGAGAGACGCTTGTGGTCGCAGGTGCCAGCGGACCGGTGGGTTCGACCGTCGGCCAGGTCGCCAAGATCTTGGGCTGCCGCGTCGTAGGCATCGCGGGTGGGGACAAGAAGTGCTCCCACGTGGTCGACACGCTCGGCTTCGACGCCTGCATCGACTACAAGGCCGTTCGTTTCCCCGCCGCGCTCGAAGCCGCGGTGCCGGATGGCATCGACGTCTACTTCGAGAACGTCGGGGGGGCCGTTTTCGACGCGGTCCTGCCGCTCCTCAACCCGTCGGCCCGCATCCCACTCTGTGGACTCATCTCGCAATACAACGCCACCGCGCTGCCAGAGGGCCCGGACCGGATGAACTACCTCATGGGGCAGATCCTGCGCCGCAGGATCACCATGCGAGGCTTCATCGTCTTCGATGACTTCGGCCACCTCTACCCGGAGTTCGTATGTCAGATGAAGGCCTGGGTCGAGGAGGGCAAGGTCCTGTACCGCGAGGAGGTAATCTCGGGACTCGAGGAGGCCCCCGCGGCCTTCGTCGGCCTGCTGCGCGGCGAGGCGTTCGGCAAACGCGTCGTGCATCTCGACGATTGACGCGCCGCGGCAGCTCACACCCACAACACCACATCTCACACACGCCCATGAAGATCCTGATGGTCCTGACGTCGCATGACCAGCTCGGCGACACCGGCAAGAAGACTGGCTTCTGGCTCGAAGAATTCGCAGCACCCTACTTCGTCTTCAAGGATGCGGGCACCGACATCACGCTGGCGTCGCCCCGGGGCGGGCAGCCGCCGCTCGATCCCAACAGCGACACGGAAGATGCACACACCGACGCGACCCGGCGCTTCGAGGGGGACGAGGCAGCGCAGACGCAGCTCGCCAGCACGCAGGTGCTCGCGGACGTCGACGCCGAGGGTTTCGATGCCATCTTCTACCCCGGCGGCCATGGTCCGCTATGGGACCTCGCAGGCGACGCCGACAGCATCCGGCTCATCGAGGCCTTCGCCAGCGCCGATCGTCCCATCGGCGCCGTATGCCACGCGCCGGCCGTCTTCCGGGAGCCGAAAGGCGCCGATGGCAAGCCGCTGGTCGCGGGCAGAAGAGTGACCGGGTTCTCCAACTCCGAGGAGCAGGGTATCGGCCTGACTGACGTCGTCCCGTTCCTGGTCGAGGACATGCTCGCCGCCAACGGCGGCAAGTACGAGAAGGGGGACGACTGGGCGTCCTATGTCGTGATCGACGGGAATCTCGTCACCGGGCAGAACCCGGCGTCGTCCGAGGAAGCCGCCCGCGAGCTCCTGAAGCTGCTGTAGGGAGACCGAACGCGGGCCATCCACGATCGTGCTCGTCGGCCCGGACGCCTAAAGCTCGCCTTTCGGGAACGGCACGCTCTGCAGCGAGGTGTTGACGCTGGCGCACTATACGGCGCCGTTCACGCTCGACGCATCGGGCGCGGGGACGACGACATTGCCCGTCGAGTTGGCGACCTCGGTCGTGACGTCCCAGAAGTCGGTGCGGCAGAGCCACGAAGGCGGATAGAGCGTGAGGTCGACGCAATTGGGCTGCGCTCCTGTCGCGATGAGGACGCGGCCGTCGCTCCATTCCGCGATCGACGTTGAGCCCATGGTCAGCACCGTCATGGTGGGCCGATAGCTCGACGTGACTCCGGCGAAGGAGTTCACGCCTGCGAGGAGCGGGTGGCCAGGCGCGTTGATCGTCCCGAGGAAATACGGTCCTCCGTTCTGGGTCTGCCCGCTGCCACCGACGATCACCTCGTAGTTGGGGCCCCGGGCGGGGACCCGGTACCCTATTCGACCCACGCGCAGGCCCCGGTACGCTCCTCTCATGCCCACCCGCCTCATCGAGTGTGTCCCGAACTTCTCCGAGGGCCGCGACCTCGCCGTCATCAAGGAGATCACGAACGCGATCGAATCGGTCGAGGGCGTCACGCTGCTCGACGTCGACCCGGGCAAGGCGACGAACCGCACCGTCGTCACCTTCGTCGGTGAACCCGAGCCCGTGATCGAGGCCGCCGTCCGCGCCGGCCGCCGCGCCAAGGAGCTCATCGACATGCGCTCGCACAAGGGCGAGCACCCACGCTTCGGCGCGCTCGATGTGTGCCCGCTCGTGCCGATCGCAGGCGTGACGATGGCGGAGGCCACGGCGTACGCGCGGGAGCTCGGCGAGCGCCTCGGCGCCGAGGCAGGGATCAGCGGCTACTTCTACGAGGCCGCCGCGACGCGCCCCGAACGTAAGAACCTCGCCACCGTGCGCGCGGGCGAGTACGAGGGTCTGCATCAGAAGCTCTCCGACCCGAACTGGCGCACGGACTTTGGCCCCGGCACGTTCGACCCCGGCTTCGGCGTCACCGCGGTCGGCGCGCGCAAGTTCCTGATCGCCTACAACGTCAACCTGAATACGACCTCGACGCGCCGCGCAAACGCGATCGCGTTCGACATCCGCGAGAAGGGCCGCGTCAAGCGCGAGCCCGACCCCGTCTCCGGCAAGGTCGTCCGCGACGAGAAGGGCCAGGAGGTCTGGGTCCCGGGTTCGCTGAAGGCAGTGAAAGCCATCGGCTGGTTCATCGAGGAGTACGGCATCGCGCAGATCTCGATCAACCTGACCGACATCGACATCACGCCCGTACACGTCGCGTTCGACGAATGCGTGCAGAAGGCCGCGACACGCGGCGTGCGCGTCACGGGCTCGGAGGTCGTCGGCATGGTGCCGCTGCGGGTGCTCATCGAGGCGGGCGAGCACTACCTGCGTCTGCAAGGGCGCTCATTGGGTGTCCCGCACGCCGAGCTGGTCAAGATCGCGGTCAAGTCCATGGGACTCGCGGAGCTCACACCGTTCGACCCCGAGAAGCGCGTCATCGAGTACGCGATCCGGGACAAGTCGAAGAAGCGCCTGATCGACCGTACGCTCGTCGGCTTCACGCACGAGACCGCGTCGGAGTCGCCCGCCCCCGGCGGCGGCAGCGTCGCGGCTGCGGTGGGCGCGCTGGGCGCGGCGCTCGGCACGATGGTCGCGAACCTCTCCAGCCACAAACCTGGCTGGGACGCACACTGGGAGGAGTTCTCGGCCACCGCCGTGCAGGGCCGCGACCTGCACGAGCGCCTGCTCGCGCTCGTCGACGAGGACACTGCGGCGTTCACCGCGATCATGGAGGCCTGGAAGGCGCCGATGGACGTCCGCCAGGCGCGCATCGAAGCCGCGACCGTCGGCGCGATCGAGGTCCCGCTGGCCGTCATGCGCGATGCGCTCGCCGCGCTGGACGTCTGCCGCCTGATGGCGGAGACCGGGATGGATGCCTCACTCTCCGATGCCGCGGTCGGCGCGTTGTGCGCCCGCACAGCGGTCCGCGGCGCGGGCTTCAACGTGCGCATCAACGCCAAAGGCCTGACAGATGCGACGCGCAAGGCGGCCTTCCTCGCGGAGGCCGATCGTCTCGAAGCAGAGGCTGCCGCGCGCGAGGAGGCCGTCGTCGCCCTCGTGCACGGCAAGCTCTGAACACCGCAGGCCGCAAACAAGTGGCGATACGGAGCCCGGGCAATCGCCACCCTTGTGGTGGAGATTGCGCGGGCTCCGTATCGCGAGTAGAGGCTGCCGCGCGCGAGGAGGCCGTCGTCGCCCTCGTGCGCGCACAGCTCTGAGCCTAGCCGTCGAGGTGTGAGCGCGCGCCACATGCGGCGCGCGCTCGTCGCGCTAGATCAATCGCGCACGTACAGCCGATGTTCGCGCGCTGCCGGCGCGTCGAAGTCAAAGCGCACGACGAAACGATCGGCGTCTCCGTCGTCGTCGAAGTCAGCGATCAGGACCTGGGCCAGGTCGGCCACGGTGTCCGACTCTAGGAGCGAGTATCCACCCGCCCCATTGCTCGTGAGCACCCGCACCTCGAACGCCGGGCCCTCTGCCCACGTGTACAGGTCGAGGTCACCGTCCTCGTCGTGGTCGCACAGCGCGAGCGACGAGTACACCATGAACGGCCCCGTCAGCCCGAGCGCCGTGAAGTTCCCCGCGAGGTCGTTCCGCAACGGCTCGAGCGCTCCGCCAGTTGTCGGATAGGTCAGGAGGTCAAGGTCCCCGTCCGAGTCGAAGTCGACGAGCAGGACGCGGTCCGACGCAGCCGTCATCTCGGTGACCGTCGACGAGGTGACACCGCTGCCGGCGCCGAGCGCGATGCGAAACTCCCCCACCGTCCCGATGACGACGTCCATGACACCATCGTGGTCGAGGTCCGCGATCGCAGCGGTCTCGATCGGCCCATTCCCGAGCACGGCGCCCGAGTCCACGAAGCCGCCCGCGCCATCGCCGACGCGCAGCACAGGCTCGCCGAGCGCGTCGACCGCCACATAGTCGAGCGTGCAATCGCCGTCGGCGTCGACGAAGCTCGACACCGGTGTCAGGAGCGCCGTCGGCCCGGCCGTGAAGTTGCCGCTGCCATTGTTCCACCAGATGGCGGCGCTCGACGTGAGCGGCACGTCGACGACGAGGTCGAGATCGCCGTCGCCGTCGATGTCCGCGGCCGCGAGGACGGCCGTGTCCGAGGCGCCGAAGACGGCGCCCGCCCCGAAGGCTCCGAGACCATCGTTGAAGAGCACACGCGCGCCCGCACCGACCCCCGAGAGCGCGACATCGATCGCCCCGTTCCCATCGAAGTCACCCGTGACGCCGCTCGACGCGGCCACGGCGGGGATCGTCGTTTCGGACAGCGTGAACGTCGCGCTCGGCTGGCCGCCCGATACGGACGGGAAGTAGAGGCGGTGTGCGGCGCCGTCGATCGCGACAAAGAGGTCCATATCGGAGTCACCGTCGATGCGCGCTGCCACGACCCCGACGGCGTTGTCCGGCAGCCCGCGCATCGTCGACTCGCTGACCATGCCCGTTCCGTCGTTGAACCACCAACGCTCGCTGTCGAGGTACTTCACGGTGGCGACGTCGAGGTCGCCGTCGCCGTCGAGGTCGACGAGGGCGACACTGCGGTGCTCGTTGTTGCCGAAGTACTGTGACGTGTCCCCGAAGCTCCCCGTGCCGTCGTTCAGGAGCAGCTCGTTCTGCCCGATGACAGCGATCACGCAGTCGAGGTCACCGTCGCCGTCCATGTCGCCCAGCGCGACGTCCTGCGCCAATGCGACGGTGACCTCGTCGCCGGCGGTGAAGGTCCCGTCGCCGGCGTTGAGCCACGCGCGAACGGGCTGCCCACCCGCGTTGCCCGCCGTTACCAGGTCGAGGTCGCCGTCGCCGTCGAGATCGCCGAGCGCGAGCGCCTCGGTGATGCCCGAGCCGAGCGCTTGCCCGCTGTCGGTGAAAGTCCCGGCGCCGTCGTTCATGAAAACGAGGTCAGCCCCGCCGCCGACGTTGCCCGCGCACAGGTCGAGGTCCCCGTCGCAGTCGAAGTCACCCAGCGCGACGGCGCTCACGGCACTGCCGCCGAACGGCGCGCCGAATGCCGCGAACGCGCCGCCGCCCGTATTGAGCGCGACACGCACCGTGGTGCCCGTCGCGACGACGAGGTCCAGCAGGCCGTCCGAGTCGACGTCGCCGACGGCGATGTCGACCGTGGAAATCGCCGCCCCAACAGAGTAGGTGAAGCCGCCGTTACCGTCGCCGAAGAGCAACCCGAGGCCCGCGCCCGTGCCCTCACCGACCACGAAGTCCATGTTCCCGTCGCGGTCGAAGTCACCCGCCGCGACCGAGGTCGCCGTGCCCGCCGTGGCGAACCCAGCGCTGGCGGCGATGAGGCCGGGCCGCAAATCCTTCACTCCGGACGGGACGGCGTCGAGGCCGGTCCCGACCGACTCGATCGCGTTCGCCGCGAGGCTCGGCGAGATGTCGACGCCAGAAGGGCGCCCCGCCGTGACCTCCGTGACCGAGTGCTCTCCGCGCATGCGCACCGTGGGCGCCGTCCCGAACGTCAGGACCGCCACGTCGAGCTCGGGGCCCATCGCAACCGACGCGCCCGCTCCGAACGTATCGGACGTGACGGGGAGGGCAAGGCCGGAGGCCGGCGTGCCATTGAACACGATCTGCTTGTCGAACTTGATGTAGAGCTGGTCGCCTGCATCGACGCTGCCGCTCTGGTTCGAATCGAGGAAGTGCACCGGCCCGAGGATGCGCAGGTTCGCCAGCGAGAAGTCCGTCAGCGAGACCGCGGGGGTCGACAAGTTGCCGCCAAGGTCGCGCGCCACAGCGCGTACGCGCATGGCGACGCCGTCCGGCGCAAGCCCCGACTGCCAGGCGAAGTTCCCGGTGTCCGGAGCC
>Ga0163154_10009885_pt1 | contig 10769 bp, 17 predicted proteins | sample OliLakLV19MP9P1_FD_148649 | JGI IMG/M metagenome (GOLD analysis project Ga0163154, IMG submission 148649) | Freshwater microbial mat bacterial communities from Lake Vanda, McMurdo Dry Valleys, Antarctica - Oligotrophic Lake LV.19.MP9.P1 | ecosystem: Environmental > Aquatic > Freshwater > Lake >...
GGAGTGATTATACGGAACCGGAATCGCCTGCGGGTGATAGTCGAGCATACGCGGGCAGAACGAACAGACAACGAAATTGTGCGCCTCGAAGGTCTGATGTGCTGTCGGGGGCGGGTGAATCGCCCCCGAAATCGGCTGAAAATTGTGGATATTGAACGCCCAAGGATACAAATAGCCGTCCCAGCCGACAATATCGAGCGGGTGATATTTATAATGATAGGGCGTGATGGCTCCGCGTGCCTTGATATTGACAACATAATCGCCGCTTTGGTCTATGGTGACGAGTTCCGACGGTTCGCGCATATCGCGCTCGGTATAGGGCGCGTGTTCGAGGATTTGCCCATACTCGTTGCGGTATCTTCTCGGAATTTCAATCGCAGAGTTGGCTTCGATAATGAGAATGCGGGCGTCTGCGGCAGTGAAGATCGCACGATATATTACGCCGCGTGGCACGACGAGATAATCGCCGTTTGAGAAGGGAAGCGTGCCGAACATGGTCTCCAGTCTGCCCTCGCCCTGATGGATATAGAGCAGTTCGTCGCCGTCCGCGTTCTTATAAAAGTCGGTCATTTCGGCGTTCGGGCGGGCGATACTCATACTGACATCGGGATTGATGAGCAACGGAACGCGCCCGCTTACAATATCGCCATACGCGGGCAGATTTTTGGTCTTGAGATGGTGATGGCGCAGGGCTTCGGGGGGCGCGAGCGATATTGTTATTGCCTTCGGCGTCTCGAATGCCTCCATTTGGGTCGGCGCGTTGACGTGATAGAGCGTACTGCTGATGCCGCTAAACCCTTTTGTGCCGAATACTTGCTCTGCGTAGAGATTTCCGGCGTCATCGCGAAACTGGATATGCTTTTTGGCGGGCAATATGCCGCGTTTGGTATACCGCATTGTCTTCTCCCTTGAAAACTCGCATTTGAGTATAGGAATGTACCCTGCTAAAAAATGCCTACTGTCAGGGTACAAGAACGTACCCTGCTAAAAAACAGGCGTCCTACGGACGCAATCCCTCCTATGGAAGGCTGTCGCTTCCCGATGAAAAGGCTTTGTTTGCATATCCGTTATAGTTGCCGCGATAATCCTGCGGTGCGCGTCCGCAGGACGCCTGTTTTTGAGTCGGGTACGTTCTTGTACCCGGTTCATACGCTCCCAAACCTTCTCCCTCTCTCCTAATCCCTTCCCTATCCCAACGCTTCCTGATACGCGGCGGCACGTTCCCAAGCCGACATCGCCTCATCGAGGGCAGAGTGAACGCCGCCGTGTTCCTGCGAGAGTGCGACGACGTTATCGGTGGGCGCAGGGGCGGAAAGTTTGGCTTCGATAGTCTTCACGCGGGCTTCGAGGTCGGCGATTTTCTGCTCGGCGGCGATTGTTGCGGCTTTGGCGCGTTGTCGCTCTTTGGAAAGTTGATAGGCGTTCATACCGGCGGGAACCGAAGGCATATCGGGACGCTGCGCCAACAAGTCGGACAGGTTATTTTTGCCGCCGACGGACTGCGACGCGGGAGCATTTCCGTTCGAGGCGGGCTTATTTTGACCTTGACCGGGCAGTTTGCCGAGCGATTTGGCTTCGCGATACTGCGTATAGGGCAAATCATAGAGTGCCGCATGACCGTCGGCGACTTCGAGCGTGCGATCCGTGACTTGGTCGAGCAGATAGCGGTCATGCGAGATGAGAATCAGGGTTCCGTCGAATTGATTGAGCATATTGCCGAGTGCTTCGCGGCTTTCGAGGTCGAGATGGTTTGTCGGTTCGTCCAAAATCAGCAGGTTGGGGCGAAGAAGAGTCAACTGCGCGAGGACGAGTTTGTTTTTCTCGCCGCCGCTCAACATTCGGACTTGCTTGAAGGCGTCGTCGCCGGTGAAAAGGAACTTGCCGAGATGCGTGCGAGCGTCTACGGGATCGACTTCGCGCACGTCCATGATATTATCGAGAACCGTCGCGTCAAGGTCAAGATCGGAAGTGTCCTGCGCGAAGTATCCGACTGTCACGCTCGCCCCCAAACGCGCCATACCGGAAGTCGGCGGCTCTCTGTCGAGAAGCAATTTGATGAGTGTGGACTTGCCCGCGCCGTTGGGACCGACAACACCGACCCGTTCGTTGCGCCGTATCATGCCGCTGAACCCCGAAAACAGAACGCGACTGCCATATTGCTTCCCAAGATTGTCGAAAATCACGACTTCGTTGCCGCTGACCTGTGTCGGCTTGATCCCAAACTTGACGCTCTTGCCCTTCGCGTCGGGGCGTTCGGTTGCTGTGGCAGTGGGGTTCTGCGTCAAGCCGTGCGCCTTGATTCGCTCTGCCCAGCGCATCCGCATCACGGCTTGATTCTTCTTCGACGGCGTATTTTTCCACTTCTCGAAGAACGCGGTGAGGCGGGCGATCTCGCTTTGTTCACGGTTGAAGAGTTCTTCTTGGCGGCGGCGGTTCTCCTGCTTCTGCTTGTAGAACCCGCTGAAGTTTCCATTGTATACCGTCAGTTTGCCCTGATCCATATCGGCAACCGACGTGACGACTCTGTCCAGAAAATAGCGGTCATGCGAGACAAGGACAATCGCACCGCCAAAGTCGCGCAGGAAACTTTCGAGCCATTCGGTGGCTTCGATGTCGAGGTGGTTGGTGGGTTCATCGAGAAACAGAATGTCGGGACCCGACAGCAGAAGTCTTGCCATTGCGAGGCGGGTTTTCTCGCCGCCGGAGAGTTTGCCGCAGAGTTTGTGAATATCGTTGCCGGTAAATCCGAGCCGTTTGAGGACGCCCGGAATATCGCGCAGGTTGTCATAGCCGCCCATCGCCTCGAATCGGTCACGCATTCTGCCATATTCCTGCATGATGGAGTCGAGGGCTTCGCCTGTGGCACTTCCCATTTCGACTTCAATCTCTCGCAGACGGCTCTCTTCTTCCATGACGTGCGCGAACGCGGCTTCTGCCTCTTGGAGAACGGTCTTGTCGGGATGAACGCCGTCTTCCTGCTTCAGATAGCCGGCGCGAATGCCCGTCCAGAAGTTGACACTGCCGCCTTGGGCTTCGCTTTGCCCGGTGAGGATACGCAGGAGGGTGGTTTTGCCGGAGCCGTTGCGCCCGACAAGCCCTAATTTCTGCCCCCACTCCAAGCGGAAGGTGATATTCTCGAAAATGGGTTCGCCATTGAATTCTTTTTTGACGTTGTTGACGGTCAGCAGACTCACAGTGTTCTCTCCTCTTGTTCTCTTTTCTATTGTATCGTGTATTGGGCGGGTTTGGCAAATTGTGGGGGAAGATAGAGGACAGGGAGGGGTGTTCTTGGAACTTGGGGGCATCTTCCACTGGGTTGGTGGAGTATTCCACGAGTGTGGCGGACGGTTCCACTGCGTTGGTGGAAGATGCGGCGGCTTTGGTGGAGTGTTCTGCGCGGCTGGCGGAGGGTTCCACGAAGTTGGTGGAACGCTCTCTTGGTTTGGTGGAAGATGCGGCGGCTTTGGTGGAATTGGCGAAACGGCTGTCATCGGCAGGGCGCGACCCGGTGGGTGGGTCGCGGGCTGTCTGGGAGAAGGGCATAGAAGAAAAATAGTTGCTTGAGAGGTTGACTTTATAGGCGAATACTTCTATAATACAATTCAACACATACTCTTTGTGCCGAAGCGTACTTCCTCATTGTACGTTTCTCATTGCTCTTCCGCTTTCAAGCCTGTTCGTGTTGCAAGCATTCTTTCTCTCGAAGGAGAAACGCCCATGTTGCGCCGTATCCTATCTGCTATCTTTGTTGCCTTAATGTTGCTTACCATTCAGGGTTTTGCCTCCGCCGAGCCGCTTGCGGGTAAGGACATGAAGGTTCAAGTGATCTTTAATGGCAGTGAGTTTGATTCGGGGAATTTCACGAGAATCTTCACGGTTGATCCTAATTATCCTCAAGATACAGTGGAGCTTCCGGCGTATGGAAATGGAGCCTTTTCCATCAATGTTTTCGATACCGGACCGAACACAGCATCTGTCCTTATTACAAATAACTTTGTGAGGACATATGGAGATTCCAACGATGGCAGAAACCTTCTTTCCTTTTCGGGAGTATCTGCTCAGTTTCCGACATTCACCAATGTAGTTTTGGGTGCGTCCAGTTCTGCTTATAATGACCCTTCCCGTGTTAGTTTTTCGGGAGAGACGTTTATCTATAACTTCAATGCACCTCTCTCGGTGCAACAAGGAGATTTTCTTCGATTGGATTTGACTGTCAGACCTGTTCCTGCGCCCTCAGCACTCGCGGCGTTTGTCATTGGAGCGGTTCCGGGTGCGGCGGTGTTGTTGCGTCGGCGTCGCAAGGCATAGGGTTTGCCCGACACCTCACAAACTCCCGAAGCGTCTGCCGAGTCCCAAGCGCGGCAGACGCTTTGTTGTGTCAGTTGGTGAGAAGGGAGAAATCGGCAGGGCGCGACGAGGCGGGCGGGTCGGGGAACCGTCCGGCGGGGTGGTGTCAAACAAGAAGCGGTTCGGGGGATTCGCGCAAAGCAGGATGCACCCATGCCTGAACAATGTCGGCGGGCGGAACGCCATACCGCAGTAAATCCGTCACGATGCCGTCTTCCGTCCAGTCCTCGTCAATCCAGATTTTGCCGTCTTTGATCCGCAGAATCAGACGGACACGCGAAACGTGTTCCTGCCCGCGCCACCCGACGTTATAAAGAATATAGATCGCCTTCGCGTCGTCACTGGCGAAGAGATTCTCTGTACCTTCCGGCGGGTAGCGATAATAGTAGGATTCGGTGATGGCGCGTTTGATGAGGGTGCGGTAGTTCTCTAATCGATCCATTCGGTGATCTCCTCGTCAACAATATCCACAACGATAATCGAAAGCTGCTTGCGCCGCATCAGCGTTTGGAAGGAAGTCCGCAACTGCAATGCTTTGTATGCTTCCGTTGAAACCGCAAGATACAGGGCACATTCTGGGAAATAATCTTCCAAGATATTGCGATAGATTTGGTACTGCCCCAATGCCTGTTGAAGCGCGTGAATCAGTGACTTTTCCGAGAAACTCTTAACTTCGACAACAATCACTTGCTTTGTGCTGTCTGCTGTGTCACGCTCGGCTTTGAGGTCGGCGTACAGCGTATCGGTTCCAATATCCAGCGTAAACGGATCGTTGGTGATTGTCCAGCCATCTCGGATGAGCGCATTCTTGACCGGCTGATGAATTTTGTCGGATGCGGGCATGATGGTGCTATTATACCGCAGGAGGCACAAAAGACGAATGACTTTGCCGGACACCCTCCCAAACTCCCGAAGCGTCTGCCGAGTCCCAAGCGCGGCAGACGTTTTTTTGTGTTGGTTGGCGAGACGGCTGAAATCGGCAGGGCGCGACGCGGTGGGTGGGTCGGGGAACCGTCCGGCGGGGGTGATGTGTGTAGTTATAGACCGAACTCTTTATTGATTTGGCGCAGAATATCTTGCAGAGTTTGCTCGATAGCTCCCATGCGGGCTTCGGTGGCTTGATAACCGGCTTCACGCAAGGCATAGAATTGTTTGCGGATACGGTGAGCAATCAGTTCGGGGCGGTTGAGATGCAGAACGCGCAGGTGGTTGGCTCCGCGCTCTGTGAGAGCAAGAAGCATTCCCTCGCCTTGTTCGCGGAAATGCTCTACCCTGTTGTCAAGGAGAGGATTGAGAAGGCAGAACTCCGGTTCGGTGCGCCAGTAGTTGCCCTTGAATTCGTTGCAGGGATGGCAACAGTAAACGAGATTGTCGGGGCTGTCATCGCCACCCTGACGCTTCGGCTGTCTGTGGTCAATGGTGAGTTCTGAACCTGTATCGGTTTCGCTGACGCCGCAGTATTGGCATCGGTAGTCGTCTCGAACGCGAATGAATTGACGCAACGATTCTTTCATCGGTGTGCAAGACTTCTGTTGTGGATGCGCTGATACTCGGTTTCGATGGCTTGGCGTTCGGCTTGGATTTCCGCGAGAAATTGCTGATACCGGCGCACCATGTTTTCTTTGCGCGTTGCCAATGCTTCGAGTTCTTTGGTACGGGCTTCGAGTTCGAGACCTTCGGCAAGCAATCGTTCGTTAGTGGCTTCCAATCCGGCAATTTGTTGCTTCGCCTTTTCAGAGAGTTTGACTTTCTCCATCGTTGCGCTTCCTTTCTGTCTGTGTTGTTTTATTATACCACAGCGGCAAAAGAGACACGAGCGCGGCAGACGCTTTGTTGTCTGAACGGTGAGGGTGATGATGGAATGATGGGCTGTGATTGGATTCGTGAGGCGTGAGAGAGGGCAGATCATAGTCTATCAGACAATCACAAAAATCACCGTTCAGACAAGGGACGAGAAGGGAAAAGGCGGCAGGGCGCGACGAGGCGGGTGGGTCGGGGAACCGTCCGGCGGGGGTGATGTGGTATTTAAGGAAGCGTCCAATCCACCGTAACGAGATTTTTGACGTGCTGGAAATGTGCATCGTGCGTGACGAGGGTTGCGCCGATGGCAAGGGCAGTTGCGGCGATCCAAATATCATTGAGCGGGATCATTGCTCCGGCACGGCGGAGGTCTGCTCGTATCTGTCCGTAAATGCTGTTGATGTCCTGCGAGGATTGGACGACGCCGCTGATTCTATCGAATGCTTTATTCCCAATCAGTCGAATCTTGGCACGCAGTTGTGGGTTGAGCGTGTTGTAGTAACCGTATTCCCACTCTGCGACAGTGGCAAAACTGATGTAACCGCGATCTCCGGGCTTGAGAGCGTTAACGTGCGCTAAAACCTCTAACTTTTCTTCGGCGAGGAATGTGTAGGAATCGGTGTCAAGCAGGTATGTCTGGGACAAAGTTTTCCTCTCTGGCTTCTCGGAACATTCGTCTTAATTCTTCCGCTTCCTCATGAGTAAGATACGGTCCCTCTTCGATGAATTTGAGCAGGCGGTCTCGGAAACTTCCCTGCATTTGGGCATCTTTGGGCTTGTGTTCTTGTTCGGGCGTCGGTTCTTGGGTTGTCGTGACTGCCATTTCGTTCCTCCTTCGGCACTGGAATAACTTGCTTTGTGCAGTTCGGCACGATTTGTGACATTATACCATAGCGTCAAAAGAGTCACGAGCGGTTCAGACGCTTTTTGTTGTGTCAGTTGGCGCGACGCGGTGGGTGGGTCGGGGAACCGTCCGGCGGGGTGGTGTTCTGTTTCCGCTTACATTTTATCTTGCGCCGACGGGTTCTGCGGTCTTTGCTTCCGCCATCAAGCCGCTTCGGAGCAGAGACAACTGTTCGTAGCCATCTTCCATTCCCAAATCGTCGGGGTGCGCCAAAAGCCAGCAGTCCAAAAGTTTGGATGCCGATTCGATCTCATCCCATGTTGTCGCGTCCAAAACCTGCTCGATAACCTCTTGGCGTTCCATCGTGAGTGTCGTGTTCATAAAGCGAGTCTCCTTGTCAGCACGACTTCGGTGGCAAGTGCTTCGTCGCTCAGTCGGCTACGCAATATGGAGAGGGCTTCGGGGGTGAAAATCAGGGAAGCGTCGGCAACGGTTCGATCTTCTCCGTTCATCAGACGGGCTTGAAGATACAGGGTGAAGAAATCACGGCGTAGAAAGAAGTCGGCGCGTGTTCCGCTGAGGGTAGTGCGCGGCGGTATCATGAGCGGAGAGTTTCCGGCGCAACAGGAACGACGTGAGTCACTTGGAAGTCTACGGGGTCAAGCGCAGGCGTGCGGCAATGCGAGACGGGCGAGTTTTCGGCTTCCAGTTGGTGTAGCAATTCCCAATCGGCACGCGCCGCTTCGTCGCCTGTTGTGCGGAACAGAAGTTCGAGGGCTTGCTCGACCAACGCACTTTCGGTATCGCCGCTGTTTGCCGCGAGTTGTTCCAGACGTTGCGCCTGTTTGTCGGCAATCATGATCTGTTTTCCCATCAGCCCATCTCCTTGCCAAAACAAGATAACGAGATTATACCGCAGGAGGCGCAAAAGACGAACGACTTTGCCCGACAGCCTCACAAACTCCCGAAGCGTCTGCTGTGTCCCAAGCGCGACAGATGCTTTTTGTGTCGGTAGGCGAGAACGAGGGAAGGTGGCAGGGCGCGATCCGGTGGGTGGGTCGCGGACTGTCCGGCGTGTGGGTGGTTTAGGCTGACCAGTCTTCGTGTTTGAGGTTGGGGACTTTGGCGAAATGTTGCGGGTTGCGGGTGAGAACGGTGGCGTTGTGAGCGAGGGTAATAGCGGCGATCTTCAAGTCCATTGTGCCAATGCGGATGCCTTCTTGACGCAGACGCTTGAAGATTTCCACTGCCGCCGCGTCGTATTCCACAACGGCGATGCGGCAATAGTTGTTGAGTTGTCGCTTGAGTTCAGTATAAACCCCGATTTCCCGTTCTGGCGTCCGCATTTGAGCGATACGTGCCAGCCAGCCGCGAGTTTGCTCCTCGTAACTGATGACAGTGACCGCCACATCATCGGGCGGGACATTGCGAAGACGTGCCTTAATTCGTTCGCCTTCCGCTCTGCCGAGGTCAAGCAGGCTCATATGATCGGTATCGAAGAAATACATCAGTGAGTGTCCTCATTGTCTTCGGAACGCAGTGATTCGCGGTATTCCCGTCCCAATCGCATCGCTTCTTCGTAGTGTTCGCTGTCGGCGAATGTCCCAAAATTCTGCTCCCACCACGGAAGTATCGACTGCGGGGTTTCGCCGTTGACCTGTTGTTTCAGTTGGGCAAGTTCCTGTTCCACTGCCGCAACCCGCTGTTCCAATGTTCCTATTGCCATGCGTTGATTGCTCCTTTCCTACTGATACGTGTATAATACCATATCGGGCGTAATGACCCTTCTTTGTGTCGGTAGGCGAGAACGAGGGAAGGCGGCAGGGCGCGACACGGTGGGTGGGTAGGTCGGGGAATCGTCCGGGCGGAGGGTGGTATGGTAGAATGAGCAGGGAGAATTTCTCTTCTCACTTTACACAGGATAATCGCTTATGTCACTGGAATATGCCCATGAATATCGTCAGCGTTGGCAAAAACTCGCGGAGTTGGAACGCTCTGAACAGCAAGCCGCTTCTGTCGCGCAACGCTGGCAGCAACTTTCTGCTATCTTGAGTTTTGGACGCCACCTGCCCTTTGCTTCTCCTGTTGCCGAAACACCCGAAGCAGACACTTGGCAACGATTGAGGGAGATGTATGAACAAGCCCGTCGCACCTGATGCGTTCGCGCAAGCCCTTGTCGCTGTCCAAAATATGATCGAGTTCACGGGCAAAGCCGCGCTACACCGCCGACATTGATGCCCTTCTGCTGTATGAAACATTGGATATTGCTCAACTCATTACATACGCCGCCACAATGGGGCTTGTGCCGCGCACTTCTGATCCTATTGGCTTTGTCGAAGAGACTCGCGTTTTGCCGTTACAGCACGCTGCCACTCAGATCAACGTGGATATTTCGTTTGGTATCTTGCCATTTGAGGAAGAAGCCGTCGAACGCTCCACACTCTATCAAACCGACGATTTTACGGTTCGGCTTCCGAGCATCGAAGACTTGATCATTCTCAAAGCCGTTGCCCATCGTCCCAAAGACCTGATTGACGTGGAAAGTTTGCTGGAAACGTATCCCAACCGTGATGATACTCGGATAAATTATTGGGTACAGGAGTTTGCTGATCTTCTGGAAGCACCGGAACTTTGGGGCGACTTTGACGCACTTCGCAGGACGGCACAAGACAAAGCCGCGCCAACAGGAAAGCGACGACGCAAAAAGGCAGAGTGACTTTGCCTGACAACCTCACAAACTCCCCAAGCGTCTGCCGAGTCCCAAGCGCGGCAGACGCTTTTTGTGTCCGTTGGCGAGAACGAGGAAATCGGCAAGGCGCGACACGGTGGGTGGGTATGCGTCTCTCCCTCTTGCTTTTTCCCCTCGAAGTTTGTGTACTTGTTGCACTATGAAGGAGACCGAAACCCCGACACCTTCTAAACCGATTTCTGAGCTGCCGCCTGATTATCCGGGGGCGACTCCGCTCCTCAAACAGTACTTTTCTACTTACAGCAGACGACAGCGACACCCTCAAGGGAGATGACTGGCGACGAGCGCAGTTCGGTGATGTTTGGATCGAATCTGCAGAGTATGGCGTCGGCTGGAAACTCACACTCTGCGAAGGGGAAGATAAACCGCTTCTCGGCATCGTGCGCCTCGGCACATTACCTCAGTCCGATGGAGAAACAAGAGCGTTGAGTGGCAGTCTGCTCGAAGCAAATCCGGTATATCGGTATGGAAGCGTTCAACGTCGCTATCGTGGTATTGGACGTGTTCTGGTGGCTCGGCTTGTTGTGGAGAGTCAATTACAAGGAGCGCAAGGTCGTCTTTTTATTCGTCCTGTTGAGGAGAGCCGTCCTTTTTATACACGGTTGGGCTTTCTGACTGTGCCGAGACAGCCTTATATGCGATTGCGAGTGCAGGAAGCGGAAATTCTCTTGCGACACTGTCGTTCTGCTTCGTCGGAGAGCGAATAAGCGGTTATGAGGAGCAAGAACAATGAACAAACAAAGTGAAGCCTCAATGACCACAGGACACCTTCGTTCTGTTGAGGAGATCATGGATACGGAACTCAAGAAAGAAGGCTGGACGCAACAGCAGTTGGAGGAAGGCAAACTGTTAATGGGCAGATACGAGAAACTTCTGTTTCAAGGGTATACGGATGAGCAGATAAACACGCTTTGGGAAGGCAAAACCAATCAGGAGATTCTTGCCGAAGCCAGTGAGAAGAAAGCCGCACCCAGAACCTCACAGAGACAGATACGAAAGCCGACTGCATTGAACAAGACGCCGTAACAG
>Ga0163154_10009890_pt1 | contig 10765 bp, 8 predicted proteins | sample OliLakLV19MP9P1_FD_148649 | JGI IMG/M metagenome (GOLD analysis project Ga0163154, IMG submission 148649) | Freshwater microbial mat bacterial communities from Lake Vanda, McMurdo Dry Valleys, Antarctica - Oligotrophic Lake LV.19.MP9.P1 | ecosystem: Environmental > Aquatic > Freshwater > Lake >...
GTCCCAGTCACGCAGCGGTTTGGCACCGGCTTTGCGCGCTTCGGTCATGAATGCGCGCAGCACCTCGCCGGCGGGGAGTCCCTTGGCTTCATTTGTCTTGACCCACTCGCCGGCGACGTCCGGGAGGCTCGCGGCCCACTTCTGGCGATCGGCTTCAGAGAACTTCACGATCTTTGCGCCGGCATCGATCATCGCTTTTCTTGACGAATCGATGCGCTCCAGGGCTTGCTTGTTGAGTTCCGCGCCATAACCGCTACCGGCTTTTTCGATCGCGTCCTGCACTTCCTTGGGGAGCTTGCGGAACCGCTCAAGGTTAATGGTTAAGGCGCCGGCGAATTGCGCGCCGATATCGACTTCGGTGACGTGCGAGGCAACCTCATGCAAGCGAATCGGCAGGATGCCGGTGTAGAACGCGATGGCGCCGTCGACGACACCGGTCTGAACGTTGCTGTAGTAGGTCGTCAGACCGCCGTCGACGCCGACCGCCCCGGTATTACGAATCCACTGCAACGCCGCCCCCGGCGCGTTGTAGCGCTTGCCGCGCAGGTCTTCGAATTTGGTGACCGGCGTGCGGCTCCACAGATGATAGGTCTCGATGGCGATCGGCCCGAGATACTTGAGGTTGTTTCCCTCCCACTCCTTGCGCAGCGCCGGGTGCTCGCGCACCAGCTTGTCGCCGATGCGCATGACCACATCCAGATTACCGGTAACAAACGGCGCGAAGTACGTGACGTTCGAGAGCGGCATGGTGTCGCTCTCCCACACCGAACCCACAAAGCCGATGTCGGTGATACCGTCGCGCACCGCTTCCATCGTGTCTTGCAGTTTATAAAGCGTTCCGGCATAGGCTTCTTTCCAGTTGATCCGGAATTTCCCGCCTTCCTTGAGTTGCCGGTCGATCTCGTTCTTGAAGAAGCCCGCCATGACGCCCACCGGCAGAAACGTGGTGGGGTGGCTGGCGGCCATTGTCAGGTTGATCACCTGCTGCGCCGCCGCAGTCCCGGCGCCAACCGTGAATGCCGCAAATACGGTTGCGGCAACGAGGGTGCGGACGTTATTGCCTTGCATGTCTGTCTCCTGTATGGTTCCGCGCCTTTCGGCGCGAGCTTCCGAAGTGAAAGTTAGTTTAGTCTATCCATTTCCTGTTTACCTGTGTAAAGTTTCTATGCATCGCTTGCTTGGGGGCTGCGTGGAGACCCGGCTACGAGCCCGGCACTACCTCTGGCATGCCGAGCGCGAGAGGAAAACCAAGGTCAAACCGGTACATCGGTGATGCCTTGCGTATATGGCGCTGTCATTGGTGCTCTCCCGCTACCATCGATCTTTACCAAAAAATGACAGCCACGCGAGCGGCGGGTTTCTGTCATCAACAACGTAGTGCTAAATAAGGAAAGAATGATACGACCCTGCGCATGCAATCTCACCTACCCTGCAGGCGTTCCGGTTCGCGCCAACAACAGCACATTCGGAATGAATGCCCTCGCCTGCTGCCAAGGATCATATCCACGAGGGCAAGCAGTAGCGCAGGCTTGGTATATTCCGAAGCTGCGAAATCGGCCGGCCGGCGGCACGTGCAGCGAACAACTTGTCCTTTTCCACTGGAGGAACGTCCATGACCACAGTACGAGTACGCAAATACGTTTATGCACGTCTGCAGGCACCCAGCCTGGACAAGATGGAAGAGTTCCTGACCGATTTCGGCATGGTTCGCTCCGAACGTACCAAAGACCGACTCTACATGCGCGGCACCGATCCGCAGCCGTACCTGCATGTCACCGAACTCGGGCCGGCCAAGCCCCTGGCGTTCGGCTACTACGCGCGCAGCGAAGACGACCTGAAGGCCCTGGCCGGGCTGCCCGGCGCGTCCGGCATCGAGAATATCGACGAACCCGGCGGCGGCAAACGGGTGCGCTTGAAGGACCCCAACGGCATGGGCATCGAAGTGCTGTTCGGCCAGCATCTACTGCAGCCAATGGGCCTGCCCGAGTACAAGGTGAACTGGGCCGGCGACAAGACGCGACGGACCGAACTGATGCGCTTGCCGACCGGTCCCGCACCGGTGAAATGCGCCGGCCACGGCGTGATCACCACGACCGACATCAAGCAGACGGTCAAGTGGTATCGCGAGACCCTGGGCTTGGTGTCTTCCGACGACATCTATGCCGGCGAAAAAGCCAATCTGATCGGCTCGTTCAACCGGCTCGACAACGGCAAGGAATACGTCGACCACCATGTGTTCTTCGCGCTCCAGGCCGAAAAGAGCGGCTTGAACCATTTGTCCTACGAATCGCGCGACATCGACTCGATCATGATCGGCCACAACGTCCTCAAGGCCAAGGGCTATCGCCACACCTGGGGCATCGGCCGGCACCTGCTCGGCAGCCAGGTGTTCGACTATTGGTACGACCCCTACAACGTGGTGCATGAGCATTGGGCCGACAGCGACGTGCGCAACGAGGACGACCCTTCGAACCTGTTCACGCCGGAGGAAGGATTGCGAAACCAGTGGGGCCCGGAAGTTCCGCAGGAATTCATGGGGCATACGATCCCGTTCGCCTGAATCGTGCGCAAGCCCTGCTCATGCGTCGGCGTGCCGACAACCCACCGATCCCCCAGTGCGTTCACGGCAGACGAAGATGGTTCGCCAGTCGTTTTACATAGATCCTCCCGCAATTTCCCGACCGAGACCATGCATACGTGCATTTCCAAGTGGATCGGCTGCCTCGCGCTGGCCGCACAGTGCCTGCTGCTGCAAGCGCCGCACGTGCGTGCTGCCGAGGCCGCGCGAATCGTTTACGTCGCGCCGGTCGAAGGCGTCATCGACCTCGGGCTCGCGCCCTTCCTCAAGCGCGTGCTGGACCAGGCCGAGCGCGAGGGCGCGGCTGCTGTCATCCTGGACATCAACACCTTCGGCGGGCGAGTCGACGCCGCCGTGATCATTCGCGACGCCGTGCTGACATCCAAGGTCCGCACCATCGCTTTTGTCAACAAGCGGGCGATCTCCGCCGGCGCGCTTATCGGGCTGGCAGCGCAGACGCTCGTCATGGGCGAGGGCGCGACCATAGGTGCGGCGATGCCGGTGACCGCAGGCCAACCCGGGGAGGCGTCCAAGCCGGTCGAGGAGAAGACCGTCTCCTACATGCGAAAGGAATTTCGCGCCACCGCCGAGGCTCGCAAGCGCCCACCACTTATCGCCGAGGCCATGGTCGATGCCGACGTGGTCATTCCCGGCGTCATCGCCAAGGGCAAGCTCCTGACGCTCACCACCGAGGAGGCGGTCAAGAACAAGCTGATCGATTTTCGCGCCGATACGATCGAGGCTGTGCTCGAAAAGGTGGGCTTGGCCGGTGCCCAGGTGCGGCGCGCCGGCCCCAACTGGGCTGAGAACCTGGTGCGATTCCTCACGCATCCGATAGTCAGTTCCCTGCTCATCACTATCGGCATGCTCGGCATCATCCTGGAGATTCGCACGCCGGGCTTCGGTATTCCGGGCGCGCTCGGAATCACCAGTCTGGGTTTGTTTTTTTGGGGTCATTGGCTGGTTCAGCTGGCAGGCTGGGAGGAACTCATGCTCGTTGCCGGTGGCGTCATCCTGCTCGCGGTGGAGGTGATCGCCATACCCGGCTTCGGCCTGGTCGGCATCCTGGGTGTAGGCATGCTGCTGGGCGGATTGGTGCTGTCCCTGGTGGGTGTCCAGGATTCCTACGAGATCGTGGTGCTAGCCGCGACGCGGGTGGTGTTCGCGCTATTGACCGCCGTCGTGGCGAGCCTGGCCATCATGCGCTTTCTCCCGCGCACCAGGGTCGGGCGACGATTGGTGCTCGATACGGGGCTTACGGCGATGGCGGGATATTCCTCGGCGCCCGCGAGCGACGCCCGCTGGCTCGGGAAAACCGGCCATGCGGGTACGCCGCTGCATCCGTCAGGAATTGCCGATATCGACGGCGAACGCGTCGATGTGGTCTCGACCGGGGAACTTATCGACGCCGGCGTGGCCATAGAAGTGGTTCGGGTGGACGGCAACCGGGTTGTCGTTCGCCAACAGACAAATCAAAACAATTAGGAGACAAGAAATGCTTATTGAGACCGGTGCCACCGGAGGACTGGGCCTGCTGATCGTGATAGCAGCGGTCGTGGCGATGTTGTTGTATCTCGTGCCGGTCCGACTGTGGATTGCGGCTTGGGCTTCCGGCGCTTACGTCGGCCTTTTTACCTTGATCGGCATGCGCCTGCGCCGTGTGCCACCCGGCACGGTAGTCACCGCGCGCATCAGCTCTGTCAAGGCAGGCATCGACGTTTCCATCAACGACCTCGAAGCCCACTTTCTGGCCGGTGGCAACGTCGTGCGGGTCGTCAATGCGATGATCTCGGCCGACAAGGCCAATATTCCACTGCCTTTCAAGCGTGCCGCCGCGATCGACCTCGCGGGGCGCGATGTACTCGAGGCGGTGCAGATGTCGGTATTGCCCAAGGTGATCGAGACCCCGAAGATCGCGGCGGTCGCCAAGGACGGCATTCAGCTCATCGTCGTCTCGCGCGTCACGGTGCGCACCAACATCGACCGCCTGGTTGGCGGTGCCGGCGAGGAAACCATCATTGCTCGGGTCGGCGAGGGCATGGTGAGCACCATCGGTTCGGCGACCAATCACAAGAGCGTGCTCGAGAATCCCGATCACATCTCCAAGCACATCCTGTCCAAGGGTCTGGATGCGGGCACCGCCTACGAGATTCTGTCCATCGACATCGCCGACGTGGATGTGGGCGAGAACATCGGCGCCAAGCTGCAGATCGATCAGGCCAACGCAGACAAGCAGATTGCGCAGGCCAAGGCCGAAGAGCGTCGCGCGATGGCGGTGGCGCAGGAACAGGAAATGCGAGCCCGCGTAGTCGAGGCGGAAGCCGAAGTACCGCGCGCCATGGCTGAGGCGTTTCGCCAAGGCAACCTGGGCATCATGGACTATTACCGCATGAAGAACCTGCAGGCCGACACCGCAATGCGCGAGGAGATCTCGCATGGCGACGAAGCGGCGGGCGGCGTCAAGAAGTAGGCGCGGCCAGTCATGAAGGAATTGTCGTCGGAGGTTCTCTACGTCCTGCTGTTCATGGCGTTCATGCTGGTCCAGTTCCTGACTCAGCGGGGAAAACAGGCGGCGGCCGACAAGGAAGCGCAGGCTGAGGCTGAACGGGCGGCACAGGCGGGCGAAGCGGACGCGCCGGCGCCGGTGGACGACGTTGCGAGGCGGTCGCCCGCACCGATTGCGCAACCTGCGCAGTCGCGGCCGGCGAGTGCCGCTTCCCTTGCAACGTCGGCCCAGGCCGAGCGAATGCGGATCGCACGCAGCAGTCTGGCAACGGGCACGACCCGCCGGTACTCGCGCCAATCCCTGTTCGGGGATAAGCGCCGGACGCAGGACGCCGTCGTTGTCGCGACCATATTGGGTCCCTGCCGGGGATTCGAACCCTACGAAAACGGGCCCTGAGGGGCGCTGGCGCCCAACTAGCCGCTACGGGCAGCGTCAGCGCACTGGCGCAGCCGAGCGAAGGCGTTGTGCCGGCGCCCGCCGATTCCACTCTCGCAGCCAGCCGTCGCGCCACCGCCCGACGCGATCGACGAGCTGGCGCATCGCCAGGCAACCCGCTATGTCTGGGCGCTTCTGCTGGCGCGCATCTACGAGATGTTGCCCCTGCTGTGTCCCAGAAGCGGTGGCGCGATGCGGATCATCGCCTTTATCACCGAGGGGCCGCCTTTATCACCGAGGGGCCGCCTTTATCACCGAGGGGCCGCCTTTATCACCGAGGGGCCGGTGATCCGGGCGATTCGCGGGCACCTGGGCGAGCCTAAGCAACCGCCGCGTCTGCGGCCGGCGCGGGGGCCGCCGCTGTGGGCGATGCCGGACCGTGGAGCGGACGCAATCAATCCGCAAGCGCAACGCATGCCGGACCATGAGTTCGGCAAGCGCGTCGCGTGGCAGGGCACAAGACCACAAGGCTCGCGCGCCGGGGACGACTCGTGCCTGTAGCCACCTGCGCGGCCAACGTTCGCCATCAAGGCGGCCAGAGTCACAGACAACGCACATGCCGGGGCGGGGTTTCAGGGGCTTGTCAGGCATCTTCGGCACGATGCGGAATTTTTCGCGGCACACCGCGTTTGTCATCAGCGCGGCACATGCCCGGCGCACCATCAGCGTCAGACTTCCTGCGAATTCCGACCATTACAGGTGCGCTATGCAAAGACTTGAATGCAAGGCCTGCAACTCCCCCGTGCCGCTGCATGCACCGAGTCTGCTGGCAGGGCAATGGCAGGCGCTTTGCGGCGAGTGTCTGAGCATCAACCGGCTGGAACGCGAAAATGCGAATATATTTCTGCCGCTGCGCTTTCAGGTGGTGGGCATTGCCAGCTTGCGTGGCCGAATGACGACGAGATGTCCATGAAGGACGATGCGCGTCACGCCGGCCGCAGGGAGCGCGCGCAAACCCGCGGCGAGGAAATTGCCAACAGCGTGAGCCATGCCGTGGCGCTGGCCGCGGCGCTTGTCGGCATACCGTTCCTGTTTGTCCCTGGCCATTCCGCGCAGGCTGCCAATATCGTCGGTAGCGCCGTGTTCGCAACCACGATGGTGCTGCTGTACCTCACCTCGACGCTCTACCATGCCTTGCCCGCCGGTCGCGCCAAGGAGATCGTCCTCCGCTTCGATCATGGCGCGATCTACTTTTTTATCGCCGGCAGCTATACCCCGTTTGCGCTCGGCGCGCTGGGCGGCGCAAGCGGCTGGACCATGTTCGGTCTGGTGTGGTCGCTCGCGCTGGCCGGCGCGGGCCTGAAGGCGTTCGACCGGCTCGCGCACCCCTGGTTGTCCACCGCCTTGTACCTTGCGATGGGCTGGCTGGTGCTGCTGGCCGCCTTGCCGCTGGTCGACCGCGTGCCGAGCGCGGTGGTCGGCTGGTTGCTGGCCGGTGGCATTGCCTACAGCGCAGGCGTGGTGTTTTTCGTGCTTGATTCGCACCTGCGTTACGCGCATGCGGTGTGGCACTGCTTTGTCGCCGGCGGCACTGGATGTCATTTCCTCGCGGTATTGAGCTTTGGAGTCTGAGTAGCAAAAGCCCTCCGCCTGGATTTACGGATTGCCCGCGCAGCATCTCGTGTGCGGCCGGGCAGCAACTCATGTGCGGCCAGCACAATCAATGCAGGATGGGTTGCGCCGCCACCTCATCGCGACCGGCGCGCAATGCGCGCAACTCGGTCGCCTTCGCGCGGATCAGTCGCAACGAAGCGATGCCATGGCGCAATGCGCCAGACTTGCCGTGCGGTGCTGCGCGGTCCGTGGATTCGGCGTTGATGAAACCCATCGGCCAGGCGGCGAAGCTGCGTGCGTCGATCGCGGACATGTAGAGCACGTCGATCCTGCTGTGACGCGGGTCGGCATGGATTTTTCGCAGCAGGCGGTCGATGTCCCACCGGCGTCCTTCCAGCACCTGGAAAATGTCGCGCGATGACGGAAAGTGGATAAGGGCGCCGGTGATCGACCGCTCGGCGTTGCGCAGGCGAGCGTGCTCGACCAGGTCGCGCATCTGGTCCGCGCTCATCGCACCGGTCGCGACGCTCGAATAAAGCAGTTGGCACAGCACCGAATGACCTCCTTTCGACACAACCTCGTGTGGCATCCATTGCGCCGGGCAGAGATTGCGCGAACGAATTGACAAGACTGTGAATTTCGGGCGCACGGAGTCCGGAATCGACATTCGTTTTCGCGTTGGCGGCAAATGGCCGACCAATGAAGGACGAAGGACGGCGGCGGGCCTGGCTGCGCTCAGCGTGGGCCGGCGGCGAACAGGCCGGGCAGGCCGGTGGCCAGAAAAGGCAGTAGCGCAATCGCCAGCGTGGCCCAGGAATATGGCCATTAACGCCGGCAACACCGATACGCCGACCTCGCGCAAGGGCTTGCCGAACATGGCCGAAGCGAAATAAATGTTCATGCCTGCAGGTGGGCATAGAAAGCCCATTTCCATCGCCGCCAAGAAGATGATGCCGAAGTGCACGGGGTCGATGCCGTAGCTCAGGGCCACCGGCAAAAGCAGCGGCACCAGCACCACGATGGCGGCGAAGATTTCCATCAGTGCGCCGGCGGCGAAGAGGAACAGGCAAAGCGCCAGGAGAAAAGCGAACTTGTTCGGAATGAAGTGTTGTGCCCACTCGATGGCCGCGTCGGGGATGCCGGCATCGACCAGGTAGTTGGTCAGGCCCAGGGCCATGCCGAGGATCAGCATGACCCCGCCGATCACCTGCGCGCAGTCGGACAGGCATTTGCCCGGCAAGCGCAGATCGAGTTCGCGATGGGCGACGGCCTGGGTCAGGACGGCGTAGGCGGCGGTCAGCGCAGCGCTCTCGGTCGGGGTTGCCAGGCCGCCCACCAGCGAGCCGATGGCGACCAAGGGCGCCAGGATTTCCCATTTCGCGGCCCAGGCCGCGGTGGCCGCCGCGTAGAGGTCCGGCCTGGCCGCCGCTGCCCGTGCCGGGTCTGCGGCGAGCGGGTCGCGCCTGAGAAAGCCGCCGAAGATGAGCAGGCATGCCACCATCACCAGCGCCGGCAACACACCGGCCAGAAACATGTCCTTGATCGGCACGCGGGCGATCACGGCATACATGATCAGCGGAACCGATGGCGCCAGCAGCACGCCCAGCGCGCTGGCGCTGGTGACCAAGCCGATGCCGCGCCGCTCCGCATAGCCGGCCTCGCGCAGCAGAGGCAGCAACAATCCGCCGAGTGCAAGGATGGTGACACCGCTGCCGCCGGTGAAGGCAGTGAAAAACGAGCACAGCAGGGCGGCCGCAATCACCGTGCCGGTGACGCCGCCGCCGAACAGCGCGACAAACAGCGTGCCCAGTCGTCGTGCGGCGCCGGTGCGCGCGAAGACAAGCCCGGCCAGGGTGAACAGCGGCAGCGCCGGCAGGGAAGGGTTGACAGTGATCTGGTAGTGCGAGAGCGGGATCGAAGCCAGCGGCTGACCCGCATTCCAGAAAAGGGCAAGCGCCAATCCACCCAGCACCGCGAAGATGGGCGCGCCTGCCAGAAGCGCGGCCACAAGCCATATCAGGGCCGGCCAGAGCGCCGGCGCATGGCTTTCGAACTGGCTGGCAAGGCCGATCCCTGCCAGCGGCAGCGCGATGGCGCACACCGCGCGCAGCCATGCCCTGCCACCGCAGCGCGCACCCAGTTTCATCGCCAGCAAAAGGAAACCGACCGGCATCGAGGCCTCCACCCACCACACCGGAATACCGTAGGCGAGTACATGCGCCGCCGTGATCTCGCTTGCAACGAAGCGGGCACTGGCCTGCGTCAACACGCCGCAAATGAGCGCCGCGCTGGCGCAGGCGAAGTAGCGCCAAGCGGACCGCAGGCCGGCATCGGCGGTGGCGGAGAAACCGCCGGCCAACGAGGTCAGGTGCCCGTTGCGTTCGGCCGCCAGTGCGCCGAACATCGCCAAGACCAGTCCCAGGTGCTGCACCACGACCGGTCCGTTTTCCACCCCGCGCCCGACGAGGGGGCGCAGCGCGATCTCGATTAACGGGATCAACGCCATCAGTGCCAGCGCCGCCGCGGCCAGAACTTCGTCGAAGCGCCGCAGGCCGGACAGACGTTCGCGCAGGCGTGGCGACAAGGCTATTTGCCGCGGCCGGCGCGAAAGGCCTTCAAATGGGCGAAGACCTCATCGAAAGTCTCGGCCGGCACCATCGTCCCGCGGATGCGCGGATACAGCTTTTCGGCCAGCGCGTCCCATTCGCGCATCTGCTCCGCGTTCGGACGGTTGATCTTAAGCCCGCGCTTTTGCATCGCCTCCACCGCTTGGTCGACCTCGGCACGCGCCTGGGCACGCAATTGCACGCCGGCCTTCTCACCGCCGGCGCGCATCGCCTCCTGCAGCGCCGGCGCCATCTCGTCCCAGGCCTTGCGCGTGACAACCAGGGCGCCGACGATCGGCGCCCAGTTGATCTCCAGCATGTTGGGCGCGGTGTTGTAGATCTGGCTGGCAAGCGCGAAATAAGGCGTCGACGGCACCACGTTGATCATGCCGGTCTGGATCGACGGCAGGATGTCGGCCGTCTCCAGCGGTACCGGCGTGTAGCCGAGGCTTTTCATGATGGCTTGCTGCTCGGCCTCGCCGCCCCAGGCGAAGAATTTCATTTTCTTATAGTCGTCGGGGCGCACGGCGGCCTCCTTCGAGAAGAAGCGCACCCAGCCGGCGTCGCCCCAGGCCAGCACCACGAAACCCTTGTCGAGAAATTTCCTTTCCATCGATGCGCGCATTTTTTCGCGCACGTAGTCGACCTCCTCCCAGTTCTTGAACAGGAGCGGCAGGTTCTGCATGGCGCCTACGGTCGGCTCGATTTCACGCAGGCCCACCACCGAGACCAGAGCACCCTGCAACTGGCCGATGCGCATGCGCCGCGCCAGTTCCGCCTCGCCGCCCTGGCTACCGTCGGTATAGATCAGAACCCTGGCATTGCCGCCCTGTCCCGCACGCCAGATCTCGCCCAGTTCGATCAGCTGCCGGTGATACAGCGAGTTCTTCGGCACCAGGGTGCCGATGCGCAATTGCCTGTCGGCCGCCGTCGCCGGCGCTGTTGCGATCAGTGTGCACCAGGCCAGGCAGGCAAGGGCGATACCAGGGAGTTTTCGCATGGGTTGGTTTGAAGGCGAGTGGAGGAAGCCGAAAAGTCAGAACAGGTCGTCCGCGCTGTCGAGCAGCCACTGGGCGCGCTCGCGCA
>Ga0163154_10009892_pt1 | contig 10765 bp, 10 predicted proteins | sample OliLakLV19MP9P1_FD_148649 | JGI IMG/M metagenome (GOLD analysis project Ga0163154, IMG submission 148649) | Freshwater microbial mat bacterial communities from Lake Vanda, McMurdo Dry Valleys, Antarctica - Oligotrophic Lake LV.19.MP9.P1 | ecosystem: Environmental > Aquatic > Freshwater > Lake >...
CAATGCCATCAGGAATCTGGCTTAGGAGTTTCCGGCACCTATCCACCACTAGCTGGTTCCGAGTATGTACTCGGCGACAAGCGCCGGCTAGCCGCCATCTTACTGAAAGGCCTTAGCGGTGAGATTATGGTGAAGGGAAGCCCCTACAACTCCCAGATGCCAGCCTGGGAGATCCGTGAAGATGAGGAGATCGCGGCGGTCCTTACCTATATTCGAGCTTCCTGGGGAAACCAAGGCGACGCTGTCGCTAAAGAAGTTGTCACCGCAGTTCGCAAGGAGACAGCCGGCCGGGGGGAATGGCGCGCCGCAACGCTCGCCGAGTTTGCCAGTGCAACCGCGCCGGCGCCGCCGAAGAAGTAGCATGCTAGTCGACGCCGATGAGACTGCTGTTCCGTGCGCTTGCGCCGAGGAAGCGCCCGCTTCGTTATGGTGGCGAATTGGCGGAGGTGCTTTTCTGGCGATGAACGGAATGGTGTTCAGCATGGCGCTCAACGGTTCTGATGTTTCTGCTGAAGAACGATACGCCCTTGAACTGACAACTTGCTTCATTGCCCTGCCGGTCTTCTTGTTACTGAGCGGTGAGTTGATCTCGGCTTCCTGGCTTGCACTACGCCGCCGGCAACTCTCGATTGAGTTTCTGTTCCTCATCGGAATCTTCGCGAGTATTGCCGCGTCGATTCTTTATTTCGTCCGCGGTACTGGCAATGGCTATGCCGACGTGGCGGCGATGTTGCTGGTGATTTACTCGCTGGCGAGGCAGATCGGCGCTTACGGAAAGCGGCGTGTGCTTGAATCCCTGCGGGACTGGGCTCCAGAAAAGCGTTCTGCGCGTCGCGCGAACGGCGAGATCACCACGGCTGCCGAGATCCAACTAGGCGAACGGATTCGTGTCCTTCCCGGCGAGACAGTGCCCGTGGACTGCCGAGTAGTGACCGGGTCGGCCTTCGTCCATGAAGCTTCCTTGACCGGAGAGAGTCTGGCCGTAAGTAAGTCGCCAGGCGATTCATTACTAGCCGGCTCCTTTCCCTTGGACGGCTCGCTGGATGGTATAGCTACCGCCGCTGTAGGAGCGAACGAGATAGACCAGATTCGTACTTCGATCGAAGCCGGACTGGCTCGCCCTGGCCACGAACAACGTCTAGCGATGTTGACTCTACGCTGGTTTGTTCCCTTCGTATGTGCGGCTACCGTCGGCACGTTTCTGTGGCATCGCCAGTCGATGCCCTGGGACCAAGCCTTGTATATCGCGCTTTCCGTCGCCGTCATCGCCTGCCCTTGCGCACTTGGGTTTGCGACGCCACTTGCGGTTTGGACCGCGATGGCGCGGCTGCGAGAACTAGGGATTATTGCCCGATCAGGAGAGGCGATGGAACGCTTAGCCGAAGTGGACACCGTAGTTTTCGACAAGACCGGTACCTTAACTCTTCCCGAAGAGTATACAGTTACCTGGTCGGTTACTCCTGCCTGGAGTGCCCGCGAAGCGGACTTACGTTACTATTTGCGCGAGGCCGAGTTAGCCAGCCGGCACACGCTATCTCGTATCTTGGCGCCGTTGTGGACGGGCGAAACTCTGTGGGATGGTGCCGCGCTCCGGCAGGTGCGTCTGCTGCCAGGCTCCGGCATTGAAGCAACCTTTCACGATGAGACCATGTTATTCGCCGGATGTGGATCAACCGGTGACTTAGTTGTCGAAATCAACGGTGAACTCGCCGCAACGATCAAGCTGACCGAGCGGCAGGCGGCCGAGGTGAGCCCGGCCATTCAGGCGCTCGAGGCTCTTGACATACAAGTGATTCTTGCCACGGGAGACGCGGCCGAACGCGCGCGCGCGATTCCGATTCGCCAGCAACTGACTCGACAAACCCCAGCTCGAAAACAAGCGCTGATGGAAGAGCTGCATCGGCAGGGGCACCACGTCCTTTTCGCCGGGGACGGCCTCAATGATACTGCCGCGATGGCTTGGAGCCACGTCGCTTGCTCCGCCCCGGAAAGTGCCGAGTTAGTGCAGGACGTTAGCAGCCTGATTTGCCTCCATCGCGACTGGAAGCAGTTGGCCGTGGCGATCGCGATCGCGCGTAAAACCCGTCAGGTAATTCGTTGGAATATCGGATGCTCTCTGGCCTACAATGTAGTCGGCATTGGATACGCCGCCGCGGGCTTGTTGCCGCCCGTGGCCTCGGCCTTGCTAATGATGGCCTCAAGCCTAACGGTTATTCTTTATTCGATGCACCTGATGGATTGGGAGCCTTTGCCAAAGCCATGAACCCCGCCTTCATCTTACTCTGCGCGAGTTTGCAGATCGCCATTTTGTATGTAAGTGCTCCGTGGACCATAGCCGCCTTCACGGCCGTACCGGTGGTGGCCATGGTGGCGATGTTTGCCTACACCCGCAACCATTGGGATGCGCACTTAGACATGCTACTCCTGATGGTGGCGCCCGGGGGCCTCGGCATGATGCTGCCGATGGTTTGGCCGCTAGGCACAGGCCCCGTTTGCCATACGGCGCCGACGTGGACCTCTTATGCGGCCATGTCCTTGGGCATGTGGTTGCTTGCCGGTCCTCTTTGCTGGCGATTTGCACGATGTATTCGCCAGGCGCGACAGGATGGTCGCGGCGTTGTAGTGTTGCTCATTGATTTTCTTAGTATGCAAGTGGGAATGGCCTTGGCCTACCTGCCGATGAGTCTGTTGCCGCTGGCCAATCCACGGGGCGCCTGGCTGCACCACGCCTTCATGCTGGCCGGCATGCTGCTTGGGATGGTGGCGGGCATGCTGAATCATCGCCTGTGGCGGCCTATCACGCTTGTGGCCGAGCGAAAAAGGGGGAGAGAGTTTTTGCGGCCATGGGGAAGCCGAGGTCGCGAGACCAATCAATGTAGCGGTCCTGCTAGGTAGCAAAAGGATTTCCCTTTCGATCCGTAAGTCAGCGGGTGGCGTCGATTGCCGTAGAGGTGCATTTCGTTCGTTGATAAGAACAAGAGTAGTTTCAATAAACCGCTCTCACCATAATGCATGCCAGGTTACGCTAAAATGGTAGGCAAATGGTGGACGAATATGACTCGAAGAAACCTCCTTCACACCCTTACCCTTCCGGCGCTTTTAGCCTCGCAAACGATACCCGCCATGAGTAATCATCACTGGTTCGCCGGCGGGCTCAGCGGAGCCTGGAAGGTCACCAGCATTGCCGGCGTCACTGGTGCCGGGCTTGCAGCCGTCGAGCGAGTTGCGGTTGTGAACTCCGACACCCGCCCCGCTGCCACAGACTCCAAGTGGATCCTCCAAGGCTTCACCAGCAATGTTCGTTATGCCACCAAGGATGAGGTTGCCACAGGGCGAAGCAAGAAGGCTTGGGCCGCCCGGCGGCGACACTCGCGGCGCTGATCCCAATCAAGAAGTCCGCCCGCTGGTGGGAACTCGCGCAGGACGAGCGCCGCGCGATCTTTGAAGAGACCTCGCAACACACGGCGATTGGCCTGGAGTACCTGCCCGCCATCGCGCGGCGCCTGCACCATTCGCGCGATCTCGGCGAGCCCTTCGACTTTCTCACCTGGTTCGAATTCGCGCCCGAACATGCCGCCGCCTTCGACAAGTTGGTCGCTCGCTTGCGCGCTACCCCCGAGTGGAAATACGTTGAACGCGAGGTCGATATCCGGCTCACGCGTTAGCCCCGCTGTCGTACCATAGGGTGAACTATGCTTACCCGGCGGCAATTTATCGGTACTTCCGCAAGTGCGGCGCTCGCCGAGCGGCTCTTCTCCGCTCCCAAAGATTCGAAGACCCCCAATCCGGAACTGGAGAAGTTGGCCGACGCCGCCTTGCGGCGGGCGAAGAAACAGCAGGCCACCTACTGCGACATCCGCATCGTGCGCTTGCGGGACCAGCGCGTGAATCTCCGCATGACCACCGAGCGCGGCACGGGCCGTCTGCTCTCCGTGCCCGGCGTCGCTGAAGATTCAAGCTTTGGCTTTGGGGTCCGCGTGATCGTCAATGGCGCCTGGGGATTTGCCGCTTCGCCGGTAGTTACCGCGGAGGAGATCGCGCGCATCACCAATGAGGCGGTGATTATTGCCAAGGCCAACGCCTCCATCCAGCCCCGCCCGGTGAAGCTCGCTCCCGTGAAGGCCTACCGCGACCGTTGGGTGACGCCGCATGAAAAAGACCCACTCACTGTCTCCATGGCGGAGAAAATCGACTTACTCACGCGCGTTACCACCGAAGTAAAGAAAAACGCCAAAGTCTTTAGCGGCTCCGCGTCTTTGAATCTACGCAGCGAAGACAAGTACTTCGCCTCGTCTGAAGGCTCATCCATCCAGCAGTATCTCCTGCAGATTTACGGTAACGTCGACGCCACCGCGGTGGATCGCGAGAAGAATATCTCGCGTTCCCGAAGTTACGTGCCGACACAAGCTGCCGCCGGCTGGGAGTATGTACCGGAGATGAACTTGGAGGAGAACGCTCAGCGTATCCGCGAGGAGGTGCTGGAGCATTTGGCGGCCCCACCCGTCAAGCCCGGCAAGAAAGATCTCCTGTTGATGCCGAATCATCTGATGCTCACGATTCACGAAAGCGTGGCCCACCCCACGGAACTCGACCGCGCCCTGGGTTATGAGGCCAACTACGCCGGCACCAGTTACATCACTCCAGATAAGATTGGCCGCCGCATCGCCAGCGAACACTGCACTTTCATCGGCGACCGCACCTCGCCCCGCGCCCTTGGCACCGTGGGTTATGACGACGATGGCGTGAAAGCCACTAGCTTCACCATCATTGACAAAGGCATCTTCAAAAGCTTCCAAACCACGCGCGATCAGGCGCATCTGATCGGCGAGAAGGAGTCGCATGGTTGCTCCCAGGCCGACTCCTGGGCCACCGTCCCCTTCCAGCGCATGCCCAATGTGTGGATGAAAGCCGGCCCCCCCGATACTACGCTCGAGAAGATGATTTCCGAGATCGACGACGGGGTCCTGATTGACGGTCGCGGGAGTTACTCGATCGACCAGCAGCGCTATAACTTCCAATTTGGCGGCGATGCCTTCTGGGAGATCAAAGGCGGTAAGAAGCGCAGCATGATCTCGCGCGTCTCCTATCAGGCGCGTACGCCGGATTTCTGGCAGGCTTGCGATGCCACCGCCGGCCCGAGTTACTGGCGGCAGTACGGCACCACCGGCGATGCCAAAGGCGAACCGACACAGATTAACTCGATCAGCCACGGCTGTTCCCCGACGCGTTTTCGTAGCATCGACGTCATTCTTACGGACTAACATGATCACTCGCGAAGAAGCCCAGAAAATCTGCCAGCAAGCCTTAGCGCTCACTACGTTTCCCGAGTGCCACCTAACGCTCACCGCGTCGGAGCAAGCCTACACCCGCTTCGCCAATAACGGAATCACGACCGCGTCTTTCAACTTGCGGCACAACCTGTCGATCGTCGTTACTCGCCATGGCCGCACCGGTTCGGTGTCGATCAATGATCTGGATCCAGCCTCGCTTAAGGGCGCGGTGAAGCAAGCGGAAGAACTGGCCGCCATCGCGCCGCCCAACTCGGAACGTCTGCCCGCGGTAGGCCCGCAGGAGTTTCCCGCCACTTTTGACTTAGACGAACGGACTGCCGCCGCCCGGGCCCCGGAGATGATTCCGCACGTCAAAACTATCATCGACGCCGCGCTGCAGGAAAAGATGGTTGCCGCCGGTCTGATCGAACGTTCGCATCGAGTAACTGCCATCGCCAATAAGGCGGGCTTGTTCGGCTTTCATCGCTCCAGCGATTCGCAACTTACCACCACTATCCGGCAACGCGACGGCTCCAGTTCTGGCTGGGCTGGTCAGCCATCCATGAAATTGGCCGCCCTCGATAGCGCCTTACTCGCGCGGACGGCTATTGAAAAATGCAAGCGCTGGAAGAACCCGCAAAAACTAACTCCCGGCAATTACACCGTCGTGCTGGAAGCGACCGCTACCGGTGACTTAGTGCGACTCATTGCTTCTGGCTTTTCCGCCCGTAATACCGAAGAGGGCCGCACCTTTTTGAGTAAGCGCGGCGGCGGCACCCTCGTCGGCGAGCAAATGTTTCCCGAGTTCATTACTCTGCGCATGGATCCCTTCGACCCGCGCCAGCCGTCCTCTCCCTGGACGCCTGATTATCTGCCCAGCCGCCCCATCACCTGGATTGAGAAGGGTAAGGTCGCCAATCTTGCCTACGATCGCTACTGGGCCTCCAAAACCGGACAGCCTCCGACGCCCGCGGCCTTCAGCTTCGGTCGCGGCGGCGGGGGTGGCAGCCTGATCATGGAAGGTGGCGACGCCTCGCTGCAGCAACTCATCGGTTCGGTGGAGAGGGGACTGCTTGTCACTCACCTCTGGTATATTCGGCCCGTCAATCCACAAACTCTGCAACAAACCGGACTCACTCGCGACGGCTTGTTCCTGATCGAGAATGGCGAGATCACTACGCCGGTCACCAACATGCGCTTTCTCGAAAGCCCGGTGCGCTTACTCAAGAATACGCTGCGTCTTGGCCAAGCCACTCGCGTTCGCGGCCTCGAAGGCGGCATTATGATCGCTCCGGCGCTAGTGGCGAAGGACTTTCCTTTGCCCTCCATTTCGGACGCCGTTTGACCACGCCGGCAGCAGAATTCTATCGTCTCTTGCGCTTCCGCTTCTAATTGCCGAGTAACTGCACGCGGGTTATATAGTAATCGGTTTCGCCGAAACAGGAGGTGGGCACACCGACGTGTTGGTCGTAAGAAAGCGACACGCGCTGGCCTGCCGCTTTCAGCAGTTGTTGCGCCACGCTTTCATCCCGCACGGAAAATTGGAAGATCTGCGGAGGGATTCCTGGCTGCGTCGGCATTGTGATTTCGCCCTCCCAGGTTTTACACACCCAGCCTTTGCGCGAGATCTTCTGTAACTGCCCCGCTCGCTCGCCGTTTGAGTAGCTAAAGCTCAGCGTTACCCACACCCAGGCCGCAAAGCCCAGGGCGGGCAGCACCGCCAATCCGAGAAAAGCGTAGAGTGCCCAGCGCATACCTGATTTCATTCCTCAATGATACTGCTACCGTCGCGAGTGAACATCGTCACAATGCTTCCGCCGCCGCGAACGCCGACGCCCACGCCCATTGGAAGTTGTAGCCCCCCAACTGACCCGTCACATCCACCACCTCCCCAATCCAATAGAGCCCCGGCACGCGCCGCGACTCCATCGTCTTTGAGGACAACTCTTGCGTATCTACGCCTCCGGCCGTCACCTCGGCCTTTTCGTACCCCTCCGTCCCCGCCGGCCGCCAGTACCAGTTCTGCAACTGCTTCGCCGTGGCCTTCAAGTCGGCGTCCCGCGTGTGCGCCAAGGGCTTGTCGAGGGCGTGCAATTGCCCCCAACGATCCGCCAGACGCTGCGGCAGGAAGGACGTCAACAGAGTCTTCACCTGCGTCCGCTCCCCCGCGTGCTTCCGGCCCAGGAACTCGTCATCGAGATCGCGTCCCGGCGCCAAATTGATCCTCATTGCCTCGCCCGGCTGCCAATAGGAGCTGGCCTGCAGGATCGCGGGACCCGACAAGCCTCGATGCGTCACCAGCAACCGCTCCGCGAACCTTGCGCCGCCCGCCTCGGCCAGTACCTCTGTGGCCACACCCGCCAGCCCTTCAAAGTCGCGCACGTCGGTATGGGTGAACGTCAACGGTACCAAGGCCGGCCGCGTGGACTTCACCGCCAGCCCGAACTGCTTTGCCAGCCGATAGCCCCAATCCGTCGCGCCGATCTTTGGGATCGACAAGCCGCCCGTCGCCACCACTAATTTTGGCGCCCGGAACTCGCCGGCGCTGGTTCGCACCAACTAGCCCGTCTCCACGCCCTCCACCTGCGTGCCCGTCAGCATCTCGACGCCGGCGCATTCGGCTTTCAGGAGGTCGACAATCTGCTGCGCGGCGCCGTCGCAGAACAGTTGCCCCAGCTTCTTCTCGTGCCACGCAATTCCGTGCCGCTCCACCAAGCCGATGAAGTCGGCGGGCGTGTAGCGAGCCAGCGCGCTCTTGGCAAAATGCGGATTACCGCTCAAGAAATTCTCCGGCCGCGTGCCGGTATTCGTAAAGTTGCATCGCCCGCCGCCCGAGATAAGAATCTTCCGACCGACCGTTTCGCCGTGCTCAATCAACAGGATCCGCCGGCCCCGCTGAGCCCCGATGCCCGCACAAAACAGCCCCGCCGCACCGCCACCCACGATGATGGCATCGTAATCATTATTCATTCAGCATTCATCATCCCGCGTTCCGGGCTCGGTCTGCGTGCTTTAATAGTGGAATTGATTTGAGACAAGGAGACCGCATGAGCCTTACGCGCAAAAAGTCGCTCGCCAGTTTGCTGGCGCAAGCCGCCGATTCTGAGAAGGGCCTAAAGCGCACCCTGGACGCGAAGGCGCTGGTGGCCCTGGGCATCGGCGCTATCATCGGCGCCGGGCTCTTCGTGCGTACCGCCGCCGCAGCCTCCTCTTCTTCCGGCCCCGCCGTCACCCTCTCGTTTATCATTGCCGCCATCGGCTGCGCCTTGGCCGGGCTTTGCTACGCCGAGTTCGCCGCCATGATCCCCATCGCCGGCAGCGCCTACACCTACGCCTACGCCACCATGGGCGAGTTCGTCGCCTGGATCATTGGTTGGGCCCTAATTCTCGAATATGCCCTTGGCGCCGCCACGGTCGCGATCGCTTGGAGTGAGTATCTCAATAACTTATTTGGCGGTGCGATACCCTATGCGCTCTGTCACTCCTTCCTGCAATCCTCGAAGGACGGCACGCAGGGTATCCTGAATTTCCCCGCTTTGGTCATCCTCTTGCTTCTCAGTCTCCTGCTGATTAAGGGCACCGAGGAGTCCGCCAAGGTGAATGCCATCATTGTCTATGTCAAGGTCGGCATTGTCCTCTTATTTATTGCCTTAGCCTGGGGCTTCATTAACCCCGCCAATCACACGCCCTATTTTATCCCAGAAGGTCTCGTGGGCCATGAAGGTATGTTCCGTCACGGTTGGGGCGGTGTGCTCGGCGGCGCGGGCATCGTCTTCTTTGCCTTCATCGGTTTCGACGCCGTCTCCACTGCCGCACAGGAGGCGAAGAATCCGGCCAAGGATATGCCCCTGGGTATTCTTGGCTCGCTCGCCGTGTGCACTCTCTTGTATGTCATCTTCGCCCACGTGCTGACGGGCGTCGCCAACTGGCAGGAGTTTAAGACCGCCGGTAAAGAAGCCTCGGTCGCCTATGCCATCCAAACCTACATGACCGGTTATGGCTGGCTCGCCACCTTAATTACGGTCGCTATCCTGGCCGGCTTCTCTTCCGTCATCCTGGTGATGTTACTCGGCCAAAGCCGCGTTTTCTATTCGATGGCCAACGATGGTTTACTGCCCAAAATTTTCTCCGAGCTCCATCCCAAATTCCGCACTCCCTATAAGTCGAATATGGTGCTCTTCGTCTTCGTGGGCGCCATCGCGGCCCTGCTCCCCGGCGACATCACCGGCGATCTTACTTCCATCGGCACCCTTTTCGCCTTCGTGCTGGTCTGCGTCGGCGTCATGATTCTCCGCAAGACCGATCCGAATGTTGCCCGACCCTTCCGCGCACCGCTCGTTCCTCTGGTGCCGATCCTGGGCATGTTAGTCTGCGGCGCGATGATTATCGCCCTCGACGCCCAAACGCAGCTCGCCGCCCTCGGCTGGTTGATAATCGGCTTGGCCGTGTATTTCACTTACAGCCAAAGTCACAGCCGGCTCAACCCGGCGAATAAGTAACTACTTCTTCGGCTTACCCACGAACACCTGGGGAAACTCCGCTTGCTTCGTCCGGTCGGGGTGCCGCTTATCCGACACCCCGCCCTTATCGGGATTGAGGGGCATAATCAGGTTATTCGTTTCCTTTGGATCTTAACGGCTGCCCCTTCAAGAACCCCTTCGCATCATAGCGATGGTTATCCGTCAGGATAAAGATGATGTTGCGCGGCTTCACTCCCGCCACGCGCCGCACCGCGGGCCTTTGCGCGCTCAACACGGCTCCCAGACCCAAGATGGCTCGTCTACGATTGCAAGTGAAACAGCTTTCGCTCTTCGGTTCGTGTGCCCGCGCCGAGCAAACGCCAAGTTCCGACATCGACATTTTGGTCGAGTTTCTTCTGCACCAGATCCTCAGGCGAGACTACGCCGGCTAAAGCGATATACTGGCCCGAGCGAACCGTGCCAACTCACGAATCATCCTGGACCCACAGCTTCTCCCGCCGCCAAGCCGCGCAGGCCTTCGCGGCGCTCCTTGCTTCCTCCCCCCTCCTCGCGCAACAGGACCCCTTCCGCGACCACTCCCGCGTTCCCAAGATTGATGAACTCCTGAGTTCCTTCGATTTCGAAGCTGTCGCCCATGCCAAGCTACCTCGCCAAGCCTACGATTACACCGCTTATGGCACCGACAGCGAGTTCACCATGCGCCGGAATCGCGAAGCCTTCGACTGGGTGCAACTCATCCCGTCGGCCACCGCCGCCAAGCCCAATACCGCCCTCCAGCTTTTCAAAACCCAGCACGCCTTCCCGATCCTGATCTCCCCCACCGCCGGCCACCTCCAACTTCACCCGGCGGGCGAAGCCGCCACCCACCAGGGCGCCACTGCCGCCAACACCACGATGATCGTTAGCAATGTGGCCAGCCTCCCCATTGACCAAATTGCGGCTGCCGCCCCCGGCCCGCTGTGGTTCCAGTTCTACCCGCGCGCGGACATGACCGCCGCCCGTGACACTCTGGAG
>Ga0163154_10009895_pt1 | contig 10762 bp, 10 predicted proteins | sample OliLakLV19MP9P1_FD_148649 | JGI IMG/M metagenome (GOLD analysis project Ga0163154, IMG submission 148649) | Freshwater microbial mat bacterial communities from Lake Vanda, McMurdo Dry Valleys, Antarctica - Oligotrophic Lake LV.19.MP9.P1 | ecosystem: Environmental > Aquatic > Freshwater > Lake >...
CCAGAGTTAACACATCATGTCCAGAATTATTATCTGAAAGATTTGCTGTTCCCCAGTTACTGTTCGCTGCAGACACTAATCTGTCCCAAGCTGGTCCAGACATTGCAATTGCATTAATTTCTTGTGTTGACATCCATACACCTGAAGTGACTCCCATTGTTGGAACTGGTGCACTTGGCTGAGTTGGTGTTGGTAATACAACTACTTTTGTTGAAGTAGGAGTAGGCACACCAGGCTGAGTTGGTGTTGGTAATACAACTACTTTTGTTGAAGTAGGAGTAGGCACACCAGGCTGAGTAGTTGGTCTAACTGTTGGTCTTGCAGTTGGGAGTGCGGTAGGAACAGCAGTTGGATTTCCTGGTTTTGGAGTAGCAGTAGGAGGGACTCGAGTTGGTTGTGGCGCACTACCAGGGTTTGCATTAATTTGGAAAAAGACTGCAGCCCAATCAGTGTCACTATTTAAAGTACCAGCAACTTTTGTACTACCTTGAGAGCTACTAGGTTGATTAACGATAGCTAGACCTGCTTTATCACCATTATCTTTACCTTGATTAAATTCTAAAATTTCAGTCATACCAATTGATGTATGCTCGCGTAATCTAATCGCAAGAGCACCATAAGTTAAGGCATTTGTTTTAGTAGTAATGTCCATATTGTATGAATCAGTGTCTTTACCACCGTCACATTTACCGTTGTTTCCTGCCGTGTTAAATGCAGTGACATTAGTAACTGCTTGACTTGCATTAACACCAGAGAAACTAGAAACAGCAATAGCAGCATTTGTAGCTTTGTTATCCAAAGTTGCAGTAACTACACCAGCAGTTGTTGGGTTACCTGAGGAAACCCAGACATCTACACCAGTGTTACCACGACCACTACATTGTGATGCTACTTTACTCCAGCTCAGGCCTAAGCCACTTATACTGGTAACTGGTCTGTAACTTTTACTTGTGACACTAGCAACGTATAAAGTGTTAGGAACGGCTGTCATCGGATCAGTTGTACTGACAGTATTTGAATCTGAAGAACCACCTTTTACGGTTTGTACTTGAGAAACGGTTTCACCAGATGCATTTGGTTTAGTGAAAATAGCATCTTGACTCATTAAAACAGCGCTGGCAATTAATCCAACACCTAAAAACAATGTCAAAACAAGAGAAAAAGACATTTTAAAGGCTGATTTCTTGCTTGGCAGAAATGAAGATTTTTTCTTTATCGGCATAACTTTCTTAATTTTTACTTCTTACTATATGATTACACAATACTCACGAATAAATAATAGACCAAATAAATCAAACAAGCAACAACCGAATAATTTACCGCAAAGATACTGCAATACATACTTATTACATACGTTAAATGTTATTCTATCGCATATTTAATTTATTTGTTGTTCAATTTGATAGTAAGTGATCAATATGAAAAAAACTAACTACAGCGTTTATCAGTTCCTCACAGACGTTTGGTATTTTATTAAACCGTACAAAACCTCATTTTTCTTTTATTGCATGATTACTACAACATGACTTTAGAAATTATTGTTGTGGTTCTGGCAAATATTTTCATCTTTACCCAACTTGATCCAAAGCTTGGTTTTGTTTTAACTGGGTTTATGTTTACCTTTTATTTATTGTCACTGTACATGACTCGTAAAGCATCTGATCAAGAATATATTGTTAATAAAGCAGAAGAAGGTAGCTTTGATGAGTTAATGGGGAAGAATGGTTTATTTGCCAAGATGTGGCAAGAGCAAAAGTTGTAATAATTGAATGTTAGTTACTTATAGTTATTGTGTCTAACTTCAACGCATTCCGAAAGGCAGCATATTGCGCTGTAGGTTTGCCAGCACTGTCTAGAAAGGTAAATTCCGCAAAAGGACCAGGTGAGCCTGATAATACAAATGGCGTTACTGCTTTGACTTGTGGATGGCTCCAGACCTTTGATACAGCATATTCATAATAAGAGCCTAATTTGCGTTGTAACAATAAACTGTTTCTCCAGCCAGTCTCTGTAATAAAAACGGGAAGCTCTTCTGTAGTATGGCTTGCAATAAAATCTAACTCATACTCAAATCCTTTTAATGAGTTTTTTCCTTTGGCAGTTGGTGGCGCAGAAAAAGCAGGATTTGGATAAGAATGAGAGTTCCAGGCATCGATTACGGAGAAGAGTTCTGGCTCTTCAGCTAATGCTTCTTTCCAATATGTGAATGCCTCCATACTTATTTTATTACTTGGAGTAGCTAAATCTAAAGCAGCAGGTAGCACTACAAAATTACTATTATCAGTGCTAGCCCATTTGGCTGCAAATGTTAATGTCCGGGCATATCCTTTGGGATCTATTTTGCCTCCCCATTCGTAGGAATGATTAACCTCATTATAAATAATTATGTGTTTTTCATCGGTTGGCCAATCAAGTTTTTTCAGAAATGTAATTTGATCAATGATTTGTTTGCGGTCTGGTATTTGCCATGACTCATCCTTAAATTCAGTGGCTAGTCTGACAATTGGAATTAATCTGTATTCTTTTGCTTTATCAAAAAACAGTTGCCATTCTTCTTCTTTTTCTAAATCTTTTAAAGTTAATGGGATAGTCAGATACACCCAGGCGCCCGCCCGCTCGTCTGACTGAATCATCTTGTAAGCAGATTCAAGTTCGTCAATGCTTAAAATATGAACACCCATTCGTGCGGTGGGCGGGCGCTCAATAACTTTAGCAGATCCATCTTTCAGTTCTACTTCTGTTTCTGTAGTTGTTTCTTTATCTTCATTAATCTCTTGAGCTGACGCCTGCGCAACAATGCCAGTACTTTTTGTTTGCATGGTGGCTCTGTTTGCTACCACTTCATTAATTATTTTTGCCCAGCTCACTGGGCCCACCAAAAAATGTGCCCCTACATAAAAGCTTAATATAAAACTAGCTATAATTTTTCTGTTGTTCATAAATAGTAGTGTTATTTGTTAACAATACGTGTGTATTAGTGACTGATAAGTCTTACGAGTGGAAAAAATGCAATATGACTGATAGGATGTGCTGGAGCGCGTCGCTTGTTTATGAAACAATTTTTATTCGCCTTAGCCTGGCTTTTACTATCTAGCGGCATTATTTTTACCACGATTGCCAGTCATCAATATATCCTATATTCTAACAGAAATTCTGAAATTTTCCAGTCCCTAGAAGATCAAAGTCTCTTAATTGCTACAGGAGCTACTCAAGAAGGAGAAGTTGCGGGAGTTAGTACTGGTGTTGAAACCAAAGATGCACGCGCATTACTCGTTACTAATTTTCTTAAACGTCATAATTCTCCTATGGAACCTCATGAACAGTATGGCCAAATGTTGGTTGCAATTGCTGATCAACATGAAATCGACTTTCGCCTATTACCAGCGATTGCTATGCAAGAGAGTAATCTATGTAAAGTTATTCCTGAAGGTACATACAATTGCTTAGGCTTGGGAATTCATGCCAAAGGTACTTGGGGGTTTAATTCATATCAAGAGAACTTCACTGCAGCTGCCAAGATTCTCAAAAAAAACTATATTGATATTGGTTTAACTACTCCCGAGCAAATTATGCGTAAATATACACCTGGTAGTAACGGCAGTTGGGCTTCAAGTGTTAATCAATGGATGGCCGAGATGCGTTATGATGATCGTCAATCAGGAAGAGACATGAAAATGAATGCTGACTTGACTGAGTTTGTGGGAAGCTCTGATTCTAGCGTTCAAGCGCCGCTAATGACTATCACTCCAAGAGCCTTACCTCCTCAAAAAACTGCTAGCCCTTCGGCTGAGATTATCAATTAATTTACTTATTGCCACCTAGCAGAGTAGTACTATAATTTCTCTGATGCATAATTAATGTGTATCTAGTAAGATAGTTTTTATATAAAGGAATCGACACGAAACGGTTTAACCTACTATGGCTCTCAACGAAAATTTAGCTCGCTTTCAGCGTGTTGAACAAGTAACTCAAGAAAGAAAAGGCAAATTTGTAGAGCCACAATATATCTTTAGTTTAAGAGGCAGGACAGTTGAAGTTACATATCGTGATCCTAATAAACCCGCTGGCTTTGTTGCTATTACCAATGTGTTTATTGACGGTGACGAAATCAAAGTTACAGTTTATAATTATGCAACAGATACACATGAGTTATGTTTTGCAGAAGATTTTAAAACTGTTTGGATAGACAAGACTGAAGAAGATAAAATAATTGAACATACTATATAATCAAATCTAATGCACAAGCCATACGTCACAATCAGCAATCTCCTTATTCTTTGTCTTCTTAACTCAGAAACTGAGGTTGCGGTACGTAGGTAATAATTAATTATTAAAAGGATACCCCCGCAACCAGCGGGGGTTTTTTGTTTTTATGAGTGAAAATATAAAGCCACATCAAGGCATGGCTGGAATTGAAGAACTGCCTGCAAATGTAATGCAAGCCATAAGAGAAGAAGTTTTAGCTCGTGCAAGTGGTAATGGAGCTGAACCGGCTGAATCTATGTCAACTGAAACTATTCCCTTTGACGAGAATAATCCATTTACTTGGGTAGATAGGACAGTGAAAATTACCTTAAAGTATGTTCATCCTCGAGCAGAGTGGGTTGATAAAGTTAGAATTAATGCAGTTGAAAATCAAAAAATTGGTCAAGAAAAAGTTATTTATATCAGTGGTACCAAAGATAATAGCTACAACAGTCCATGGTTTGCTCTTGCCCGTAATATTAAGTCAGTTACACTGATCAGAGACTAAGTCAACGATTGACATATTTTGACTACTATTGACAAACTTATAACTATTTGCTATACTACATTTACTTCAGAAGGTGGTTCTTACCGGGATTTACGTTCTGAACTTAAAGCACCCGTGTTAATTCGTTAACACGGGTCTTTTGTTTCTCAAGGATTTTATTCATTTTCAGTTGAAGGCTTTGCCTGTAATTCAACAGTTTTATGAGTGGTTATCTGGTAAATTTTATTGACGAAATAAATATTAATGAGCATTCCCGTAAACTCAGTGATGATCATAATATAAGCCGAGGCTATTACTCCAAATAGCGGTACAAAAATAATATTGAGAACAACATTTAAGACTGTATTTAATATACCAAATGGGAGAAATCTTCGTACATAATCAGATGACTGAACTATACTAGCTAAAGGTGCATTCACAAAAAATAATAATAACACAAGAGAAAAAATCTTGACTAGAATCGTCGCTCCCCTATAATCTTGCCCTAATAACCCCACACTTAAAAAATCTGCACTTAGATACATTACTGAAGCAATTAAGACACCAACTCCAAAACTAATCAAAGTAATTTTTTTTAGTTGTTGATGGGAGACTTTACCATTTTCTGCCGCATCACTAAATAAATTTTGAGTAACTGCCGATGGCAACAAACTCAGAGTATCAAGATATCTATACGCTGCTCCGTATAATCCTAAAGCAAAGCTACCTTGAAAGTACTGAACTGTTAATTGATCCGCTCGTGAATAAGCTAAGGCTGTTGTTGTTAATAAAGCGTAATCTCCACTTTTTTTTAAGGTCTGGACGGAATTAATAATTTTTTGTAGTGAAATATCAATTTTACTGAACGGAAAAAACCAGACCATTGTTACTAGTGATCCTAAAAACCAGAAAAGTAATAACAATGGTACCGAGAGGCTAAAGCCACTGATAGTCCATGCAATCAAGAAAACTATCATTAAACTGGGTGTTCTCAATCCGACTTTAAATGACTGTTTGAGTTTTAAATAATAGGCTTCTGCAATTGAATTAAGAGCTTCAGGAATTGTTGCGGCAAGGATAATCAGTGAGATACTCAGCGAAAAAGGTCTAAAATAACTAAAGAATGCAGCTATACATATACTCGCTATAAACCAGACAAATATGCGGGCAGCAACTGTTTGAGAAAAAGCTTTTTCGATCTGGACAGATTGTTGTTTTTGAAACCATTGTTTTAGGCCAAAATCAGCTAACACAGTACTCAGCTGAATGACAGTTAAGAACAGCATTAATTCCCCAAAGCGTTCAGGTTGTAAATTTCTGGCAACAAATATAAAAACGATAGTGCTCAGTATTTTTCCCAAAACTAATCCCGAAAAGTGACTAATTGTGCGTTTAAACAGCGATGTAATCATGATATCCATGACGTAATAGTATCAATTAATTAACCAGAACCCAACCGCAAAAGTAAAACAATCATTTCCCTCGTCAAAGGATATACTATCTGTGATAACGTAGTGTTACTTGTCACAATCAGAGAAAAAATTGATGAAAATATTAATTATTAATTGGCGCGATCCTCTCAGTCCACTTGAAGGTGGAGCAGAAAGATTTAGTCAAAAATATGCTGAGTTTTGGGCAAGCACTAATAATCAAGTTTTTTGGTTAACAAATGCTTTTGAAAATGCTCCTCAGACAGAAAATCTTCAAGGAGTTACGTATATTAGACTTTCTCCAAAATTAGATGGCTCGTTACGAACTTATATATTGGCTTACCCGGTTTATGTGTTAAAAACCATTTGGTTTGCTCACAAGTTTATACAAAAACAAAATATAGACATTGTGATTGATGAAATTCATGGCTTACCATTTTTCACACCATTATTCTCAAAAGCAAGAAATATTTTATTAGTTTGTGAAGTTGCCGGTCCTATTTGGGACAAGATGTTTCCTTTTCCTATCAATGTAATTGGCAGGTGGTTAGAAAATAGCATTTACCATATGTATAAACAGACAGAAATCTGGGCGATTTCTGACAATACTAAACAAAATATTCAAGATATATTGCCAGGTAAAAAAGTTTCAGTTATTAAATTAGGAATTGATGATACTAAACTGCTTCTCACAAAAATCACGACTATTAAAAAAACTTCACATCCCAGCGCAGTATTTTTGGCTAGATTAGTCAAAATGAAAGGAATTGAGACAGCTCTTCACGCTACTGCAACTTTAGTCGAGGATTATCCTGATTTTATTTTATACATTATAGGCAAAGGTGAAAGTGAATATACTCAGCATTTAACAGTGCTAGTTGAACAACTGAATATTACCAAAAACGTTGTCTTTTTAGGTAGATTATCTGAGTTAGAAAAATTTTCGTTTTTAAAACAAGCTCATTTTTTATTCCATCCATCATATAAAGAAGGCTTTGGGCTAACTGTTTTAGAGGCAGGTTTAGTTGGAACACCAGCTATTGTAAGATCAGGTTCTAGTTTAGATGCATTAATTAATACGGGGAGTAATGGATATATGTTTACTGATGACAGTGAAATTGCTATTTTATTTAAAAAATCATATAAAAATGAACAGTATAAAAAATTAAGTAGAGGTGCTTATGAAAACGCACACAGTCACTTGTGGCCGAATATACTAAAAAATTCTGATTTAGTGTGATACTAATACAGGCAATGTGTGCTACATTAAAAATATAACAAAAAACATGAAAAAAGCATTAGTTTCTATCATTATTCCGGTCAAGAATTCTGCCAAATATTTGGATGAATGCTTAACATCAATAGATTCTCAGACCTATAAAAATATAGAAGTTTTAATTGTAGATAGTCATTCAAGTGACGACACACTTAAAATTGCCGCCCAACACAAAGCTACAGTTCTCCAATATGAGTCCAAAATCAAAGCTGGCAAGTTTGATGCTCCCTATAAAAGGAATTTTGGCGTAGAAAAATCAAAAGGTGACTTTGTGTATTATTTAGATGCTGATATGAAATTACCCTCCACCTTAATTCAAGAGATTGTCACAATGCTCGGTGATCAAGCTTACTCAGCAATAGTAGTACCAGAAGATTCTGTTGGTACTGGTATTTGGGCACAAGCAAAACAACTAGAAAGAAGATGCTATTGGGGCGATGATACAGTGGAAGCTTCTAGAGTATTCACTAAAAAAGTTTGGAATCAGCTTGGTGGTTTAGATACTTCTTTGGGTGGAGGTGGAGACGACTGGGATTTGCACCACCGGGTGTTAGTCGGAGGCTTCAAAGTTGGGAGAACCAAAAGTATTGTCTTGCATAATGAAGGTCACTTAGAGTTATTTAATTTAATGAAAAAACGATTCATGTACGGCAGAGATAGTGTCAAATATTTGGTCAAAAGACCTAAATCAAGTTTTATTAGCTATTTTCCCATTAGGCCTGCATTTATTAGAAATTGGCGATTATTTGTTAAATCTCCACTAATTGCTTTGGCTTTTGTGGTTATGAGATTTGGTGAATATTCTGCAGGTTTTTCAGGTATCATTTATTCACGATTTGATTATGATAAATAAAAATTTCTGGAAAAATAAAACCGTTGCAGTTACTGGATCGAGTGGCTTTGTTGGCTCGGCTATTGTAAAGAAACTCCACCAGCAAGGTATTTCTGTTATCGAAATTTCTCGTAGAGCAGGTATTGATGTTACAGATTTTAAACAACTTAAAACTGCTTTACAACCAGCCGATTACATCATAAGTACTGCAGCCATTGACGGTAATAATGATTATAAAAAGCAACATTCAAGTTATATTTTAGAAGAGAATATTCATATTATTTCTTCGGTCCTGGCTGCAGCTAGTCAGCTTAACATTCATGATTTGACACTGTTAAGTTCTGCTTCTGTTTATGGTCAAAGTCAAGGTGAGTCCTTCAGTGAAGACTATGATTTGATTAAGCATGGTAATCAATTCCAAGATGGCTATGCTTTATCGAAACGAATAACTGAATCATTGTCAATTGAATTTGCTCAAAAATATGGTGGTAAGGTTTTATTACCGAGACCTACAAACATCTATAGTAGTGGTGATCCACACAAGCGAGTCATAGAAACTTTATCAGAACGTATTAAAGCTGACCAAGAAATTCAAATTTGGGGAGATGGCACTCAGTTGAGAAGCTTTATTTATCTTGATGATTTTGTGGCAATTCTTTTACGACTAATTGAACTCAAAGTTAGTGGACCAATTAATATTGCTGGTTTAGAAAACACACAAGTAATCGAACTCGCTCAAATGATAGGCTCTTGTTTAAATAAAAAACCAATGCTAGCATTTATTCACAAAGAAATAGTTCAGCCTGATATTATTTTAAACACTGCTAAGCTCGAATCATTTATTCAGTATGACTATACTTCTCTTAAAGATGGTCTAGTTAAAAGTATAACTTAAAAAGTCAATCTTATGTTCAAACAACATCTTATTAATCTTCATAAAAAGGCAGTTCAGTTTAATTTTGACAATATGGTTGATATGCTTGATGTTCAGCCTGGAGCAAAATTACTTGATTTAGGTTGTGATAGAGGAGATATCACTCTCAAGCTAGGTTCTAAAATTCAAACAAAAAAATTGTATGGCGTTGAAGTAGTGCCAGAGCGAATAAAAGAAGCTGAGAAAAATGGTGTTAAAGTAAAAAACTTTGATTTGAATAATGAATTTGATTATAAAAGCAATCAATTTGATGTGGTATTTACTAATCAAGTTATTGAGCACTTAGCTGATACTGATAATTTTCTTGGAGAAATATATAGAATATTGAAACCTGGTGGCTATGCAATTATTAGCACTGAGAATGCTTCTGCTTGGGAAAATATTTTTGCTAGCATAATGGGTTGGCAAATTTTTTCCTTCACTAATTTTTCAGTTAAGCGGTGTGGCGTTGGAAATCCACTTGCCATCAATAAAGATATTGTGCCACCACTTAAATCATGGAATCATATGAAAATTTTTAATTTTTATGGTTTGAAAGAGATATTATCTTTATATAACTTTGAAGTTGAAAAAGTTAGTGGTGCAGGTTATTTTCCACTACCTGCTGAGATTGGCAATATAGATAAGATACATGCACATTTTATGACATTTAAAGTAAGGAAACCAATCGTATGATGATTCCATTAATCAAATCCACTTTTCACAACGAAGAGCAAACCAAGAAAGAGTTAACTGACTTCATAATGAGCTCTAAAATGTTGAGCTTTAGCAAAGAGTGTCACGCCTTTGAAGCCAACTTTGCTCATTGGCAAGAGAGAGAAGAAGCAGTTTTTGTAAATAGTGGTAGTTCTGCTAACTTAGCAGTAATTCAAAGTTTACTTAATCTTGGTCGATTACAAAAAGGTGATGAAGTTGGATTTTCAGCATTAACTTGGTCTACTAATGCCATGCCAATTATCCAGCTTGGTTTAAAAGCTGTTCCTATTGATATTAATCTTGATACGCTCAACGTCTCATCAAAAACTTTTGAAGAAATTAGAAAAAAGAATAAACTCAAAGCGTTATTTATTACTAATCTGCTGGGCTTTTGTGATGATATTGATAAAATCGAAAAGAGTTGTAAAAAACACGGTATTATCATGATAGAAGATAACTGTGAATCTTTGGGAACCGTATACAAAGGTAGAAAATTAGGTAATTACAGTTTAGCTAGCACTTTTTCATTTTATGTTGGTCATCATATGTCAACAATTGAAGGTGGTGCAGTTTGTACAGATGATGTCGAATTAGCAACAATGTTAAGATTGGTCAGAGCTCATGGTTGGGATAGAAATTTGAGTGAACAAAAGCAAGAACAAATTAGATCAAAATACAATATCAATTCTGAATTCTTTTCTCGATATACTTTTTATGATTTAGGTTACAACTTACGACCTACAGAAATAAATGGGTTTATTGGTAATCGTCAACTCAAATATATAGATGAGATAATTAAAATTAGAGAATCAAATTTTCAACAATTTTCTAAAGCAATTTTCACAAACACTGATCGTTACTA
>Ga0163154_10009897_pt1 | contig 10760 bp, 7 predicted proteins | sample OliLakLV19MP9P1_FD_148649 | JGI IMG/M metagenome (GOLD analysis project Ga0163154, IMG submission 148649) | Freshwater microbial mat bacterial communities from Lake Vanda, McMurdo Dry Valleys, Antarctica - Oligotrophic Lake LV.19.MP9.P1 | ecosystem: Environmental > Aquatic > Freshwater > Lake >...
CGACCTGCAGCGAAGTTGTGCCCTTCCCCAGGGCCGCAGCAACCTGCTCCGCAGTGCCGAGGTAGACCGTCTTGACGACCCTGGACTTGCCGTCGACCCAGACGGTCTCGCGCAGGTACCAGTAGGTACGGCCGTTGATAAGCTTCTTGGTCAGGCTTGCCATTTAGGTCACATCCTCCCGACGCGAGCGGTGCCAATCCAGCACAAACTCCGTCTGAATGGCAGAAGATGCCCACTTTTGAGGTCGGGTGTGGCGTGGCGATCGACGGCTGTATTTAGGTCACATGAAAATCATGGCCGAGCGACGCCTCCTTCGAAGAGAGGTCGGTCGCCGCAAGTCCCTGTCGCGCAAGGACTTGCGTGGGTCGATGGGCGAGCCGAGTTAGGTTGTGCGAGCCGACGTCAAACGCGAACTCGGTAAACTCGGGCTAGAAGATGACGGGCACGACCTCGACGGGTGTCTTCGACGCGGGTCGGGCGCGGGTGAAGGCGTGGGTCGGGGGGCCGGAAGCATGCGCCCGGCATGTGCGCCAATTCAAGTTCGGACGCCGATCGGGGGCGTTGGAGTCCGGTGATGTGCGCGGTCCGGTGGAGCACGACGCCGAGCCATGTTGCGGGCTCGAGTTGGACGGCCTGCGGACTGAGTGCAGTCGCTCAATTCGCCGCATGGCTCGATAGAACCTGCGCTATTCTTTTGTATCATCGAATTCACTGCCCTATACTGTACGCCTCGAATCAGGGTCGAGCATGTGCTCCCCGGACGAGTTAAGGCCTGCCATGGCGAAGAAGAACCAGTCGAAGGCGAGTGTTACGCCCCCGTTCCGTTTCATGAACTACGGGGGAAAGCGCAAGGGCGCTGGACGGAAGGCGAAGCTGCACGAGGATGGATCGCGTGTCGAGCCTTCGCACACGCGACGGCCGCGCTTCACCAAGAGTCGGCCGGCGCACGTCACGCTCGAGGTGAACAGGGACGTGCCGAACCTCCGCGCCGCGTACATGGCCCCGGTCGTGAGCGAGGCGATCGGGCGGGCGAACCAGCGCGGGGACTTCCGTGTCGTGCACTTATGCCTGCTCGGTACACACGTGCATCTCATCTGCGAAGCGGACGGCGCCGCGGCACTCTCGCGCGGCATGCAGAGTCTCAACGGAACGATCGCGAAGGCGATCAATAAGAAACTTCGTCGCAAGGGCCAGGTGATTGCGAGCCGTTACGACCTGCACGTCCTGCGCACGAAGACCGAGGTGCGGAACGCGGTGCGCTACGTGCTGCGAAATGCGGAACGGCACGGTCTGCACGATGCCTGGCGTGGATGGCCCTGGCGTGGATGGGGACCGCCGGACTCGCTGGGCGTGCCTCACCCTGACCCTCTGTCGACGGCAGTGTGGTTCCCCTACTGGGCCGAGCGCGAGCTGAACGTTGCGCCGACGCAGATCCCAGCCTCGGTGGTGAGGCCCACGGAGTGTTACCTGATGAAGCTCGCGTTCGAGGGCGCGCCGCTCTCGTTCGCAGAGCCGATGCGGAGGGCGACGCGGGCGCCGCGGCGGTGGCCCACGACGCAAACCCGAGCGAGCCAGGATAGCCGGCTGCAGGAGGTTGGAACTCAGCCGAATCAGGTTCCGCCAAGGAGATGGGCGGCGACGTGACTGGAGGACGATCGGCGGCCCGCGCCTCTGCTCAAGGTTCGAGCGAAGCTTGCCGTCGACGTGATTCAAGTCATCTGGGCTGCGGCGCAGCCCAGCGATAGTTGTTTCGTGTAGCGCTCGATGGCACTGGTGGCCCTCGCCGCGAAGCCTGAGTCGCGCGACCTCGTCGTCTTCTTTGACGCCGAGGACAATCGGCTCGAGATGCGCGTGTGCAAGTTGCCCCCGGAACAGCGTATCTGCCCAAGGACGGACGTCGACTTACAGCCGAGGGGCACCCTGAGGCGCGCACCCGCACGCCTTGGGCCTGGCACGGCGGGATGCGCGTCGATTCCCTGCGCGGCGCGTCGGAGCTCGAGCGAGTGCTCGCCGCCGTCGACGCCGCGCTCAAGCGAGCGAAGTGACGCGGCGCGCTCCGAGGCGGCGCACGTGTACGCCGGACTTCGGGCCCATCGTCACATTGCGGCGCGCGGGGCGCACTTCGCGCGGCTCGCACAGCTCGAGTTCGTGCTCGGTGAAGAGCGCCGCGAGCACGAGCTTCATCTCGTGGACGGCGAACGCGGAGCCGATGCAACGCCGCGAGCCACCGCCAAAAGGGAAATACTCGTACGGCTTGAACGTACGCTCGAGGAAGCGTTCGGGTCGGAACGTCGCGGGCTCGCTGAAGACCGCCGGGTCCTCGTGCGCGAGCCCACTGACGGCGGCGACGCCGCAACCGATCGGGACGTCGAAACCACGCAAGCGGAAGGGCTTGATCACTTCCCGCAGGGGATCGGGAAGAATCGGGTGGATGCGCAAGCTCTCGAGGCACACCGCCTCGAGGTAAGGGCTCCGCGCGATCGCGTCCGGATCGCTGCCCGCGGCATCGAGCTCTGCGCGCAACCGCGCGAGACGCACGGTATCGCGCAAGAGCCAATAGACCGCCCACGACAGCGCGAGCGCGGTCGTCTCGTGACCTGCGAAGAGCAGCGTGACGAGCTCGGCCCGGACGTCGTCGTCACAGGGCCGCTCGTCGGAGGGCTGCTGTCCGTCTTCATAGCGGGCCGCGAGCAGGGTCGAGAGGATGTCGTCGCCCGGCGCTCCCGCGCGGCGCGCGCGGATCTGGGCCAGGAGCAGCTGGTCGTAATCCGCTTTGAGGCGCGTCAAGCGCGCCCACGGGCCAAAGCCCCCGAACTGGTGCTGGAGGAGCTTCGTGAACATCAACAGAGGACCGGCGGCCGATGCGTAGCGAGTGACGGCCGAGGCCATGTGCTCGACCGCTGCATCGTCCTCGACGCCGAACACGGCGCGCACGATGATCTCCAGCGAGATCGCCTGGGCCGTGTCGAGGAAACGGAACATCTCGCCAGCGTTCCGTCGCGCGAGATGCCGGCGTGCCACGTCGACCATGAGCGTTCCATACGCGCGCATGCGCTCGCCATGGAACGGCGGCATGAGGAGCTTGCGCTCGCGTTTGTGACGTTCGCCGCCGAGGACGAGGATCGACCCGTCGCCGAGCATCGGCCGGAGCGTGTCCGCGGCCCACGGCGCGAACGTCTCCGGATCGGCGGAGAAGATCTCGCGGATCCCCTCCGGGTCCCCCGTGCACACGACCTTCCCGTTGAGTGAAGGGACGGTGTACGGGTCCCCGTACCGTGCTCGACACGCGCGGTGGAAGCTGTACGGGTCCTTGACGAGGCGCGCCGTCTGGAGCAACGCGAACGGTGGTCCGGGCGGTAGTGTTGAGATGGCTCGACCCCTTCGTCGTTCAAGCATCGGGGATGACGAGCCGCGCGACGATGCGCCCGTCGTGCACGGACAACGTCGCTTCGCCGCCGTGTAACTCTGCGATCTGATTGACGAGCGCGAGCCCGAGGCCCGCGTGCCGCGCCGCGTCCGTGCGCGCGAGGTCGCCGCGCCAGAACGGCTCGAACGCGTGCTCCTCGAGCCCGTGCGGGACCTCGGTGACCTCGTTCTCGACGGTGATCACCGACGTGCCATCGAGGCGCTCGTGCAGCACGCGCACGACCCCTGGCGCGACGCCGTACTCGACCGCGTTGTCGATGAGGTTCGCGAGCGCACGCAGTAACAAGTCGCGGTTCGCGACGACCGGGTCCGCATCACCGCCGACCTCCAACGTCACGCCGCGTGACTTGGCGTCGAACGCGAGCGGCTTCCACGCCTCTTCGGCCAGAACGCAGAGGTCGACGTCCGCCAGCTCCAGCGCGACCTCGCCGCGCGAGAGCTTGCCGAGCATGAGGAGCGCCTCGACCGCGCGCCCCATCTCGTTGGCGATGCCGAGACACTCGCGCGCGAAGCCCTTGAGCTCGTCGTTCGTGCGCTCGCGGCGCAGCGCGACCTCCATGATCGCCTTGATGCCGCTGACCGGCGTGCGCAGCTCATGCGCGGCGTCGCCGACGAAGCGGCGCTCGCGGCGGAAGGCGCTGACGATGCGCTGGCGCGAGGCCTCGAGCTGCGCGATCACCGGCGCGAGCTCCTCGGGCGCGCCGGACACCACGACCGGTGCGCTGCCGCTGCGCCAGTCGAGGTCGGCGATGCGCAACCGCAGCTGTTCGAGCGGCCGCAAGCCGCGCCGGATCGTCAACCAGAGCGCTGCGGAGCCGATGAAACACGTGAAGAGCCAGGTCGCCGTCAGGATGATCGCGAGCTGACGCAGTGACGCGTCACGCGCCTCGACGGACTGCAGGACGATGAGACGCGGCGGCGCGGGCGCGACGCGGTTGGCCGCTGCGCGCTCTGGCGACTCCGCTGGTTCGGCCCCGTCGACCTCGAAGCCTGGGTCATCCGTTCGGGGCGCCTCACGCTCGGCTGGTGATCGGTCGCGCCCGTCAGCTTCACGCCCCTCGGGGCCGCGCCCACCTGGACTACCCCGGAACGGCCCGGGAAAGCCGCGCCGCGGGCCGAATCGCTCCGGCCGGAACGAGAGCGCCGCCCCTCGCGCGTTCGAGCCATCCGCGAGCACGAAGTCGCCGAACACCGCGGTCTCGAGGTTCGCCTCGGGCAAGTCGATGACCGCGGTCGCCTCGCCGAGCTCGTCGCTCGCGTCGACGAGAATCCCGTCAGCCGTACGGCATATATAGAACGTGTCCAGGCGCTCCGTCGGGCTCGTCGACAGGCTCGCGCCGGGCCGTACCGGCATGCCGGAGAGGTCACGGCGCTCGAACTCCTGCTTCACCCGGTCCACGGCGAAGCCCAGCACCCGCTGGAGTCCGTCGTCCGTGTCGCGCTCCAGGCGCAACCGCGCGAGCTGATGGACGAGCACGCCGCCGATGGCAAACGCGAGCGTCGTGCCGGCGACAGTGCCGGTCATGAGGCGCGCGCGGAGCGACGTCACGGCGGGTCCTTCTGGCCCCTGTCCGCTGGAATGCTGTCCGCTGGAATGCTGTCCGCTGGAATGCTGTCCGCTGGAATGCTGTCCGCTGGAATGCTGTCCGCTGGAATGCTGTTCGCGGGGATGCTGTCCACCGGGACGCCGTCCCTCTGCCCGAAGATGTACCCCTCGCCGCGGCGCGTCTTGAGCAGCGGTGGGTAGCCGTCGCGCTCGACCTTGCGCCGCAGATAGCCGACATAGACGTCGATCACGTTGCTGGAGAGGGAGTCGCCGTCGTCGTAGACGTGGCGCTTGATCTCCTCGCGGGTGACGACCTCGCCGACGCGGTGCGCGAAGTATTCGAGGAGCGCGTACTCGCGCGCCGTGAACTCGACCGGCTCGCCCGCGACGAAGACCGCGTGATCCGTCGTGCGGATCTCGACGTGGCCAATGCGCAGGAGCGGCGCCTTCTTGTCGTATTCGCGCCGCATCAGGGCGCGCACACGCGCGACGAGCTCTTCCATCGCGAACGGCTTGACCATGTAGTCGTCCGCCCCGAGGTCGAGCCCCTGCACGCGGTCGCTGACCTCGTCGCGCGCCGTCAGCATCATGACGTGCGCCTTGACCTCGCGCTCGCGCAAGAGGCGCAGGACCTCGAAGCCGCCGATCGAAGGCAACATGACGTCCAGGATGATCACGTCGTACCCGCCCGACTGCGCGAGTCGCAGCCCCTCCGAGCCCTCGCCGGCGGCATCGACGCTCCAGCCCTCGTCCCGCAGGGCGGTCAATACGGCTCCGCGCACGGGCGCGTAGTCCTCGACGACGAGCACTCTCATCGTGACAGACTACCGTCTGCGGGCGGCGATTGGCCGCTCCCACTTCGCCCGTTGGCCCTCGAACTCGGGACTCTGGGGCCGATCGATCCCCTGAGCGGGCCTACCGGGCGCCGACGTCCCGCCCGCTGCTGAGGGCAGGATGAGGTCGCCTTCGCTCACGCTCAGGGGGACCTTGCGCACCCCCGGCACGCTGCGCACCGCTCCGACGCCGGAGATGCGGCACGCTCACACCGATTCACGCCTCTCCAGGATCGAGCTCACCGCCGACGAGCGTGCCGAGCACTCGGACGTCATCGTCGAACCACACGAGGTCCGCGTCGAAGCCGGGCGCGATCCGCCCCTTCCGCGGGCCGAGGCCGACGGCTTCCGCGGGGTAGGTCGCCGCCATGCGCAGGGCCTCGTCGAGGCCCACGCCGAGGTGCCGCGCGGCGTTGCGCACCGCGGTGGCCATGTCGAGCGCCGAGCCCGCGAGCACCCCCGCGTCGGTCACGCAGCGGCCGTCCAGGAGTCGCACACGCTGCCCACCGAGCACGAACTCGGTCGTGCCGGGCGGCGCACCGACGGGCGAGACGGCGTCGGTCACGAGGAAGACCCCGCCGCGGCCGGCCGCGCGGGTCGCAACACGCGCGACGTCGTAGGCGACGTGCACGCCGTCCAGGATCAGGCCGCAGCGCACACGCCCCTCGCCTGCGGCGTCGAGGGCCGCGCCGACGAGGCCGCCCTCGCGACTCGTCAAGGGGCTCATCGCATTGAAGAGGTGCGTCACGAGCGACACGCCGCGGCCAAACGCAACCTGGGCCTCCGCGGCGGTCGCGCCACAATGGCCGAGACTGAGCCAAACGCCCGCATCGAGCAGCCGCGCCGCGGTCTCGGGCGAGAGGTGCTGCGCGGCGAGCGTCAGCAGCACGACCGCCGGCCAATCGCTCGTTCCGCCGGGGCTCGCCGCCGCGCCGACGATCACGTCGAGGTCCGACGGTGTCGGTGCGCGCAGGAACCGGGTGTCGTGCGCGCCCGGCCGCCGCGTGTCGAGGAAGGGACCCTCGAAGTGCACGCCTAGGACGCCGCTGGTCCGGGGAGCGGCGCGCATGACCTCCTCCACCGCGCGCGCGGCGTCGTGCATGCCACGGTTGCTGCCGGTGATGAACGTCGGCAGCAGCGCTGTCGTGCCGAAACGCCGGTGGGCGCGCGCGATGCGGCGCACGGCGTCCGGCGTGGGCTCCTCGTTCAGCATGACGCCGCCGCCGCCGTTGACCTGCAGGTCGATGAAGCCCGGCGCGAGATGCGCACCTCCGAGGTCGTGCCGCACGACCCCCGTGCGCGGGGCTTCGCGCGTCGGGACGACCGCGGCGATCGTGCCACCCTCGACGATCACCGCGACGTCGTCGACCGTCTCTTGACCCGTGTGGACCCGGGCGCCGAGGAAGGCATGAAGTGGCACCATGCGCTGGATCGTAGCGGGATCCGGCGCCCGTAGACGCCTCCCGATGCGTGGGTGCTACACTGCGCCGCGATGGGCAGAGGGTTGCATGCTGACGCGCCGTGTGTCACAGGGATTCGGATGTGGGCGCCACGCTGTGCGTCCCTACCGCTCCTGGCGCTGGCGCTCGTCGTGTATGGCTGCGACCGTGCGCCTCGGCTCGTCGTGCCATCACTAGGCTCGATCGAGCACCTCGAAGCGACGGCCACGCGGGAGGTCGAGGCCGCCCATGCGCGTCTCTTGGTGGCGCCCGAGGACGTGTCGCGCTGGGTCGAGTTTGGGCGTGTGCTCGACCGATCGGATCTGCGCCAACAGTCCGCGGCGGTGTGGCGTGGCGCGGCGGTGCTCGCGAACTCGAATGCCGAGTGGCCCTATCGCGCCGGCGTCGCCGCGGCGGCGCAGCTCGACGTGGACGCAGCGCGCGCGTCGCTGCGCCTCGCGCTCGAGCGCGACCCGCGACACGCTTCGGCCTGGCGCGCGCTCGGGACCCTGGAGCTCGACCTCGGCGACTCCGCGGCGGCGCGCGCCGCATTCGAGCAGGTCGTCGCGCTGCAGCCGACCTGGCACGATGGGCACACGGGACTCGCGCTCGTCGCGCTGGACGAGGGGCGCGCGAGCGACGCGCTGCTGCACGCTTCGGCCGCCGTGCGCACCACGCCGCCGCAGCCCTACCTGCGCTACTTGTACGGCGTCGCACTGCGCGCGGCCGGGCGCGTCGACGAGGCCGTTCCACACATCGCGGCCGGCGACGGTGCGCACGTCACGTGGAATGAAGTCGGTGCCGATGCCACGACCTCCGAGCGAATCGACCTCGAGCTGACGCGCCGCGCCGACGAGTTCGCCGCCGCTGCGAAGCTCCCCGAGGCGATCGCGCTGTACCGCCAGGCGCTGGCGCGGCGGCCGACGGATGGCCGGGTGCGCGTGCGGCTCGGGACGGTGCTGGCAGCGAGCGGTAAGGCGGACGAGGGCCTCGCAGAGCTCGACGCCGCGCTCGCAGCAGCGCCGGACAATTACTTCTTGATGTTGAGCAAGGCGGATGTGCTCGGGATTGCGGGCCGCGTCGACGACGCACGCGCGATTCTATTGCGTGCCATCGAGGTGTGGCCGCTGCGCTCCGACGCCATGCTGCAACTCGGCCAGCTGGAATTCGAGCAACGGCGCGTCGCAGAGGCCGTGAGTACGTTCCAGCGCGCCTACGCGCTCGAGCCCGCGTTGCCGAAGACCTCGGCCAACTTCGCGCAAGGGCTCATGGCTCAGCGCGACTTTGCTGGGGCCGCGAGGATCCTCGAAGAGGCGCTGCCGAGGCTCGCCGGGGCGCCCCCACTCGAGTACTTTGCGGTGCTGCTCCAGGCGCAGGAGCACGCGGGGCGCGACGCCGAGGCGTTGAGCGCGACGCGCGCTGCGGCGCGGCGTTTCCACGGCATTGCAGCGCGCTCGCTCGACAAGTGACGCCGCATGGTGCTCTGCGCGGCGAATTGGACCATGAACTCGAATCGACCCCGAGACCTGACTCGCGCCAGCGTCACCTGGTTGTGCACTGGTGCCCTCGCAGCCTGCGCGAGCTGCGGCGACAGAGAGGAGGCGCAGCGCGTTCGCTCCGGCGCCGCGCAGCCCTGGTTCGTGGAATGCGCGGCCGAGTCGGGCGTCGAGTTCCAGCACCGCTCGGGCCACACCGAGCGGTTCTACTTCCCGGAGATCGTGACGTCGGGCGTGGCGCTGCTCGATGTCGATGGCGACGGCGACCTCGACCTCTACCTCGTGCAAGGTGGCTCGGTGCTGGTGGACGGGCCGCAGGCAGAGGGTAATGCACTTTACCTGAACCGCGGCGACGGAACCTTCGTCGACGCGACGACGGACAGCGGCGCCGACGATCGCGGGTATGGCATGGGCGCCGCCACGGGTGACTACGACGGTGACGGTGACGTCGATCTCTACGTGACGAACCTCGGCCGCAACACTCTGCTGCGCAACGACGGCGCTGGGCGATTCACCGACGTGACCGACGCCGCTGGTGTCGGCGGGGAGCTCTGGTCGACGGGTGCGGCATTCGTGGACTACGACAGCGACGGCGACCTCGACCTCTTCGTGGCGAACTACCTGTTCTGGCGCGCCTCGGCCGATCCGGTGTGCCAGCAGCCATCACGCGAGCCCACTTATTGCGGGCCGACGACTTACGAGTCACCGACGCCGGACACGCTGCTGCGCAACGACGGCAATGGACGCTTCACGGACGTCTCCGTCGCCACGGGCATCCATGCGCGACGCGGCAATGGCCTGGGCGTCGTCACCGCCGACTTCGACCTGGACGGGCGCCCGGAGATCTTTGTCGCCAACGATGGGTCACCGAACCACCTCTGGCGCTGGCAGGCTGACGGCACCTTCGAGGAGTGCGCCGGGCGGCTCGGCTGCGCCGTCGACAACATGGGCGCGCCGAAGGCCGGCATGGGTGTCGCCACGGCAGACCTCGACGCCGATGGCGACGAAGACCTCCTGGTCGTGAACCTCTTCGGCGAGAGCGATTCGTACTTCCGCAACGAGCGTGGTCGCTTCAGCGAGCGCGCCTCGGCCGCGGGACTCGCGCTGCGCTCACGCGAGCGCACGCGCTTCGGCGTCGGGCTCTTCGACTTCGACCACGACGGGCTGCTCGACTGTTTCCAGGCCAATGGCCGGGTATCCCACACGGTCGGCGTCGTCGGGCCCGACCCGTTCGCCGAGGACAACGTCGTGCTGCGCGGCGTTGCGAGCGGCCGGTTCGAGCGCATCGAGCCGCCGGGTGACTTCGATCGACCGCTGCCTGCCACCTCGCGCGCGGCGGCCTTCGGTGACCTCGACGGCGACGGTGACGTCGACATCGTGGTCCACAACAAGGACGGCCGAGCACACGTATTGCGCAACGTCGCGCCGAAGCAGGGCGACTGGGTCGTGCTGAGGTGCATCGGCGCGAGCGGGACCGCCGCCCTCGGCGCCGCAGTCGACGTACAGATCGGCGGCCGGTCGACGCGGCACGAGGTCCGGACGTCGTCGAGCTACTGCGCGGCCTCCACTCCGGACCTGCACATCGGGCTGGGCAAAACGGCTGCGATCGACGAGGTGCGTGTGCGCTGGCCCGGCGGGGCGGTCGAGCGCTTCGGACCCCTCCCCGCCGACCAGGTACACACATTGACGCAGGGGACCGGCCGTTGAGCTCGATGCTCGATGACGCGTGAACTCGCCGGCGCATAGACTCTAGTGCCCTCGGCGCTGCGCTTGATGGACCTCTCCCGCCTCCAAATCGATCGCGGCGCCGGCGCCCGGCGCGCGACGCGCCGGCGCCCGCGCGTCGGCCGTTGGGTCGTGCTCGCCGCGCTCGTTGGCGCCGGTTGGTTCTTCCGTGCGCCGCTCGTGGCGCTCGTCGATCGCGCGCGCTCGACCGAGATCGAGGTCGCGGTCGTGCTCCGTGAATCACCGCAGTCCGCGGCGGCCTCGTCCGGCATCGCGGCGAGCTCGGCCTCGGCGC
>Ga0163154_10009898_pt1 | contig 10759 bp, 12 predicted proteins | sample OliLakLV19MP9P1_FD_148649 | JGI IMG/M metagenome (GOLD analysis project Ga0163154, IMG submission 148649) | Freshwater microbial mat bacterial communities from Lake Vanda, McMurdo Dry Valleys, Antarctica - Oligotrophic Lake LV.19.MP9.P1 | ecosystem: Environmental > Aquatic > Freshwater > Lake >...
GGTGAAAACACGTTTAATGATGAGTTATTGACATAATCCTATGAATTTGTTTTCGGTTCTCCATTAGGTGGCGGGCATTTCTTCCATGAGTTCATCGGAGTCGTTCATGCGGCGACGAGCAATAAACATAATTCCTGCCACAATTGCCGCCAAGCCCGTAGCGATTTGCACGCGCAACGGCATGGGTACAGAGCGCCACCGCGCTAACACATTATCGTCATTGTCTGCCATATCGTGTCTGAGCGATTGCATAAACACCTCGCTGGGGGTGTGCCGATGAGCATAACCGCTTAGGTGTAGGCTCAATTTGCGGATGACATCCACCAACCCCACCAATTCTGGATTTTGGGGATAGTCTTGGAGCAATGAATCGAGGTCTTGTTCCATGAGGACGGCATTGGTGAGTGAATCGAGCATATTTTCCATTTGTACATCATCTTTTGGAAATTGATTCATAGCGAAACCTTTCTTCTTTTGCGTAATAGATTGGCAGATTCTAGTGGTGGTGCATCTGATAAACGGTCTATCTCATCGCGTAGGGTGGTTAGTGTGCGATGATAGAGCGATTTGATAGCACCTTCACTCCGATTTAGAATTTCACCAATTTCGGCGTTGGATTTGTGGTCAACGAATTTAAGATAGAGCAATTGCTGACGGTCTGATGGCAATTGCCGAATGGCTTGGAGCAAATATTGACGCTCTTCATCGGCTTCTGTCTCATCCTCTGGCGTTTCTGTCCGCAATCCACCTGCGACAAATTCATCTAGTGGGATAATTTTGCGTCTACCTTTGTCTCTGTGCCAATTGGCGACCAAATTATGGGCGATACGATAGAGCCATGCCTGAAAGGGCAAGCCTTTATCCACGTAATGCTCAATATGCGACATAGCACGAAAAAACACCCGCGAAGTGAGGTCTTCTGCGTCATGGGTATTGCTCGTGCGATAATAGATGTAACTATAAATTTTTTTCACATACCGTTCATAGAGCGCCCCAAATGCCTCTTGGTCATCTTTGGAGAGTTCCACAAGGTCGGTATCTGCCAATTCTTTATAGTTTTGTGGCTGTTTACGTTTGAACATCTTCTGCATTTTCATAATTATAATAACCCTATCGGTTGTTTATGGTTACGCACAAACTCATTTTTGTAAACTGTGCTAAACTATGAGCTATCGTATACAGATGTGAATAATTATATATGGATGAAACCGAGTTACGTCATATTTTTTGGGAAGAAGCCAGAGAACATCTTCAGACACTCAATGATGCCCTATTGCAAGTCGAGATGACCGCTTCTGCGGATACTGCCAAAATTCACGGATTGATAAAAGAGATGAATCGCGTGGCGCATAGCCTCAAAGGGGCGGCGCGGGCGGTGGGGATTAGCCGTATCGAGACCATCGGGCATTATATGGAAGAGGTGTTTGCAGAGGCACTAAACGGCACACTGGTGTTATCGCCAGAAGTGTGCGACGTGTTATATGATGGTTTGGATGTCGTGCAGAGTATTGCCGATGAGCTAGAACCCGATGAAGAATCGCTCGCCAATACCTTGTTGCGATTAGAGCAACTGGTCGCGCAATCGCTCCCCAATGCCCTATCACCACCCATTCTATCTGCGCCCCCACCAGACGATATTGCGCCAAAAGTAGCGACTGATACCTCCCTTCATCCTCTGCGCCCATCGGATGAATCGGTACGGGTGACAGTGGGCAAATTAGACGCGCTCATGGGTGAATTGACCGAATTATTCATCGCACGGATGCACAGTGATGAATTGTGGCGCAATTTGCAAGATATTCGCCGTTTACATGGCAAATGGCAAAAAGAATGGCGGTCTGTTCGTACTGCCTATATTCGGCTTGTGCGCCGTTGGCAAGAAGGCGGTGACGAAGCCAGCCCAGAAATTACTGCCTTGCTCCGCTTTTTGGAATATAACCAACGCACCCTCAGTGATGCCTATCGCATGATTTCGCTTGCCACCCAACATGCCTCTCAGGATACGGTACGACTGGGGATGCTCACCGACCAATTGCAAGAGGATATTGGCAAAATGCGGTTTGTGCCATTTGAATCGTTGATGAGTGGTTTTCAGCGTATGGTGCGCGACCTTGCGCGTGACTTGGGTAAGCAAGTCGCATTGGATAGTGTGGGGAGTGCTATTGAACTGGATAAAGCGGTGCTAGACAGCCTCAAAGACCCATTGGTGCATTTGCTCCGCAACGCCATTGGGCATGGGATTGAATCGCCACAAGAACGCGCCAGTGCCGATAAACCCGCCACAGGCACAATTTTGCTCAGTGTTGAGCAACGCGGGAATGAGATTATTGTGCGCGTGAGCGATGATGGGCTGGGCATTGATAGCGATAAAATCCGCCAAAAGGCGATTTCGCTCGGCTTGATGTCCGAATCCGAAGCCACCGCCCGTAGCGATGAGGATGTCTTGGCGTATATTTTTCATTCAGGATTTTCGACCAGTGACAGCGTGACAACCCTCAGTGGGCGCGGATTGGGCATGGATATTGTCTTAGACCGCATTGGCAATTTGCGCGGGCAGGTGAGCGTGAATAGCCAGATGGGGCAGGGGACGGTGGTCACGTTGCGCGTGCCGATGTCGCTCTCACGCCTACGGTGTATTTTATTGCGGGTGGGAACACAACGCTTTGCTTTGCCATCGGTCATGGTGTTGCGGATGGAGACAATTTATCCCGATAATATTTTCACCGCAGAAGGGCGCGAGATGATTTCGCTCAATGGGCGGACATTGCCCTATGCGCCACTGGGGGGGATTTTGAATATCCCCGCGATTCATTCTGATGCTGAAATACGCCAAGTGATGATTTTGAACGCCGCTGACCGTGCAGTCGCATTTGAGGTGGATGAACTCTATCAGGAGATGGAACTCGTCCTCAAACCACTGGGTAAAGAGATTGCAGGGGCGCAATTTGTCTCTGGGGCGGCATTGCTAGGGACGGGCGATGTGGTGATTGTGTTAGATGCCAACGACCTTGTGCGCCGTGCGGTGGGGATGAATATCCCACGCCGTAAAATTGTGCCTCAACCCACTCCCATCCCCGATGAACGCCGTTTGCGCGTGTTGGTGGTGGATGATTCCATCACCACACGCACACTCGAAAAAAATATCCTAGAGACCATCGGCTTCGATGTGGTGGTCGCCATAGACGGTGTAGAAGCGTGGGAAATGTTGCCAGATTATAGCTTTGATGTCATTATTACCGATGTAGAAATGCCCAAAATGAACGGGCTAGAATTGTGTACGCGCATCAAAACCACCGCTAAATATCAACACTTGCCTGTGATTTTGCTCACATCATTGAGCAAACCAGAGCAACGTGAGGCAGGGCTAAAGGCGGGTGCAGATGCTTATCTTATCAAATCTCAATTTGACCAGTCAGAATTATTGCAGATGATAAAGGACGTTTTATGATGGTTAGATTCATACGTTTTTCATTCCCATATTTATCTGTATTCCTCATTTTGGCGGTGGTTATTACTGCCCCGATTATTATGGCACAATCTTCTTGTCCCATTGTCATTCAAGAGGCAATTAGCGTCTTGGGTGATAATTGCACGGACATTTCTCGCAACAATGCGTGTTATGGCAATGTGGATGTTGAGGCACAGGCACGAGTAATATCACCGCATCATTCAATGGTAATAGTGTGACGAATGGCTTTGGTGGTGTGTTTTATGTCACACCCACGCATGTGGTGAATGTTACCAATACCACCTTTGCTACCAATCAGACATTCGGTGGTGGCAGTCAGGGCGGGGTGGCATTTAATAACGGCACAGTGAATTTTAACAATGTGACTTTTACTGGCAATAATGACACAGGCACAACTGCCACTATCATCATGAATAATACGGGTGGGACGGCATTTTTTGGGAATAACAGTCTTATTTCAATTGGTCATGCCTCTCCACAATGTGGTGGCGGTGGCTTTAGCAATGATGCTACTAATACAGGCGGTGATGCCTCTTGTTTTTAAGATAGAAAACCGTTTGTAGACTATAACCCGCTACAAATGGCACGAATCGGGGCATTTTAACCTATAATGGAGGATAACAGTGGATAAGCCACCCATAGGACATAAAATGCCCCAATCGGTCATACAAACAGTGTCACCCGCTATCAATCATCGTGAAATTCGGGTCCTCATCGCAGAAGATAGTGCCACGATTCGGTATCAACTCACCATGCTCATCAACAATACTCCTGGGATTAGAGTGGTTGGTGAGGCAAAAAATGGCGAGGAAGCGGTGGGGATGGTGGCAGAACTTAAACCTGATGTGGTATCTATGGATATTAATATGCCCCTGTTAGACGGATTAGAAGCCACACGGCGCATTATGGCAACCTATCCCACCCCTGTGGTGGTGGTGAGTGGCTTGGTCGAAAAAGATGTGGAACTTTCGATGATGGCGATTGAGGCGGGTGCATTGGCTGTTGTAGAAAAACCGCCAGACCGACTCGATATGCACTACGAAGCCAAACAACGCCAATTGGTGCGGACATTGGTGGCAATGTCGAGTGTATCGGTTGTGCGCCGCGCGCACCCGCGTGGCGATGCCCCCCAAAGACCGATTACATTGCCGTTGATACCCCCCAAAGTGCAAACCCCCGAAATTGTCGTGATAGGCGCTTCTGCGGGTGGACCCAGCGCCCTAAATAATTTATTGGGCGCATTGCCCGCCGATTTATCTGTCCCTGTGGTGATTGTTCAGCACATTCCCCCAGAATTTATGAACGGATTATCGCGCTGGTTGGGCAAAAATTCGCGCTTGCGTGTTACAGTCGCATTGGATAATCTCTCTCTCCATGCTGGCACAGTCTATTTGGCACCAGGGTCTGCTCATTTGGGTGTTGCCCGTGTGGGTAATGGCTTGGTGGTACGCCTCATACATGAACAAGGTGACTATCGGCATCAGCCATCGGTGGACGCGCTATTTCATTCGGTCGCACAGGTATGTGGGGCGCGGGCGGTGGGGGTTATCCTCACGGGCATGGGCGATGACGGCGCACAAGGATTATTGGCATTGCGCCAAGCGGGTGCGCGGACATTTGCCCAAGACCGCACGAGTGCAACGGTATTTGGGATGCCAGGGGCGGCATTGGCTTGTGGGGCAGTTGAAAAAGAAATTTCACTGGCAGAATTACCATCTGCTATTATCAAATCATTGTCATTATCATGAGTAAGAAGGGTTTCCTATGGCATTAGAGGTACTTTTAGTAGAAGATAGTAAAACTCAAGCCGCACAAATCAAAGAAACACTCGAAAGTGTTGGCTTGCGGGTACGGGTGGCGTATGACGGACCAGAGGGCATTAAAGATGCCATAGAAAACCCACCTGCATTGGTGGTACTGGATGTCAAATTGCCCACAATGGACGGATTTCAGGTGTGTCGGCGCTTAAAACGTAACCCGATAACCCAAGATATTCCCGTGATTATGCTCACCGAAAAATCGGGTCCACAAGCCACGATGTCGGGATTACGGGCGGGAGCAGATGATTATATCCCAAAGGATATTTTTGCCTCTGAGCATCTTATTAGCACGCTACAAGAATTGGGTATATTAGAATAATAATGAATGACATCACCAGCCCCTATCATTTGCGCCCACCGATTATGACGGTGAAGGTTGAAGACGCGATGGACATTATGATTGTGCGCGATACCGCCCGCAGAGCCGCCAGCTTGTTGGGATTTTCGCCTGCCAGACGCGCTCAATTGTCTACCGCCGCCGCCACACTTGCAGAACTCGTCCTCAAGACGGGCGATTCGCATCTCATTCATCTGAATGGGGTGATAGATGGCATTAAGGTGGGCTTGCAAATTTCATCCGAAACGCCATGGTTGGCAGGTGTCTCTATCAACAATGTGATGGTGGCGTTGCGCTCAAAATTGGGCGATTTGGTAGATGATATTCAGGTGGTTGGCAAAGAACCCCCCAAAATTTTTATGCACGTTTGGCTCAACGAAGTGCGTAATTTTGGCGATGAAGACGATGATGATGTCCAATCCTGACCTCATTGCGCTCACTTTTCGGCTTGGGGAGCAGTATTATGCTTTTCGGCTTGACCAAGTAGTCGAAGTCGCGCCAATGATGGCATTTTTTAGCGTGTCTGAAGCCCTCCCAGAAGTGCTTGGGATGGCAAATCGGCATGGTGAGCTTATCCCTATCATAGATTTACGGCAGGTGATGGGGTTGCCATCGCTCGTCATTGGTTTGAATACCCTGTTTATCGTGGTAAAATATGAGACCAGCCTTTTGGGGGTGGTGGTAGATGATATTTTACGAGTGGAATATCTCCCTATGAAACAGTTGCAACAAACAGGGACATGGGGTAAATATAGTGATGGTATGATGAGTTATCATCAACAAACCATTCAGTTTGTTGCCCTAAATATGATAATGGCGCGATATGCAGGCATTTTTTCTGAGGCGGATAACCTATGAACACGATGCGTCAAAAAGAACGCATTCTCATTGTAGCAAAAGATGAGGTATTGCGAGCATCGCTTGTCGAGACACTCGAACAAGCAGGTGGATATTCTACGAATCAATCCAGCACCTTTGAAGAAGCCCTGAGCGAAATTTTGCTCATTGATTTTGCGCTCATCATCACCGAAGCGGAATTGCCAGATTTAAGTGGCATGGATTTGTTGGCGGTGGTGGGTGGGTTGCGCCCCAAAGCCAAAGTGATTGTGATTGACGATGACCTATCGGCAAAAAGCGCGGTGGCAGTTTTTCGGCTAGGCGCGGTAGATTACTTATATAAACCCCTCAATATGACTTTTATGTTGATGCAAGTAGAACGCCAATTAGAGACAAGGCGTATTCTCCGCCCAAACACAGAACAAGCCGATACTCCCAAAATAGACCCCAATATAGACCGCGCCAAACGATTAGACCCGCGCACACGCCCCGCAGCATTGGTGCTTGGTCGTCAGCAATTTAAGCGGATTAACATGGAACTCAATCGCCTATTAGGGCACGTGCGGGCGGGATTTGTGGGATTAGTAGATGCCGATGGCAACATGGTCGGGGCGGCGGGGACATTAGACGACTATGACCTGCAATTGCTCACTCGTGCGTTGAGCATAGACCACAAGGCGCAAAATTCACTGGCAAGTTTATTAGACGAAAGTAAATTCCATTCGACCTATTTTGAAGGCGACCAAATTGGGGTGTATATCATCGAATTTGGTCAACCGTATACGGTGTCACTGGCGGTCATTTGTGGGACAGATACCAAACCGGGTATGGTTTGGCTTTATAGCAAACGTACCGCCGCTATTATTGACGAAATTCTGAAAAGTATCCCACAACCAAAGTCGTATCCAAAATTGCAGGAATAATTTTTTTATGACTCGGTTTTTGGGGCATAGAGTTCAAATAACCCCTCTAGTGTTGGGGAGGGTTCGGCAGAAATCGCCCCTGTGACAAGGATCATGAGTCGGTCTACGATGCTTTTAGAGATGACTCCGCTACGGATGGGGCGGTCTAAATAAATTGCACCGTGTCCCACCACAGGCAAAATGAGCGCCATCCGCAAATTGGCAAAATTGGTGTTGGTGGTGGGTGCAGATGACATATCTTGCACCACATTGTTGCCGATAATGGCTTCGTTGGTCTCAATTGCTTGGCGCAAATTGACCACAGCGAATTTGAGATAATCATTACTCTCCAAAAACGCGGTATCCACATTTTCTAACTTGAGGATATTGAGTTCAGAATCCACAATCACCCCGCGCTCGGCTTGGGTGATATCTCTGGCGACAATCATCAGATTTTCTAATAGCCCACTGGTCATGAGTTTTTTGCTCTGCCTTTTTTATAATGCTAACAAACACACATCAGATAAAACGCCTATACGCTGAATAATGTTCCCTATTTTAGCGCACTTCTAGCAGATATGCGACTTCTCTTAGCAATTTATCGCCCCCAAAACTGCCCAAAAGTGGAATTAGGGCAGAAATGCCCAATAACACATCTGCGAGGGGTAATTCTGCCAGTTTTGGCACAAAATCTGCCCATAACTCATAGCGTGATTGGGCATCTTGCGCTATCCATATCGCACAACTTTCTCCGAGAAGGTCTGCCCGTTGGGTTTGTGAGGGCAAATTGAGGATGAGCGATAAGGCTTCTGTGAGCATCACTTTGCCGTCATATTGACCAGAATAAGCGGTGCGCTTGCCATGCACCAAAACGGATGCGAGGATGCTAATGGCGCTGGCGCGGTCATATTCATCTTCGATTTGGCGCAAAATTTCTGCCGATTCGCTGGCAAGTGCTTCGTGTTCCGATTCCGATAAAAATGGGAATAGGGTCGCTACGGCGCTGGCGCGGTCATAGCCATCTTCGATATGTCGGGTGAGTTGGTGTGATTGGGTGATGAGCAGGGCGCGAGCATCATCGTCTAATTTTGGCAATAATGCCAAATACGCATTTACACGGTCAAACGGGTCATTAAAACCATCGGCAAGGCGAATCGCATCGTCTAAAAATTCATCTTGGAGATGAGGCGCAATACTTACCAATGCCCGTGCTTGTTTGTATTCAAACGGAATTTGTCCTGTACACACCAACATCTGCTTCATGACATCGGCTTTACGGCTTTTGGATAGACGCGGTGCAAGTCCCACCAACGCATTGAGGCGTTGCTGAAAATCGCGGATTTGATAGGCAATATCCAACGCACGGGGGATGAGGTTTTGGGGCATATTTTGACCAATGAGGTTTAATGCCCGCGCCCGTGCATTTTCGTTTTCGATGAGACGGGCGGTTTCGAGCGCATTGGTATAGGCTTGGTCGAGCAAGTGCGGGGGTAAAATACCCACCAGCGCCATGAGTGCCGTCACCCGTTCAAAATGATTGGGCAAATTGGTCGCCGCCGCCAACGCATCGAGTACCGTCTGAGAACGGGCTTGTGTGGGGACATGGTGGGCTAGGATGGTGAGGGCATGAACCCGCGCATCTTGCTCGCGCATGGTATGCGCCACCGCCAAACTCGCTACCAGCATATTGGCGGGTAGGGTGGGGGCGAGTTCTGCCAGCAGGGTGGCACGTTCTCGCTCTTGCGAAAGGCTATTGACCGCCGCCAACGCTTCGCCTTGTAGGTCACTGGTGAGATAGGGTGCAATGGCGACTAATGCCCGTGCGCGGAGTTGCCTACGGGTAAATGAGATGGCAATCCGTAGCGCCTGTTCCAAATAAATAGGGTATCCCTTTGATGTCGCCTCTATCCCCTCTAATGTTTTGGCAAAACTCACAATGGCAATGACACGCTCATCTTCGCTTTGAATTTGTGTGATAGCAGACAAGGCTTCTAGGCGCACCGCATCTTTTGGGTCATGGCTGATATAGGGGATGAGTGCCGTAAAAGCGCGGGCGCGTTCTGAGGCATTGACAATTTTGATGGCGCTCCTAAACGCATATTCTTCATTAGCAGGTGTAACCCGTTCTGCGAGGGTGGCAATTGTGGTGGCATGAAGGGTGTCATTGCTAGTGGCGTTCATCTCATCCAAAATCGTCTTGAAGAAATTCATCTCTAGCGCAGGTGGCATATACCCACTGAGCGCCACCAAACTGCGTATGCGTGCCTCCAAATTGTGCATGGCACGGGCATGACCCACTGCTTCCATCAATGCTTGCGAGATAACTGTGTTATCGGCGCTAAAATTGGGTAATATGGTCGCCAACTGGAGTAAGGCACGGGCGCGAAGCCCCATATCTTCTACCGCATGAATATCTTCCCAGATGGGCTTAAATAGGCTTGGGAGCATATCGGCTTCTAAATAGGGGATAAGGCGCAAGGAGAGGTGCAGACGAATTTCCAGATGGCTATGGGCGCGAATTTCTTGGAATATGGCACGGCGTTTGTCTGGTGGGAGCGCAGAGACAAGAAGCGATAGTGTCTCTAATCTGGCATCGCTCACCCGTTTGGCAGATGACTGAAACGGAGCATTGCTAGGGCGTGCGCCATTGGCTTGGCTGAGCATCAGCAATGCCCTGAGTTGGGTCGGGATGCCGTCTATGCCTTCTGATAACGCCTCATGGAGTGATTTTTCGTATTTGGCGCGCTCCACAGGGTTGGCTTTGAGCCGTCCAGTTGAGCCTTTTTTCTGAATATTGGAGTTTGTCATAAGGTTTTTTTTCTGTAAGCAAGATATACCCATATTCTAACAGAATAACGCAAAAAATAGCATAAGCCTAATTTTGGTGCTGTAGGCAAATTTTTGATACACTTGTGACATACGCCCCATGTCCAAAGACAGGGGCTTCTGCCGTCAACAATGAGGCTACTCAAAGGTAGTCTTACGCATCTCGTGCAGTAGGCAACGATGCCCCGTTGCTAATATATTTAACGCCGCATTATGGTCTCGGTCTAACTCAATGCCGCAATTTCCGCACCGAAACACACGGTCTTTCAGTGCCATCTTCTGCTTATGACCACACGCCGAACACTTTTTTGTGGTTGGTTCAAAGCGGTCAATGAACAGTACACGCTTGCCCCGTTTGAAGGCAATCCATTCCAAGAGGGTGATAACTGTCCAAAACTCAAATCGGATACCTTGCGTCCCCAAAGCCGTTTCATAGCATCGAGGTTCAAATCTTCAAAGACCATGACATCGTATTCATCGCATAGCGCATGAGCTAATTGAAAATGAAAAACTCTGCGTCTGTCTGATATACGAATATGAGAACGTGCAATGTGTTTCTGTGCCTTGC
>Ga0163154_10009903_pt1 | contig 10754 bp, 9 predicted proteins | sample OliLakLV19MP9P1_FD_148649 | JGI IMG/M metagenome (GOLD analysis project Ga0163154, IMG submission 148649) | Freshwater microbial mat bacterial communities from Lake Vanda, McMurdo Dry Valleys, Antarctica - Oligotrophic Lake LV.19.MP9.P1 | ecosystem: Environmental > Aquatic > Freshwater > Lake >...
GACAAGTACGAATGCGGCGGATGGGGTCCACCGCGTTCACGATTTCGAGAATGTTGATCTCGCGCGGCAGGCGCGTTAGCAAGTGCCCGCCGTTTTTGCCGCGTTGCGAAGTCACCAAGCCGCCGCGCGCCAGGGCCTGGAGCACTTTGATCAGATAGTCCGGCGGTACGCGCGAATCGGAGGCGATGGCTTGCGTGGTTAAGGGTGACCGGGGCTTCGCCGCCAACACCACCATCGCTCTCAGGGCGTATTCGACGGTTTGCGAGAACATAGGCTCGATTCCAAAGTACTATATGTGGATACGATTGTCCACAATAAAGTGTGCCTATAATTTTCTGCATGACCCGCATCGATTCGGTCGACACTTTACGCGGCTTTTCCCTTCTCGGCATCCTCCTCTTGAACATCGTCTCCTTTGGCCTGCCCTTCGCGGCCTACATGAACCCGTCGGCGGCGGGCGGTGCGGATGGCCTCAATTTGGCCACGTGGCTCACCGCGACCACGCTGTGGGACGGCAAGATGCGCTGCATCTTTTCGATGCTCTTCGGTGCCAGCGCCTGGCTGTTGCTCTCGCGCGCCGAGGAGCGTGGCGAGGGCATTGGTGCCGCCGACATCTACTATCGCCGCACTCTGTGGCTCATCCTTTTCGGCCTGCTCCACGCGACATCCTCTATGGCTACGGCGTCATCGGCCTGCTGCTGTTTCCGCTGCGCAATCTGAAGGCGAAGACGCTGATCATCACCGGAGTCGTATTGATTGGCCTGCATTCGCTGCAAGGTATCGGCGCGGGGTTCGGCATTGGGGAGATGGCGCAGAAGGCCAAGGCGGCGGCGCAGAAGGCGACGCCCACGGCGGAAGAGAAGAAGATGATTACCGAATATACGGCGCTGCGCGAGATGTTTCGGCCCCAAGCGGACGAGATCAAGAAAGAGATCGAAACCCACCGCGGCGGTTGGCTCCGCAACCTCCCGCTGCGTTCATCCGAAGCGGCGACGTTTGAGTTTACGATGTTCTTCCAGTTCTTCTTTTTGGATATTTTAGCGATGCAAATCCTGGGCATGGGCTTGGCCAAAGCGGGTATCTTCAGCGCGGAGAAGAGTTACGGCTTCTACGGTCTCCTGATCGTCGCCGGCCTCGGGCTGGGCGCACCGCTCAATTACTGGGCCGCGCAACAATGGCGTGCCTCAGGCTTTGCGATCCCCGAATACTTCACTTACTTGGGCAGCACCGGCGATCCTGGCCGGTTACTCGTGGCCTTGGCGTATGTGGGGCTGATCATGATCGCCTGTAAGGCCGGGCTGCGTTGGCTGACGGCGCCGCTTGCCGCCGTGGGCCGTATGGCGCTTTCGAATTACTTACTTACGTCGATCCTGATGACATTGTTTTTCAATGGCTACGGGCTCGGCTATTTTGGCCACTTGGAGCGGCATCAACTCTATGGGGTGGTGCTGGGGATGTGGACGGTGAACTTAGTGCTAAGTCCGATCTGGCTGAGCCGGTTTCGGTTTGGTCCGGCGGAGTGGTTATGGCGGTCACTCACTTATTGGCAACGGCAGCCGATGGCCTTGGCCACGGACTGAAGGGCTCGTTTCACTGGGGTTGGCAAAGGTGCGAAGCTATTGAAAGAGCGATGAGAAACGACTTATTACCGATCCAAACGATTGCGCAGAAATTGAATTTGCCGGGTGAACTGGTGGAGCCGCTGGGGCTGTATGGGGCGAAGGTGCGTCTTGAGTTACTCGAGCGGGCGGAGTTCCCGCGGCGGGGCAAGATGATCCTGGTGACGGCGACGACGCCGACCAAGAGCGGGGAAGGCAAGACGGTGACGGCGATCGGTTTGACGCAGGGATTGGAGCGGATCGGGAAGCGGGTGATCATCACGTCGCGGGAGCCGTCGTTGGGTCCGGTGTTTGGGATGAAGGGCGGGGCGGCGGGCGGCGGGCGGTCTCAGATTGAGCCGAGCGAGAAGATCAATCTGCACTTTCACGGGGATTTTCATGCGATTACTTCGGCGCATAATTTGCTGGCGGCGCTGATTGATTCGCACTTGTTCCACGGCAATGAGCTTGACCTGGACCCCGCGCAGATTACTTTTCCGCGGACGCTCGACATGAACGACCGGGCGTTACGGAACATCACGGTGAGCGTGGGCGGGAAGCGCGACGGGGCGAACCGGGCGACGGGCTTTTTGATTACGGCGGCGTCGGAGGTGATGGCGATTCTGGCGCTGGCCAAGGACCGGGCGGATCTGCGCGCTCGCTTGGGGGCGATCATCGTGGGGATGACGCGGACGGGCGCGCCAGTGCGGGCTGCTCAGCTTGGAGCGGTGGGCGGGATGATGGCACTGCTGAGCGAGGCGGTTATGCCGAACCTGGTGCAGACGACGGAGGGGACGCCGGCGTTTGTGCACTGCGGGCCGTTCGCCAATATCGCGCATGGCACCAGCAGTGTGATCTCGCAGACGATGGGCTTGCAACTGGCCGATTATGTGGTGAATGAGTGCGGCTTCGCTTCGGACCTGGGCTGCGAGAAGTACATGGATATTGTGATGCCGTCGAGTGGCATCCGGCCGAGCGCGGCGGTGCTGGTGACGACGGTGAAGAGCTTGCGGAGCCAGGGCGAGAACGGCGATATGGAGACGGGGTTCGCGAATCTGCGAAAGCACATTTCGATCCTGCAAGGCTTTGGGCTGCCGACGATTGTGGCGATCAACCGGTTTCCGCAAGATAGCGCCGAGGACTTGGCGCGTTTGCAGGCTTATTGCGTGGAGCAAGGGGCGACTTGCGTCTTCTCCGAGGCTTTTGCGAAAGGCGCCGAAGGGGCGGTGGCTTTGGCGGAGGAGGTGGTGCGGACGATTGAGGCGCATCCGGACGTTTCGCCGCATGGGGTTTATGAGGCCGAGGATGGGCCGGAAGAGAAGGTCCGCAAGGTGGCGATGCGGGTGTATGGGGCTTTGGGCGTGGCGTTCAACGAGTTGGCTTTGACGAAACTAGCGCGGTTTGTGGGTTGGGGCTATGGCGCGTTGCCGGTGTGCATTGCGAAGACGCAGTATTCGTTATCGGATAATCCGGCGTTGTTGGGCTCGCCGGAGGGTTGGACGCTGCAGATTACGGACGTGGCGTTGTCGGCGGGGGCGGGATTTTTGGTGGCGATATCGGGCAGTATGATGCTGATGCCGGGGTTGCCGAAAGAGAGCCGGGCGGCGGCGATCGATGTGGATGAGCGGGGCGCGATCATCGGTTTGACCTAGGTTGACGTGCCAAAAGGAAGGTGAGGGCGATCCCAATACCGTAGGTAGCGAGATCCAGAAGGCTGAATTGGGTGCCGAGTAATCTGGCGGTCAGCTTTACGGATAACGAGGGGCTGGTGAGGAGATGCTGGGGGATGAGCGTGAGTTGGAATAACTCGATGGCGGTCATGATGAGCATGGCTAGGGCGGCTAGGGCGGTAGGTTTTCTGCGCGTGAGGAATTGCACCAGGACATAGATCATGGCGGCATAGAGGGCGTCGCCGAGATACTTATCCCAGATCACCCAACCGAGGGGGACGAGCCGGGTGAACACGCCGAGGGAGATAATCGCTACCAGTGTCTTTAGCGCCATGGCCGGATGTAAGTGAGTGTATAGGATACTGAAAGGATGAGAATTGCTTTCTGGCTTTGCTTGGCTCTGACGTTGACCGCGCAACAGGCTTGGCGCGTCGCGACCGATTTGCCTGGGGTGGATTTCCGCGGACTGACGGCGGCGCAGAAGCAGAAAGTGCTGGTGGCGCTGCGTTTGGCGGATTGTACTTGTGGCTGCCAGATGAAGCTGGCGCAGTGCCGGGTGGAAGATCCGGCCTGCGGGCAGAGCACGACGCTGGCGAAGGTGGCGGTGGCGGCGGCTAAGGCGGGGGAAGATGTGAAGGCGGCCCTGGCAAAGTCGCCCTTGGCAGTGGCGGCGGCGAACCGGAGTAAGGTGTTACTCGATCCGGTGAAGATCGAGACGACGGGGGCACCGGCGAAGGGTCCGGCGGACGCGCGAATTACGCTGGTGGAGTTTTCCGACTTTCAATGCCCTTATTGTATCCGCGCGGTGGGGCAGTTAGAGGCGGTGCTGAAGGCTTATCCGAAGGATGTGAAGTTAATTTATAAGCAATTTCCTTTGGATAATCATTCGGAGGCGCGGTTGGCGTCGCAGGCGAGTTTGGCGGCGCATGCGCAGGGTAAGTTCTGGTTGTTGCATGACCGCATGTATGCGCGCAGCCGGGAAATCAACCGCGCGAATATTCTGGCTTGGGCGGCGGAGTTCGGTTTGGATATGCCGAAGTTCACGGCGGCGATGGATTCGCCTTTAGTGAAAGAGCAAGTGGATCGCGACTTAGCCGAGGGGGCGAAGGTGGGCGTGGAGGGGACGCCGACTTTGTTTGTTAATGGGAAGAAGTATCAGGGGGCGATTGAGCCCGCGGTGCTGATTGCTCTGTTAGCTAAGGAGTAAGCTCTGCCCGATTACGACTCAGCCCTGAAGCTTCTTTTCCGGCAACCCGCGCGTCGGGTGATCGCGATGTTGGCCAGAGTGCCGATGCGCAAATGGCTCGACATCGAATTGCCCAAGACGCAGAACCTGCGCATGGACATGCTCGGCGAAGACATGGTCGGCGATCTGCACCACATCGAACTCCAAAGCACCAACGACAGCGGCATCAATCTGCGGATGGCGGAATACGCGTTGGGAACCTACCGGCTGCTGCGCAAGTTTCCGCGGCAGACGGTGCTCTACGTGGGCGAAGCGCCGCTGACGATGCCGGACGAACTGCGAGGATCGGATTTCTGGGCTCGCTATCGGGTGATCGACGTCCGCGACTTGGACGGCGAGGCACTGCTGGCTAGCGATGACGTGGGAGACAACGTGATTGCGATCCTCACGAAGCTGCGGGATCATAGGGAAGCGGTTCGCAAGATCGTGGCCAAAATCGGGACGCTGCCGGAAAGCGAACGGAACGTGGCCACGCAGCAGTTAGTGATTCTGGCGGGCCTGCGGCGGCTGGAACCGATGGTGCAGGAAGAGGTAGAACGAATGCCGATTATTATTGATCTCATGGAGAACCAGATCATTGGACCCGCGATCCGCAAGGGTTTGGAGCAAGGGCTTCAAGAGGGCCGCCAGAAAGGCATGCAGGAAGGCCGGCAGGAGGGCCGGCAGGAGGGCCGGCAGGAGGGCCGGCAAGAGGGCCGGCAAGAGGGCCGGCAAGAGGGCGAAGGGCACTTGCTTCGCCTGATGGTGCAAAAGCGCTTCGGTATGTTGCCCGATTGGGCGAGCGCGAGGCTGGCGGGCCTCTCGATCGCGGAGATCGAGTCGGTGGGCGAGCGGATTTTTGAAGTGGCTACGCTCGAAGACCTTCTGCGTTAGGTTAGCGGTCGTCGTCGTCGATATCGAGGCTTAACGGGGCGAAGGTAGCTTGGCGCGTTCCGGGGTAGGGGACGTTCCAGCCGCGGACGGTGTGCCATAAGATCCGATTCAGACGGTCCGACGGGGCGGCGTCCGGTTCGCTCCATTTGAACCGCGCGGAGGCGAGGGCGCCTTGCTTGGCTTCGCCTTTTAAGGCTGAGGCCGAAGGGTTGACGGCGAAGAGATCCTGGCGGGGCGTGAGGGCCGTGTATGGGGCAAGGTCAGGCTGGTCAGTAAAGCCGGCGCGCATGTCGTTGGCGATGAGATCAAACAGCGACAGGGTGGGCAGGCCCAGGATAAGCTCGATGGTCTTGAGCATGCTTTGGTTCGAGTAGAAGGTGGAGTCGACACGGCCGCCTTTGGTGTAGGGGCTGACGGCGAGGGCGATGGTGCGGTGGCCATCGACGTGGTCGACGCCGTTCTGGGCGTCATCTTCGACGACAAATATCGCCATTTTCGCCCAGAATTTGGACTTCGAGAGGCCTTCCACGATTTGGCCGAGGGCGAGGTCATTATCGGCGACCATGGCTTGGGGCGTTGACGCGCCGGGGCTCGAGCCGTAAGTGTGGTCACAGGGGAGTTGTAACATCACTAAGTTGGGCATCTTGCCGTCCTGCTCCCATTTGGCGACGTCTTTCAGAAAGATCTGGGCGCGGACGACGTCAGGGATGCCGTTGGTGTAACTCGGATAATTCTTGGCCAGGATTTGATTGATGGGGGCGATGGGGGCAGTGACATTCCAGCGAGCGGAGTGATCTTCGCCGCGCTTCCAGGAATCAAGCAAGGGGCGACGCTCGCGGGCGGAAATATTAGCCAGGGTGCCGGCGTATTCGCCGTAGATCTTGGCGGTGCGGCCTTTCTTTAAGGCTAAGTCCCAGATGAAGCCGCTATTCGAGTAAGCGAGGGGGTCGGAGCCATCGAAGGGGTAACTGCGGCCGGCGTAACCAGGCCACATGGTGTAGCCGACTTCGTTGGCTTGGGTGAGCCATTGGTGGCCGTTGGCGCTGTTGCCGCCGCTGGCGTAGAAGTTATCAATTAAGACATAATCCTGGGCCAGGCGGCGATGGTTGGGAGTAATATCCTGGCCGAACATCACTAAGTTCGGGTCGCCATTACCTTTGGGTAAGTCGCCGAATAATTGGTCGTAAGTGCGATTTTCCTTGACGATATAGACGACGTGTTCGATGAGGCTAGGATCGCCTGCGCGGAGGGGAATAGCCTTGGCGGTGGTGGCCCTGACGGCGGCCGGGGCGGGCGTCCGGTCAGTGGCTAAGCGTAAGTGAGTATTCTCGGCCGTGGCGGTGGTGTAACTAGCTAATTGGGCGGCATCGGGCACTTCAACGACGTGGACGGCACCGCGATGGCTGTGGACGAAACGCTTAGTGGGTTCATCGCGCCAGCCGGAGCCCGCTCCTAACAACGTGCCGACGGCGAGATAGCGGCCATCTGCGGAGGCGGCCAAGTTACTCGGGTACCAGGCGGTGGGAATCATGCCTTCAATAGCGCGGGTGGCTAAGTTAATTACGGCGATGGCGTTGATGCCACCGCAGGCAACGTAGAGCCGTTTGCCGTTCGGAGCAAGGGCCAGCGCGTTCGGCGCGATGCCGGCGACTTTCTGGGCGAAGGGCTGAAGGGTGATGGCGGGAAGGGCGATGTTCTTGGCGGTGTCGATGACGGAGACCGAGTCCTGGTTGGCGTTGGCGACATAGAGGCGGTCTTCGGCTTCGTCCCAGGCGAGGCCCGTGGGGTGGAGTTCGGCGGTGATGGTGTGGGTCACTTTGAGGGTCGCGAGGTCGATGCGGGTGATAGTGCCGCTGGAGGCGATGCCGCGGGCGTCGACGACGACGCGGTCGGCTTGAGGGGCATAGCCGGTGGGAGCGGTAAGATCCTTGGCGGTGGGCCGGCGGCCGCCCCAGTTGCTGACGTAGGCGACGGTGCCGGCGCGATTGATGACGGCGGCGAAGGGGGCGATGCCGGTGTCGACTTTTCCCAAGGTCTGGCGGGTATTTAGGTCGACAACGGCGAGTTGGTTGTTGAAGATGAGCGGCACCAGGGCTTTGTCCTTGCCGACGGCAATGGCGCCATTGATCTGCTGGCCGAGCGAATCGGTGAGGACAGTAGGGCTCAGGTCACCCGCGGCGAGTTTGGCGAGGCGGATTTCACCTGCGCCACGGCCTTGCTTCATGCCGAAATAGGCGGTGCCATTTTGGAAGGCCATGGCTTGCAGACCGGGCGAGCCACCGTGGACGACGCGGCCGAGGACCTTATTCTGCCGCCAATCGAGCCGGTAGACATGGTTGGCGTTCAGCACCCAAAGTTCGTTGGCGCTTCGGCCGAAGGCGACGCCGTAGACGCGGCCCTGGAAGATGGTGGGGACGCCGGCGGGGGTGATGGTTTGGCGGGTGGTGATGACGCCAGGGTCGGGGATCGCACGGACAGGCTTGTCGGCTTGGGCGAGGAGGAGGAGCAGAAGAGCGGCGGTCATAGGGTTATGATACTGGGCTTGAGTGGGACTGGGACTGACGAAATGGTTTCAGTTGGTTGAAATTGGGACGTTCACAATGTGATCTCGCGATTCCCAACGCCGCGGTGGAGGGGATTGAGGAGTTGGGCGGAATGCTACGAACGCCGCGGAAGCGAGCCGAGCGCAGCTAGTCGAAGGCGAGCGCGAAGGCGAGCGACCTTTTGATCTCCGTTACCGACTGAGTCGATTCTGGGTGATAAGAGGAACGTAGATCACAAGAGCACGTGGCGGGTCCGGGTCGAAGCGGGAAACGATCACGACCGGACGGGTCTTGGCCGCTAAGCCAAGATCGCCAGCCACACTTCACCGGGCTGGGGTCGCCGGCGACGTATGTGGACCGGGCCTTAGAGCTAGGAGGATACTCGGCGAGGGGGCGGATCGGCTATCCTTGAGGCGATGAAAGCTGAAGCCGCGATTTTGTTTTTGCATGGGGTGACGCGGCGGGCCGAAACGTTTGTGCCGATTACGGGGACATTGGGCGAGCACTACCATTTGCATCAGCATGACTTCCGCGGCCATGGCGAGTCGCCGCGGCGGGGACCTTACCGGGTGGCGGACTATGTGCAGGATGCGCTCGACTTTTTGGCCATTGTGCCGCAAGAGCGGGTTTTTGTTTACGGGCACTCTTTAGGGGCGATGGTAGCGGCGGCGCTGGCGGCGAAGAAGCCGAAGCGGGTGACCGGAGTCGTGCTGGAGGATCCGCCTTTCCATACGATGGGCGAGCGGATTCATGAGTCGCCATTGGGGAGTTACTTTGGAGCGCTGCAGGGTTTGGCGGGGTCAACGAAGCCGGTAGGGGAATTGGCGCAGGAGTTGGCGGAGTTGCGGTATGGGCCGCACGGAAGTCTGCGCTGCGGGGATACGCGGGATGCGACGACGCTGCGGTTTTCGGCGAGTTGCTTGCGGGGGCTGGATCCAGCGGTGCTGGAGCCGATTGCGGCGGGGCGGTGGCTCGAGGGATATGAGATGGACGAGGTGTTTCGGGGATTGGCTTGCCCGGCGTTGGTGTTGCAGGCGGATCCGGAAATGGGCGGGATGTTGACCGACGCCGACGCGGAGGCGTTGGCGAAGTCCGCGGCGGATGCGACGGTGGTGCGGGTGCGCGGCGCGGGCCATGCGCTGCACTGGTCGGCGACGCAGGCGACGCTGGGGCATATGCTGGCGTTCCTGGCGTCGTTTGAGTAGTTACTCGACCGTCAGCTTGACGGGTTGCTCGAGGAACTGCTTGCCATCGGCGGATAGGAGCATCAGGCTATAGCGGCCGGCCTTGGTGTGGGGCGGGACCTGGAATTGGATGACATCTTCTTTTTGGGCAATGATGCGGAGTTTGACGTCGTCTTTGCCGTTGGTGAGGTAAAGCTCTTTAACGGCATCTTTGCCGAGGTGCTCGCCGGCGGTGGAGAACTCGGCGGCGGCTTTGCCGGTGTCGGGGGTGACGGTGGTGAGGTGGGGCGCGGGACGGTCTTGCGCGAGGAGCGAGGCGGCGACGAGGGCGAGGAGGATTTTCATGTCCGAGTGATCGTGTCGCTTTTTGCGGTGGAGCGCAAGGGGGGAACTGTGGGAATGTTTTAAGTATGCACGTACTGTGGTTGCTGCTGATCGCTTTGCCGGTGTGGGCGGAGGAGTGGACGGTGTTCCGGACGGGTCCTTTTGAGGTGGTGACGCAGGGCGAGCAGAAGAGCGCGCGAGTGGTGCTGAACCACGTCGAGCAGTTGCGGCATACGTTGGGGGGGACGTTGGGTCAGCCGGAGTTGAAGTCGCGTTGGCCGATCCGGATTACGGTGGGCGGGAAACTGACGACGGATTTGGTGATCGACCGCGATGCCTACACGGCGACGATCGCGAAGAATGCGCCCGTTCCGGACCAGTGGAATCGGGCGCTCGCGGGCCTTTTTCTGAATGACGGAGTGGCGCGGATGCCGGAGAAGTTCGAGCTGGGCCTGGTGGAGTTTTTCAGTACCTTAAATGTGGACGGCGTGCGGGTGGTTGCCGGGGCGAAGCCTGCATCGCCGGGGCTCGATTGGGCGCGGGTGCATCTGCTGATGGTGAGCGATAAGTACCGCGGGCGCTTGCGGACGTTGTTATTCAACTTACAGAAGGGCAATGCGCCGGAGCCTTCCTACAAAAATGCATTTGAGCGGACGGAGGCGCAGATTGAGGCGGAGGCCCAGTCGTGGCTGGCCGGGGAGAATTTTCCGACGACGGCTTTGAATGCGAAGGCGATTGCGCCGGACCGCGATTTTCTGGCACGGGCGTGGAATCCGGCGAAGAAGGTGGAGTCGGCAATGGATGCCTTCGATCGGGGCGATTATGCGGGGGCGGTGCGGATTAAGCCGGATTGGCCGGCGGCGAAGGTGAAGTTGTCGGCGCAGTCCGCGGAGCCGGATAAGTCGCGGCTGCTGCGCGAGGCGGCGACGGAGGCGCAGCGGAATCCGGAGTATTGGCGGATGTTGGCGGAGACGTTGGCGGCTTCGAAGGAATATGGCGAAGCTTATAAGGCTTGGGGCGCGGCCGAGCGGGCGTCGCGCAATGAGCCGGAGCGGGCGCAGATGCGGATTTCTCGGCTGGCCTTGGAGAATACGAAGCTCGATGCGGAGGATTCGGCGCGGCAGCGGAAGAAGGAGGAAGAGGCGAAGGACTTGGAGCGGGTGAAGAATGAGAGCTTGCGCAGTATCCGGATGGCGGAGGCGAAGGCGAATGAGAAGCTGGGCGGTGGCGAGAGTGTGAAGCCGGTCCCCTGGTGGGCCCTGGATAAGGTGGATGGCGATAAGAACGAGAAGGCAGTGGCCGGCGAGCTCGTGCGG
>Ga0163154_10009908_pt1 | contig 10750 bp, 6 predicted proteins | sample OliLakLV19MP9P1_FD_148649 | JGI IMG/M metagenome (GOLD analysis project Ga0163154, IMG submission 148649) | Freshwater microbial mat bacterial communities from Lake Vanda, McMurdo Dry Valleys, Antarctica - Oligotrophic Lake LV.19.MP9.P1 | ecosystem: Environmental > Aquatic > Freshwater > Lake >...
GTCCGGCACCTCGCTCGACGGCGTCGCGGCTGCCGCGGTCCGATTCCATCGAACCGCCGATGGCGATCGCCCCGAACTGCTCGCGTTCCACTCCGTCGCGTACTCGGCGGAACAACGCGCGCGTCTGTCCGCAGGCATGGTGCACGGGACCGCGCAGGAGTTCTGTCGACTGCATGTGGACCTCGGCGGCTGGCTGGCAGACGCCGCCGCGCTCGTCATGGCGCGCGCGGGGCTCGCGGCATCCGATGTCGCGGCGGTCGCATCGCATGGGCAGACGCTCTGGCACGAGCCTGGACACTCCACCTGGCAGATCGGCGATGCCTCGGTCATCGCCGAACGCCTGGGCGTGCGGGTGATTCACGACTTCCGGTCACGCGACGTGGCCGCGCAGGGGCAGGGGGCGCCGCTCGTGTCGCTGGCCGATCTCCATCTGTTCGCCGCTCGCGAGGGCTGGCGCGCCCTGCAGAATCTCGGCGGAATCGGGAATGTGACGGTGGTGCCGGCGCGGGGCATCGACCTGCCGGCGCTGGCGTTCGACACCGGACCGGGGTGCGGAGTGATCGATCGGGTCGTCGCCACGCTCACCCACGACCGCCACTTCGACGTGGACGGCGCCATGGCCGCCGCTGGCCGTCCTGTCGAAGCAGTGCTGGAGCGCCTGCTCTCGGATGCGTGGTATCTGAGGTCGCCGCCGAAGAGTACCGGTCGTGAAAAGTACGATGCGGCCTTCGTGGCGAGCCTGGTCGACGCCTGCCGAAGGGAGGGGCGTGACGTTACTGATGAGGACGTCGTCGCCACGGCGACAGCCCTGACGGCCCGGACGCTGGCCGACGGGTATGCCCGGTTTGTCCGGAGCGACCTGCTCGACGTGGTGCTGTCGGGTGGCGGGGCGCGAAATCCTACCCTGGTTCGCATGATCCGTGAGGCCATGCCATTGCGCACGGTGCGTACCTTCGATGAACTCTTTTTTGACGGCGAAGCCAAGGAAGCCGTGGCGTTCGCCTACATAGCTTTGCAACACTTACGTGGACTTCCCGGGAATGTCCCGGCGGCGACGGGTGCCGCTGGACCGCGAATCCTCGGTTCCCGCACGCTTCCATGACCGGCCACACGTGATCCCATGTCGCCGAGTACTCCGCCGACTCCCGATCGGCGCACGCACGATGCACCTCCGCCGCCCGAGGGTGGCCGTCGCATGAGCGATGCCGCATCACTCTGCATTGCGGCCATCCGCTGGGATGCCTCGCGAGGCTACGGCGACGCGCGTCCGCACATCGATGCGGCGCTCCGGCTTGGAGTCGGTGGGTTCACGCTGTACGGCGGCACGGCCGAGGCGGTGCGCGCGCTGACGCGGGATCTGCAGCAACGATCGAAGACGCCGCTGCTCATCGGCGCCGACATGGAGCGCGGTGCGGGCCAGCAGTTCGAAGGGTCCACCGGTCTGCCGCCCGCCGCCGCGATTGCCTCGTTGCGGGACCGTGATGCCATCCGCCGCGCCGCGCGCCACATCGCACGCGAAGCCCGCACCATGGGTGTCAACTGGAACTATGCCCCCGTCGCCGATCTCGACGTCGAGCCGCTCAATCCGGTCGTGAATACGCGCTCGTTCGGTGCGCAGCCCAGTGAAGTCGGCGACTACGTGGCGGAGTGGATCGATGCCTGTCAGAGTGAAGGGGTGCTGGCGTGTGCGAAACACTTCCCCGGGCATGGCCGCACGACGGAAGACTCGCATCTGACATTGCCGGTCGTCAGCACGCCGCACTCGGTGCTGATGCAGGACGACCTGCTTCCCTTCCGGTCGGCGATCGATGCCGGTGTCGGTTCGATCATGACGGCGCACGTGGCCTACCCGTCGCTCGATCCGAGCGGCGCGCCCGCGACACTGTCGCGCGAGATCCTGACCTGGGTGCTGCGGCAGCGGTGTGAGTATGAGAATCTGATCGTCGGCGACTCGATCAACATGCAGGCGGTGCTGCAGGGCATCGACGAGGGTGAAGCGGCAGTCCGCGCCATTCTGGCCGGGTGCGATCTGGTGCTGGCCCCCGGCGATCTGCAGAAGACCGTGCACGCACTCGAGACCGCCGTGGCCGATGGCCGCATCGAACGCGATCGATTGCGCCTCTCACTGCGTCGCCGGCTCAAGTGGGCGCAGTGGGTGTCACCGCCAAACGACTATCGCCGGCCCTCCGGAACCGATGTGCTCTGGTGCGCGGGGGTCGCGGATCGTGTGCTGCAGGTCGTGCGTCCACTCACTCGTGGCGTGCGTGCCCCGGTCGAGATCTGTTCGTTCGACGGCGACACGCACGGCGACTATCGCGCACCGCGCCTGGCGCTGATGAACACGCTGCGGACGCTGAGTGTCGATGCGCGGGTTGCCGATCGCGCTGATGGCCCGAGTCGCGGCACCGTCGTCATCACCGCGTTCGGGGAACCGGTGCAGGGGCGTGGCTCGCTCGAGGTCGCGGCACCGGTACGCGATGGCGCGCTGCAGCTGTACGCCGACGCGCGTGCTGCGGGGCGCGACGCGGTGATCCTCTGGTTCGGGCATCCGCGGCTGGCGAGCGCCTTCGGCGACGAAGCGCCGCTGGTGGTGGCGTGGAGCGGTGACACCTGCATGCAGGCCGCCGCGGCGCGCTGGTTGGCCAAGCAGCGCGGCTGACGTCCGTCGCACCCGATCAGGCGCGACGCAACGTGAAGAGCGTGATCTCCGGCCGCACATTCACGCGCACCTGAATGTTGAAACCCACGCCGCGGCTGATGTAGACTCGTCGACCATCATCGAGTGCGATTTCGCCGGACGTATACAGCTTGTTTCTGACCGGCATGAGCGGTGGCGCGAGAAATGGCGAGCGGCACTGCCCGCCGTGCGTGTGCCCGGAGAGCACCCAGCCGTTGTAGCCGTTCCATCGCGTGCGCTCATCCATGCAATCCGGATTGTGATTGAGCACCAGTGATGGCGTCTCACGAGTCCATGACGCAAGCGCCCGTTCCGGTTTCGCGAACGGCGACCAGTAGTCGTCGATGCCGATCACCGAGAGCCCGTCGATCTCCATCGCCGCATTGCGCAGCACCGGGATTCCCGCCAGCTCGACGCGATCGATGATCTCCCTCGCGACACGTTCATCGCGCCACCGGAGCCCGTAGTCGTGATTGCCCAGAATGGACACGGTGGCCATTCGCCCACGCGGCATCAGCGGCAGGTGGTGCTCGAGTTGCCGCAATTGTGCAGGGCCGCTCCACGACACCCAATCGCCGGTGTACGCAACCAGATCGGGCCGCAGCGCAGCCGCGGTGCGCCAGACACGCGTCAGATAGTCGTCACTCACCGGCCCCAGATGCAGGTCGCTGAGGTGCAGCAGCGTCCTGCCGTCCAGTGATGAGGGCAGGCGGGCGATCGGCAGATCGGCGTGCGTCACCTCGAGCCAGAATGGTTCGAGCCAGTGCGCATACCCAATCAGCCCGGCCAGACCGGCGCCTGCCGAGTAGAGAAATGTCCGTCGTTTCATGAGTGTCGTCAGGGCGGTACCAGCATCAGCGCCGGTCTGCCGCCATTACGATCAGCGAGCGCCGAAGTTCCCGAATCGCCAGATAGCCCAGGCGACCACCACGACAATCGCAAAGATCGTCACGTAGAGATACGCCTTCGCTGGATCGCGTGGTGGAATCGAACTGCCTGCCCCCGGCGCATTCCGGTTCGCGACGCTCTGCACGCCGAGTACCGGTGTCGGCGGACGTGTCACCGCCGGGACGGCACCGCTGCGCATCCGACCGCGCATGCGGTCCAGCGTCGGCGCGCCGCTGTCGGGCAGCGGATAACTCTGATGGCCGATGCGGCGCTCAGCCTCGTCGTGCTCCGGCAGGCCGTCGCCGGCGAACTCCGTCACCACCACCGTGATGTTATCGTGACCGCCCTCGGCATTTGCGGCAGCGATCAGCTGTGCGCATGCATCATCAGGCCCGCTGCTCGCACTGACGATCCTGGCGATATCGGTCGCGCGAAGATGGGTCGTCAGCCCGTCGCTGCAGAGCACCAGGATGTCGCCGCGCGCCATCGGCTGCTGGGTGAAATCGGGACGGACCGTGCTGTCAGGGCCCAGTGCCTGCAGAATGATGTTGCGGCGTTCGCTGACTTCAGCCTGATCGGCAGTCATCTCGCCCGCTTCGATCAGCTGCTGCATCAGCGACTGGTCTTTCGTGATCTGTCGCGCGACGCCATCCCGCACGATGTAGGCGCGACTGTCACCGACCTGCGCCAGATAGAGCGAACTGCCGAATAGCCCCGCGATGGTGGCCGTGGTGCCCATCCCGGCATGCTCCGGATGTGCGCCGGCATAGGCGTAGATGCGGTGGTTCGCCGTGTCGGCGGCGTCGCGGATCGTCTCGACGAACGTGTCCGTGTCGCGGCCGACATTGTTCATCCACTGGGCGCGGAAGGTGTCCAGGACGGCCTCCACCGCCATCTCACTGGCGATCTCGCCTGCGGCCGCGCCGCCCATCCCATCAGCGACCACGAGCACGACGCCACGCTGCCCGACATCGATCACACCATCCTGCAGCTCCGCCTGAGTCTGCCCAGTGGCAAGGTCGAGGAAGGCGAAGGCGTCCTCGTTATGGTCCCGCGTAATCCCGACATCCGTCAGACCGGCAAGACGCAGTCGCACGCTGGAGCGTGGGACGGGCGTCTCGGACGGCGTGGGGTGGGTCATGACTGGCACAGTCGGCGCGTGAAGAGGGTGAAAGCTGCAGCCCTGCCGCGTGTCCGTCCCCTCCGGACGTGACCCGCGTATGGAGAAGCTAGGACGACGCGCATGAGCGGGTCAAATCGGAGGGGCAAATGACCACGCTATCTTTGTTCATGCTACGAGCTCTGCTCCGGTCCGGTTTCGAGGTGCGCGCACACGGCGCGCTCCCTCTGGTTCTCACCATCGTTCTTGCGGCGGGCTGCGCCAGTCGCCCGGGCGGCGGTCCCACCACTGCCTCCGACCTGTCGCCGCCAGCCTGGCCAGCGATCCCCAGGGTCGAAGGCCCACTGGCGATCAGGGTCCAGTACCCATCGTCCAACGCGCTCATCTCCGCGCGGGACTCGACCTTCCTGCTCGGTTCGGTCAATCACGGCGGTGCGACCCTCGCCGTCAATGGTGCGCCGGTCGCAGTCCTGCCGAATGGGGCGTTCCTCGCCTGGGTCTCGATGCCGCCGCGGGCGCAGGCGCAATTCGAACTGGTCGCCACCCTGCCGGACGGGGCGACCGAGCGTCTGGTGCTGCCGATTCGTCGACCAGCGCCGCGGCTCGCAGTCGATGCCGCTCGGCCGCCGTATCTGGACACCACGAGCATCACGCCACGCGCGGGCCTCGCCTTCCGTGACGCGGAAGCGATCCGCGTCTCCGCACGCCTCGCGCAGGGCGCGCGGGCGGAATTCTCGTCCACTTCGTGCGCGGCCGCCGGTGTGTCGTCGGCCGCCGGCGTTCCGTTGCTCGCGGGTGAAGGTGAAGAGGCGGCTCGTGACGTGCCAGCGGCCGCGTTGCGATGTGGCGGCAGACTGACGGTCTTTGGCGCGGGCGATACCGTGCCGGTCGTGCGGTCGGTTGCCGCCGTCGCCGATGGCGACGCGATCGGCCTGGTGCGCGTCGGTGTCGCGACGGCAGACACTGATGCGGTCGTGATCGCGAAGCCGGTGCCTGGCGGAACCTACAAGTGGTTCATCATGCCGGGCACCGTGCTGCGGGCCAGCGGTCGACAGGGCGACGCGCTGCGGGTGCAACTCGAGCCCGGGCTCGACGTGTGGGTGGATGCCGACGCCACCACGCCGCTGCCGGCCGGCAGCAGCGCGCCTCGCCGCACCGTGAGCAACGCACGCGTCGTTCCGGCGGATGGCTATGTGGACCTTGTGCTCCCAATGAGCGCGCGTCCCGCGTACCGGGTGGAGGTCGAGGGCCGCACTCTCCGATTGACATTGCATGGTACTACCGGCAACACCGACATCATCTGGTTCCAGCGCGCCGATTCGCTGGTGCGCGATGTACAGTGGACGAATGATCCCAACGGCCGTGCGGTGTACTCGGTGCAGTTGGAGCGCGATGTGTATGGCTGGCTGGCCTTCTGGCGCGGTGATGCGTTCGTGCTGCGCCTGCGCCGGCCGCCCTTGGTCGATGCAGCGAATCCGTTGCGCGGATTGAAGATCGCCGTCGACCCCGGCCATCCGCCGGCGGGCTCCACAGGGCCCACCGGCCTCTATGAGGGTGTCGCCACGCTGGCGATCGGTGAGCGCGTGCAACGGCTGCTCACCGCGCGTGGCGCGGTCCCGATCATGCTGCGCACCACATCGGCGCCGGTGCCGCTGGGTGATCGACCCGTGATGGCGCGTCGCGCCGACGCGGCGGCATTCGTATCGATTCATCTCAATGCCAAGCCGGATGGCGTGAATCCGTATCTCAACAACGGCAGCGGGACGTACTACTTCCAGCCGCTGAGCGCGGGGCTGGCTCGCGCCATTCAATCGCGCCTGCTGGTGCGGCTCGGCCTGAACAACGAAGGCACCTGGTTCGACAACCTCGCCGTCGTGCGCGGGGCATGGATGCCGAGTGTGCTGGTGGAAGGGGCGTATGTCATCGTCCCGGAGCAGGAAGCCGCGTTGCGCACGCCGGAATTTCAGGAGGCGTATGCACTCGCCATCGTCGAGGGGCTCGAGGCCTGGTTCCGGGCGCTGGCGGTGCAGGGCGCGCGGCCGTGAGCGGGCCGGCGGGGTTTCGCGGTCCGCCGGAGGTCGCGGCGTCGGCATTCGTGCATTCGCGGGCGTCGGTGTGCGGCACCGTGCGGCTGGCTGACGACGTCAGCGTGTGGGGTGGAGCGGTCATCCGTGGCGACACCGAGCAGATCACGATCGGTGCCGGGTCCAACATCCAGGACCTGACGATGGTGCATGCCGACCTTGGGGTGCCGACGGTGGTTGGCGCTCGGGTGACGGTCGGGCATCGGGCGATTCTGCACGGGTGCACGGTGGATGATGACGTCCTGATCGGGATGGGCGCCATTCTGCTCAACCGGTGCCATATCGGTTCGGGGAGTATCATCGGCGCAGGCGCGCTGGTGGCCGAGGGCGTGGTGATTCCACCGAATTCACTGGTGCTCGGGGTGCCAGGGAAGGTGGTGAGGGCGACCACCGAGGCTGAGCGGGCCAGGGCGGCGGCGACGGGGTTGACGTACCGACGATTGGCTGAAGCGCACCGCGACGGTCGGGTGCGGTACCACCCCGCCTCGTGACGATTCAGCGACGTGAGAGGCCCTCAGCGGCCCGGCGATCGGGGTTCTGGTTTCCCTTGCCTGGTTACACGCCGGCAGCCTCAGCGGCTGGGCGAGTGACACCTGTGGCACGTGACGTGCGACCGAGCAATCTCCACTGATGTGGACCGGTGTGGACGGTGTGGAAAGACCCCGCCAGAGGTCACCTCGCGGGGCGCCGTCGCTCGATAAAGTATTGCTAAACATTAACTTACGGTTCATTAGTTAGGTTTAATAAACTGTCATGATCGGCGGATCCGGGCATGTCGGTGTACTGGGATCAGGACCATGAAACAGTACAATTGTGATCTTGGAACCGCTAAACTGTTGCTCCATTACGCCTTTGCGACACGCTGGCGCGGACTCACGAAGGGGCGTACTGTCCTGCTCCGCGCTGGTTGCCGGTCTGTTTCAGTCGTGTCACACCGCGCCCCGTCGTTTCTTCGTCCCCGCAGTACCACGTTGTGCCAGAGCCCGCAGCAGGCGAGTCGTCGGATCGCTGCGGGACCGTCCGCGTCTCTATTGATGAGGCTTGGGCGACGTGGAGGGGTAGCAGGAAGGATGGGGTTGGGTGATCGGGCGCAAGCGGACAGTTCCACTGGCAGAGCAGGCGGGCTCACATGCAGGATGCGAATGCGCAGGACCAACCACCCGTGGGGACAGACATGACGACGGTGCTTCATCCGGAATCTCTGACGTCGCAGCTGACGTCGACCGCAGACAAGGCAGTACGGAAGCGTGACGGCCGGACGGCCGACTGGGATCCGGAGCGGATCGTCCGGGCGATCGCGCTGGCGTTCTTTGCCGCGCGCAACAAGGGCGCCGACAATCCGAACCGGGACAATCAGGCCAAGCATACGGCCTGAGCCTGATGGATCACGCGGACGTGCTGCGGATCGCGGGCATGGTGACCAATACGGTCGAGCTCCGCGCCACCCGCGGCGTCCGGCCGTCGGTCGAAGAGATTCAGGACATCGTCGAGATGATGATCGCCGGCGCCGGCTTCTTCGACGTGGCGAAGGGGTACGTCCTCTATCGCGCCAGGAAGTCCGAGGCGCGCATCGCGAAGCATGGTGTGAGCGGCATCAGTGACTACATCGCCATGTCCAAGTACGCCCGCTACCGCGAAGACCTCGGCCGTCGTGAACTGTGGCCCGAAGCCGCCAAGCGCGTGTTCGACATGCACCGCTCGCGCTTCTCGGCGCTGCTCGAGAATGAAGTGTTCGGCCTCGATCGGACGCTCGGGCAGATGATCGAAACCGCCGAAACCGCCGTGCGCGACCGTCAGGCGCTGCCCAGCATGCGCTCGATGCAGTTCGGTGGCGACGCCATCGAGGTGAACAACGCGCGGATGTACAACTGCACGTTCGGGCACATCGACAGCGTGAAGAAGTTCAGCGAAGCGCTCTGGCTGCTGCTGAGCGGCACCGGCGTTGGCTTCAGCGTGCAGAAGCAGCACGTCACGCGCCTGTCCCCGTTCCCGCTGCGCGCCAGCGCCGAAGATCTGGCGGTGCGGCATTTCACCATCCCGGACACGATCGAGGGGTGGTCCGATGCGATGCATCAGCTGGTGACGAGCTACTACGACGGCGCGTACGTCGAGTTCGACTTCTCGCAGATCCGCGCCAAGGGTGCCGTGCTGCGCACCAGCGGCGGCCGAGCCCCTGGTCATCAGCCACTGAAGAAGGCGCTGGAGAAGATTCGCGGCGTGCTGGACGCCATCCCGGGCCGCAAGATGCGCCCGATCGAGGCCTACGACATCCTGATGCTCGCCGCCAGCGCAGTGATCAGCGGTGGAATCCGTCGCTCCGCGACCATCGCGCTCTTCAGCGCCGATGATGAGGAGATGGTCAACGCCAAGACCGGCGAGTGGTGGAAGCACAATCCACAGCGCCAGCACAGCAACAACAGCGCGATGCTGGTTCGCAGCGACGCCACCAGGGAAGAGTTCACGGCGCTCTTCAACGCCATCCGTCAGTTCGGCGAGCCTGGCTTCTACTTCACCGAGAGCGCCGAGTACGGGGCCAATCCGTGTGTCGAGATCGGGCTGGCACCGACGCTGATCGTTGACGAAACGGTCAGGGCCAAGCTGATGAAGTACGGCTACAACCAGACCGTTGGCATCGGCGATACGATCAGCGGTTGGCAGCATTGCAACCTGACCACGATCAACGGTCGGGTCTGCGAGACGCCGGAGAAGTTCTACGAACTCTGCACCGTGGCCGCCACGATCGGCACCTTGCAGGCCGCCTACACCGAGATGAGCTATCTCGGCCCGGTCACGCGAGTGATAAACGAGCGTGAGTCACTGCTCGGCGTGAGCATCTGCGGCATCCTCGAACGTCCCGACGTGTTGCTCAACCCGACCGTGTTGCGGAAGGGCGCGGAAACCTGCGTGATGACGAATCGCGCGGTGGCAGAAGCGATCGGCATTGAGCCGGCCGCCCGCGTCACCTGCGTGAAGCCGGAAGGGACGGCCAGCCTGTTGCTCGGCACGGCCAGCGGAATTCATCCGCATCACGCCAAGCGCTACTTCCGTCGTGTGCAGGCGGCGCGTACGGAGCCGGTGTTCAATTTCTTCAAGTCGTGGAATCCGCAGATGACCGAGGTGTACGGCATGAAGGCCGACACCACCGACGTGATCACGTTCCCGATCGAGGCACCCGAGGGCGCGATCCTCAAGAAGGACATCAACGCGCTGGAGTTCCTCGACATGGTGAAGCTGGTGCAGGAGAACTGGGTGGTGCCTGGCACGGCGCACGAGAAGTACAACCCGGGCCTCCGTCACAACGTCAGCAACACCGTCACGGTGCGCGAGAACGAGTGGGAGCAGGTGGCCGATTTCATCTGGGAGAATCGCGCCTTTTTCACCGGCGTGAGCCTGCTCGCCGCCAGCGGCGACAAGGACTACCAGCAGGCCCCGAACGAGGAAGTCACTACGGCCGCCGACATCGCGAAGTGGAATGGGCTGACGTACGAGCCGGTGAACTACGCGTTGATGAGCGAGGCGGCGGACTATACGTCGCTGAAGGAGACCGTGGCGTGTGCGGGCGGGGCGTGCGAGATCATCTGATCTGGCAACAGCGGTGGTGGTAGTGCGGTGAACGCGGGGATTCCGGGTGGCGGGGTCCCCGTGTTGCGTTGGGGCACGTACAACGCGACTGTCAGGCGGGCCGTTAGCGGGTGTCGCGTCGTGCGACGCCGTCGACCGCGATCTCCCCTGACGCGCGGGGAGTTCCGGCGTCATGCTCGTAAGCGTGAAAAAATGAGCGTACTAAAACACGGCGGATGGCTGCTGAACCCGTGACGGTAATCACGAACCGAGCCCCAGTGCTTCGCGTGGCGTAAGCTGCCTCGGTTGGCTCACATTCCAGTTAGGGGTTGTGAAGAAATAACTGACTCACAATCATTTCGTACGAGTTGGGTGGAGTGTGTAGTTCCAGTCGCCGTGAAAAGTATGGGGCGCGAGCTG
>Ga0163154_10009909_pt1 | contig 10749 bp, 14 predicted proteins | sample OliLakLV19MP9P1_FD_148649 | JGI IMG/M metagenome (GOLD analysis project Ga0163154, IMG submission 148649) | Freshwater microbial mat bacterial communities from Lake Vanda, McMurdo Dry Valleys, Antarctica - Oligotrophic Lake LV.19.MP9.P1 | ecosystem: Environmental > Aquatic > Freshwater > Lake >...
GTTGTTGGAGGGGCGCTTGGTGCGTTCGCCGCGCTTGGTCAGATATTCGGTCATGATTTTTTGGCTGAAGTCGTCTTTGCTCGCGCCGACCACTGCCGTCGATTCAAAATCACCGGTGGTTTTGGCGCTGGCGAGGCGGAGCAATTCTTGGCCGCCCACCGGACGATTCAACGCGCCGCCGCGAATCAGGACGCGCCCATCGGTCAGCGAGTGCAGTTCAATCGAACGCGGGACGCGCAAACTGAATCCCCGCGCTTTGCCGCCATCCAGCAGGACTTCTTCCCACGACCCAACCACCACCGTCGGCGAACATAGCGCGTCGGCGTCTTTCAACGCGGTATCCAGAGCATCGACATCCAGCCGGACATCGGACGATTTGCCCTCATCGGTCACGCCGACCACCAGCAGGCCGCCGTCGGCATTGGCAAAAGAGATGAGCGTTTCTGCAATGGTTTTAGGGTTAGCAGTATTGAGCAGGGCGAGGCGTGGCCCCGGCCCCGCCTTGAGCAGTTCAGGGTTAACCATAAAAAACGGCCTTTTTTATCGCAAATATCCCAAATTCTAGGGCAAGTATAGCACAAGTCGCACCAGAAGTTGGGATATATCTGCGAAATATGAGGACTGTAAGGTTAAGGACTCAGGGGTACAAGCTCATCAGGCTTAATCTGACTTCTGTCCGCCCTTAGGGCCGCCACTGACGTTGCCGCTGGGTTTTTGCCCACCTTTTTCGTCATCGTCATCGTCGTTGGACTTGGAGCCGCTTTGCGCCAAGCCCTTCATCGCATTGACGCTACCGCCCCCACCCAGACCTTTAGGCTTGGCATCTTCAACACCATCACCGCTTTTAACCCCGGCTGCGATGCCCGCCAATGCGCCGCCCATACTGGTGAAGTTTACGCCGAAGCTCGTGCTAGAACCGTCCCATTCGCTCAGGTCAATTTCCGGCGCGACGACATCCGGCGCGCTGAACAGCGGTGCGCCTTGTTTAGCTTGGGCGATATAGGCCATCCACGCTTTGTTATCGGCGCTGCCCTTGACCTCGATTTTGACCTCTGGGGCGGGGTCGCCGCCGCTGACGGTCAGAAACAAGATGTCTTTTCCGCCGAACACGCCTTCATTCTTAGAGCGTACATCGCTGATTTGACCGAGTGGAATCGACCATTCGACCTCTTGAACCATCTTGCCGCCGAACATCCCGAAGGTTTTGCCCTTCTTCTCTTTCTGCTCAAAAATCAGGGCTTTATCGGTCAGAAACAAAATGCCGTCGGGGTCGTCACCGCCCTTGCCGGTCTGTTTCCACTCCGCTTCACAGGCGATGAGCAAGCCGCCGCCCGCGTTTTTATCGCCACTGAACTCGCCCCATTGTTCCTGACTCCAAGTGAGTCGGTTGAACAGGGTATCGAGTTCATATTGGGCGCTGGTGAACGGCTCCAACACTGAGTCCAACTGCCCCTCGGCGGTTTCGACGCGCCCGCTCAGGGTTTCTAGCGCCTCGGTAGCGGAATCGAGCAGGGAGGTCTGGCCGCCCAACGCCCCGCCCACGCCGAGATTGGCCTGTCCGAGTTCGGCTTGTAGTCGGGCGCTGGCGGCGGTCACAACTTGCGTGAACAGCGCTTTCGATTGGGCGAGTTTCGCGCTCAAAACTTGGATTTGGCCGGACAGCACTGCGCCGCCCGCATAGCCGCCTTGTGTGAGTTTTTGGGCGGTCTGCGTCAATTCCGATAACTCGCGCTCTAGCGATCTAAGTTCGTCTTGTTTGTGTCGTAGCGTGGCGGCGGTGGTCAGTCGGTTGTGTTCGGAACGCAACTCTGCAATTTTCTCTTGTGTCTCGCCGGAACTGCTCACGGGGCGACTCCTGTAATTTTACGGCGTAAGAAATGCCTCTACAGCGTAGCACAATGAGCAATAATCCGTGGGCGTTCTACGGATAATAAGGTTGTGCGCTAAGGTTGAGGTGGGCGATCCATAGGATCATCGGCCAACGCCCCAAAGGTGCGCTCGAAAAAGCCTATCGGCCAGCCGAGGGCATCTCTTTCAATTTTGTCTTGGGGAATAGGTTGAAGGATGACCAGAACTTCATAATCGCCGTGGGGGACATCTACGGGGAGTTCAAACTTTAAGACCCCATCATCCCCCAAGTGAGTTTGCAGCTTATAGGTTTCTATATCATCCCTCTTTTCCCTAGAGGTCGTTTGGAAATTCATCGGGCGGACAAGTCTCGCCCCTACAGGACATCCTGTGACGCGATTTTGAATACACATCATCAGAAATTTTGTAGGGGCGACGCTTGCGCGCCCGCCGTGAATAAACGATAAATCAGGTCTAATGTCGAATATTCAAACGGCCTCTATTTCTTCTGCTCTTCATCCAGTGCTTGGCTGAGGGCGCGGAGGGCGTCCGGCAGCAGGCGCAAAATGGCGGCGGCGGTTTCTGGGTCATCAGCAGCCACTGATTCGGCTTGGCGCAATACTTCGACCATCACCTCAATCATCATCAGATGGGTGATAATCACCCGTGGCAGCACGGTCTTGGCGAGTTCGGGGCGGGCGGCTGCATGAATCATCAGCCACGCGGCGCCGGTCATCAGTGGCATGGTCGCGGCGTTGGCGAGCGCGATGGCGGCGGAAATGGCGCTCTTGGGCAGCGACCAGCGCTGCTTTTTCTGGGCGCTCATCATCTGGGCGACACGCGCCATCAGGCGGGTGGCGAGGCGTTCCGGCGCACGCTCACGCGGGGCGGCGCTGAGGAGTTGATGCACGCGCTCTAAACGACTGGCAGCCGTGGCGGTATCAGCATCGGTTTCGAGTTCGCGGCGCAGGTCTGCTTGTTGTTGTGGGGTGAGTTGGGCGTCAAGCGCCTCTTGCACGCGGTCTAGGCGGCGGGATTGGTTGTCCGACATGGTTTTATTCCCCTTCGTCCGGCGGCGTAGAGTCGCCTAGCAAATCCGCTAAACGTTGACGCGCACGGAACAGACGGCTTTTCACCGCGCTGACGGTCTGGCCGGTGGAGTCGGCAATTTCCTCGTAGCCGTGGTCAAACCAGTAGCGCAGCACGACCATCTGGCGGTCATCCGGCGATAATCGGTTTAATACGGCTTGTACGCGGGTGTTGAACTCGTTGGAGAGGGCGACTTGTTCAGGAGTCGGGTCGCTGCTGCGAAGCGTCATCGCCACCGGCTCGTTGTCCTCGTCATCCATCGAGATTTCACCCGCCTTGCGCTTCCGTAATTGGTCGTAGCAATAATTGGTGGAGATGGTCAACAGCCATGTCCGAAAACTGGCGCGGGTATGGTCATAGCGCGGCAAGACCCGCAATAGACGGATAAAGACATCTTGCGCGGCGTCCTCAGCCTCGGCAGGGTTGCCCAGCATTCGGACGCACGCGGTATACACGTCATCCTTATAGGTATAGTAAATCTCCTCGAAGGCTTCGGTGTCACCGTGGATGGCACGCTCAATCCAATCGAGCAACATAGGGTCAGGGGTCACAAGCGCTGTCCTGCGTGTGGCGCGTGCTTTCCGTTGATAATGATACGGAATAGACGCGCATCGGGTTGCGTTAACTGGGATTGTAACACTCTCGGGCTTTCCGGTAAAATTGTTCTGGCGATTGCGCCACAATTGATCCGATTTGAGCGAGTGCATGATCCTCTATTTGCTAAGACACGCCCACGCGGAAGCGAATGAAAGCATCCCCGATGAGCGCCGTACCCTAACGGATGAAGGCCGCGCCAACGCACAAGCGTTAGCATCGCTTTTCCAACGTCACCCCCTGAATATCCACACCCTATATACCAGTCCGCGCCTACGGGCGGTGCAGACGGCGGAGATTGTTGCTCCCGCGTTGGGGGTGACTCCTACCGTGACCGATGAGCTTGATTTCAATTTCTCGGTGGGGTGTTTGAGCGACTTGCTGCGCGACATCCCCCCCTATGGCGATGTGATGCTGGTCGGACACGAGCCAACCTTCAGTGAATGTGTCCGCGCCTTGACGGGCGCTTCGATTCAGATGAAGAAGTGTGGGCTGGTGCGGATTGACTTGCTGACCGCCCGCCCGCCTTATCGCGGCGATTTGGTCTGGCTCGTGCCGCCCAAAGTCGTGCGCGGCCTCATCGAAGAAGATGAAGATTAAGAGCCGAGTCCTGAGAAAAGGCCATTACGCCTGTTTTTTCGACTCATCTCTTTCAACGCATCACCCATCACTGAGAGCATCCTATGCGCCGTACATCTCTGATTTTGACCATTGGTTTCGTCGTCCTATTGGTCGGCCTGATTGGGCTATCGTTGTTCCTCGTGCCTCAACAGACCAACCCCGCCTTCGCAGCCGCGACCACGTTCAGCCGCGACGCCCTACGCGGTGAAGAAGCTGCCGCCGCCGCGTATCTCAGCCCGGAATTGGCCGCCTATGTCGCCGCCAATTGCCCAGATGGAAAAGCCTCGGCCTGTATTGAGGGTTATATCCCTGATGAGTGGGGCGGGTTGGTCGATGTCGTCTACCGGCGTTCCGTCCCGCAAGACAGCGGGCGGGCGTGGGATATCCAAACCATCGCCACATTTGAGAAAGGGCAGGGATTCAGCGGCGTGTGCATTTATCTCCGCACCGAAAACCCGACCCCCTCAAATGCCGACGGCTGGAAAATCACCCGCTGGGCGGGGTGGATATCGTGTGATGTCGATAATAAAGGCTTAGATGATTTACGGACGAACCCCGATGCCCCCAACCGTGCGCCGTAAACCAGAAATCATGTCTATGCCGGTAGGGACGCCCTTCTGGGCGTCCGTTTTGGAAGGCGCACGCCCAGAAGGGCGTCCCTACAAGGCAGGCCATCGGGCATGGCGTCCCTTGCCGCTGCTGATATTATGTTTGTTGGTGGGCTGTATCCCCGCCCGCGATGTGCCGCCACAACTTGAGGCCACCGCCGCGCCCGCCTATCAATTCATCGGGGAAACGCTCCAGACCGATTTATATACTGTGACCCCGCCGGAGGGCTGGCGACTCATCTCTGGCCCCGGCCAAGACCCGTATACTTTCCAATTCGTCAACCCAGATAACACCGCGCTCATCGTCCTGTCTGACCATGTGTTGACGTCTGACTCGCTGCCGATACCAGCCGGATTGAGCATCACGCGGGATGAGGCAACCACCGCCGTGCAGTCCGCCGCGATGGGGACGGGGACGACAATCTACGCGGGCGCAATCAGCCACCCAGACAGTGCAGACCTTTTGGTGATGGTTTTGGGGCAGATTATTGAGTCATTGCGTTAAAAAAAGGTTAAAATGGAAGTGCGCGGGGTTTAACGCCCGCGTAGTTCCACGTTGACTCGTCCCCGCCGTTCTGCTATAGTGACCTTTCAGCAAGGCGGCCCAAAGCAAAGAGAGTTAGGCCATTAACAACCCGGAATATCGCATCAATCGTCAGATCCGTGCGCGCGAAGTCCGTCTCATTGATCAAGATAATGAGAATGTGGGCGTCGTGTCGTTTGTGCGCGCCTTAGAGATGGCCGAGTCAGTAGAACTCGACCTTGTGGAGGTCGCGCCTACCGCCGTCCCGCCCGTTTGCCGCATTATGGATTTCGGCAAATTCCAATACGAGAAGCAGCGGCGCGAGCGCAAAGCTAAGAAGGCTCAACGAGTCGTCGAAGTCAAGCAAGTGCGGCTGAATCCCGGTACGGATGATTACCATCTTGGCTTTAAGATGGAAGATGCGCGTAAGTGGTTGCAAGAGGGCAACAAAGTCCGCTTTAGCATCCGATTCCGTGGTCGCCAAAACCTACACACTGAGATTGGTCGTGATCGTCTCCTCCGTATTCTGGAGGATATGAAAGATGTCTCCCAAGTTGAGCAATCTGCGACGCTTGAGGGCAACACCATGACCATGACGCTGGCCCCGCTGGGATAACCAAAGAAGTAAACGCAGTCCTGCGGAGATTTCGACGTGGCTAAAAAGTACAAACTCAAGACACACAAAGCAACCGTCAAGCGGTTCAAGATGACCGGCACGGGCAAACTCATGCGGACGAAGGGTGGCAAGAGCCATTTCCGTCGCCGTAAGAGCCAGCGCGTAAAGTCGATGCTCTCGAAGTCCCAAGCCGTGATTGGCTCGGGGCAAATCAAGCGTATTCGTCGCCTCGTCCCCTACTTGAAGCGCTATAAGGCCAACCCGCCGGCTTAACCCTAAGCCGGCTCTTTTTCTATCGTCCGTTCACCCGTCATGTTGGCGGCCTATGCATCGGCTAGGTTTGCTCTTGATGGCTCTAAGTTGAACCGAGGGTTAACCCATGGCTCGTACTAAGACCGGCGTCGTCCGCCGCCGCCGCCATAATAAAATCCGTGCAATGGTAAAGGGTCAGTTTGGCTCACGCGGGCGCTTGTGGAAGCGTTCGATGGAAGCCTTCCTGAAGTCCTTCTTCTATTCGTACCGTGACCGCAAGCAACGCGCTCGCCGTATGCGTGAACTGTGGATCATCCGCATCAACGCAGCTGCCCGCATCAACGGCTTGAGCTACAGCCGCCTCATCTATGGCCTGAAGAAGGCCGGTGTTGAACTGGATCGCAAGATTCTGGCCGACATCGCCGTGCGTGACGCCGAGACTTTCAGCAAGATCGCGGCGATCTCGTTGCAAAATCAGTAAAGCGAATCGTCAGGACTGCATTCGCTAAACTTCTAAATTAAAACACCCTGTCGATAAGATAGGGTGTTTTAATTTTTCGCCGGTCATTTCTTCATTAGACTTCTGAGGCAAACTTGTCTCACCTATTGTGGCAAGCCCCGTAGCGCTTTCATCTACCCGCTATCAGCGCGAACATGAGCCAACCCATTGGTGGGCAATCTCAGCCCCTCTCCTAAATGAAAAGGGGCTGAGGCTGTATGATTTTTATTGCGAAGGCGGCAACGGCAGCCGACTACTCGAGCTTCCAGCAAACACGTCGCCGGGACGTGAGAAGCCCGTCTGCCCGTTAACGACGAAATGGAAGTCTTGTAGACTGACCTTGCCCGTCCCCGTACCAGTGCCATTACTGGTCTTATAGGTGATGATCGCCTTTAAGGTCACGGGCGCGCCGCCGGGGATGGGGTCTCCCACCGGACGAGTGCAACTCTGCTGTACGACATGCGCCAATTCATGCGACAGCAACTCTGAACTGGCGCTACAGGTGAACACGATACTCGTGCCAACCACAGAAACTTTGGCGCTCATACGGCTCAGATCGAACGCCGATGTATGCGAGTTGACGACGAACTCGAAGCTCAATGTATCCGCGTCGGTGAACATAACCGGCGGCATGGTCTGAACCATCTTGAGCGTCCCGCCCGGCACATTAGTGATTTGGATGCCGCAGTCTGCGCCCGAATAACCACTCTTACAGGTGCAGCTTGAGGGTGGACTAACGGCGCGCAAATGGTCTGTCTCACCGCAATACAACGGGTTTACACCCTGTAAACCACTCGACTCATAAAGCGGGTTAGTGACGGTCTTAACCTTGCGTTGATCCATCAGTGAACCGCTGAATTTGAAGTTGGCCGGTAGCCACATCTTCTGCACGGGGTCTCTGACAACGGTATCCAATGAACCATTGGACGAGATGACCTGACCGACGGAAAGCTCATGCACGATATGGAAGAAGGCCGTGTTAGAGCTTAAGCCCCACGGGTCGGTGACATGATACGGGATGATGTAAACATCCGACGGACACGACAAGCCGCCCCCATCCGTAGCCGTGAACACCAACCCTTCGATGGTCGAGCTAAGGCTTCCACAGGCGGGCGGGCTTTCAACTGTGACGGGGTATGAACAGGTGCTGCTGTCGCTATCGTCACAATCCCCGCCGTCCGAATAGCTCCCGCCCAACAGTAGGGCGAAGCTGGTGCGTGCCGCAGACGGAGGAATCTGGAGGAACATATCCGAAGCCTGTGGGGCGCTGTTGAGCAGGGTAATCGAGACGTAGCTGGTGCTGCTCCCCGCCGGATTGCTGACGGTGTATTCAAAGGTGTCAACATATACACCGCTGAGAGACGACCCCATCAAAGAAAAAATCGGATACATCACCGAGGATGATGCGACGTTGATTGTTGGGGTAACACCCCGTGCAGACACCCCGACACTGCTGATGGTCGAGCCAGTGGTACCGCTGTCGTTTGAAAACAGTTTGTCCATCGAGATGGAGATGTTGTCTTGCGGATGGCTTCCCAATGAAAAGCTAAGGCTGTCCGGCAAGGCGGTTGGCGCGCTTTGGGCCGCAACAGGCAGGGCGAACGCCAATAAGAGGCACAAACACAAGGCTATTTTTGTTATAGGACGCATAGTTTCCTCCACATAGTACGATAGTACACGGATGGTAATGTTGATTGTACGCTGATTATTATTTTCGGCATATCCATCTGACTGACACAACTTTCAAACCTAAATGCCACTCAGACTCTATATAGTATGAACATGTTCGCACACCGATTGACGATTGACCCATGACTGATGAATCACAATTCCGCGCCGCCGTGGAAAAACTCCGGCGCGGGGACATCACAGGGCTGACGGTGTTGGTCGAAGCGTATCAAATCCGGGCGTTACGCGCCGCGTTTTTGATCACACAAGACAAACCCGTCGCCGAAGACATCGTACAGAGCGCGTTTGTGCGCGTTTATGAGCGTATCGTGCAATATGACATCACCCGCCCGTTTGCCCCGTGGTTTCTGCGCGGGGTGGTCAATGATGCGCTCTCATGGGCGCGTAAAACGAGCCGTCACGTCTCACTAGATGCCGAGCGCATCATCTCCGGTGAACAGGTCAGTCACCGCCGGATTGATGTCCAAGCCGCCCGACTACCGGCCTTTTCCCAGCTGAAATGGCGGCGGACTTCGATTATGATGCCTTCACGGCGGGGTTTGCCGAGTATATGACCCAGAGTAGCACCACCCTGAACGCCAGCCTCGATACGGACTTCACGCCCTCCCTGTCGGCCTTTGACGCGGTGGTGATGTCGTTCAATTTCGGCGGTGAGATGGGTGTGCCTGTGGAGCCGACGACTGCCGCAACACCTGATCCGATGCTGGGTGGTTTGGGCGGCGTGAACTGGACGCTGATATCGTATGGTTCGCTAGATGCCCCTATCGTACCTCTCCCAGAAACGCCCGTGACCGTGACGTTCGGGGATCAGGGAGTCTCCGGTACAGCGGGCTGCAATACTTTCTCAGCCTCGTTTCAGTATGATAATTTCGATGTTGGCACGCTGACGATTGGCACGCTGGTTTCGACCTTGATGGCTTGTGCTGAACCGATCATGGCACAAGAAACCGCCATCATGATGGCGCTGCAAGCCGCGACCTACTTCGAGATCACCGAGGGTCAACTACGAATCACCTATCCTGAAGGCGTGCTGATTTTCGGCGCGTAACCCTTCTACTCATCGTTAAAAAAGACCCTCAGCTTCGTCGGCTGAGGGTCTTTTAGGGTCTAAATAGGATTAGCGTGCGTCATTGCCGGTCACGATATGACGATATGACAGGCCGACAACTCAGGGGGATGGATGAACGTAGATGTCAGAGCCGCCGAATTTGATGGCAAAAGCGTACCAACGCGAGAACAATTGCAGTGGGCGTTCAATAGCCGTCTGGCGGACATTATTTTTGTCCAGCAGCACACCTTCCTCAAGGCGTAGACCATTGTTCAACACCAGTGTTTCGCGCTCCCATCTGGCCTCGGTTGTGGTGGTGAAAAACGCGCCGGGCGTGCCGGAATCGACATAAACCAGCAAACGCCGTCCATCAAACGAATCGATTATGGCGTTATTTTGGGCGTGTAAAACGTTAAGCTGATAATAGCGACGGGTCTGTTCAGACCACACACCCAATCCTGTCGTCAAACGTGATAGACGGGGGTCTTCTACGCCCAGCGTTGCGGTTAATCCCCCACTCCACGCTGGGTTGCTTTCCCGACGCCATTCATCGTCCTCAACGCTCTCAGCCTCTTGTTCGGGCGACAAAACTGTCTGCGCCAACGACACATCTGGATAGGCGGCCAACGCCTGTTTTACGTTCATGTGCAGTAAATTAGAGAGACGTTGCAGCTTCTTTCCCTGTGATGCGCCATACAAGCATATCCCGCGCAGATGATCCCAATACGAGTCGGTTTGCGAATCATAGAGCAGAATCATCGCATCGTAATAACCGCGCTCGCTAAACGTATAAACCTGTCCATCAACCACAGGCGAAAACGCGCTGCCGCCGTTGCAAATGGAACAAAACGAGGCCAGCCAATGCTGACCCTTGAACTCACCTTGTATAACGTGATGATAGACCAGTTGCAAGGTCGAAAACGCTATGGATGTCTCGCCCAGAGTCATCACCAGCAAAGGGGAATCCAGCGTAAGTTTTCCATCGGCGAGCAATTCGCTCACGGGTCGTAAAGTCGAGGCTGGCGTGGATTGATAAGGTGGGTTTGGGCTGAGTATGGCGCGACTAAAATCGAAAGATTCGAAGGCGATGTCATTCATACTGTAAACCTCTATGGCATTATGGTGAATGGGTTAGTGATGTGTGCCAAACGATTAGCGCGCTATAGCCTCACTCAGAATTGGCCGTGGAGCGCCCACCCATTCCTTACCTTTTAAGGCTTTAGCCCGCGAGAAAGCCACGCCACTTTAGTGGCAGTGGATGAAAGCGTTCTTGGCTTTAGCCAGCGGCGCGTGTGGGTCAGGTCCGTCAGGACATAGGTCTAAGGAGCTGGACACCGCGTCGCAACGAGTCTATACTGATAG
>Ga0163154_10009911_pt1 | contig 10744 bp, 10 predicted proteins | sample OliLakLV19MP9P1_FD_148649 | JGI IMG/M metagenome (GOLD analysis project Ga0163154, IMG submission 148649) | Freshwater microbial mat bacterial communities from Lake Vanda, McMurdo Dry Valleys, Antarctica - Oligotrophic Lake LV.19.MP9.P1 | ecosystem: Environmental > Aquatic > Freshwater > Lake >...
TGAATGGCGCACCGCAATACCTGGCACAACTGGCGCTTGCCCCTCGCCAAGATAGAGCCAGGCGACACTGCGGCCACGCTCGCGTAGTGTCATCAGTGCCGCTCTGGTGGGATCGAGTGCAATCGAACTGACCAGCAGGATGGTGGTGCCCCATGGCAGATCGCCAGTTGTGCTACGCAGGAGGCGGGCGACCGGCATCAAGGAGAGTGGTGTCAGCGTTGCCAGGGCTTCCATGATCCGCCCAAGCTGAGCCGGGCTGCGGCTTGGGGCCATACGGGCCAATCGTTCCTGTTCGGCTGGTGCGCCATTCACATACAGCCCGATTGCATAGCCCTCATCAACAGCATGGCGGGCCAGGGTGGCTGCGGCGCTGATCACCCGTTCGACCTGAAGTGGGTCGATTCCTTCCCAATAATGGGTGAATGTATCGAGATCGAGGAAGATCGCCAACGAACGTTCAGCCGTTGTCTCATAGACCCGCGTTTGCAACGATCCGACCCGTGCCGTCGCGCTCCAATGCACATCCTTGAGCGGATCATCGGGATGGTAATCGCGTACACCAACCGTCCGAATCGGATCGCGTACCAATTGGCGGGCGCGCAGATCACCAATTGGGTGTACCGGCGCAAGGTTCAGATCGGCAAGTGGCAACAGGCGTGGGTAGATGATCAGGCGTGTGGCACGTGGTTCTTCACGAAAGGTATGAAAGAATCCGAATGGATCACCAGTTTCGATTGTGGCCGGGCCAAGCCGATAGGCACCACGCACATCGCAGCGCAGCCGATAGCGCCAGGTCAAGCCCTCATACCATCCAAGGCCAGCGCTGCGGTTGATAACCTGCCGCCCATGAAAATCGCGGTCGATCACATCACTCAGCAGTGTCAAACCTTCTGGGATTAATTCGCGCACCGCAACCGCTGCTAATGGTAGCGGCTTGCGATTGGTGAGCCGCAACTGAAGTTCAATTTCATCATCGGGGAAGGCTCGTTCGCTACTTAGGGTCGATTCAAACCCAAGCCGCACCAGCGACCAACGGTTCCACAGCCATGCGACCCCGCTGGCCAATAGTAGCAGGGTACATAACAACGCCAGCAGTGGCAGGCGAAACAGGAACGCAGCCACCAGAATGAGTAACAGCAGATAGGCTGTGGGGCGTCGGAACATGGAATGCTCTTTTTCAGCTCTCAGCCATCAGCTATCCGGATGCTGAATTCCAAACATATAGAACAAGTGAATGCCCTGGTATTGTACCACCTGGCCTACAGTGGGTTGGAGGTGCCTATGCCTTGGCTATTTAGAATGGATGTTGGTGGCCCGCCAACGCTGGTTGGTCATGCCACGGCTGTGATCGATCTTATCCAACCTATGGTACGATACTACAGTAGGAGCATTGTGAGTAGTGAGTAGCGCATGTTTAAACCGAAGAGCACCCGCCACAAGAATATCACGCGTGTCGACCACGACAAGAGCCGGACGCATGGGTACAATGTCCGCATTCGTTGGAATGGCCAGCACTATCACCAATTCTTTGGTGATCAGAAGCATGGTGATCGATTGGGCGCGCTTGCGGCAGCGCTTGAATGGCGCGATGCGACCGAGAAGCGCATTGGGAAGCCGCGTACGGAGCAGCCGGTGATCGGCATGAGCTCACGTAATAAAAGCGGTGCCATCGGCGTGCTGCGCTGCAAAAAGGGTGGCAGTGAGGTGTTCAGCGTGAGATGGGTTGTGTATGGTGAGCGATCACGGGTCGCAGCGACGAGTTTCTCGATCCGCAAGCATGGCGAGAAGAAGGCCTTCAAGCTAGCGGTTCGTGCGCGCCAACGTGGCGAGCAGATGCGCTGGCGCACCCCGCGTATCCGCCGCGAGCCGCCGATACAATCAGCCTACCAACCGTGGATGCCACCGGTGTGATTGAGCTGTGCGTTGCCATCATGGTGGGCGAATACAAGATTCGCCCCTACATTCGTTGCATTATCGGCACACGCAACGAAACCCAATATGGCTGGTTGCGGTATCGATTGCCTGGCTTTGGCGGGCGGCAGGCCGATAGCGTAGGCAGTAGTTTGGCGCACACAGATATGAGCCACCTTTAATAACCATACTCTTGGGGTGCTTGGCGCTGGATTCGGCTAGAGGCCGATCTGGTGTACAACACGATGCGCTTATAGCAACTGTATGGTGCGGCTGAAACAGATCACAGGTCCATTCCCAGACATTTCCGGCCATGTCGTACAGGCCATACCCATTCGGTGGGAAGGTTCCGACTGGTGAGGTTCCAGCATAGCCATCGGTTTTTAGGTTCTGCCAGGGAAACGCACCCTGCCATGTATTGGCCAGCATGCGCCCTTTCGGCGCATATTCATCGCCCCAGGTATAGATGGCACCTGCAAGCCCGCCACGAGCAGCAAACTCCCATTCAGCCTCGGTTGGCAGCGCCTTGCCTGCCCAAATTGCATAGGCCAGCGCATCAGCATAGGCGATGTGTACCACCGGATGGCGCTCGCGGCCAGCAAGGTTGCTGCCTAGCCCCTGTGGATACTTCCAGCATGCACCAGGCACATACACCCACCACTGTCGGACATCATCGAGGCGCACCGGGTGGCCAGGATTGCGAAAGACTAGCGCACCAGGCACGAGTATGAGCGGATCGGCACCGGGGAAATCGGCGGGATTGAGTGCGCGCTCGGCAACTGTGATATAACTGGTTGCCTGTATGAAGCGCTGAAAGGCAGCATTTGTCAGCGCATATCGATCCATCCAGAAGCCCGCAACCGTGGCATCGTGGAGCGGGCGCTCTTCTGGGTAGAAGTCGTTCGAGCCCATCTGAAAGGTTCCACCAGGCACCCAGACCATGTGTTTATGTGTAGGGCCGGGCGATGGCGGGCTACTCTGTATCGTCATAGTTTATGATGATTCAATTGTTATTGCCGCATCAATACTGGCCTGATACCCAAGCCGATGGGCGCGAAACCATATGGTTGTGCCTGCTGGCGCAGGGATGGGCGCACTATAGAGGTTCCAGGAGCGCCCATCAGTTTCGGGATCACCAGTAATGCGGCTGAATGGGCTTAGTGCGATGGGCAACTCTGGCGGATCGGTCGTCCATCCAATCGATGCACCGGTTGTTGCACAAGTTGCGCTCAGCCTGCCTTCTACTATCTGAAGCACCGGCGGTTCAGTTATTTGCGGCAGCCCGCCCGGACGCCAGCGCTCGATCAGCTCCGCTTCTGGAATAAGCCCAAGATCGCCATACTCCTGCTGCCATTGCTGCAGTGCGTTGCGCAATCGCTCCACATCAGCAGCATAGCGTGGATCGTCGGCGATATTCTCGATTTCATATGGATCGGCATGCAGATCATAGAGCTCTTCTGCTGGCTTGCTGCTAGCAAGTACACGGCGCTGGACTTGGGTGAGCAGGTTGGGCACTTCACCACGGCCACGTTGCGTTGCTTCCTCAAAATACAGCCGCCGAAACTCCTGCCAGGTTGCCATGCGGTCGGCATATTCGTGATGCTGCATTCCAGATCGATCCGGATGGTAGTTGCGGATATACCGAAATCGTGAATCGCGGACGGTGCGAATCGTATCTTCCTGCTCGTCCATGCGATCCCGATGGCCAAAAATGAGATCACGTGGCTGTGCAGCCGATTGCCCGTGTGCATCAATGAGCGGCTGTGCATGCATGTGGGCGGGAACCGGCAGGCCAGCAACCTCCAGCATTGTTGCGGCTAGATCCATCAGCGAGGCAAGCTCGGTTCGTTGGGTGTGTGGGGCGATTCGGCCAGGCCAGCGCATAATCAGCGGCACACGTAACCCAGAATCATACGGCCAGCGTTTGGCGCGTGGCATCCCTCTCCCGTGATCGCTCCAAAAGACAACCAGCGTTGTGTTGGCCAGGCCATCTTCCTCCAGTTGCCGCAGCAGATCGCCAACCATATAATCCAGCGCAGTAATGTTATCGCTATAGCGTGCCCAGGCCTGCCGAAACACTGGAGTATCGGGGTAGTAGGGCGGCAGCGGAGCTGCTGCCGGGTCGTGTCGTTGATCGGGGCTGAGTCTCTTTGTATTATGCTGATACTGTTCATCATTGGCGACGACCTGTGATTCGTGGGTGACCATGCCATGAAATGCGGCAAAGAAGGGTTGTGTTGGATCGGGACGATTGCGCCAATGCGCCTGCGGCCCATGGTCATCCCAAACCGTCACTGGTACCTGGAACTGAAAATCGGAGAAGGCATTGTTGGTGCAGTAGTAGCCAGCCGCTCGCAGATATTCAGGGAAGCAGACGACTTCTGCTGGAGGAACGGCCCGCGAGCGCATGTGCATCGTGCCAATTGCCGTCGGATACATTCCAGTAAGAATAGCCGAGCGTGATGGCGCACAGACAGGTGTTGTAGCAAAGGCATTGTCATAGCGAGCGCCTGCGGCAGCCAGCTGATCGAGGTTGGGCGTGTTGGCATATTCGGCACCCGGCCAAATACCCGCGTAGCAATTCAGATCCGGGCCGATATCGTGGGTTGTGAGCCATACGATATTCGGGCGCGGCAGATCAGTCATGTACGTACCTCCATTGAATGAATCATGTATTATTCATCCGAACCATGCCGCGGGCTGAAGCCACGCGGCTAGAATTCATCGTCCGCTTGCCGCAAGCTTCAGCCTGCGGGTGGCGTTATAGCAGCTGAAGATCGGCAAAATCCATAAATCGCTCCCAATCATAGCCCGTCACATCGTGCTGCCCAGGGCGAATATGATACCCTATCCGGCTCATAATGGGCTGCGCCAGCACTGGCATCGCATCTGTGGCAAGCCCTTCGGTGCCGAGCAGTTGGTAGACAGGGCTGGCGTGTTTGGCCGAAAGAAACTCGCCGCGTGGATCGGCCCATAGATCTTCGGCAGCACTGGCCACATACAGCGGGCGCGGCGCAATCAGCGCTAACAACATGTGTTGGTCAATTGGCAATTCATCCTCGCGGTTGTTATAGTGATGGAATGTCTTACAGAACCAATGCGGGAAACTCGTGTTGATCCGAGCAACCGTTTCACCAAAATGGCGGCGTGAGAGCGCCGCACCACCACAGCCCGAATTATTGGAGATCACCAGTGCAAAGCGCTGGTCCTGCGCGCCTGCCCATAATGCGGCCTTCCCCAATCGTGAGTGGCCGATCAGCGCCACGCGCTGGTGATCGATTGCGGGATGGCCCTCGAAATAATCCAGCGCCCGGCTCAAGCCCCATGCCCATGCCCCAATTGCGCCCCATTCGTCTGGATCTGGTTGGAGCTGGCCTTCTCGATAGAACAGTGGGTGAATACCATTCTGGAACTGATCATCGAAATCGGGGTCGAGATCGCCATAATAGATTGTTGCCAGGCCATAGCCGCGCTCCAGAATGTGCTCGACTGGCCAGCGCGTCGCCTGCATGCCGCGTGTCGCTTCAGTTGCCTGATGGCCAACCAAACCAGCCGCTAGATCATCGGCAACCCATTGCATTGTGAGGGTAATACCGGGATCTGTATTGATGGTGTGGTTGCCATAGAAATTCAGGCCAAGAAAGATCGGGCAGGGTTTCTGTTGTATCGGCAAATAGAGCAGGATGGTCATGTGTGGGCCATCATCACGATCCGTGAATGCGACAACAATCTCCTGGCGGGTTGCACTCCCGCCAAATACGGGCGTCGCTATCGATGGTTGCGCGCGCAGTTGAATAGGCAAGCTTGGCGTTCGCCCGTAGACATGCTGTTCAAACAGGGCCAGGATTGTTTGGCGCTGCTGCCACCAGATCTGCGGATCAACAATCCGTTCGCCAGCATGGACAAGCGGGTCGGGCAGTGTGTATGCAGGCACAAGTGCCTCATCGTAGATGATCTCTTCGTATTCAGAAGGCCGGATTTCGGTCATGCGGCATACTCCTGCTCTAATGAATTTTGACAATGAACATCGGCCATCGTTTTATGGAGCTCGCAAGCTATACTGCCACTGCGCAAGCATGGCTTGCGCACTCCACATCTGCAAGGGTGTGTTATGGGTTGTGGTTGTCAAAAACTATTATGTTTGACCAAGCGTACACCAATACGTTGTTCATACACCCGTGCAACAGCGACGGCGCTCTCGCTGCCGTGGCCATCGGCAATCGCTTGATCGAAAATCTGGCGAGCCTGCTGGGCCAGCGGCATCCATACACCAAGAGCCTCGCCACTGGCGAGCAGATAGCTCAAATCCTTGTGGTGCAGCGTCAGCTCGCGGCCACTGCCGAGATCGCCACTCAGCAGCTGCGGCAGCATTTGATCAAGCACCCGTGAACCACCCAGGCCATTGCGAACCGCCTGGTAGATTGATTCGAGATCGGCACCAGCCTGTGCAGCCAGGGCAAATGCCTCTGCAATCGCGCAGAATGATGCTTCCATCAATAGCTGATTGACATATTTGGCGATCAGGCCCATGCCATTCCCGCCAACATGGGTGCTGCTACTGCCCATTGCCGCAAGCGCCCGTTGGCAATGCTCGAAAATTGCCGCATCCCCACCGACCATGATACTAAGCGTTGCGTTGCGCGCACCCTGTTCGCCACCGCTGACTGGTGCATCCAGCATGTTGGCACCACGCTGCCTGATCTGCTGGGCCAATTGCTGGCTGGTTGCCAACTTACTGGTACTCATATCGATCAGGATCTGGCCTGGTTGAATGAGATCGAGTAGCCCGCCAGTAGCGCTGCTGACATGCTCAAGCGCCTCGTTCGATGGCAACATCGTAATGATCAGATCCGCGCCCGCCACTGCCTGCGCGATGGATTGGGCTGCTGTGATACCCTGTTCGGCCAGGGCGGCGAGCTGCACCGCCGATGTGTCGTACCCGCGCACAGTGAAGCCAGCACGCAGGAGATGAAGGGCCATGGGGCCGCCCATACGGCCAACGCCAATCATCGCGATTGTCTGAATAGGAGATTCGTTTGCCATAGAGGCCTCCAAGAACTGAGTATTCAGGAGTCAGGAGTCAGAATGCTGAACCAGTAGATAGCCAACGCTATCACATTCGCAAGGACGCAACGCGCTGCGTCCCGACGCTGCCCTCAGCCATGCTGTGCTTCCCTCTCCCACTGGGAGAGGGGTCATGGGCGAAGCATGGCAACGACATCGGCCAGGGTGCCTGGGCCGCCAACATTGCCAGGGAAGACGATATAGATGAGATCGGGATAGCGACATTCTGGGCCAAGCTTCCAGACAGGCACCCCCGCCACGATCTGCCCAAGCACCAGTGCCCGGCGGACACCCAGCCCGATTGTTGCGAGATCGCTGGATGTGATGCCACCCTTGGCGATCAGATAGCGTGGCCGAGTCGTGATGGCAGCCAGTATTGCACACAGGCCATCGGAGACACGCCGACCAATGGCGAGGCTTGTTGTAGCATCTGGCCCTGCCATAAGCTGGCGGCTGGTCGAAATAACAACATCATGGCCTTCCTGAAGCGCTGCATCTGCCTGCTGAGCCACCTGTTCTATGGATGCTGCCTGGCGTGCATCATTGGCCAGCGCGGCCACATCGACTTCCACCGACACAATGTTCGCAGCAAGCAAATGTTCCAACTGTGCTGTGGTGGTTGGTACATACGAACCAACTATCACCAACCCACCACCAGTGAGCGGTAGGTGCAAATCCTGCGGCTGAAGCAATGGATGCGCTACAATGCCGGCCCGAACGCGCACAAACGAGGCCGCCGTTCGGTACAGATAGCGCCGCCCGGTCGCCTCTACCATCAGCAACCCAGTCACCAGCACCTGTATATCGCGGTAACTGGCCGCATTCACGATGCAGATACTGCCTTGCGTAAGCGCGAGCAGCAGGCTTGCCACTCGCTCCGGACCTCCCTGGCGTAGATCATCAAGCGAAATCGAGCCAACTGCATTGGCAGAATGTGAGCCGCCACTCTTCTCGGCCACCCATTCACGCAGATTTGAGGCGCGATAGCCGAAGGCTGGATCGCGAGCAAATGCAGTCGCGCCAGCTGGAACGAGCCGCTGGCCCTGGGCGACATAATGAATATCATCGATTGTGTAACGCCCACCTTCGAGAAAGAATGGTATGATCAGCCAGGTTGCGTTGGTTTCGCCCAAGCCCTGAGCCAGTGCGGCAACCTCGCCAGGAAAATGCCCGCGCAGGGTTGAATCGCTGCGGCTGACGACGCTGATCGCCCGTTTGGCCTGGGCAGCAGCAATCGTAAGATTATGGCCGATGGTCGAATTGAGTGCCTGAGCCTGGGCAAGTGGCATACTGCGTGAATTCGTTAGAATATAGATGGCCGGCCAATTATTAGCCAATTCGTTGGCAAGTGCCTCAACGCTCCATTCCGTTAGCACCGGAATGCCAGCGACCGTTTGGGTGCCAGTGGGATCATCATCAAGCACAACAACCGTCTGTGGGTGGCGTATCAGGTGATCGTCGATGACGGGTTGGAGATCAATTGGCCATTCAGGTGGCAGGGCTGCCAGGCACGTCGCCAGATCAAGCGAACCATCGTTTATGGCATCCATGGCAGCTCCATTATATCTCTACGCGGATGAGTGCTGGACGCAACCCCAATTATCCGCAGATTACGCAGATTACGCAGATTATGGGTGACAGCACCTTAACCTATGGGCCATAATCAATGTGTGCGCTCGCATGGAACACATGGCCAGTCCTCGTGGCAGACACATCGGTCGGCACCTACACGATGACCGGTATGGACAGGTGCGTGATACACTCTTTCCACAGAGATCGTACTATACCATATCACCAAAAACAGCACGAAAAACGAGGAGCATGTATGCGTGTGTCTATGCTGCCGCTCCTGCAAGCGGCGCAGGCGGGCGGATATGCAATCGGGGCTTTTAATGTCTATAATCTGGAGGGAGTTCAGGCGGTTGTTGCAGCCGCCGAAGCCGAGCGCAGCCCGGCCATCCTACAGATCCATCCCGGTGCGCTGGCCTATGGTGGGCAGTTATTGATTGCACTGTGCCTAGCGGCAGCCGATCAGGCGACGATCCCGGTTGCCGTCCATCTCGATCATGCCGCAACATCCGAGAGTATCCGTGCAGCCCTGGATGCTGGGGTACCATCAATAATGGCCGATGGCTCGCAGCATTCCTATGATCAGAATCTGGCCTTCACACGCAGCATGGTTGATCTGGCGCATACCTATGGTGCGACTGTCGAGGCCGAACTTGGGCGGCTCAGTGGTAGTGAGGATGGCCTGACGATCCCGGAATATCAGGCACTCCTGACCGATCCGAACCAGGCGGCGGATTTTGTTGCCGAAACCGGTATCGATGCTCTGGCCGTGTGTATTGGCAATGTCCACGGGCGCTATCGCGGCGAGCCACAGCTGGATTTCGAGCGCCTTAGCGCGATTCATGCCGCTGTTGCGGTTCCGCTTGTGCTGCATGGAGCATCTGGCCTCCCTGCGCCACTTGTCGAACACGCAATTGAACTGGGGATCTGTAAATTGAATGTCAACACCGAAATGCGTGCGGCCTATCTGGCAAGCCTGCAAGCGACAGTATCTCAGGCAAAAACACCTGATCTCACCGATCTCATGGGCCGCGCTGTCGCTGCCATGCAGGAAGTCGTTGTCGCAAAGCTGCGCCTCTTCCGCTCAGATGGAACAGTTCGCTCGATCTATCGCGTGTAATGATAGCGCCCTTGTAGGAAATCAACCCGATCATCGGTGGCCAGATACACCAGCCGGTGTTCTTCGGTGATGCGCCGCGACCACAGCCCCGGTGCAACATATTTTAGGGGTTCTGGTTTTCCAATCCCCGTAAATGGGTCGCGCATCACTGCCGCAATCAAATCGAGAATCTTGAGTGCTACCCGCTGGTTCGTCTGTACCCAAAACCGAAGATCCTCGCGAAACTCTGGTTGAAAGACACTCACACGTTCGTATTCTTTAGTCAAGGCCGACCTCAGCCCGCAGACTAGCAATCGATTGGGCCGGGGTCGTTTGCTGTTGGGCGCGGATTAAGGCGCTCAACAGGCGTTCCGCATTGACGGGTGAACGCAAGAGGTGGGCGGTTTCGAGCAGACTCTGCAGTTCATCTGCCGCAATTAACGCCACATCTGCCGCACCACGGCGCTGAATAATCACCACTTCTTGATCATCGGTCACCGAATCCAAGAGCGCAGCTAGATTGGCACGCGCTTGGGTATAGGTTGTTTGGATTGTCATAACCACCTCACGCAGGTTTATTGTACAGGAATACTGTACAACAGAGTGTTCGGGGAGTCAAGGCTGTGCTCCTTCATTCGTAGGCTGAAGCCTGCGGCAAGGGCATGATCCACACATAACCGCGTGGCTTCAGCCCGCGGTGGGTAGGAACATGTAAAGATCCATCAGCCCGCGGCTTGCAACTTAGGACGCCCCCAGCGAGGCGTCTCTACCCCTGTTTTGCATTCGCAAGTGCTGCTTCGAGTGCTGCGGCAATCGCGATCAGACGCGCATCTTCGAATGGGCAGGCCACCAATTGTGCGCCGACCGGAAGCCCATCGGATGTATGCCCACACGGGACAGAAACGGCTGGAACGCCAATGAAGCTCCACAGGATGCAGTTCTGCGAGAGTACCATGAAGTAGCGTTCGACATCCTCACTTTTTGGTGCGGTGACAAGGCAGGTTGGCATGAGCATGGCATCAAAACGCTGTAGTTGGGCCAGAACCCGTTGCCGGACGATGGTACGCCAGCGTTGCGCCTGAAGATAATCCGCTGCCGAAA
>Ga0163154_10009912_pt1 | contig 10743 bp, 8 predicted proteins | sample OliLakLV19MP9P1_FD_148649 | JGI IMG/M metagenome (GOLD analysis project Ga0163154, IMG submission 148649) | Freshwater microbial mat bacterial communities from Lake Vanda, McMurdo Dry Valleys, Antarctica - Oligotrophic Lake LV.19.MP9.P1 | ecosystem: Environmental > Aquatic > Freshwater > Lake >...
GCCTGACTTGGCGACTAAAACTATCGAGATTATCGCGTTTATCCTAAGCGGAGTTGACCCCAACCAACTCCAGGAACCAAGAATTGTTCAGGGAACGCTCACGTTGCGACAATTGATTCAATTGTCGTCCGCTCGAGTCTCGCCCGGGTTGTTGATGCATGATGACCACTGGTACGTTCTAGCTCATTTTCACAATCTCGATCGCGATGCATTCAAAGCAGCTTGGGAAGACGCGCAGTCTCAGGCCACAGGCCAAGATAACACGGACGTGGTAAAGCTGATGACAAAACTTCACAAATTCAAGATCGATGCCGCTGCGAAATGCTTGGATGATGCGGCCAACAAAAGTTTCTTCTTGGACATTCAGGACAAGGCAATCGAGCTTCTTTCTCGGGTTTTCCGACGTATTCGCAGGAAAATCGAATCCGTTCATGAGAGTCCAATGCCGGAACCACCTAAGAAAAATTGGCTAAATGCGTTGATTCGTCCAAAGGCTACCGGCCCGTCACTTGCATCACCGATTGAAACTGAAGTGAGCAACTTAGTTACTGAGTACCTTAAGCAGTCGATCAAAATTGGACGTATCCTGCGCAGTGACGTGCTTAAACTGCACCATTAACCTAGATTATGAAGGCAATCGTTGATGAACTTTCTTGGAATTCGTGAACCGCGAATAGCGATTGACAGGGTTTCTCCGAATGAGCTACAGCCCACAATTGGTCTTATCGCAAACGGGATTGCGACAGTAATCCGAGGTAAGTTCGCCCTGATTCGAGATTTTTTGATTGGAGTGGTGGCTGGAGGTTCGATACTTCTCGAAGATTTGCCTGGAGTTGGCAAGACAACGCTTGCTAAGACATTTGCCCAGTTGATAGATCTGAAATTTGATCGATTACAGTGTACACCCGATTTGCTTCCGGCCGATGTGCTCGGATTCTCGGTTTATAACAGTAAGGATGGCCAGTTCACATTTCGATCTGGCCCCATCTTTTGCAATGTCCTACTGGTCGACGAGATAAATCGAGCTTCGCCGCGCACTCAGTCGGCACTCTTGGAAGCGATGGCCGAACGGCAAGTTACTATCGATGGCAGCAGCCGACCACTGCCGACTCCATTCTTGGTCATCGCGACACAAAACCCACATGGATTTCAAGGGACTTACCCGCTTCCCGAAGCGCAATTGGATAGATTTTTGTTCAACTTGTCGCTCGATTACCCAGACCACCAGAGCGAAGTCGATTTACTTTACGACCCGGAGACTCAACTGCGTAGTCCAAAATCATCGATCGTTTCCGCTGTCCAGTTGCTGGAAATGCAACGCTTGGTGCGCGAGGTCGACGTGCATCGCGACATTGCAGACTACATCGTTCGCATCGTTCGCGCGACTCGCGAGCACGACGAGATACTGTTAGGGTGCAGCCCTCGCGGTTCGCAGATGCTATTTCGTGCTGCTCAGGCGGCTGCATTTGTAGCGGGACGCACCCATGCACTGCCGGATGACGTCCAGCACGTCGCTCCGTTAACACTTGCACACCGTCTCGTCAGTAAACGCAGTTCTCACTTGCAACACCGTTCAAAGCGATCGCTTGTCGACAAAATTCTCAAGAGCGTTCAGGTGCCAACATGAGGCTGCGTAGTTTGCAATTGCCAAAAAGCGACTCGCAATGAAATGGTTAATTAAGTATCTCCCGGCAAACCCTTCGACGATTACTGGACGCATGCTCGGTATTGCAACGGTTACCGCAGTTTTAGCCGTAGTCGATAGTTCGCTTATCCCTCTCCTCAGTCAATTGATTTGGCTAGTAGTCGTTGCTTTCGTATGTGGCCTGTTGTTTCGCCCCAAACTGGAATTCCAGCTTACTTCAACGCAGATGTTGGTGAATGGTCAATCTTCAGAGATTACATTCTTGGTAACGAACGCAGGGAATTACCCAGCCTACGACGTGCAGTTGTCCTTTCCGTTCTCCGACTTCGGGTTGATGTTTGATGCGCAGCCAAGTCCAATCAGCGAATTGGCCGCACACGATCAGGTGCTAATAAGCTTTAAGGTACAAGCGACCGCACGGGGTGAGCACCGGTTGCCCACGATTTATGTTTCCAGTAACTTTCCGTTCGGTATGTTCCGATTCATTTCCAAGCAGCGGACTGAAACTCAGCTTGCGGTTGCACCCCAATATCACCTTGAAACTTACGAAGAAATGTTGAGCAGTGGGGCAGACTCCAGTTTTGATCAACAGAGTTCGCGGCGAGAGCGTGCATTGGAGTACATCGGCAGTCGCGAGTATCGAGAAGGATTGCAAGTTAGGCGGTGGGATTTTGCCGCCTGGGCACGCTTAGGGATTCCGACAATCCGTGAGTTCAACAAAGCCCACGAACCAACCGCCCTGATCTTGATCGATGCGTTTCAAAAATTCCGTGGGAAACCTGATGACGATTTAGAATTGCTGCTCTCGAAGAGCGCTACCGCTGCCATGTCATTAGACCGCAGCGGATATCGAGTGATTCTAGTTGTTGTTGCGGAAAATACCGAGGTCATCGATGGACATGGAGACGGTGATCAAGCCGACTTAATTCTTCGTAGCCTAGCAAAGGTCAATGGCTGTACAAGGCAGCCGATGTGGTGGGATGTCTGGGATACTGTTCAAGCAACGATAGAGCGAGATTGGACTCTACTTTTCTTCTTGCGCAGCGACCAGTCGGTTAATCCGCTGACGGACTCGGACCTAATATTCGATGCCAAGCTCGATTGGACGCCCGAGCGACCTGTAGACACTTTGCAAGTTAAAAAATTACTAAGCATCGAGTGCTCAACGACTGTCGTAACTGAATCAGCCGCAGATCGCTAGCTCAAGGTTTTCGTGGAACCGGACGCTAACGAAAGCGTCCCGCTTACAAAGACATCGCATTACAATAATTAGCCGATACGCGTTGGCGTCGGTTCTCACTCGCTGGCAATAGAGCGCAAATGCAAAATACTGAAAAGATAGGAATGCGATCCGCAAACTGGATCGGTCGTTTGTTCATAGCAGCACAGATTGCACTTTGCTTCATCGTCAATCTAGGTGAACGTGGACGCATCATCGCGTCTGTTGTCATCTGTATTTCAATAGTTCTTGGCGATAAATTCAAGCTCTCAAAATCTTTGCACACGGTGTTGTTGATTTGCAGCGGACTCTTTTTTTCATGCTTTGCCCTTTCTCGATTCATGAGCGAAAGGAGCGCAGGTCTGTTGGATCTGTTCGAAATGCTTGCCGAGTACCTTATAATTGTCCAATCGCTTGAATTGTTACGCAAACGAGCGAGTAGTTTATGGAGCTATCGCGAGGCTAATTATCTCCCGGGACTTGGTACCATCGCGGTCATTATGCTGCTGGTGTCGCGTGAAAATCCACTGTCTTTTTCCATGCTGACTTACCTATTTTCAGGTTTCGTGATTCTCTTGGTTTTGGTCATGCGTCCAGAGTTCATAAGTTTGATCGTGGGCGACCGCCTGCAGCGTCGCAAGGCTTTTACGCTTGCTATGATTGTTGCAATCGGGACATCCGCAGGTTCGCTATTTCAAGGAGAAGTAGCGAGACAAGTTCCGATTCTGCAAACCGTGCTGCGCCGCATTCAACCGCCATCGGATGAATTTGAACGGATCGTGGTCAAGACGCAGGCGCGGTTAGTTGACCGGGTAGACCTATCAAGCGTTTCGCTAGCACAACGCACCGCTCCCGATGAGCTGGTCTTCCGTGTCGAATCGGCTCAATTTCCGGGTTACATGCGTACGTTGTCTTTTGAGCGGTTTGATAGCAAGGAGTGGTCGAACGAACGGAATGTGGATCGTCGTTCGGATAGTTATGGAATTCTTCGAATATCACCCTTGAACACGATACCGGTGGAACTCGAATCAACCGCCATTCCGAGGGATACTCAACTATTCGCGTTACCCGAGCGCGCTAGTGGGAACTATACGGAATTGAAAGTTACGGTGCCTTCTGGTCACGGTCGCTTAGTTCCCTTGCCTCTCACAGTGGCTTTTGTCATTGCAGCATCCGACGGCAGGTCGCAACAGCTTGTACTCGATGCACATGGAAATGTTTTGCCTAACTCGATCAAAAATGATGAGTATCGCGCATTCGCTGGCTCGAGTTCAAGCTGGCCTATCGATGACAACTATAGAAAGCGATTACTTCAATTGCCCGCAGCGGACTCCAATTTCATTCAAGCCTATGCAGCCAAAGTCTGTGGAACCGCACTATCGACTCGAGAAAAAGTTAAGGCACTTGAAGCGTATTTTATTGACAACTTCGACTATGCATTTGAGAGTGATGCGATAGGTGAGTTACGTGGACGCTCACCACTGCGAGCTTTTCTTGAGAACCAGGAGGAAGGCCACTGCGAGTACTTCGCGACCGCCAGTACGTTACTGCTACGGTCGCAAGGTATACCCTGTCGACTGAGCACGGGGTATCTTGTCTATGAAATGAATGATGGCCGCGACTACTACTTTGCTCGTAATCGCGATGCCCATGCATGGGCGGAAGCCTTCGACGCAACCACTGAAAAGTGGATCGTGGTTGAATCAACACCGGGCATTCGCACTTATGTCGATCGTTTTAGGCAGGATGAATCGAAATTAGTTCAAGCCGATGGTAGCACCGCGAGCACTGAGAATCGATTTGCAAGTAGTTTGTGGGAGTTTCTAAATGACATGAGCGAATGGTGGAATCAAGTTGCCGCTTCTCGGTTCGCTTGGTTGATTCCTTTTGCGCTCGTTGGTGCACTTTTGGCAATTCGTGCTTTGCGTGCAAAGAAGAAGGACAACGCTTACTCGATTCCAGTTTCGCGCCCGGTTCGTCAAGCTGACAAACGCGCCTCGCGATTGGGATATCAGCGAGCATCAAGTGAAACTTGCCTGCAGTTCGCGGACCGTTTAACCGAATCAGCAGTTCCAGAACTTGTTCAGCTAGCGGAATGGTACGATTGCTATAGTCACAGTCGTTACACTGAAAGAGTTACGGAACGCTAAAGTTGACTTTGCGCGTTGATACGTTCAACATATTGCGACAATACTTCCAAGGCATGCAACAGAGCAGCAGTCAAAAAAACAGTGATCACCGACCCGACGACGATCACTGAAGCAATAAATACTAGTCTTTGGAGCGCACGCCGATCAAATCCGAGCGATCGGGGACTTTCGGCGCGAGATGGTGTAACACGATGTCCTGGAACATGCGGTTCAACTCGCGATTGAACGGGGGAAGTGAGGGGATTGTTACTTTCAGCGCCTGCCTCCATCGGGATCTCCTGATGCGGCGCACCGAGTTGCCGCTTGAATCTTCGGTACTGGATTTGAAATTCACGACTTTCAAGAAAAGGCGCAAGTCGAGCTGCTATCGTCCTGACATCATAGGAGAGCTTTTCTCGATCGCGATCGGTGTGCTTCAACTTCGTGTAGAGCTTAGCAAGTAGCGGAATGATGTCTGCTGAAAGTTGTCTGGCTTGTTTTAATTCGGTAGTGGCTTGCGTAATCCGAACCTTTGCAACCCCAAGACTCAGTTTCGATTCGACGATGAATAACGGTGACTCCTGCCTGAGCCATCGCAGCGCGGCGGTCAGCCTAGAATGTCGCCAATCAAGTTCACGTGCCATCTCTTCAAAAAGTTTCCATCCACTTCCCGCAAAGTGATCGGTTACGATCGTTGCATCGTGTTCCGTTTCAGAAACCAGAGCGGGAGTTGTGGCGGTCGATTGCGGTGAGTTAGCTGAATCCGAGGGCATAAAGGCCAATATCCAGTTGAACACGCACGAAGTCGCTCTGGTCGCACACACACCGTCCATGATAGCAGATGTTCGGGTTTAGACAGTGAAGAATTCATTAAGCAATCACGCCCAAGGAACTTAACGAAAAATTCTTAATTGGATAGCCCAAGGCAGTCGTTGCATGACTACCGAACATGGACAGCGTTTTCGCTTGCAAGTGAACTTGGTTACTCATCTGCCTCGACTACCCACGAGCTGTCAATGTTAACAATCGATGAAGCTAACTAGCGTGTTTTGACGAACTGCATTACCCTTTCTTTTCTCGATTGTAACTCTTTGCAACTGTGCGAGCTGCGTTCTCGGAAAGTCGGATGAGTTCCTTCGGAACGGTCCCGAAGTAAGTTACACGTTTCATTTGTAGCGGTAGGGCGCGAGCCATCCAATTCTTTGACACTGGACGACTTGCGCCGTACCGCTAATGAGGGAATCTATTTCGGGATGAGTTCCTTACTTGATCGGTGCAGAAATGTCACCGACGGGAACGAAGTCCGCGCGGACTTGATAGCCAATCAACCTACATGGCCAACGACCTGATCTATTACCAAGCTCGCAGTGGATGGCAGCTTCTTGATTTTCGCGAGCTGTGGCGATTCCGTGAACTGATTTGGGCCTTCGGCTTTCGCGACCTTAAAGTTCGCTACAGGCAGACAGTCGTTGGCTTGGCGTGGGCCTTGATCCAGCCGCTCATGACTGTTGTTGTTTTTGGCGTCTTGATCAGTTGGCTGCGAGGGACGGCCAGTGATGGAAGCGTTCCTTATGTGGTGACAAGTCTCTGCGGCATGGTGCCTTGGCAATTCTTCGCGGCCGCCACTTCACAGGCAACGCTGTCGATCGCCCTTAACAGTCAGCTCATCAAAAAAGTCTATTTTCCACGAGTTATCCTACCTCTGTCCGCATTTGTCCCGGCGTCAGTCGACTTCCTGGTAGCTTTTGCAATGCTGGCCGTTGTGATGGCATTCTACGGAATCGTCCCCGTTTGGACCGTGGTGTTTATGCCGATATTGATCCTCATGACCATCGCGGTTTCCTTTACTTTTGCACTTTGGTTGTCAGCCCTCAACGGGATCTACCGCGATGTCCAGTTCGCTGTACCTTTTGCCTTGCAGTTGGGGATGATCATCTGCCCAGTAGTTTACGAAACGAATGCTGTCGTGCCCGTAAAGTGGCAGGGGCTTTACTACCTGAATCCGATGGCAGGACTTTTGCAGTGCTATCGAGCAGTCCTGCTTGACTCTCCGATGCCAAGCCTCAGTTCCTTGGCCGTTTCTTCAATTGCCATGCTCGCGCTGCTCATCGCAGGTATGGCCTACTTTCGGCGAATGGAACGCTTCTTTGCGGACGTAGCATAAATCTAGGTCGCATTACTGACTCATTCTCGAGTTTCAATCGACCTTGATTAGGGATTTCAATACTAAAACGCTCCCATGAATATCGCAACTCTTTCACCTGACCATCCTCCGGTTCGTGAGGTTAATGCAACTGACTCGCCCGTTGCAGAGATGGAACAATCGGGACGGCTTTCTCCATGGCTCGTATTCCTCGGAACGTCGATAGCTATTCTGCTACTTAATGCGGCCATCTACGCGCCCGCAATTAGCGTCCCGTTTGTTTTTGACACCGTTTTTCACATGCAACGCGATCTGGCGTTAGAGCAGTTGGTTGCCGGTGAGCATCGCTGGCTAGCGATTGCATCGGTGGCGTTAGACGGCCGCCTCTTTGGAAATAGTGCACGAGGCTATCATTTTTCATCGGTATGCCTGCATTGGATCACGTCTGGAGTAGTCTTTTGGATGGTGTACGAAAGCCTTCGCTGCCCATTCGTTTCGCCCGGTCTTTCAAAATTGAAATTGCACATAGCAGCGTTCACTGCAGTGCTTTGGGCTGTGCACCCCTTACAGACACTACCCGTTCTGCATACGACCCAGCGTACGGAAACGTTGATGGCATTTTTCTCCTTGACGGCACTGTTGTTTTTCTCGCTGGGCTTGAAGGCGCGACTTTCGTTTGCCTACTTAATTGCAAGCGCCTTGTGCTACTTTGCCGCGACTGGTTGCAAAGAAACAGCTATCGCACTGCCAGTGATAATTGGTGTATACGATTTTGTATTTTCACGATCCGACGTCGCAAGCAAATGGTATGACCGCTTAGGAACCATCTTGCGTCGGCGGGCCTGGTATTACGGAGCCTTGGTAGCAATCTCGTTGACGTTTTTCTCGTCACAGATAATAGCACTCGCAAAACCCAACCAGGCACCCGAGGAACGGCCAGCTATTGCAACGGAAAGTAATGCACAAACGGAATCTGCGCCGCAGAAAGTCACTTCCACAATTTACTTGATCACTGAAACGAAAGTGATTGCAAAGTACTTGGGACTTGTAATCTTTCCTTATCCACAAAATTTCGACCATGGAATGGAGATTAGCCGCACGGTGTTCGACAAGCTCTTTTATCCGAGTTTGGCTTTGCTGTTTGTCGTTTCGGGCATATGGTTAGCAACACGAGGCTGGGCAGTTGGTTTTTGCATCGTTGCATTCTTCTTAGCCTTAGCGCCTACATCGAGTCTGATACCAACCCGCGAAATCATGGCGGAGTATCGCATGGTTTTGCCGCTTGCCTTTATCATCGCGGCAGGATATGGCGGTTTCTTTGTTCTAGTATCCAATACGCGCGCTGCCATCGTTGGTGGCGTTCTCGTCTGCCTCGTTTTCACGGGCGTTTCTGTGGGGCGAGTTCAAGTTTACAGAAACGGCGTTTCTTTGTGGTCTGACTCGTTGGCCAAGAATAGCGATAACCCACGCGCACTTGCTGGCTTGGCGCGGGGTTATAGTGTAGCCAAACAATATCAGCGAGCGATTGACGCGTTGAATAAAGCGATCGAGTTGAGCAACGCGCGTGAACGCGTGCCGATGCAGATTGCAGTTGCTGAGTTGCGACGTAACTTGAGCGAAGTTCAGAACAACTACGCGGTGATAATGACTCGCAAAAAGAATTTCACTGCCGCGATGCAGTTGCTACAGAGTGCCACCATTAATGATCCGAGTAACGCGGCAGCTCACAGTAGCTTAGGCAACGCATACGTGGGGCTGCGTGATAAGCCGCGAGCGATAGCGAGTTATGAAGCGGCGCTGCGCATCGATCCCAACATGGAAGCAGCTAAGAGAAATCTCGCCACAGTTTCCGCCTCCCAACCGCCCTCACCATAGCGCAAGGCTGGCCTGACAAAACGGTGGGAAGACTGCGTTTTACAGGCATTTTGGTAACCCGCCGCGTAAGCGAGGGATGTGATTCGCTTGCTCGCTCACGCGGCGGGTTACCAAAGTCTATGCAACCAAATTGGCGTTGCCTCTCCTCGCGCACGCTTGCAACAAACATGGATTGCAAACCGTACATCGCTTATAATGGACCAATTGAACGTTCATGAACCTTCGCGGCGACAAGTACATGGCTAACGCAGCAGTAACATCCACTCTGAAAGAAAGACTAATCGAATTGGGAGGCGTCTCGCCCGATCGAGTGCGGTTGGTACCGGCTCCGGGCACGGCGACAATCGACGATCTTGTTTACGCAAACGATCACACTTCGCCACTATGTGAATTAGTTGACCATACGCTTGTGGAGAAAGCCGTGGGATTCGAATCTTCGGTAGTAGCACTCACCATCGCGGCATTGCTTCGCTCCTTCATTGCCCCGCGCAAGCTGGGTGTGCTGTCTGGATCAGACGGCATGTTTCGACTGATAATAAGTTCCGTGCGCGGACCCGACGTCGCTTATTTGTCTCGAGCTCGATTTCCCGGCGGCAAATTTCCCACCGAAGCCTATCCTTCGCTAGCGCCCGACCTAGCCATCGAAGTCCTAAGTCCGAGCAATACCAAAGCCGAGATGGCTCGCAAGAGAATAGAATACTTTCATTCGGGTGTGCAGTTGGTTTGGATAGTCGATTGCGTAGATCGTTCGGTAGCCGTCTACACTTCGCCTGACGCCGCGCAAGTCTTGACCCAAGACCAAACCATCGATGGCGGCAAAGTCCTACCCGAATTCTCCTGCTTGGTCGCCGAATTTTTCGCAGACCTCGAGTAATAAGCCTTACTCCTTACACCTTACTTGACACTTAAGACTAGCTTTCGCCTGACGCGAGTTCTCAGCGCAGTGGCTGTACTGTCCGCTTGCACCGGAATTGGATACGGATTGTTAACGCGGCAATTGAACGTGCTGTCGCCCGGCACGACGGATATTTTTTCGCCAGAACCAGTACAGTTGCAACGAACTGTGTTGACCGGTGACTTGCGGAAAGTTCCGGATATCGAACAGCTCGATCAAAGCCGCGATTGGCCCTGCTTGAATGGTCCGCGTGGCGACGGAACCGGAGTAGCCGATGGTCTTGAAATGAATTGGCCGGAGGAAGGACCACCCGAAGCGTGGCGCGTTCCCAGTGGCAAAGGTTACAGTTCGCCCGTCGCGTTTGCCGATCGCGTTGTGCTGCTGTTACGAGAATCCGATGAAGAGATCGTCCGCTGCCTGGATTTGATAAGCGGAAAGACACTCTGGGACTTTCGTTATCCCACCAATTTTGTGTGCGGTTCGAACTACTCGAATGGCCCTTACAGCACACCGGCAATATCCGATGGCCTGATCTACTCGCTCGGTGCCGAAGGCAAGCTTCATTGTTTGATGCTTGAGAACGGCGGCCTCGTGTGGAGCCGTGATCTAGTTTCAGAATTTGATGTCAGAACTAGAACCTTCGGTGTTGGTCACAGTCCATCGATTTGGCGCGACCGCGTGATCATTAACGTCGGCGGTAGGAAACCTGACTCGGGTGTGGTCGCGTTCGACAAACGAACCGGCGACTTACTTTGGTCGGCGACTTCCTTCGGTGCAAGCTATGCAACGCCAACGGTCGCCGCCCCACATGGAAGGGATTTCGTGTTTGTATTATGC
>Ga0163154_10009913_pt1 | contig 10743 bp, 8 predicted proteins | sample OliLakLV19MP9P1_FD_148649 | JGI IMG/M metagenome (GOLD analysis project Ga0163154, IMG submission 148649) | Freshwater microbial mat bacterial communities from Lake Vanda, McMurdo Dry Valleys, Antarctica - Oligotrophic Lake LV.19.MP9.P1 | ecosystem: Environmental > Aquatic > Freshwater > Lake >...
GCGAGGGCAGCGGGCGTCGTGGCCTTGACGGGGTCGGCGATAGCGATGACGCCACCAAGGGCCTGATCCACGGCGATGAAAATCACGGTCGCGCCTTCGCCGCGCAGCGCCTCGGCCTCGCTGGCGAGCGGACCGTCATGGACGCCAAGGCTCGCCATGAACTTGGCGTTGCCTAATGCTATGCGCTTGCCATCCACGCGCCCGAGCGCGCCCTTGCCGGTCGGGGAGTCGAAGTCCGTCACGTGCGCGAGCACCAGCTTGCGTTCCACCGCCTTGGCGACAATGGCCGCAGCAAGCGGATGCTCGCTGGAGCGCTCCACGCTGGCGGCAACGCGCAAAAGCTCGGCCTCGTCAAAGCCGGGCGCGGCGACGACGGATGTCAAAGCCGGTTTGCCTTCCGTCAGCGTGCCGGTTTTATCCACTACGAGCGTGTTGACTTTCTCCAGCCGCTCCAGGCTTTCCGCATTTTTGATCAGCACGCCCATCTCCGCGCCACGGCCCACGCCCACCATGATCGACATCGGCGTGGCGAGGCCCAGCGCGCATGGGCAGGCGATGATAAGCACCGAGACGGCGGCGACGAGGCCAAACGCGAAGCGCGGCTCTGGTCCCCAGATCGCCCAAGCGCCAAACGCCAGCAAAGCGACCGCAATGACGGCAGGCACGAACCAGCCCGCGACTTGATCGGCCAAACGCTGGATCGGCGCGCGGCTCCGCTGCGCCTCCGCCACCATCTGCACTATGCGGGCAAGCATGGTGTCGCGTCCTACTTTCTCCGCGCGTATGACGATGCCGCCGGACTGGTTAAGCGTGCCGCCGATGACCTTCGCGCCCATCTCTTTCGTTGTGGGCATGGACTCGCCGGTCACCAGGGACTCGTCGATGGCGGAGCGGCCTTCCAGCACCACGCCGTCTACTGGCACTTTTTCGCCGGGGCGCACGCGAAGCCGGTCGCCCACGATCACGGCGTCTAGCGCTACATCTTCATCCGAGCCATCGGCGCGAATACGGCGGGCGGTTTTGGGCGCAAGATCGAGCAGCGCGCGGATGGCGCCGGAGGTTTGTTCCCGCGCGCGCAACTCCAGCACCTGACCGAGGAGCACCAGCACGGTGATAACCGCCGCCGCCTCGAAATACACCGCGACCGAGCCGTCGGCCTGCCTGAATGCGGGGGGGAACACGTCAGGGGCAAGCGTCGCGATGACGCTATAGGCCCACGCGACGCCCGTGCCCATCGCGATCAGCGTGAACATATTCAGATTGCGGGTTTGCAGCGATTGCCAGCCGCGCTCGAAAAACGGCGCTCCCGCCCACAGCACGACCGGCGTCGCCAGCGCGAATTGCAGCCAGTTCGAGGTCTGCTGCCCTAGCCACATGGTGAGCCCGGTCAGATGCCCGCCCATTTCCAGCACAAGCACCGGCAAGCTCAGCGCCAGCCCGATCCAGAAGCGGCGCGACATATCGGCGAGATCGGAATTAGGGCCAGCGTCCGCCGTGATGACGTCCGGCTCCAGCGCCATGCCGCAAATGGGGCACGAGCCGGGGCCGATCTGGCGGATTTGCGGGTGCATCGGGCAGGTGTAGATCGTGCCATCGGGAACGGGTTCTGGTTCGGCGGATTGGGGGTGGAGATAGTGCGCTGGGTCGGCGACGAACTTGGCGAGGCAGCCGGCCGAGCAGAAATAATAGGGGCGCCCGGCATGTTCGGCGCGGTGCTTCGCGGTGTGCGGATCGACCGACATGCCGCAGACGGGATCGATTTCCGTTTTTGTCGTTATGGTGGCGGCAGCGAGCGGCAGCACGTCATCGCCGCCGCTGTGCGAGTAGCCATGAGCCATCGGTTCAACAACTCGATGCTTATGCTCGACGCAGTCGCTTGATTTCTCCTCAGCCATAAAAAAACTCCCTGAAATCCCGTGTAACGCCGCCCGTTTGGATATGGGTCTGTACACAAGGCCTCACAAGCTAAAACGCTATGCTGTCGTCGACGGTCAATGTTGCGCCCGTCTGAAGCGATATCTCACAGCGCTCGGCTTTCCCGATATTTGTTTACTACTGAACTCCTCTTTTGAGTTTGATCCACGTCAAGGTGTCAAAAGCCGTCTCGCGTTATGCGTCGTTGCATCCAAAGCTGGATTAAAGGCTATGCACTCATGACCATCCGCAATCTGGACGAAGCATTTCGGCCCAAATCTATCGTGCTCATCGGGGCGACGGAGCGGGCGGGCTCGGCGGGCGCGACCGTCATGCGCAACCTCCAGAGCAGCGGTTTTGACGGCCCAATATGGCTGGTCAACCCGAAATATAACGCCATTGACGGGCAAAAGTGCTTTTCGCACATGGCGGATCTGCCCGGAACGCCTGATCTCGGCGTTATCGTCACGCCGCCGGAGACGGTGCCCGGCATCATCACGGAACTCGGCGAAAAGGGCGCGGGAGCCGCGCTGGTGATCACGGCCGGTATCACCGCCGCGACCGGATTGCGCCAGCGCATGTTAGAGGCCGCCAAGCCGTACGGCCTGCGCATTATCGGGCCGAACAGCATCGGCATATTCGCGCCTCATAGCGGATTGCACGCCAGTTTTGCCCATTTGACGCCAAGCCAAGGCCCGCTCGCCTTCGTGTCGCAGTCCGGTGCGCTGGTGGGGGCGATGCTGGATTGGGCGGCGGCGCGGCATATCGGCTTCAGTCACGTCGTCTCGATGGGCGATATGGCCGACGTCGATATTGGCGACATGCTGGATTATCTTACGGGCGACATCCATACACGCGCCATTCTGCTCTATATCGAGGCGATCACCGACCCAGCCAAGTTCATGTCGGCGGCGCGCTCGGCGGCCCGCGCCAAACCGGTCATTGCGATCAAGGTTGGTCGGCATCAGGCGGGGGCGAAAGCCGCGCTCACCCACACCGGCGCGCTGGCGGGCGCTGACGATGTAAGCGATGCGGCCATGCGGCGAGCGGGCATGCTGCGGGTGTTCGACCTGGAGGAATTACTCGACGCCGCGGAAACGCTGACGCGCCCCAAGCCGTTCGACAGCGACGGGCTGACCATCGTCACCAATGGCGGCGGCGCGGGCGTTCTGGGGGTGGATAAGCTAACGGATTTCGGCGGCGCGCTCACCAGGCTGTCGGAGGCGACGCTGGCCCGGCTCGACAAAGCGCGTCCCCCGACATGGTCCCATGGCAACCCTATCGACATCATCGGCGACGCAGGGCCGGAGCGCTATGGCGCTGCAATAGGCGCCGCGCTCGACGATCCGGCGGTCGGCGCGCTCATCGTCATGAATTGCCCGACGGACCTTGCCTCCTCAATCGAGGCCGCGAAAGCTGTGCTTGCCTGTTGAAAAAGCGCGATGACGCGGGCCTGCCGCACAAACCCGTCATGGCCAACTGGCTCGGCGGCGCAGGGCCGGACGAGGCGCGCCTTGTTCGCCAAGGGCGGCGTTCCGTCGTTTGAAAGCTCCGAGGACGTGGTGCGCGCCTTCCACCACCCAGGCCGCCTTGATGGAAACGCCGCCGAGTTTGCCACGCGATTTTACGGTTGATCGGGCAGGCGCGGAGGCGGTTATCCAGCGCGGTCTGGCGGCGGGCGGCGGCATGCTGTCCGACCCGGAGACCAAATTACTGCTGGCCTGCTATGGTATCCCCACGGTCGAGGCCCGGATCGCGCGCAACGTTGACGAAGCCGAAGCCATCGCCAGGAAATTGCTCCAAAAAACGCCGGAGATCGCGCTCAAAATCCTCTCGCCGGAGATTTCGCACAAATCAGAGGTCGGCGGCGTGGCGCTCAATCTGCGAACCGCTGAAGATGTGCGCAAGGCGGTCGGGCTGATGCTGGAGCGGGCCACCAAATTACGGCCCGAGGCGCATATCACCGGCTTTACCGTGCAGGCCATGATCAACCGGCTGCGCGCGCATGAGCTGATTATGGGCGTCGCCCAGGACTCTATCTTCGGGCCGGTCATCATTTTCGGCGCGGGCGGCACGGCGGTGGAAGTGATCAAGGATAAATGCCTCGGATTGCCGCCGCTGAATTTGACGCTTGCGCGGAATTTGATCGAGGGCACGCGCGTTTTCAAACTGCTGCAAGGCTATCGCGACCGTCCGTCTGCCGACATTGATGGCCTCGCCTTAACGCTTGTGCGCATCTCGCAGCTTATCGCGGATTTCCCTGCGATCGAGGAACTGGACATTAACCCCATGCTTGCCGACGAGCAGGGCGCTCTAGCGATCGACGCGCGTCTCAAGCTGAACCCAGCCTGGGCGCATCTCAAGACGCCGAACCCGCGTTTCGCCATCCGCCCCTATCCGAGCCAGTGGGAAAAAACGACCACGACGCAAAGCGAACAACCGCTTCTTCTCCGCCCGATCCTCCCTACGGATGAAGCCGCTTACAAAGCCTTTTTGTCGGGCGTGTCGCCGACGGATATTCGAAGCCGCTCCTTTACTTCGATGGACGAGTTTCCGCACGACTTCATGGCGCGCTTTACGCAGATCGATTACGGGCGCGAGATGGCCTTCGTCGCCATAGATCCGGCTTCTGGCGATATTCTTGGTGTTAGCAGGGTTAGCGCCGATCCGGACTACCGCGAAGCCGAATATGCCGTGCTGGTCACCTCGTCGCGGCAGGGGCAAGGCATCGGCTGGGCGCTCATGCAGCATTTGGTCGATTACGCTAAAGCCGAGGGCTTGCAGCAGCTTTACGGCGATGTGCTAGCGGGGAACACGACGATGCTGGCGATGTGCCAGAAGCTGGGCTTCAACGTCGAAACCGATCGCGATGATCCTAAAGTTTCACGAGTTGCGCTCAATCTAATCACGCAACCCGTCGAACCTCGCCCCGCAACAGGCTTCAGGCGATATTTTTAGCTTTAAAATCCCACGCTGCTATTGTTTCAAACTCAAAATATACGCGATGATATTGTTGCGATCGCCCGGCTGGATAACGAAGTCAGGCATGTCGCGGTGGGGCGTTTGCAGCAAAACAGCGAGCGCCATGCCCGTGAGTTCAGGCTTGTTCGAGAGCGCCTGAAACGTCGGAGCGTTCGAAATCGGAGATTCGATATAATCTTTTTCCACCGCATGACACTGCGAACAGTTTGCGTCGGCGTAGGAAAAGCCGGCGGCAACATCGCCTGGTTCTTCCGCGCTGCTCAATGGGGGCGTCATGAACTGGAGGAGGACGAGTGTTTTGGCTAGCGCGAATTTCATCTCATCTCTCCAAGAAAATAATGCACAAACCGCGCATTATAGCGCCGGACGGTTTGGCGGATATTTCGGTATCGGAGCCATCAGATCGCGGCTTGTGGGACGAGGCATTGATCTAGCTCAAACTCGCACGAGCGCAGAAGCGCCAAGATTGATCTTGGTCAATGCCGCACGAACGCGGACATGACTATCATCCGGCATACCCCGATTTGGAGACCGCCGATGAACCTGTCGCCCTTAATGGATCTTCATGTGCATCTCGGCGCAGTCCCGAGGCATAATCGCGCCCATAATGTCAAACTAAGCATCCGGAAGTTCAGCTTCTGGTACGGCGTCAACCAGGCGTTATTCGACATCGACCTCGACATATGCACACGTGAGGTCACTGCGTTTATCGGCCCGTCAGGGTGCGGGAAATCAACCTTGCTCAACAGTCTCAATCGGGTCAACGAGACCTTGCCCGACATCCGTCATGAAGGCGATATCCTGCTTGACGGCGCCAGCGTTCACGATCCTGCAATCGATCCGACACAGTTACGCAAGCGGTTTGGTTGGGTGGCGCAGAAAGCCGACCCCTTCGCGTGGTCAGTGTACGTCAATGTCGCTTACGGGCCGAAACTGCATGGGCTTGTCTCATCCCGCAAGGAGACGGATGCGCATGTGCTAAAATTCCTTGAGCGGGCAAATCTTTGGGAAGAGTTAAAAGATTGCTTGGATCAAAACGCGTTTCAGCTGTCCGGCGGTCAGCAACAGCGGCTTTGCATCGCTCGTGCGATCTCAATCGAACCGGAAATCTTGCTGATGGATGAGCCAGCCTCGGCCCTTGACCCGCTCGCCACAGCAAAGCTGGAGGAGCTTGTCAACGATCTGCGCCGTGACTTCACCATTGTATTTGTCACGCACAATATGCAACAGGCCGCGCGCATAGCGCAGCGCGTTGCGTTTTTTCACCTCGGGCGGCTTATTGAGGTCGGCGATGCGGAAAAAATATTCATCAATCCCCGCGAGCCTTTGACGCAGAGATATGTGACTGGCCGTTTTGGCTAAAGCGAGACCGCGACTCATTCGCGGCGACGCCCAACATTCACGATTTCATTTTTTCGGCGTGTGAGCGGCCTTGGGCGCAATGTTGGATTCAACGAACCACAACTGGGTGTCGATGCCGCGCGAGATTTCCGTAAACAAATCGGCGGTGTCCGCATCGCCAAACTCCGTCGCAAGCCCGACTGCCTCGCGGGCCGATTGGCCGAACGCCGCCAGCGCCGAGGATACGGCGAAAACATGCGCGTTCACGTCGGCGATATCGAGGGCATAGGGCACGAGGAAGGAACGCTCCGCCGCAATTTGTATAGTGCCATGCGCCGCTCCGCCAAGACCGCCTGCGCGCTCGGCGATCTGATCGGAATACTCCTCAACCGCCTCCGAAACCTTATCGAACAGCTCGTGGATGGCGATGAAACCGGCCCCGCGAACATTCCAGTGCGCCTGTTTCACCTGCGCGTGCAGATCGATGGCGGTCGCCAGATGCTTGTTTAGCAGTTCGACGGATTGTCTACGGATTTTTTCGGGCAAAGTGTTGTGCGTGGTGTGCATGATGAACCTCCCAGGTTGTTTAATTCTTCGACATTACGGGTTAAAGCAGACGTCGCGTGCGTTCACACAGCCCGGCCGACAAGCGCGCCTATGCCTGCGGTAAGCGCCATGGCGGCCGCGCCCCAAAATGTGACCCGCGCCGTCGCCCGCAAAATATTGGCGCCGCCTGCCTGCGCGCCGATGGCGCCGAGGAGCGCCAGGAACACCAGCGATGCCGCCGACACCGTCCAGACGAGCATCGAGGCTGGTGACACGAGCACCATAAGCAGCGGCATCGCAGCGCCAGCCGTGAAGGTGGCGGCGGACGTAAACGCGGCGGTGATCGGCCGTGCGGCGGTGATTTCAGAGATGCCGAGTTCGTCGCGCGCATGGGCGCCAAGCGCATCTTTCGCCATAAGCTGGCGGGCGACTTCGCGAGCGAGCGCGATGTCCAGGCCGCGCGCAATGTAAATTGCGGCGAGTTCTTCCCGCTCAAAATCGGGTTGCGTCTCCAGCTCGGCGCGCTCCCGGGCAAGATCGGCCTGCTCTGTGTCGGATTGCGAACTGACCGAAACATATTCGCCCGCCGCCATCGCCATCGCGCCCGCCGCCAATCCCGCGACGCCCGCGATCAAAATCTGGTCCTGCGGCGCGGCGGAGGCTGCGACGCCCACGATCAAGCTCGCGGTCGAGACGATGCCGTCATTGGCGCCGAGCACGGCCGCTCGCAGCCATCCAATCCGCGATACGCGATGAGTTTCCGGGTGAAGATGAAGCGATGACATGCGTTTCTAATTCCCAGCCGTTTGTTCGGGAGCGCCCAATGTCCTCAGTTTGTCTATGTCGAGCACGTGGATCGGTCCGCGTCGTTTGATCTCGATGATGTGTTCGGCTTGAAGTTTCGTGAACATCCGGCTCACCGTTTCAATCGTCAGCCCTAGGAAATCTCCGATATCGGCACGCGTCATCGGCAACACAATGGTTTCTGGATCTTCGCCATTTCGTCGATTGCGCTGCATCGAGAACAATAGAAATATCGCGAGCCGCTCCAAGGCAGGGCGCTTGATGGTTAGCAGCGTCTGCTGCGTGCCCGCCAGTTCTCGGCACGCCGCCTCATAGAGTGTCATGCCGAAATGCGGATCGTTGAAAGCGAGGCGGCTAAGTGTTGTGGTTGGAATGCTATGCAACCGCGTCCTCCGAAGTGTCTGGGCGCTCAGAGCGTGCTGGCTGAGCGCTCCCATGCCAAATATATCCCCGGCGAAAGCAAAACCTGTGACCCGCCTGCGGCCGCTTAACAAGATTTGGTAAAGGCACACCGCGCCGCTATCGAGGCGGTAGAGCGAGGAACGCGGGTCGCCAGCGATGAATACGTGTTCTTTCGCCTGCAATCGCCGTGTCGGCCCGCGTGCAATTTCGCGCTCCAGATCGGAACGTACATCGATTGGCTTTAATAAAGGTGCATAATCGAACTGCTGGCCACTGTGCGAGAGCATAAGCCATCTCTGTCATGGTCTGCGCTACAAAAAACGACAGCGATGAGGGCGAAAGCGCACATAACCCATTTTTTGCTTATCAGGGCCTGCGTTGACGCTGCTCCCCAATATATAACCGCTAAGCAATGGCGTCTGTTCCAGGCAAATGCCGCCTACTTAAAAATTTTAACTATTTATGGAGTGATCGCCACCTTCAACACGTCGTCGCGCTGGTGAGCGAACAGCTCATAGGCCACCTCGATGTCGTCGAGTTTGAAGCGGTGGGTGACGAGAGGTCGCAAATCGATGCGACCGGATGCGACCACCGACATCAATCGGCGCATCCGCTCCTTGCCGCCCGGGCACAGCGTAGTCAGGATTTTATTGTCGCCGAGCCCCGCCGAAAATGCATCGAGCGGAATGCGCAAATCGCTCGAATAAACGCCGATGCTTGACAGCGTGCCACCGGGTCGCAATACGCGCAGGGCGGACTCGAACGTGCCTTGCGTGCCGAGCGCTTCAATCGCCACATCCACGCCGCGCCCATCCGTCAGCCGCATGATTTCTGTCACCGGATCGACTTTTTTAAAGTCGATGACATGATCCGCACCGAGTTGTTTCGCCACCGCCAGCCGCGCGGGCACCGTATCGACGCCGATGATCACCGACGCGCCTGCAAGCTTGGCGCCCGCTGTCGCGCATAGGCCAATCGGTCCTTGCGCGAACACCGCCACGATGTCGCCGATGCGCACCTTGCCGGTCTCCGCGCCGCTGAAGCCGGTAGACATGATGTCCGGGCACATCAAAACCTGCTCGTCGGTGAGATGATCGGGCACAGCGCAAAGATTGGCTTCGGCGTCCGGCACCCGCACATATTCGGCCTGGCAGCCATCGATGGTGTTGCCGAATTTCCATCCGCCAGCCGCTTTCCAGCCGTGTTTCGTGCCGGGGCCGTCCTGCGAGCCGCAGCCGCACAGGCTGGCGTTGCTCGTGCCGCTCGGTGTTATGGCGCCCGCTATGACGCGCTGGCCTTCCCTGAAGCCCGTGACGCTTGATCCGAGCTTTTCAATGACGCCGACCGGCTCATGCCCGATTGTCAGCCCTTTGGCGACCGGATATTTGCCCTTGAGGATGTGGATGTCCGTGCCGCAAATTGTGGTCGTGGTGATGCGGATCAGCGCGTCGAGCGGGCCGATGTCGGGGATCGGCTTCATGCCGAGCACGATGCGCCCGGCTTCGACAAAAATCGCGGCTCTCATTTTGGTCGGCATAGGACTCTCCTTTTAGATACATGTCCGGAAAGTCTAAAGGCCCTGGGGTGTGGCGCATTGATGCAAATCAATCTGCCTGGCGCGGGGTGGCTGGTCGCACAGCCGAAAGCGGGCTGAGCCGAGATTTGAGCACGACTTTGATTGTTATCAAGGCGGATCCGTTTCCCAAGGCGCAGCGATTAAGTTACCGCATAAAGCGCGTCCACAAAAGGAAACCCTATGAAACAGGCCGTCACCATCGCGCGTCCCGGTCTGGGACCTCCTGATCCGCTTCGGCCACTGGGCGCTCGTTATCGCATTCGCCATCTCTTATCTTAGCGCGGAGAGGGCGGCGATCCGAGCGCACTGCATGTCTGGTCTCGCTACGCCATCGGCTCGTTGGTCGCGGTGCGCCTGGTGTTGGGGCTGATCGGCACACTTCGCCGGGCGATGTTTGGTTCAAGCTTGCAGAGGTTTGCCAATGACCAGCGGAGGAATTGGTATGGCGATGAGCGGCGTCCTGGCCGCCGAGCCTGTTTCTTTCAGGAAGAAGGCAAGCACGATCCCAACCGCGATGGCGGCAAGGCCAAGAAATCCCCATTGCTGGAAGTCCTTCAAATCAAGCGGCTGGCCTCCCGATAGCTTTTGCAGCGCCCAGCCCGCCAACGGCGCGGCAATGGCGCTCAGCGAGAAGACGAGGAAATTCGTCGCGCCCGTCGCGCTGCCCTTAACGCGGTCGGGGTTTACTTCCTTGATGATGGCGTAGGGGATCATCGCGGCGCCCGACACAAAGCCAAACAATAGTCCGCCGATGTAAGGCGGGATATATCCGGCGGGCAGGTAAAGAATCGCGGCCGCAATCACCAGCATGGCGAAGGCGCTGGCGATCAGCACCGGCTTGCGGCGGCCCATCCGGTCGGCGACGTAGCCAAGCATCGGCGCGCCGAACACCCAGCCAAGCGGGATCATGGCGGCACGATTGACGGCGGTGGCGTGGTCGACGCCAAAGGCCTGTTGCAGCATCGGCACGCCCCAGATCATATCGCCGACTGTGGTTGGCAGGAACAGAAGCCCCGCGCAAAAGCCGCACAGATAGGATTGCGGGTTGCTAACCAGCGCCAGCACGGTCAGCCCCAGCGATTGGTGCGCCGCGATGAAGCCCGCCCGCTCGGGGTTGCTCTCCGGCAGGATCGGCATGAACAGGCCGATGGGAATGAGGACGAACATCAAAACGGCGA
>Ga0163154_10009919_pt1 | contig 10737 bp, 26 predicted proteins | sample OliLakLV19MP9P1_FD_148649 | JGI IMG/M metagenome (GOLD analysis project Ga0163154, IMG submission 148649) | Freshwater microbial mat bacterial communities from Lake Vanda, McMurdo Dry Valleys, Antarctica - Oligotrophic Lake LV.19.MP9.P1 | ecosystem: Environmental > Aquatic > Freshwater > Lake >...
GGCTACGACGTGCCTGCATCACGTGAAGCTGAGGCGCTCAAACTCGTGGCCGGTCGTACGCCTGGGCTCTGGCCCCGGTCTTGAATCGACACGAGGCACGTCGAATAATTGTAACACTTTGCGAAAACTCTGATAGTATTACTCTACCAAGTCGGAAGCCGCAAACTTCCGCATAACAGAAAAGGGAAACATCATGAAAACCATCAAGACCGCACTAGTCGCTCTCGCTCTCATCACCACCGCCATTGGCGCTCAGGCAGCCGAAGTGACCCGTCCGGCCGGTGGCAAAGCTCACCTTTGCCAGGTATTCGATATCGCGATGGTGGGCGGCAAAGTCGACACTCTCGTCTGTTATGTCGGCAAAGATCAAAAGCCGGTCTTGCATGCGGCCGGTACCTTCGTCGTCGTCGAGATTGACCTAGCCGATGGTGTCAGCCAAGAGCTGGCAATCTGGTACTCAGCGCCGAAAGCGGCCAAGTAATGATTGCCCTAACCAAGCCAGTTGGCCGGATGGCTGGCGAGAGCTGGCAGGATTACCTTTACCGCGTTGCTTTGGCGACTCCCGGATGCGATGCAGCGGCATACCTGCCCACGAAAGCGGCCAAGTAATGAACCGCTTCAATATGCTCTGGCAAGATGAAGACGGTCAAGAGTGGGTAGCGCTTGGGTCTGGAGTCGAACAGCTGGCCCAGCAACTACCCGAGGACTTTTCCGGTCACTTGACCGTTCGTGACGAGGCCGGGTTCGTTCGCGGCTGGATTCACTCGCGTCTAGAATGGCGGGCATCGTGAATGGTGAAGAATCGATTAACAAGACTTGGGCTGACACCCTACTACAGGCGCGCATCGCCGAGGCGGAGGCCGCGGGAGAACCGCATGACTGTACGCCATGCCCAGGGTGTGGCCGGTGGGTGAAGCTCGTAGGGCTCTGCGATGTTTGCGCAATGGGCGCAAGAAACGCCGTTCTCCATGCGGAGAACCTGGCCGCATGGGACGAAATCGCTAAAGACATAGAGCGGCGGGAGAAAAAGAGCGCCTCAAAACAGAACGTTGACGCGGTCAACGCCCGCCGGAAAAGGAAGGTTCAACGAACATGAAAGCCAAGATGTTCCGAGATGAGTCCATATTTGCTGGCTGGGTTGAATGTGAGACACCGGCCGGCCGGATGCGCTTCGAGCGCGTCGGATCGTCTGTGTGGCGAGCATACGTCGAAACCGAGGGCGTTGAGTCCGCTTCAGGGTACTTATATACCCGTTCATTCCGTTGTGAGTCGGAACGCCCTCGGCCGCGAACACTGTTTAACGCCTCGGGTGTCAAATAATCCTTGACAAGAGTAATACTCTGAGATAAGATAACTCTACCAAGTCGGAAGCCGCAAACTTCCGCATAACAGAAAAGGGAAACATCATGAACATCCTCAAAACCTCATTAGTCGTCCTTTCGATTCTCGCATCCGCTTCCGTTGCCAACGCGGCCGAGAGCGTGGCTGAGCCAAGGCTGTGCCTCAATTACGACGTCGTGACGCTTAAGCCGGCCGGCCGAGAGGTACTTGTTTGTTGGACCGGCAAAGACGAAGCAAAGCCCGTCATTCACGAGCATTTCCAGCTGATCAATCTGGAGAATGACGGCGTCAAGTATGTTGTCGCGGTCTGGTTCAAGGCTCCAAAGGCTTCAAAGTGATTATCACCATCAAAGCCTACGGCGAAGTAATGACCCTAGTTGCTAACTTTGCCGAGGCGAGCTGTCAAATGTTACTGGACGGCCAGCCCATTGGCCGGGTTTCGGAAGCCAGGCATGAACCCGCCCGAGCGGTTGAAATGGCTATGCACTCGGCGTTTGGGGCCGCTGGCAAGGAGTTCAGCTGGTCTGAAGTCCAATGGGAGCAATCATGAGTCGGCCGGTCTATGAAGTGTGGCTTGGCGAGGCGAGGGGAACGCGTAACGCTTCCTCGTTCAAGGCGGCCAAGGCGATTCTCAGGAAGAGTTTTGGTGGACGCATATTCCTGAGTGACTGGTATCGGACAGACAATGGCGTTGGGTGGGCCGCATACGATTGCGCTAAGGCCCGTTCGGGCGACTTCAACGGATTTCGCGCTGCTTATACGCCGTCAATCGAGCGTATTGACCCAAGCGTTCTTGCATGGAGAAAGAAGGTGCAATCATGAAAACCAAGCTACGCCCGTTGCTCGAAACTGAAGTGAGAATGTCAATCGACACTGAGCCGGAGCACAGCACGCCGGACTTTGAGCAAGAGGACGGGAGCGCTGACACTGAACTCATAGGCCAAGTGCTCAAGAACCTAGAGTCCGGGAATGAGTGGGCATGGTGCACAGTCAGGGTCACGGCGGCATGGGGAGAATGGAAGGGAGTCACATATCTAAGCGGTTGCTCTTATGACTCCCTTGATGACTTCATCGAAAGCGGAGACTACTACCAAGACCTGAAAAAGGACGCCTTGTCCGAGCTGAACGCACGCATAGGCGACTCGTACAGGATGATTGAGGGGCTTTTGGTGCAACCATGACCCCCGAGCAATGGCGCGATATGATTAACATCGAATCCCCGACGGTTTTTCACACTCCACCCGAGTATCAGGGGCAGACAGTCACGCGCTCCTACGCTCAGAAAGAAGAGTACATCTTTGAGCGCATAGACGACGCTAGCGACGGATCGGTTGTGATCAAGGTCTACCTAGGCACCGAGGGAGTTTTTGAACCTTGGGATCGGCCCCCGGCTCTTGGGGAGCTAATGTGGAAGGAGAGGCTGTCATGACACAACCCACGCTGGCAATTGCGGGCACTATCTCCACTCCTGGGAGTGGGGAATGACAGCCGAAAACCCGACTCGAAAGGAGATAAAGGAACTGCAGGCCGCCTAATTGAGCTGCTACGGGACACTCGAAAGGGCGTTCCGTGTCAACCCAATGTAGGAGACAACATGAAACCAGAAAACGTAACAGAAGAGCAAAAGGCCGCAATGATAACCTACCTGCTTCGGATCCCTTGCAGAAACTACGGTTACGGAAGGGCAGACTTCAGGCGCATCGTCTACCAAAGGGCACGGGCCCGCAAGGCAGTTCGCGAGTGTGAACGGCGTCTGGACTGGTCTGGGGCTTCGCTGTCAAGTCGCTTGGACTGGCAAAGCATCGATTACACCGTTGGGCAATCTCAGAACGAAGAGATTACTAATCTGCTTATGCAACTGACCGGCTACGAAGGGGAGTGGCTGTCATGAGGAAGATAACCTGTGAGCGTATACGCCTCAGCAAGCATGGGTACGAGACGAGGGGTCAATACTGGGGAGTCGGGGCGCCTCTCTACCGCGTGACGTATTCCTGTCCGGGCGAAGAGTGTTTCACAGGGGAATACAGAGCGGAGAACGCTAAGGAAGCGCGGTCTATGTTTGCCGATGACTGTGTGAAGGAGTTACAGAAGAGGGCAGCGGACGAAAGAAGGGAGCGCGACTATGATCGCTTGTATTGAGTACAAGGGACGCCGAATTGTGGGCAACGTGTGGTTTATTCAGGGAGACCGTTCCGGACACAGTCCGTCCCGTTGGGAGGCAAACGAAGCGGGGATCGAAAGCATCACGATCCCTTGCGGTAGATGTCTGAACACCTCTTGGCTCCTCATTAGTTGGATAGCGAAAGCTGGACTGAAGCATAGGGATGCAATCCTAGATGCTCTTGAAGAGCAAGCTTACCGCGACTCTCAGGCCTCAGGCTACGACGACGAAGCCGGTGAACCGTGAGGCGCCGTCCCCTGAAGCTTGACCCTTACGGGGTCGAGTATGTGGTCAAGGCCTACCGTTCGGACGGGTCATCATCGATTGTGTCAGGGCCCTTCAATTCGATGGCCATCGCGGAAGTGTGGGCCGCAAGCAAGCAGCACCTAACCGCAGACAAGCTAATCGCCCGGATGACCGGGCCTTTGAGGAAGCAAACATGAAGCCCGAACCCGTCATCTACGAACCATTCCTAGACTCTTGGGACGATGATAGTCGAGAGTTAGTCCATGAAGACATTGGCCATATGAGGTTAACCGCTTGGCTCTTGTCTTTTAAGAAACCCGCAACTGAGGATAAAAACAATGTCTGAACGAACCGTAGAGCACGCAATCCAAGAAGTCATGCAGAACATCGGGGCAGTCGCCAAGGGAGGCCGGAATGCTTCTCAGGGCTTCGCCTTCAGGGGCATTGACCAGATCATGAACGCTCTTTCGCCCGTTATGGCGAAGGCCGGCCTGATGATTATCCCTGAGGTGTTGCGGCACCACATATCAGTGGTGACTAGCGCGAATGGAAAGAGCCAATATCATCACAAGATGCGCATCGCGTATCAGTTGCGCGCTGTAGGCGCTGAGGGCTGTGTCAATGCCGTGATTTGTTGCGAGGCCATGGATTCTCAAGACAAGGGCGCAAACAAGGCTATGTCAATCGGCCTGAAGTATCTTTGCAACCAAGTGTTCATGATTGCTTTTGAGGCGATTGAGGACCCGGATGGTCATTCCCCCAGCCCCGAGATTAAGCCGGACACTCCCGTACCGGGTGTCCGGGCCAAGATATCGGACAGCACTCGAGAGAGGCTGCTAAACGGGATGCAGGTTGCTGGCTTGAGCAAGCGCGACTTGGCGGATTACTCCCAGACAAACTTTAAGAAACCCCTTGTGTCAATCACTGAGGACGAAGCTTTGAAGCTTGTCGACTTCATGGACGGCCTTGCGTTCGTACAGAGAGAGGAACAGTCATGATCAGGTGCTCAAGTTTGCCTCTGGCCAAGTTTTGCCCGGGCTCGATCGGTCTGAATAGGAACGAGTGTGACCGGGTGGCCACTGTGTCCTCGGCCTGGCACGCCATTCAGGGGCAACAGGCGGATGCTCAAACGCTGATGGCTCGCTTGACGCCTGAGGAGCGTGAGGACGTGGAAGACTTTGGACCTCCGAAGGACCTCTGCCTCCCTGGGTTGGCCCCTCTCCTGTACGCGAACGCTCGTCACGAGATTGCGGTTGGACTGACAGAGAATGTCCGAGCCGTGGCCTATGCGGATGGCACGCTGTCACAAGGGACGGCGGACGCCTATTGGGTGGTAGCCACGGACAAGGGGAAGCTCTTGGTACTCGCTGACCTCAAGATGAGTCGGATGAACGTCCTAGGAGGCCCAAACAGCCTGCAGCTGAAGGCCTACGCTATTGGACTGTCTGACTTTGAGAAGTGTGATGGGTATCTGACAGCTCTTTACGGGGCTGTAGAGCAGTCGTGGGAGCTGGGAGAGACTGTGTGGCTCGACTCCCCTCAGTTCCTTCAAGACAAGCGAGAGGTCATTGCAGCGGCCACTGGCACCGATACGGGATTCGTAAGGGGAGCCCATTGCCTGAACTGCTACAGTCGCCTGCGCTGTCCGGCATGGGAGACTCGTATTGACGGAGAGACCATTGTGGCTCCTGAGAGTGGTTCTGGGATGCTGTCGCTGCTACTCCGAGCGAAGTCTTTGGAAGACCAAGCGAAGCGCATTAAGGATATGGCTGAGGCCTGGGTTGAGCAGAAGGGTCCCATCCGAGACGAGGCCACTGGCAAGGTGTTCCGTTGGGTCGAGTCGTCTGGTCGTAAGAGCTTGAATGCCGAAGCAGTGAAGGCGCTAACGGGGGAGAACTTTGCCTCTTGCTACAAACAGGGCGCGGCGTACCGCTCGCTTAGGTGGACACGGTGAAACGCGTCAAGGTCTCCTGGGGCTACACGCACTGGAACGTTACTGATCACGACACGGTTGAGGAGGCTCTTAAAACCGTGTCGTGGCTCCTGGCTCGGGGGATACCGGCCACGATAGTGGTGAACAAAATAGACAAGACAGAAGGAGATACCGAACATGACTGAAGCAGAGACATCACGACCCTTTCTGGAGAAGAACCACGTGCACGAGCTGAAGTGCCATCCGGACCCATTCGACGCCCTTCTTGACGGCCGTAAAACCTGTGAGTTAAGGCGCGATGACCGTGGTTATATGGTCGGCCATCGGCTCCTTTTGCGAGAGTGGGACCAGGAAACCGGCTACTCCGGCAGGTGGCTCTTCGTCACTGTGGAGCACATTATTCGGGCCTGGGATTGGCCGGGCATAGCGGGAGGGTTTGTCGTGATGAGCATTAAGCCGGGACGCTTTGAAGGTGAGCCGCCGTTTGACCAGGCTCCGGCTCGCCAGGACGAGTTCCGCGCATCGATTGCGGAGGCGCTCGGGCACACGCATCCCGGAATGGAGGGGCAATACGTGATGAGCGACAGAGACATGCTGAAGGCGATTCTTGAGCTGCGGGCTAACGTCTCCGAGGACGACCGACAATTGGCCGTGTCGCGGGCGGATTGTTCGCGGATGTATGAGCAGAGAGCGGCGGCTCGGGCGGAATGCCTTGAGCGGACAGAAGAGCGCGATGTGGCGCGGGCCGAATGTCTGCGCCTGCGCTCGGTACGAGCTGAGCTAGAGAGACTGGTGGCCAGCCTATGACTGCTGACGAGATTATGGGCCTGATAGCCGCGCCCAATGAAAACCAATTCTATCGGCGATTCAACTTTGGTCCGTCTTTTCTGGCTCTACAGGAGGCCATCCATCAGGTGGTGCGTGAGCGTGATGCGGCCCTGTTGCGGAATGTTGAGATGCGTATTCTTTGGGTGGCCAGTGAAGCCGATGAGCAGGCCGCGATGGCCGAGCTGAGAATCGAGCGCGATGCGATATTCGCGGAGTGTGAGCGGATGAGAGCCGAGAGGAATTTATGACTGCTGACGAGATTATCTCTTTGGTTTTTGAGTACGAGCACGCCGCTGACGGTGACAGCACGGTCGCAGAGGAAGCCGCAGAGGTGAACTTCAAGGCAGCCATCCATCAGGTGGTGAACGAACGCGATGAGGCGTTGGCCCGGCTCGAAGCGATGACGGCCGAGCGCGATGCGGCCGTGGCAACGTTGGGCGACAATGAGGAGTGGACGTCGTGAAAACCGAGTACTCTATCGTTCTTCCGAACGGAACCCGCATAGCGGGAGGGTTTGTCTCGTCAAGGGAAGCGGAGCTTTGGGCCTTCTCTCAGTCGAGTATCATTGGGAGTCTTTTCCGAGTCGAGTCGAAAGATATGACTCACTATGCTTTCAGAACCAAGTGGAGCGTGACACGCGCTCAAAGGGAGCCTCAGATGAGGGCCTTAGAGATGTCTGACAGGAACCTATGACCGCACAAGAGCTTTTCGACATTGTCTACAAACACCTGACGTCTCAGAACGCCAGGAGCATGATGGGAAACGGCATCACTTGCGCATACCGAGGGGAGGGCGGGTTGAAGTGCGCCATTGGCATCTTGATACCCGATGAGGATTACCGCGAAGACATGGAGCGCCTTGCCGCTCAGAACCTTTTGGCAAAAGGAGCTTGTCTCCATCACTTGGCGGCTCATCATCAGCTAATCGACAAACTTCAGTACATTCACGATTACAGCCTGGTTGAGGACTGGGATAGGGCTCTTCGTGAGGCGGCCGTATCGCTCGGTCTGGTTGGGCCTGACCATGATTGACGAAAAAATAATCGCGAGATTCTGGAGCAAGGTCGAACACTACCCCGCGTCTAATTCGGTGGTACCGAATTACTGATGAGCCAGCCATGCCGAAAGGACACACAAAATGATAAGCTTACAAAGCACCATGCTTATATGGAGCTGCAAACCATTCGTTGTAGGGGAGCGCACGTACTTGTGCGACCAACGCTGGCAGTGGCGCGCAAGTGTTAAAGAGGGAGTGGTTTGTACCACCGATGGCCATAGGGCCCACTATGAGAGGGTGGCGGGGCTGAGCGATGGTAGTTATGACTTAACGGCAGAGGGGCTTGTGACAACGTCAGATTCCGACGTTGAAGCGCCCTTCTTTGAGTGGCGCCAAGCTTGGGAGGATACGCTAGCAGTGGAGCGAGAGCATATTCTGATAGTGAGAGCGACGGCAAAACCCTTCGAGTTATGGGAGGAGAACCCGCTAGGGGATAGAAAGGGCTTCACTTTAGGCGTGCCGCTAACGCCTAAGGCCCCGAGGGTGGTCTTTATAGAACGAAGCAAAGCAGAAAAGAAGCGACACAAAACCTCAAACCCTCACCAGCTTACGTTAGATAATGGGAAGCTAGAAGGGGTGTACTTGGCACACCACTATCTAAGGGACGCCGTAAACCATGCGGTTCCATATCGCGATAGCAAGGCAACGCTTTACAATCATTGGTGCGCTTCGCCAGTGATTATCGGCAACCCCGAATGTAGCGAAACGTTCGCTATTGTAATGCCCATTCAGGTTTCATAATGACCGCGGATCCAACGCTTAAGCCAGCTTGCCAAGAGGACAGGCCCTATCAGGCTAACGCCGTGTCAGCGGCGCTCTCTCACCTGGAGAACGTTCGCTCCACTCTCCTGGTGATGGCTACGGGTCTTGGCAAGACTCGAGTCTTTTGCCGGCTGGCTGAGGGGTTCCCCGGTAGGGTCCTAATCCTGGCTCATCGGGACGAGCTGATTACCCAAGCGGCAGCGGCTGTGGAGCGTCTCACGGGACGGCCGGCGGACATTGAGCAAGGCCCCCTTCGGGCCCAGTACTCGCGTATCGTGGTCGGCTCGGTTCAGACCTTGTGCCGTGAGCGTCGCTTGATGCGCTACAAGCGGGACGAGTTTGACCTCATCGTCATTGACGAGGCTCATCGTTCCCCGGCGAAGAGCTACCAGAGGATTCTTGACCACTTCGGAAAGGCGAAGGTCCTAGGCGTCACCGCGACTCCGGACCGGACCGACGGTCAGGCCATGGGACGGGTCTTTGAGTCGGTCTGCTACGAGATGGGGATTCAGGAAGGCGTTTCCGAGGGCTGGCTCTGCCCCATCGTGGGCGAGACTGTCATCATGGAGGACTGCAACCTTGACCTGATTCCGGCTCGAGCTGGAGACTTGGCGACCGATATCCTTGACGCTGAGATCCTCAAGCAGGCCGAGTTCGCAGCGGCCGAGATGGTCAAGCGGGACACTGGCTCCACCATTGTGTTCACCCCAGGCGTAAGGTCCGCTCGCTACCTCTCCGAGAGGCTCTCAGTCCTCACGGGAGGCTCTAGCGTCTGTGTGGATGGCTCTCAGCCTGAGGACGAGCGCAAGGCCTCTGTGGAGCGCTACAGGAGCGGTGACGCCAGGTTCCTCGTGAACTGCATGGTGGCCACGGAGGGCTTCGACGCGCCCAATACCCGCACTGTGGCAATTCTGCGCCCGACCAAGAGCCGGTCTCTGTACACCCAGATGGTTGGCCGTGGCACCCGAACCGAGCCGGGGGCTCTGGACGGACTGGAGACCGCTGCCGAACGACGCACAGCCATCGGAGCCTCTGGGAAGCCGGCCTGCCATGTCCTGGACTTCGTAGGAGTGGGCCACCATCACCGTCTGATAGGCCCGGCTGATGTCCTCGGAGGCTCTTACTCGGAGGAGGAGAAGCTCGTGGCCAAGAAGGTGCTGTCTGAGGGGCAGCGGGATGTCAACGATGCGCTGAAGGAGGCTCGTGAGCGCCTGCGGTCAGCGATTGAGCAAGTGCGGGGCGTCCAGTACACGTCACGTTTGAGTAACTTCAACCCCTTTGATGCTCTGGGGCTTGAGCCCATTCAGAGTGGGCGAGTGGAGCCGCTCAGCCCGAAGCAGAGGGGCTACTTGGCGTCCAAGGGCTTCAGGGACGTGGACTTGGACAAGATGAGCCGAACCTCGGCGTCCAAGGCAATCACGACTCTCATCAAGAGGGACCAGAAGGGTGGGGCCACTCTGAAGCAGTTGGCCTTCCTGGGTTCTATGGGCGTGAATGACCCGAGGATGGGACGGAACCAGGCGTCGTGGGTTATCACCGAGCTTCAGCGGATACCGCCAACTCTCAGATCTCCAGATGCAATCCGAATGATATTGGCTATGAGCAAACGAAAGGCAGCGTAATGACGATACTGGATGAAGTGGATAACTGGCTGACAAGATGTCTTGGACTAAGGAGCAATGCGGGGTCGGCCGGCCCTTGGTCGTGGGTAAGGTGCTTCGGGGCGGAGTCGGGGGGGGTGTGGCTTTTCGGACATAATAAAAGACCCGTGTCCCCACGGATAAAGTGGGTAGAGCTTCCCGATGGGATGTCCCTTCTTGACTGCAAGTTTGCGGTTGTGAGAGGACTAAACCAGCTTCTTTGTGAAGACAAATTGAGAGGGTTTCGGTTCGAGCTAAGTCTCAAGGAGAAAGACGTGCAACTGTGGTGCGACTCTGGAGCGATGACTCTACGCGGAGTCGCAGAGGAGAGCGTCTCGGCTTTCATAGACCGCGTGTGCACCCAGGTCGAACACAAGGGGTTCTCTGAAGCCCGTGAGCTGCTCGACAACAAGAAGCTACCGCTCCCGGACCCGTATGCAGGGGTTCGCCCCAACGAACTAGGTCTCGGCATCGTAGCCACGATACGAAAGGACCACGTCGAGGTCCTGAAGCGGGAGATGGATCGGAAGCTTGTCGTGATGAGTGGTCTCGATGATACGTGGAGCGGGGAGAAGCTATGACGCTACATAAGGGCGCCACCGTTTTTTGCCCAGTCTGCGGCAAGCTTCACTCTAAGGCGAGAGCGAACAATACCTGCGAGCACCACAAGCATGTCGATGTTGATCCGCTCGACGCCCCTTCGCACACGCTAGTGGTCGCTCAACTGGACCTTTGGCGAGAGTGGGCAAAGGAGAACTGCTTGGACGCGT
>Ga0163154_10009920_pt1 | contig 10737 bp, 14 predicted proteins | sample OliLakLV19MP9P1_FD_148649 | JGI IMG/M metagenome (GOLD analysis project Ga0163154, IMG submission 148649) | Freshwater microbial mat bacterial communities from Lake Vanda, McMurdo Dry Valleys, Antarctica - Oligotrophic Lake LV.19.MP9.P1 | ecosystem: Environmental > Aquatic > Freshwater > Lake >...
TGTGGTTCAGTCCTTGATCTTGCAGCGCAATCAGGCGGGCGATCGCCCCCTGGAAAGCTGCGATGGTCAACCCGGTCAAGCTATGCTGAAACACCCCCCACAGCACCCCCTGATAGAGGGCGTAGCGCGTTTCTTGCGTATCGTCAAAGTTTGCTTCTAGCAATTGCTCCCAGTAAGGCTGAGCCGCATGAGCTGACGTGATGGAGACCAGCAGCCGTAACCAGGCATGATCCTCTGACAGCAAAATGAGTAACCGAAAATTACCCGTCTCCACCTGCCAAGAGACAGGCTCCGACGATTCAACGGCACTGCCAAACATGTCGGTAATGACGGCGGTGATGGCTTGAGGAGTCATGGGAGAAGGATTATCGCTGATTGTTCTTCCACCCTACACTGTCTGCTACCAAAAACTGCTGCCAAAAAAATCCCCTCGTAAAGGAGGGGATGAGAGGAGGTGGAAACCTAAATGAATTGCCTGCATAAATTAAACGTGAATCGGGTCACAGTTTACTGTGGCAGCCATTCCTGAACAGCGTCTTCCTTTTTGTTGGTATTGCGCTCAGGAGTTTCACGGTTGAACTTCATGTGAATCGAACGGGTTTGCTCGCCATCGGCGGCTACGGCCATGATCGGATAGTCGATCAATCCGTCTTGGAATGACATTTGGAACCGGAAGGTGCCGTCTGAATTGAGCTTGACTGGTTGCCCTCCAATCGTTACGGTGGCATCTGGCTCAGTTGCGCCGTATACAATTAGCTCGGCATCGGCAATTAGCCAGAATTGGCGAGGGCGAATAGGGGGTGCAGAACCGGAGAAACCTGCCCCCGACATGGTTAGGCCAACTCCCGACATGGTTAGGCCAACTCCCGACATGGTTAGGCCAACTCCCGACATGGTTAGGCCAACTTCCGACATGGTTAGCCCTGCCCCCGTTGGTGCTGCCCACATGCCCACACCCGACGGAAAGACGTAGGAACTAATGGCTTGTTCTGCCATCCGCTGAGCGGGAACAGACCCGGCAACCTGCTGCATTGAACCAAACAGCGAACCTGCTACTCGTTGAGATTCAGCCGATTGCGTGAGGCCAAAGATTTCATCGTAGATCTCGTTGCCATCACCACTCGGAGCAGTGAGGTTGTAAACGCTGGCGCGCTTGCTGGGCGGCACCAGCTCTAAGAAGGTTTTGCCGCGCAGGTCTTCTTCCCAAGGAATGGTGGCAAACTGATCTTCAACCCAGTCAGAGGGATAAACGGGAGGCACATGCACCCGAGCCGATCGCGCTAGCATCAGCCAGCGGCCGTCCATGCACAGGTAGCCAATTTCAATAATGTAAGCGCGATCGCTCACCGGGATAGGTAGGTACCACTCCCGCGCAATCTCATCGCATTCGTATTGCTGCAAGCTGTGGGGACGCTGGAAGCTGATATCAATATCTGTTACATCATAAAAGCGCAGCGCCAATCTGTAACCGCCCTGCTGCCGCAAGGCTTGCTTATGGCTGTTGGGAATATCCCAGTAGGCATAGACCCATTGTGGGTCACGAGGCATCAGCACAATGCGGCTATCGCCATAGCCGTCTGGTAAATCCGCTAGGGGTTCGTCCACCGCCGTTAGCGACACGGGGGTGCAATCAACTTGTCCGACATCAAATTTAGCAGCTTCAACTTCGGCTTGTGCTTCTGCCATAGGAAGAGGGGGGGAGGAAAGTCCTGCATTTTTCTGGGCTTCTAAAATGGATGCCACCAGCTGATCTTTGCGCATCCGACTGTAGCGAGAAACGCTGTACTCGCTGGCAACTCGACGGAGTTGCCGTAGGGTCATGTCTTCTAAGGGGGGGCGTTCTTGCGCCATGATGCTCGTTACCTCCAGATTGGCTAGGCTGCCGCGATACTACCCGACTCGCCATCCGCTCAACCTCAGCTTGGCGATCGCGGGGATCAGCGAGTCAACCTCATAGTGCGGAAAAACCGGGCGCAGGTCAAGGGGCTAACACATTGATTCTGGAGGGTTTGACGAGATTGCTAGGAAAATGGGGATCATATTGTCATGGTTTCATAACAATGGGGATTGGCAAAAATGACCGTGGGGATCAGCAAAAGTTATGGCAGGTTGACAGGGCGATCGCCAGCAAAAACCCCGTCGCTCCAAATCAAGCAACGGGGTTTTAGATTAAATTCGAGGCTCTCAGGCGGCGTTTAGCGGCTTAATTTCCCACAAGCCACTTCTGCCCATTCAGCCGCTGCACGGTGTACATTAGCAGCAAATCCAGCGTGACCTTACGTTCATCAATCATGAACGATTCTAATAGGCTGGGCTTTGAGCCGTAATCTGAACAGCTAAACACTTTTTGACCCTGAATGTCTTCCTTGAGGAAGCCAATCAAAAAGGAGTGCCGCCCCCCTTGAAACGTCCCGGCAACCTGCCAACAGTCACCTGCGGCCTCCATCCCTCGAATCGGAAGCGGCTGTTTCTCAAACGTCAGTTCTAGGTCATTAAAGCCGATTGTACCCATTGTTGCCTTCAGCTTGGGCATGTATTCTTGGGTAATAAACTCACCAAACGGCTTGTCTTCTAGAGCAGGAGGCTTTTCCTTCTTCGGCTTTTCGGCAGGTGCCGCTCCGCCATCAGCGGCCTTGCCTTTTGCTGCTGCTTTTGCTTTGGCCGCAGGGGCAGCCGCAGCCACCGGTGTCGCCTCGGCTTTCGCGGATTTCTCGACCTGCAATGCTTCGATCGATGCTTCAGTCGAGGGGTCTACTGAAGGGGTGCTGGCATCTGGAGCAGTAGGGTTTGTCGCTTCGTCTGGCATAGTGTGGGTCAGTCTGGTGAAACGTCCTATGCCTATAGTACTGGGTTGCCATAGATCTCGAACCTGTGAACTCGATCCGTCAAGGTAAGGATTTCTGAAGGTAACCATCAGGAACTAGAGGGGCGATCGCTCAACCCCCGGCAACAGCTGGGACGATACTGACTTCATCGCCCGCTGCCAGCACCGTATCTGCCCCTTGTAAAAAGCGAATATCTTCGCTGTTGACGTAGAAGTTAATGAATCGGCGCAGCTTGCCCTCGTCATCACAGAGACGGGCTTTGATCCCAGGAAAATCTTGCTCTAAGGTATCAAGCAAACCATGAATCGTCGTTCCCTCACATTCAATCGCAGCTTGGTTGGCGGTAAATTGCTGTAAGGGTGTGGGAATTAGAACTTTGACAGCCATAACGAGTGGTTAAAGGGTAATATGTGGGATTCTAAGTGATTTTGTCTGGATGCAGTCTTATACGGTGACAGGTTGCCAATCTAGCCGTCCCAAAGTTTGGGCGCGCTCTAGGGCACGCTCGAAGGCTTCTAGCTTGGGTTCGATGGTGAGGGGTTCGCCGATGTAGCCTTGAACCGCTTCTTGGGTTTTGAGGCCGTTGCCCGTGATATACACGACGGTGGTCTCGTCGGGGTTGATTTTGCCCGCTTCAACCAGCTTCTTCAGCACGGCGACAGTGGTACCGCCTGCGGTTTCGGTAAAGATGCCTTCGGTTTCAGCCAGCAGCTTGATGCCATCAATGATTTCTTGATCGTTCACCGATTCGATATTGCCGTTAGTTTTGCGGGCAATTTCCAGGGCGTAGACGCCATCAGCCGGGTTGCCGATCGCAATCGACTTGGCGATGGTTCTGGGTTTGACGGGGGTAATGAAGTCTTGGTTGTCGCGGTAGGCTTGGGCAATCGGGGAGCAGCCTTCGGCCTGGGCACCGCTAAAGCGCACGGGCTTCTCGTCTACCAGACCCACCTTAATGAACTCTTGGAATCCCTTATGAATTTTGGTGAACAGGGAACCGGAGGCCAGAGGAGCCACGATGTGATCGGGCAGTTGCCAGCCGAGCTGTTCGGCAACTTCATACCCAAGGGTTTTAGAACCTTCGGAGTAGTAGGGGCGCAGGTTGATGTTGACGAAGCCCCAGCCGTGGGTGTTGGCTACTTCTGAACAGAGGCGGTTGACTTGGTCGTAGTTGCCGTGAACGGCTATCACGGTGGGGCCGTAGATCAGCGTGCCCAAGACTTTGCCAGCTTCCAAGTCGGAGGGGATGAAGACGCAGCACTCTAAGCCTGCATAAGCCGCGATCGCTGCCGTTGAGTTGGCCAAGTTGCCTGTGCTGGCGCAGGAGACGGTGGTGAACCCCAGCTCCCGAGCGCGGGTCAGCGCTACCGACACCACCCGATCCTTGAAGCTCAAGGTGGGCATGTTGACCGCATCATTCTTGATGTAAAGATTTTTTAGACCCAGGCGACGGGCGAGGCGATTGGCCTTCACTAGCGGGGTCATGCCTGTGCCAACGTCGATTGGGTTGTCGCTGGCCACAGGCAAAAATGCGCGATACCGCCAGATTGAATTAGGCCCAGCCTGGATGCTCTCACGGGTAACAGTTCGCCGCAAGGCGCTGTAGTCATACACCACTTCTAGTGGGCCAAAACAATATTCGCAAACGTGAATGGCTTTTGCTTCATAGTCGGCACCGCATTCCTTGCACTTCAGCCCAGTGAAGGTAGCGGCGGTAGAGCGAGTTTGGGTAGTGGGGAGGTTGGTTGCCAGGGTCATGGGTGGATACTCGTGAGGAAGGATGGGGGATGAAGAACGCCAACAGGGCGAATTGACGGTTGGGTAAGGCTTGTAATGGCTTTCCCACCCAATAGAGATGAATAGTAACATGATGCATAAAGCGCGTCAAACAATCCCGATAATTTTTGTCGGGATTAGCTCAAAGCCTTTTTTGGCAAGGCGATCGCCCTTCTACGCCCCAGTCAACTGGCTAAATCGTAGAAAACTTTTTGATTAGGTTCAAATTTTTTTTAATCCTCTCCCGACTGCGGGCAACTGTTAGCTGTAAACTGCCGCCATGGATCTGACGGAATTGGCCGGGAATCGGGGAAGATTAGAACTGGGTGCAAATTGCTCAGATGACTGAAACACCATCGGTTTTGGCTTGACTCCAACTCCTAACCTTAGGAGCTGGTAGCCGACAGGTGGGCATTTGTCCTCCCCACAGAGAGTTTCTATGACCTTTAAGACGCTGGCGATCGCCTCCAGCCTGCTGATCCCCACCGGGATAGCGCTGGCGCTGAGTTTGGCGGCACGAGCCAGTGGACAGCCCAACAACGCTCCTGATCGCGATCGCCCCGCCCCAGCCGACGCTAATTTGATCCCTGGCGCGCAACAATCGCCCCGACTCAACACCGCTTCAGCGCTAGAGCGGCTGCTACAGCAACGCCTCCAGCATCCCGAAACCGCCGAGGCGATCGATGCCCAAATTCACGACCAATTTGTCGAAACTCACGCCATTTTGGTACTCGATTCCTCGGGTTTTTCGCGGACGTCCTACGAGCAAGGCATTATTAGCGCCCTGGCCGAAATTGAGCGGATGCGGGGTGCCGTGCTGCCTGTAATTGCGGCGCATCAGGGCAGTGTGTTCAAAATCGAAGTAGATAACGTGTACGCCGTGTTCCCGACCGTTGAATTGGCGATCGCCGCTGCCAACGCCATGATCCAGCAGGTGGCTCCACTGCAAAAGCACATCAGCGTTGGGATTGGCTATGGCGAGCTGATTGTGATCTCCAGAGACAATCACTACAGCGATGTCTATGGCGAACAGATGAACCTGGCCTCCAAGCTAGGTGAAGACCTGGCAGGGCGAGATGAGGTTATGCTGAGCGAGGCCGCATTTCAGCAAATTGATCCCGTTGCGGCCAATGGAGAGGCCAACTGGGATTTACTTCAAACCGAAATCTCAGGCTTGCAGATCAGCGTCTACAAACAGCGCCCTACCCCCCACTCACTGGAGGGATCAGCACCACTTCGTCCCCCTGCTGCAATACCGTCTCTGGTTCCACAAACTGGAGGTTAACCCCAAACCGGGTCACGTCACGCCACGGTTGCAGTTCGGGATGTTCGCTGAGGAGGCGATCGCGCACCTGTTGCACCGCCCATCCAGTCGGCACCTCTAATGCCAGTTCTGGCACGCCATAGGCTTCCTGGTATGCCGCAAATAGCTTGACGGTGATTGTGATTGTTGCGTGTGTCGTTGAATGGGTCATGTACGGCAAGTCTTCTTGAGGTTTGGGTTCGGCGACGGCAGATGAGCTTTATAAACTATTACAATTTTTAAGTACTATCCGCTACAACAAGGCTGTAACAAGGCTGTCAAACCAGCGCCAAAGACTTTACAATTGCCAGATCTTCATCTGCCTGTTTCACGTTACCGGGGCGACCCGGCTGGTCGCCCCGGCAATTGGCCTCAGGCCGAGATGGATTACACCATAATCCGGTTGAGGATGCACATGAATTTGTCGGGGCAACTGGGAACTGGTATCAGTTCGCTCCAACTGTCTGCTTCGGCAACACCGAGGGCGTGCTGCCGCAAAATGTGGGCGCGGACGTTGTCTGCGGTGCCAATCACTAGCAGGGTGAGAAGGCGCGGGTCGGGGTTAATTGGTTGCAGCGGCACAGAAGTGCACTGGAGAAATGAACTTTTGGCAAGCGTGCTTTGATACAAGTCTAGGGCGATCGCATTTGTCGCACTAAACCCAGCCACCCATAGCGATGATCTTGGATCTTTGGAAGGATTCTTGATGGGATGACGAAGGCGATCGCTCTGCGAGATGAGAGAGGCGATCGCTCTGCGAGATGAGAGAGGCGATCGCTCTGCGAGATGAGAGAGGCGATCGCCTTCTCACACTGAGCGCATCGCCAAACAACCCTATTATCACTGTCGATCGACAAATCCATTTCCGCAAACGTGACAAACCGAATCGGGACGATATCAAGCCAGCCTTCACTCGCGATCGCACCAAAGAGGACCAGAGCATGACCCTTGAGATTGTGATCAATCAAAAAGATCATGCCTTAGAGTCGCGCCTTGCCTTAGCCGCTCGAAGCTTTTCCCAAGCAGCTTCAGTTCCAGACTTGGGTGGTTTTGCAGCACTTCGAGCAACTCGCTCACGATTTTGCTCCTCATAGTATTTTCGGAGTTCTTCAGCATCTTGGAGAACTTGTTGATACTCAGTCTCCACCCCTGCGCGATGCGTCTCAATATAAGTCAGAGCAGCATTAATTTGATCTTCTGTCAGATCAAATAATCCTTGAATAAACTTAGGCGGATATTGCGCCGTCACATAGTCCATCACGTCGTAGAGGGTGATGCGTGTGCCTGCGATCGTTAAACCTCGATCTGTACGGATAATATTTGCTTTTTCATTTGATACAGAAGACATGGTCTTAACCTGTGCTTCAAGTGCCTTTATGGTATCTCAGAAAATGAGCGATCGCATTTGTCGCACTAAACCCAGCCACTCGTAGCAATGATCTTGGATCTTTGGAAGGATTCTTGATGGGATGAAAGAGGCGATACTCTGCGAGATGAGAGAGGCGATACTCTGTGAGATGAGAGAGGCGATCGCGCTCCCACAGATAACGGTCAATAGCTATCCTATCCAAACTGGCAGGCTAATAGGATGTTTTAAGAGGGTTGGTTTGATCCTTAAGTGAGACTCAGTGGCGGGATCGTAAATCCCAGAATCCTTATTCTCTTGTAACAGTTTCTCGGTAGTTAGGGTAGTGAAACATACGCTAAGGGACTTTTAAAACATCCTCTAACGACTGAGTTCAGCGGCGGTTAGCATCCCTTGCATCTTAACCAACCATATTAATTCCGCCGCTGCAACGATTTGTTAGCCCGGACAACTACGGCATTATTCATTATTCATTATTCTTGTCTTTACCGAAAAACAAATCCAACAAGGTTAATCCCACCATTGCTAACGCTAATCCTCCAAGCATTCCTTCTGCTACTGCTCGTCCCTCACTTTTGAGGACTTCACCACGAAGAGTAACTAATCCAACTGAATCAGGGAGATCGTTACCTACAAGAAGTTGATTTAAAGCATCTACACGTAAAGGTTCTATTTTTCCGCTACCAAGATACTGATGGTGAATGTGATAACCTGCCTTACTCTTCGTAAAGCAGAATTCATCATGACCACAGCTAGGGCACGCCAGCTTGACATTTCCTCTCTTAGCTTCACGAACAGCCTTCACGCTTGAAAGAAAGTGATTTTCACAGTAGGGACAGCTAAGCATAAAGCAAGTATGAGCATACTTCCCAAAGTAATATGGAGTCCTACCTTTATAAAGTCTACTAGCGCGATAGGCATTTAGTCCGAGTTGACTTTCCAAATTCCGACGTTTCTTTTCATCTGAGAAAGACGGCAAGTTGGCTCTGCCACGAAAAACTGGTTCACCACCCTCTATAGAAACTGAATATGCTTCCTTTCCCTTGAATCTCCATAACATCATTTCTGCTTGAGTAAATGGACTCAGTGCATAGTCTTCAGTAGACTTCTTCAAGAATAAGTAAAAATGGGAGAATGAGAAAGCCGAGGTCACTAGTACAAATCATGGATCAGAACTTCTTCAACCGAATTTTGCATCTGATTAATGCCCGTCCTAAAGAGGGCAGACGCATGATTGGTCTAGGTGCAGCGGCTCTATGGGAGCTACGGCAACGGATTAATCCATTGGATCAGGCAGTTCAAGACCAACGCGCCAATGCCCCAGAACGGAAACGGCAGTCCGGGGGAGGGCGGAAGAAGGAGGCAGAAGTACTCTGTCGGCTCCTGGTGGCGCTGCTGTATCTGAGGCAACATTGGACAATGCAGGCATTAGCCGAAGCCATTGGGTGTGCCGAATCCACGGTCTGGAACTACATCCATGAGATGCTGCCCTATCTTCGGGCAGAACTGCCCGCCAGTTTGCTGGAGCAATGGCAACAAGAGTGTGACAGCGTCGAACGAGCCGAACTGGAAGCGTGGTTGGCGGAGTTGCCGGAGGGAGCGTTGCTAGTAGATACTTGGGAGCAACCGATTCCCCGTCCGCAAGATGATGCCGAGCAGGAAGCGCACTACTCTGGCAAAAAGAAGGATCATACCCGCAAGAATCAACTGATTTGCCTGCCGCAGGGAACCGATATTGTCGATGTGGTGATTGGGGAGAAGGAACCGCGCAGTGACAGCAAACTGTTTGAAGAGACACAAGCAGAATTACCGGAAACCCTAGAATTCATTGGGGATAAAGCGTATGTGGGCAGTCGCAATACCAAGAACCCGATTAAAAAACCTCGGGGAGGGGAGTTAACCCAAGACCAGAAGGACTTCAATCGAAACGTCAGTCAAAAGCGGGTGTATGTGGAGCATCTGATCCGAGTGGTCAAAATCTTTCGGATTGCTAAGGAAGAGTTTCGGATGCGCTCTCGGATGTATGAGGTGGTGATTGGTTGTGTCTGTGGATTAGTACGATTACGGGTTCAGTATGTCTAAAATCCAGCCTCCGGAGGCTGGAAACAGATTCACCTGCCGATTTCTCTTATTTTTGAAGAGGTCTATTGTATATATCTCGATACTCTATAGTCAAAGTTAGCTCACTCAAGTAACGTCTGACTTCATCTCTAAACGATGAGAATTTTTTATCGTTCTCATTGCCTTCTAACTCAATAATAATGACCTCTTGGTTCGGTGAAATGCACAAATTATAAAAATCTGAATGAAAATCAGACCAATAGATCTCATCAGGAAGTTTTGGCATCTAAGAGAGAATATCACTTTTCTCACACTTTTCGTTAGATGCTGTAATTTTTTCGACTATTAAAGGACCGACTCCAGTGTTTCTCAAAGCTAATGCAATCCTATTCTCATAATCACTAAGAAAAAAATTTGCTATTGGAGTTAAGGATTTAAAGTTATGGCTGCGTTGAAGTAACACAGTAAAAACTGTTAGACCTACAGAAAGTAAAGATACGAAGAGCGCAATGGCTGCAACAATTACATTGAGCTGATCAGGGTAATTTCTAATTAGATTTATCAACTGATTCATCTTTTGCCAACTTAACTGTGAGTCTCAGTGTTCAACTTACAAACTGCGTCTCAGTGAGAGATGAAATTGGTATGTCACCCAAACTTAAGACTAAAGCAGGCTAACAGGTTCGGGCTAACTACCCCATTCGAGCTTGTTATCCAGACACGGTCGAAGCTACTAAAAGTCGATTGCGGCAGTTAAGCCGAATCATTCTTGGATGATAGCCCTTTTTTAACAATAGCCACGCCAATTTCAGTATATTTTCATAATTTTCTACGGGGAAGGCAAGGCAGCATTTATCACAAGAATTATCGGTAATCCTATCCGGATGTCTTTCCAACCCGAGCTTTTTGACCAAATTCGTGATGCCATGTGCCGTAGGCATTCAAACACGAGTGGGTTGCCACACCTTGCGCCACAGTTTTGCCACTCACCTGCTCGAAAACAGCTATGACATCCGCACCATCCAAGAACTGTTGGGTCATAGAGATGTCAAAACGACGATGATCTACACTCATGTCCTCAGCCGAGGTGGCCGAGGCGATCGCACTCTACTGGATACCTAACCAAATTGCAACGCTGACTCAACAATCTGCCAATATCACTGATTGACAAGGACACAAGTATACCCGTATCCTTGCTAACTAAGGTTGTGTAACGACTCCGCAGTCGAGCAACCCGTTTCGCTCCAAAAAACTAGCACCGCTCAATGCTGTTAGACCCAACATTGAGCGGCTAACCCCCAACTGCTAAGACAGTTTGGCGGCTAATTGGGAATGATAGCATTCTCTAGCCACCCTACTTTCCTATGGAAACGGGGTGGCTAGGTTTTTGGGGTTTACTCTTACCC
>Ga0163154_10009921_pt1 | contig 10735 bp, 9 predicted proteins | sample OliLakLV19MP9P1_FD_148649 | JGI IMG/M metagenome (GOLD analysis project Ga0163154, IMG submission 148649) | Freshwater microbial mat bacterial communities from Lake Vanda, McMurdo Dry Valleys, Antarctica - Oligotrophic Lake LV.19.MP9.P1 | ecosystem: Environmental > Aquatic > Freshwater > Lake >...
ACCATGGTCAATCAAGGAGTGTCATCATGATGATTCAGGGGGATTCACCGCAAGACTCACGGATCAGGCAGTAGTCAGTCAAAGAGCGCCATCCTCAGGTACATCACAGAAAGACAAATTTAAGTGCTCAACAATCGAGATGGCTCAAGCCACCGTAGCGCTCAGAAAAAGCCGGGATTATGAGTAAATGCTGAAAAGGACTTGAGATTGCCGTTACGTCAACCTGTACGATGCGGGTGTAGTCACATCTATTTAGGGAGTACATCTCATGGCACAGACAAACCGAATTCTTGTGGTTGGCGGCACAGGCAAGACGGGTCGCCGCGTTGTCGAACGCCTGCACACGCACAATCTACAGGTGCGCGTTGGTTCGCGCAGCGGCAGCCCGCCATTTGACTGGAAAGACCGTGCAACGTGGGCATCCGCTCTGCAAGGCGTTGACGCGATTTACATCACTTATCAGCCCGATCTGGCGGTGCCAGGCGCGGTGGATGACATTCAGGCATTTACTGTGCAGGCGGTTTCGGCGGGCGTGCGTCGGCTGGTGCTGCTTTCCGGGCGCGGTGAAGACGAAGCGCAGCAGTGTGAACAGACCGTCCAGCAGGCGGGTGCAGAGTGGGTGATCGTGCGAGCGAGCTGGTTCAATCAGAACTTTGACGAAGGCTATCTCTCCGAACCGATCATTGCGGGCGAAATAGCGCTGCCTGTAGGCGATGTACAGGAAGCCTTTATCGATGCGGACGACATTGCCGATGTCGTGACGGCGGCGCTGACCGAAAATCGACATGTCGGGCAGGTATACGAAGTGACCGGACCGCGCCTGATGACCTTCCGTGACGTTGTCGCAGAAATCGCCAGTGCGACCGGACGCGATCTCCAGTTTGTGCAGATCACCCCAGACCAGTACACCGGCTTCATGCGCGCAGAAGGCATCCCGGAAGATGATGTCTGGTTGGTCAACTATCTGTTCACCACTGTGTTGGATGGTCGCAACGCCTCGCTGACCGATGGCGTGCAGCGCGCACTTGGCAGAGCGCCGCGTGATTTTGCGGACTATGCTCGTGAGACGGCGGCGCGCGGAGTATGGAATGGCACAGCCGCCCAGCGCGTGTAGATTTATGTCGGAGAAATGATGTTCAAGGTTGGCGAGTTTGCGACGCTGGCGCACGTTTCCAAACGACTGCTGCGCTATTACGATGAGATCGGGCTGCTCAGCCCCAGTCATACCGACCGCTTCAATGGCTATCGCTACTACAGCGCGGAACAACTGGCCCACCTGAATCGTATTCTGGTACTGAAAGACCTAGGGCTGTCGCTCGATCAAGTCCGCCGACTGTTGAACGACGATGTTTCTACCGACGAAATGCAGGGAATGCTGCTGCTCAGGAAAGCCGAAATCGAGCAGCAGCTCCGCGCTGAAACCCAGCGTATCCGTCAGATCGAAGCACGATTGGGCGCACTTCGCAATGCGGAAAACAAACAGCCGCTCGATGTGGTGATCAAACAAGTTTCGGAACAGTCCGCATTGGCTGTGAAACATGTGTTTGAGACGTTTGAGACAGCGGTAGTCACGCAGCAGCACATCAGAACTGCGCTGCCAGAGCGCGGCGTCGGCTATGGCATGTGCTATCTCGTGTGCCACGATGACGAAATCGTTTTGCGCAATATGACGCTGGAAATGGGCTGCCTGATTGAAGCACCAGACCATGAGGTGGTCGTCCTGGCAAATGGGCTTCGACTCTCCCTGCGTGTGCTGCCTGCTGTGTCTCTGATGGCGACCACGGTCATCGCCGGCTCGCTGGAGATGATTCATGCAGGCTACAGCCAGTTAGGGTTGTGGATCAGGCACAACGGCTATCGGATGGCGGGGTTGCCACGCGAGATCACGCTCAGAACTTCACATAGTTACACGGGCGACGACATGTTGACAGAACTACAAATTCCGGTGGAACCTGTTCAAGTATAGGACAACAACAGCGACCATTCCTTCCCACGCTAACCCCAACCTGGTCAAGGGCGAAGCTGCTGCGCGCCCGGATGACATCTGGGTGGCGGACATCACCTATGTGCGCCTGGAATACGGGTTTGTCTATCTGGCGGTGCTGATGGATGTGTTCACACGGGCAGTACGCGGCTGGCATCTGAGCCGCTCGCTGGATCATCACCTGACGCTCACGGCACTGAAGCGGGCGTTGGCGGGCGGTCACTGCCCACTGATCCACCACAGCGACCAAGGGCTTCAGTATGCCTGTCAGGACTACACCGACCTGCTGAAAGAAGAACATGTCCAGATCAGCATGGCGGCAGTCGGCAAACTGGAAGACAATGGCTATGCGGAGCGTCTCATGCGGACGATTAAGGAAGAGGAAGTCGATCTGAGCGAGTACGCCGACTTTCACGATGCCTACCAGCGGATCGGGCGCTTTCTGCAGGACGTGTATACCCGCAAGCGCATTCACTCGGCATTGAGCTATCTCACGCCTGCTGAGTTTGAGACAATCTGGTTGCGCCAGCAGCAAGAACCTGTACTAAAATAAGCATAGGCACTTTTGTGTCCAACTTTTTGGGGTCACTACAAACCGTTATATAAGCCGCGATAGCCGTGATTTTGAAAAACGGCGAAGTCTAGTGCCGTGATAACGCCCGCCGTTTTCGCTGCTGATGCGAGATCCGTGTTCTGATGCTTGATCCGCTGACGTAAAAGCAACCGCCGCTGATCTTCAGTCAGTTCGCCGAGCGCGCCTGCATCACCTAGCTCTTGGCGACGTGTTTATACAGCGAAATAGGTCTGACCAAGCGCGACAACTTCTTGGGAAGGATCGGTATTCTGAATAACGAGATAACACGCATGGCGCGAGAGGTGCATATCCTTCACTTCACGTTTCGCATCCGAGCCGATGGCGACCATTTCCCTTAGGTTAGGTTCCGCATTCGGGATTACTCAAATTACACAACCATCGGTCTCCTCGTCGACCTTCCATTGCCCATCCATACTTACCAGATGAAACATGTCGAACATACCAATACCATACAGGTGCTCCTAACCACGTACCACACTCAGGTCCGTCAACAACCTCAAGACGCTGATTATCGTAAGCTTGAACAATAGCATCACCTGCTCCGCCATCAGAATTAGTTAAGATTCGCAGTGCGCTGTTGGCATCGTTAAAGTCAACCACAACAGTCTCTCCTAGTTGGATATATGTCGCTGGTGCGCCTGGACAAACATTTGCCACTGTTGGGCGAATCACATTCGTTGGTATTTGCGTTGGTCGGATAATTTGGGTAGCTGTTGGTCGTGTTGTAGGACTACGAGTATCGGGGGGCAAGAATATCGTGTTTGTGGGACGTATGGGCAACGGAGAAGAGGTCAGAGTTGGTGGCACAAGGGTGTCTGTGGCAGTTGGTGGCAAAGCCGTATTGGTAGGAAGGGGCATTGAGGTTGGGACGGATGGTAGTTGCAAGGTTTGAACCGCTTCTAGAGTTGATGCCGAATGAGTTTGTAATATTGCGTTAGAAGTCCTGCTAATACTTGTTGAAGCGGCAGCAGTTAGCCCCGCGATTTGAACGGCAGTTTGAGTGAGAGAAATTTGGCTCGCAAGGTAATCTTGAATACGTTCGTTAACAGCTAGAAAAATGAAGAGGAAAATTAGCATCCCAACTGAAATGAAAATCATTTCATAAGGTTTGAAGTATAAGTAGCGGTGTCGTTTACAGTATTCACAAAATAAATGCCCTGCTGGAATACGAGGCGGTTTGGCGCCATCGGGATGATACGGGCATTCTTTTGGCCTACGCGCAAAAAAATCGATATCAACGATGGAGCGCAAGATATAAGCACCTCTAAGTTTGAAACAGAACGTATTTTACATAATGTGAAACGTGGACATCGTGCTCATTCTCTTGGCTCACGTAACTACACAGCCATCAGTATTTATTCACCTACCCGTGCAGACCGCATTTTGCCCCAGTCCTATTGGGTTCATTATGTGTTTCTTGGGTTCGAATTTGTGGATTTTGAGCTTAATCCCATGGATAGGTGAATAAATACGCCATCAGAGCCATCACCACTTTTCGGCTCATAACGGTTGACAATAGACCACTTTGTAGTGGGTTATAGTTGCGATCTTTGTGCCTCAAAGTTCCTTATGGACATCTAAGGCTTATGTTGGGTCATAACCCAGTGAAGATACCGCGATGGCTGAGTAGTTACTGGCTCACACTGAAGTATCATTACTTGTAGTGGCCAAAAACTCAGTTACCTCTTATTGTGGTGCTATCCATGAAGTTCGATCACTACCATATCCTTCGCTCATATAGCCCCTAGTGCCTCGATCCGTCTGCACATACCAGTAGATGAGCGACCCGTTTGCTCCCGCCGAACAGATTGGGCCAGCAATAATGACACCTCCACTACCCTCAGGAGCATTCTCTAAAATTGTCCGACTACTCGGCTCATCGCGCACCGCAGTGCTATCATCTCCATAAGGTACGAAAAATTGCTCATTCAGGTTGAAGCTCGGTCCACGGGCACCTGGACATACAAATGAGAATCGCATCGTAGATACGGGTAAGAGGGCCGAAGGGCTAAATACTGTTAATGAATTGATGTTCCCCTCTATTGTGATATAGTCCACATGTGCCCAACCGACTATACCAGCATCTACAACGACCCAAGTTGCATTTGAATTCCTCCCGACAACTTGCACTCTATCTCCTTGCGATATTCTGTAGACAATATATTCCTCAGGATTTGGCGCATGACGTAAGTTCAGACGTGGTGTTGTAATTACCCCAAAGAGGCTTGTATCTGGCACAGAAGATGGAATAGAAAGTGTTGGTATCGAACTAAATGTGGCTGTGGGTGGAGGGGAATCAGTAGATGTTGGAATCGAGGTAGATGTTGGTACCGGCTGAACATCGTTTGTCTGAGAGGGTAGATGGGTGGAAGTGTTGTTCGCGCTAGTAATTGTTGGTACTAATACAGTCAAAGCAGCACCCTGAGCAGTCGTTTGCACGAATATACGTTGGTTTTCGATAAGCGTCGCTACTTGACCATATAAAGCAAATATCCCGATCTTAAGCAGCGAAATAACGCCGACGATGCTGATCATCTCGTAACGCTTGAAGTAGAGATAACGGTGACGCCCACAGTACTCACAAAAGAAATGACCCGCCGGAATGACGGGGGCAGTAGCGGCATCAGGACGATGGCGACATTTCTTAGGCTTACGCGCAAGCAAATTGAACTTTCCTCAGTCTATAATAGGTAGCTACGACATAGGAGCTTCACTTTCAATAGTAACATAAAAATCCAACTCGTCAAGAAGTTTTATTATTTCCGTTGACAACTGCTTGCTCTTGCGTTGTAGATCGTTACGCTGCATACTTTGCTGAACTACCGGAATAAGGCCTTGATTAATTGCGATTGTAAGGTCTGTACCAGCTTGCTTTAGCTCTTCTTGATGGAGCCCAAGTTTTTCCATTCGTGCTTTGCGAATTGCCCAAACATCTGCCTTTATTGAGTAAGTCTCCAAGAGCTGTGGCAGATTCTTGTTAATGTCATTAGGATCAAGCAAATTAATTGTGGATTCATCATTACCTTGCTTTCTTCGTGCCGACCAACGCTCTTTAAGCTCACTTATTGCAAAGCGTCCAACATCTGTCAAAAACACGATCATAGTAGAAACTAAATCGGCAGGTAAAGGTGCAATCATGGGAGGTCTCCTTGGAATAAAAGTGTTTGTATTATCAGTAGGTTTCTCTCTCCCTATTCTAAGGGCGACGAAACCAGTAGTTACACATACAATGGAGGCAATAGCAGTGAGAACTAGTTGCTGTATGTTCCGTCCATTGAGATAACCAAGCTCAGACATATCTTGTGCAATCAGGGAAGATTGAGAAGTTTCTAGTCTAAGCTGATGCCCCTCCTTGACATAATTAAGTACTTGTCCTCGCTGAAACGTACCTACAGTAATATCGATTGATGCACCAGGAAATCCACTAGTTAGTCCAATGTAATTGGGCAATTCGATAATGAAATTATAGGCGCTAGGTTGAGAGGATTGAGAAAAGGAAGTACCTTGCCCTGCAAATACATTGTCGAGAAACAGTATAACAGGCACATTGTTCTCGAATGCAGCAACATCGTTCGTGATACTGCCTACTACTCGTATAACCTCAAACGTACTCAAAAATAAAAATGTAGCAAACAAGAAGCTAACTATACAAATGAGTGTCAGGATGGAAACTGCTATTTGCGGCGAAGAAGGCTGATCGCGTGTTGCAGTATTGATCATTACGGCAAGAGGTCCTTTCTTGCAGATGAGGCGTCCTTTGACTGACCTCGAGGAATTCCATTTATTATCAATTGAATTACAATACCCAAAGCGAATCCCAATAGAAGGTAAACGAAAACCTCCCGTAACCCGGTGATGAAGATATAAACCATCATAGCTAGAGACGCGGCTGCGTTGGTGAAGAAAATGAACCAATTTGCGGCGTTACTTCGGGAAAATAGTTGAGCAAGCAGGAGGAATACATAGCCAAGTATAACGCCAACTAGCAAACTTGCGCCGATAAGTGGAGATCCGTTATTAGGAATAACTATATGAACATCACCATTTTGAAGCAGCGCAAAGCCAATAATGAGGGGCAAGAAACCTCCGAAATAAGCGAAGAATGGACGGGTGTCTCCACGAATTGAAGGATTCATATGTCGCATAATGCGGTAGTTGATAAATAAGATACTCCCAAACACTATATAGGGGGCGAATGCCAAGAGCAATGCAAAAATGAAGGACAGAACAGTGGTTACAATGTTATCCATTTGTTTTTTTCCCCGTAATCCGAAGAATTCCCTGTCTCATGGTCGACTGCATCTTCTTCAGACGCATTCTAGTTTTATACTTGCGTTCGTTGCGGCGAAACTCTCTGTGTGCAACATCAGTTTCCAAACCCAACCCGAATTCATTAAAACGGACAACTATCATTTCTTGATATTGCAAACTAGTTTGACCAAAAAACTTCACAATAAACGTTCCAACTTCTTTAGTATATAGGGCAAATAGGCGTTTTTCTTCACGACCTTGGGATGCAGAACTCAACAGCGCGAACTGAGCAAGTACAACATCATCTACAGCTAGTAGAGGCGTGGCGATGGTAAATGCAACTCTTAGAATTGGCTGCATCTGCCGTCTCAAATAATCTTCACTTGCATGCTTTATTACCCGGCGAGCGATAGCAAAATAGAAACGTGGTATCCGCGGATCAAGATACTGTACTAGGTATTGCTGAACCAGTCGATCCTGAAGTTGGTCGGTTTCGTCTAATAACTCACAAACGAACAATATCTTTTGAATTGTATTGTCCGGTTTGCTTGACAAACACAGATCAATTAGGGTACTCACTGAGCCGCGAAAGTTTGAAAGCAAAGTCTGCAGTTGTTGCCGTAGGGGTGAGCCAAGATAAAACATAGACAAGTTGTCATCTAGCACGAGTTTGACATACTTTTTCCAGACCAGTAAGAAGGCAAACTGTAAATCCCGCTGTTGTAAGGTGAAATCAAATAACAAGAGTTGCGCTTTATCGGTGAGTAAGGAAAGTTGTTCAGGACTGGTCTGCCAACTTTCACACCAACTCGCGAGTATCTTGTGCCCTTTACGCTTATCTGCTGATAGAACCCGGATACCAACCTCATCTATACCCGTATATTTTCTTGAACGCAAAAGTTGTTCGGCTCCCCAATAGAGCCAAGCATCAACTCCTCCTAATTCTTCATAAGACCTGTCCAGTAGATCATACAGATGAGCTGGTTGTGCATCTCGTTCTAGAATTGTTAAGATAAAATTATAGCTAAATGGTAGACTTGCACCGAGTATTTCCATGCGACGGCTAAACTGCATAAAAGTTCTTATAGGGTCGGCTTGCTTAACTATCATTAGGAGAGTTGGTATCCTGAGGTATTCTGAGTTAAGCAACTGCCCTAAAAGATGATCCAACCGTTGAGAGCTTAGCCAATTGGTTTTGTAGCTTAAATCCCACAGTTCGGTTGCTGCAACAGTAGGATGTTTAATCAATCTTTGTATAACTTGAAAAAGAACAAGCGGCAGCACACGCATTAAATAAGTTGCAGTGAAGTTACGTTCACGGAACTCTCCAACAAACCAACGAAAACTTTCTATATTTTCACTCAATGACAGTACAAAAGCCACGTTGGTCACAAGAGTTTGATGGAAATGGACTGCAATACTACGTGATGAGGCAATGAGAGCGACGTTAGCGCCTGCGAGATCCAATTGCTGAATAATCGCTTCTTTAATTCTTATATCGAGCTTTGGATTAATACCAACTTGTGCATCATTAGAAAGCGACACTACAGCTCTTTCAAACAATAATATTTTTTCTGCATCCGACAGGAACTGAGTGTATTTGAGCAACAGTTCTTGAGCTAAATGTGACGTATGAGGCGGCGTAGGTGCATCCGATAAAGCTAACTGAAGCTCAAGTTGGGCATCAGCGAATTCGACTACTAAATCAAGTTGTCTACCCATTTCCGCAGGATCAGTTGAAATTGAGTGAGGTATCCTCAGTTGGTGAATATATGGTTGAAGTTCTGCATCAAAACGTCCATTAGCAATATCATCGATTCGGAGTATGTATCGCAATCCTGCGGGTCTAGCATTGAGGGTAGCTTTCTTCGTAAGTGTTACGGCGAATTTTGCAATGGGCGTTCCCGCATCGACAAACACGATATGGGTTGCATCGATATTTTGTGGGCTTGTGCTTGATGTTGTAAAGGTTATTCTCGAACGATAGCGAGGAGGTAATGCTGCCAATATTGCTTCTATGTAATTTAATCGATCTTGCAATTCAATTTGCTCTGGCGCTGTTATGTGGACACCACCAAATTGTGTGATTTTGCAAAACACCAATATTGTTTCTACACCTGCTGTTTGCAGCGATTGCCGTAGAGTGTTATATGTTTGCAACCGTGATGAATCAAGTACAATTTGATACGGTGACACATCATGTATATATTTCTGCCGATTGCTGAGAGTGAATGGATTATTTTCAAAATACCTGATTATTAACGTTGGCATATCGTCAATAGAAGCTAATTGCTGCTCCGTAATCAAAAAACAGCGTCGTAGTAAAGGATAACTAACACCAATATTATCAAAGATGTTGCCCAGTTGATTGTAAACAAGCAAATATTTATCCTCAAATTTAGCAAATGTATATCCTTTAGAAAAGGTGGTTTTAACGGAACCTATCTCCGCATAATTCGCCAAGTAAGATCTGATTCTTTCCGCTTGTTCAAGTGAAGCCCCCTGAGAAATGCAGGTAAATCCCGTGATCTCAGTCGAGATGCGCTCACCGTCTGGTGTTAACATTGCACCTAATTCAAAAAAGGGAAATGTGAGTTCAACCATATAAATTATCCCAATACTCTCTTCTATCTCAACCGATTTCGCCATCGAGCAACAAAGTTTCCGCCGTGCAGATCGTCATGTATCGAATTCAGAACCCATTCTAGAGCATCGCGAATTCCCTCCGGCTGTATGTTATCTGGGTTTATCACGACACGACGTTCCGTATCAATTCGAGTCACAGCTTCATCACTATTCTCGTCAAATCTTCTGCTGCCAATAGCTGAAACTGAAAACCAACGGCATTTTCTATTTTGCGCTTGACGGCAGAATTGATCGATGATCTGCATGGTCATAGGTCCAACGATAGTCTCAGCAAATTCACGCGGTTGATGCCATTGCTCTAGATGCAAATCCATCTTCGTAAGACAATACGCGATGTAGATCTGTTGCGTTGGCGATTTTCGAGACGACTCTTGTTGAAGCAAATTTATACGATTGAATATCGACGAGAAAATTCTGAAATAGTACCCTTTGAAGATTTCTGCCATCTCGTAATCGCTCTTGCCTGCTAAACGACTTCGCATCTCCTCAGCTTTTTGCCAAAGTTCTTCTGGATCAACTAGAAATATTATTCCGCTGCAACGGGAAATATACTCTAGACTTGCTGCATTGTAGGCCGCAACGGGTCCTCCAGGAATATAACCACCACCTGGAGCATCCAAAACAACAAGTTTGAGCGGTGGCCATGTTCCTGGCACCAAGCCGAGAAAATCCGCTTTCTTGCTAACTTTGAATGTCAGCCAGTTCATAGCATCTGTTGCAGGCGGTAGTTCACCAAAAAATGATAAATTATTCTGAAGAGGTTCTAGGTAATCTAATGTTCTAAGGTTGTCTGGCTGGACCTGCCAAGGTGACTTCAACATCGCACGGTCTAAAGTAAGCATTGTCATAGTCTTGCCAGCACGAGGAAATCCAATAAGCCCTATGTTTACCCCCTCATCGTCCGAGAAAGGTTTTTCGAACTGCTGATCGCTAGATCCATTATCTCCATTATCGTTAACCTGTAAGCCCTCCCGGATTTCGTCAGGCATATTTATCTCCCCGTAAGCGTCTTCGAACTAGACTTACTTTAGCACATAATCTTGTTTATAACTACTACGCCGATGCTGTTGGCAGGGCTGTTGCAAAGTCAGAAGAGCAAAGCTAAGGCATCTGAGAGGTGGGCGTTAAAGAAGCGCTGCCCTCTGTGCCAGAATGGGTGAAACAACTTCGGTCAGCGAGTTTAGTGTAGACTGAAGGGCGAAGCAAAGGAACAGCAAGATGGCACAGCAAGGAAAACGAACAGTGGAAGTGCAGCCGCG
>Ga0163154_10009923_pt1 | contig 10733 bp, 8 predicted proteins | sample OliLakLV19MP9P1_FD_148649 | JGI IMG/M metagenome (GOLD analysis project Ga0163154, IMG submission 148649) | Freshwater microbial mat bacterial communities from Lake Vanda, McMurdo Dry Valleys, Antarctica - Oligotrophic Lake LV.19.MP9.P1 | ecosystem: Environmental > Aquatic > Freshwater > Lake >...
TTGCGGTGCGGCATTCGCGTCTTGTCGCAACTTCCGCCAATCGAGCTCGGTCAGTCTGCCGGCCAGCGTTCCTTCAATGGCCAAAGACACCTCACCGCGGGTCAGCGCGCCCTTCTTCAGGGATTGGGTAAGTGTAATCGCATAGCGGACACTTCCAGATTCGTCTGCAGACATTTCCAGACTGTGAACGTTGAGGCCTTGGCGTTGTTGCGCACTGCCGCTGACTAGGCGTTCATAGAAGCCAACATCCGCGCGCAGCGCAGCGATCTCTTCGTCACGCTCAGCCAAGGTGGCTTGTAGCGTCTGCGAGGCGCTGCGGGTGACTTGATCCGAACGCTGCGCCAAGGCCAACTCAGCCAACAAGCGATCAATTTCATTGCGCTGGTCGTTGCGCGATTCGCGCAGGCTGGCAACCTCAATGGTCAGACGGTCCAGCTTCGGTGCGGCGTAGTGGATCGACATTTGCCAAACCAGCGTTAGCGAAGCCAACCACGCAAGTGAGGCCAGCAGCCAAGAAATGCGCGCCGGGGAGCGGTGCGGGACGATGACAAAACGAGGCTCCGGCGTCGACACGTCGCTATCACTGGCGGCAAGGGCGGGCACTTATCTCCCGCTTGGCCCGCTTCGTCAAGGATCGCGGCAACCACGTGCCCGGCAGCTATTCAGCCGCTTCGCTCTGCGGCCTATACTCGGGCCTCCTGAATAGGTGTCTCGGCAACGATGAGCGAAGCCCAGCTTTACGCCCTCGCGGTCGCTCTGGCGTGGATCGCCGGCGTGCGCGCTTACTTGGCCGTATTTGCAATTGGTCTGGCTGGCCTCAGCGGCTGGATCAGCTTGCCCGGTGAGCTTGCACTTTGCCAGTCGCCATGGGTCTTGGCCGTCTCAGGCGTATTGACCGTGATTGAATTCAGCGCCGACAAAATTCCAGGCGTCGACTCCGGTTGGGACTTGTTGCAAACGCTGGTGCGCATTCCCGCCGGGGCGTTTCTGGCCGGCGCCACGCTCGGCGATGCCGAAGCCGGGCTGAGTACTGCAGGGTTGATGGCAGGTTCAGTGGCCGCACTTTCGGCGCATGCTTTGAAGTCAGCGACTCGCGCTGCAATCAATACTTCACCCGAGCCTGCCAGCAATTGGATGGCGTCGGCGAGCGAAGACGGCCTGGCGGTTGCAGCCCTGCCACTTGCGTTCGTCAACCCATGGCTGGCCTTGCTTTTGGTGGTGATTGGCAGTCTGTTGCTTTTTTTAACTGTCCTTTGGGTGCTTCGCCGCCTGCTGCGCGTTGCAACGCGCTGACACCTGCTTGACCCTGCCGGTATAGTTGCGAGTCCTAAGGAGAGCCGCTCAGCGGGCATGCACGCTCACCACGATAGTCAGCAGCGCGCCGAGCTTAGATTGGCGTTCTTGAAACATCTTCCGAACCGCGTCGACAACTTGGCGCGCCGAGTTCGGCATTCCTGCGACCTCGGCTGGGACATCAACGGCCTTGCTTTGTTGTTCGAAGACATCCAACGGCTGGCCGGTGCCGCAGGCACCCACGGAGCACTGGAGATCAGTCAGCACCTGCATGCGATTGAGACCATTCTTGACGGCTTTTTAAGCGTCGAAGCGCTTCCTGATGGTGATGCGGATCGGCAACTGACGGCACTGTTGGATACGCTGGCGCCGGTCGGCATTGTCGAGTCGGCGCGCAGTCAGTCTGCCCCGAGTGCGGGGGTCGAGCTCGATTCAGCCAGAATCGAAATGCCGCCGTCGCATTACTGGCGACGCTGGAGCAGCGACGCCACACCAGCGACCCCCATTGTCCACGCAACGATCGAATACGCTCAAGGGCTGACAACCGATCCGCTCGGATTTGGTGTCGACGAAGCCGCGTTGACCGCCGCCTTGGAAGCAGCCGCCGGCAGCTCGCTCGAAATTGTGAACACCTCGACCTTGGCAAGTGTGGGCTCAACGACTCCAACGACAAATCGGAGCGAACGCGCGGCTGCCGCGACTAGCCTGCCAAAGGTTGACAAGGTAGTGCCTGCCTCGCCGCCTCTCAGCAGCGTTGCTGCGGCCAAACCCGTGATCACAGCGGCTAGTCTCGGAGCCAAAGCGGCCGCCGCAATCAGCAATTCAGCACCGAGCAAGATCGCCGCACCCTCTGCTCCAGCTGTCAAACGCCCTTCCATTCAAGCTCGCGCCAGCGGTCGCATTTATCACCTCTCCGATAGCAGCGCCTTGTCGGTTGAACTCGATCAGCAGCTGGAAACCATTGGCTACGAGCTTGAGCTGCTTGAAAGCGCGGATGAGCTGAAGGAAATTCTTGCCGCATTGCCGCCGGATTTGGTGATCGTTGACGCCAGTTTCGCCAGCGCGATCGAAGACATCGGGCCGGTACTCAAGAGCACCCGTGAGCGCACCAATGCACGTTTGCTGCTGATGGTGTTGAGTAGCGAGGACAACGTGCCGGTGAGGCTGTCAGCGCGCCGAGCCGGTGCCGATTGCCTGATGATCAAGCCGCGCAATATCGAAGAAGTCATCGCCAAGCTGCAAGCCTTGATGGAGGGCAGTACTGAAGAAGCCTTTCGTGTGCTGATCGTCGAAGACGACCGCTCGCAGGCATTGTTTGCCGAGTCGATTCTGCGCAATGCGGGGATGGAAGCACGCGTCGTACTTGATGCATTTGAAGTGTTAAAGGCGATGGAGGAGTTCCGCCCCGAGATGGTGCTGATGGACCTCTACATGCCCGACTGCGACGGTACCGAGTTGACTGCGCTGATCCGCGAGCGCGAGGAGTTCTTGCAGACACCCATCGTATTTCTCTCTGGCGAGAGCGACGTCAACAAGCACTACGACGCGCTGGAAGCCGGGGGCGATGATTTCCTCTCCAAGCCGATCCGACCCAAGCACCTGATCGCTGCGGTAAGCAATCGCGTCAAGCGTGCACGGGCCCTGCAACGCAAAGTGGCCGAACGTGACCCGCGCGATCCGTCCACTGGCCTCTATTTCCGTTCGCATGTTCTGGACCGAATTTCCGAGTTGCTAGCGGCGCCGGATGTGCGCGAGGCGGCAGGCGGCATCTTCTACATCGATCTTGATGGACTGCCACAACTCCGTGAGAAATTGGGCCTGTCCGGCATCGAGAAGCTGCTCACCGAGACTGCGAAGGCGTTGGTGAAACTGCTTGATGAAGATGAACTGGCGACGCGCTTCAGCGATGGTGGTTTCATCGTGCTGTGCCCGAGTCGGGTCGATACCGAGCTTGAAACCCACGCCATCGCTATCCGTTCCGCGCTTGCGGGGCACGCCTTTGAGATCGACAGCCGTCCGGTACGATTGCGGCCGACCATCGGGATCTGCTTGCTGCGCTTTGGCTTCGCCGACGCTGGAACGCTATTGAACGCCTCCGAGCGTTTGAGCCGCGAAGCGCGTTCAACCGATAGCGGTGTGCGCAGCTTCGAACCACCCAAGCGTGCGGATCAGTCGCAAACCGCAGCCATGCTTGAAACCATTCGCACCGCCATCGAGCGCGATAGTTTCGAGTTGCTTTACCAGCCCATCGTGGCCGTTCAAGGCGGCGAAGAGTCGCAGTATCAGACCTTGGTTCGTCTGCGCGATGAGGGTGGCAACCTGTTGACTGCCGCGCAGGTGCTTCCGCTCGCCGAATCCCATGATCTGATCGTCGACATTGATCGCTGGGTGATGGCGCAAGCGATGCGGGTCATCGATATGCGCCGTGCCGAAGGTCAGCCAGTCCGTCTGTTTGTCAGCCAATCGGCCAGCACACTGACTACCGCCGATCAGGCCGATTGGATCGCCAGCCAACTGAAAACCCGTGGCGTTCCAGGCTCGGCGTTGGTCATTGAGATGACGCTTGAAAGCGTCGAGGCCCACGTTGAGGCCGTGCAGACCTTCTGCAACAAATTGGTTCCCCTCGGTGTGGGCTTCTGCCTGAGCAGAATGGCGTCGGGGGATATCGCTGATCTAGTACTGGAGCGACTGCCGGTGTCATTCATAAAACTCGCGCCAAAGTTCGTAACTGGCACCCAGTCTGCAGCGCTCAAGGCAGAACTAGGCCACCTGGTAAAACGTGCGCACGACAAAGGACTGATGGTGGTAGCGCAGCGAGTCGAGGATGCCCAAGCGGCGGCAACGTTGTGGATGTCCGGAATCGATTTCTTACAAGGCAATCTGGTCCAGCCCGCCGACAAATCTCTCTCATTCGACTTTCAGGCGGCAGTTTTGTGAGCAGTTCCTCCGGCGCGAATATTATTGCGAAGGCGCTTGGCATCAGCGGTGCGCTCGCCGCCTTGACCGCCGGCGGATTGGCCTTGGCTGGCGTACAAGCTCCGTGGGCGGTGCTGGCGCTGGCGGGCGGTGTGCTTGCATTGATCGCGACCCTGCTGCCCGCGCCTCGCAGTGCGGTGACAAGTGAGGACCCCGCGCGTGCAACGGCGACGCCTCGGCAAAGCGCGCCGGCACAAGCGCCGCCGACCGATGAGTTGCGTCGCTTGCGCAGCGAGTTGGAACGGCACGAAAAAATTGGTCAGGAACTCGTCCAAGCCAAGCAGACGGCTGAAGCGGCGGTGATGGCAAAAGGCGAATTTCTCGCCACCATGAGCCATGAGATCCGGACGCCGCTGAACGGCATCATTCCACTGCTCGACATCCTGCTAAGTTCAAATTTGCAGGCCGACCAGCGCGACTACGTGCAGACCGCTTTCAGCTCCGCAAAACAACTGCTTCGCATCGTTGACGACATCCTCGATTACTCCAAGCTTGAAGCCAACATGCTGACCTTGGAGTCAGTCGGTCTGAACCTGCGCGAAGTGCTCGATAGTGTGATGCGCTTGCTCGAGAAGGGCGCAGAATCGAAGGGCTTGGGGTTTTCTTTGACCATCGATCCGGCGGTGCGCTTGCCGGTGCGAGGCGACCCCACCCGGCTGCGTCAGGTGCTCACCAATTTGATCAGCAATGCGATCAAGTTCACTGATCGTGGCAGCGTCAGCGTCAATGTGACTCGCCGCAGCGAGACCCGCCATCATCACGAACTTCGATTTGAGATCCGCGACACCGGCGTTGGCATCACCCAAGAAGCGTCGGCAAGCCTGTTCAAGGCGTTCTCCCAAGCCGACGCTTCCACGACACGGCAGTTTGGTGGAACGGGCTTGGGCTTGGTCATTTGCAAGCGAATTATCGACTTGATGGGTGGCCAGATCGGCGTCGATTCGCAGCCAGGACAAGGCTCGACCTTCTGGTTCGAGGTGCCGCTGCTGAAAGCCATCGGCGATATGGGCAGTCGCGAGAAAGGTCTGCAGGATGCGCGCCTGATGGTGCTGAGCGCGGATCCCGCGCAGCAACGCCGGTTCGCGGTTTCCATTCCCAACTGGGGAGCCAAGCCCACCCCCGCCAGCAACACCCAGGAAGCGCTGACCAAACTGCGCACAGCGGCCGCTCGTGGCGACAGCTGGGCAATCGACATCTTGCTGGTTGACTTGCCCACCGTGCGCACCACTTTTCTGGCACTGCATCGGGCATTGCTGCGCGATACCGAGTTCGCCAATCTCAAAGTGGTCTATATGCAGGGCGGCGATCCACTGCCGGCTGAGCTGCGCCCAGGCGAACGCATCATGATCACTCCACGGGGAGCCAGCGAGGGCGATCTACGGCGACAGCTGGAACGTTTTATCAGCGATGTTTCCCCGATCGGACATTTGGGCTCGCAAGCCGAAATTCGGGTGACGCCAGCGTTGATTGCTCCCGTAGTGGAGGTCGAAAGCAGTTCCGAGGGCGTGCGTCGCGAGCCGCTGAAACTCAGCGGCCATGTCTTGCTGGTGGAAGACAACCCAGTCAATCGGCAGGTCGCACAGCGCTTGTTGTCGCTGGCTGGAGTGACTCTCGACAGCGCAGAGAATGGCCAAGAGGCGGTCGACTTGCTTGAGCGCAACCGTTATGACGCCGTGTTGATGGATTGCCAGATGCCCGTGCTCGATGGCTACGCCGCGACCAAACGCCGTCGCGCAACCGAAGCTGCGCGCGGACTTCCACGCACCCCGATCATCGCCATGACCGCTAACGCCATGATGGGCGACCGCGAAAAATGTCTGGATTCGGGCATGGACGACTACTTGTCTAAACCCATCAATCGCGGCGTGCTCACCGACACCTTGCATCGCTGGATCAAGCCACGTCCGGCCGTTGAAGCCACAGAGTTGCCGCCACGACCCAAACTCACAGCGGTCCCCGTTTCGCCTGGCAGGCTCAGCCCGGCTGAAGCAGTGGCTGCTTCGGAGGCTGCGGCAGCAGCAGTTGCAGCTCCGCCGATTCGCAGCAGTCCGGCGATCAACATGGACGTGGTCGAAGACTTGCGTGAAATCATGGGTGCCGAATTCGACGCACTGGTTCACGTGTTTCTCGAAGACGCCCCCAAATCACTCAGCAAGCTCGAACAGGCGGCCGCTGCGAACGACAACGATGGTCTGGTTGGACCAGCGCACTCGCTGAAGTCCACCAGCGCCAACTTGGGAGCCATGGAGTTGTCAGCCCAAGCCAAGCACATCGAGTTCGGCTCGCGGCAAAAGTCTCTAAAGGACTCCCCCGGCTTAGTGATGAATTTGATCCAGGAGTTTCGCCGCGCGGAAACCGAGTTGCGACGCCTGCTGCGCTGAACTGGCAGCCGGCAATGAGGTGCACCATCTGCCGCTTGCCGTTGCGGAATTGGCGCAACGGATGCACGGCCGGCCTGCGATGCCAAATCAGCTCAGAAACGGCGACTTAATCGTATTGAGCGACCTTGCCTCAGGATGTGCTACCTATTTTGCTCTGCAGGTAGTTCTCAACGCCGACCCGGTCCATCAAGCTGATCTGAGTTTCGATCCAGTCGATATGCTCTTCTTCGGATTCAAGAATGCTCTCGAACAACTCGCGGGTGACATAGTCGGCCACCTGCTCGCAATGAGCGATGCCGTTCTTCAGATCAGGTAGTGCCGCGTATTCGAGTTTGAGGTCGCACTCCATCACTTCGCGAGGATTTTCGCCGATCATCAGCTTGCCGAGGTTCTGCAAGTTGGGCAGTCCGTCCAGAAACAGAATTCGCTCGATCAGACGGTCCGCATGCTTCATCTCGTCGATCGACTCGTGATGTTCGTAGTCGGCGAGCGCTTTGAGGCCCCAGTTCTTGAACATCTTGGCGTGCAGAAAGTACTGATTGATAGCAACTAGTTCGTTGTAAAGCACCTTATTCAAGTGCTCGATGACCTTGGTATCGCCTTTCATGGCCGGCTCCTCAGGATGGTAACGACCAGCATCCTAACGACTACGAAGCAGACGTGACGGAAACGCAATCGGAGGCATTCCCAGCCGCGCGTTGATCCCGGTATGCGAGCGCGCCGTTTGTGTCCCGTGTGCCCGTGTTGCCCCTGTCAGGCAGCGAACAAGGGCAGCGGAAAGGCACGTTCGCGGAGGGACTCGCGAAGTATTTGCATCGCGACATCAGCACAACTGCCGCATGTGGACGCGCAACCAGTCATCGTGGTCAGATCAGCCAAGTCTCGCGCGCCCGCTGCCACCGCTTCACGGACAGTACGATCAGTGATTCCATTGCAGATGCAGACGTACATGGCGCAAACCCTGCCAGAGACCAGACGCCGCTATTCCACCCTGAATACGAATGATTGTCAATAGAGTTTCGCACCCGGGCGGCGGGCTCTGTCGCGTCGGTTCAGAGACTCAGACCCGCACCGGCGCCGCATCGCGTGACAACCGTTGCGCCACGGGGCGGCGTTGCGCGCCCGCTGGCTCCAACGGCCGCCGGCTCAGAATCGAAGCGCCAAGAGCCAAACCCTGCGCCACGGGTGCCAAGTGCTGCAACGCGCGCAAGTAGACTTCCCGTTTGAAGCTCACGACGTGATCCAAGGGATACCAGAACTCAACCCAGCGAAATTCGCTGAACTCGGGCTTGTCAGTCACATCCAGTTTGACCTGCGCATCCCCCCCCGTCAGCCGCAACAGAAACCACACCTGCTTCTGCCCAACACAAACCGGTCGTTCGCCATGTCGCACACAGCGTCGCGGCAACCGATAGCGCAACCAGCCCGGCGTAGCCGCCAGCAATTCGACGTGCTCTGACGCGAGCCCCGTCTCCTCAAACAACTCGCGATACATGGCCTCAAGCGGCGTTTCATCGGTATTCATCCCGCCCTGCGGGAATTGCCAACCGTCGCGTGATACGCGACGCGCCCAAAAGACGTTGCCGTCGTCGCGCATCAAGATGATGCCGACGTTGGGCCTGTAACCGTCCGGATCAATCACGGAACGGACTCCAAAAGCCTGAATATCCCGAGAGTGCCACAGGCATCCGTCAATGAACAACCGGAACCGCACGAAACTACTCGTGTTTGACGCCCAGCCCGCAGTTGCCGATAATTCGCAGTTCGTTTGCGCCGTCAACTTTGGACGGCCGCAAGGCTATGTAGCTCAGCCGGTTAGAGCACAGCACTCATAATGCTGGGGTCGGTGGTTCGAGTCCACCCATAGCCACCACACCTAAGCCCTTGAGTACGAGGGCTTTTTTGTGTCTGACGCCCCTCGATTCAGTGCACCAAATGGCCTCTGCTTCAGCTCCGTGCCCATTCCGTGCCCATTCCGTGCCCAAACCGAACGGGAAATTCCAAACAGTCGTTTGAAAACGACCCCAGCACCATGATCGGTTTCCAGGCTGTTTCGTTGCGCATCTTCTTGATTGAGCGATCGGTGGACTTCATTACATCGCGCACGCCAAACTCGATAGCTTCGCACTCCTCACCGAGATCCATCTCGCGGGCAGCTGGCGAACCTGACCAATTTTTTGGCAGCGTCCACAATATGAAGGAGCGCCAGTCGACGCCTTCTTTTCTTTACCAATCTGTTCTCGCCAAACACGCTCGCTGAAATTCAGTTGCACCGCAGGAACGTGGAGCTGCACGGTCCGAGCTCGACACGCACCTACTCATGGCTGAGCAATCGGCCTGCCACACCACTGCACCACTCTCGGATGGACTTGCGCGACTTTCGCAGGCAGCGTTGTCTCTCTGGACGCAGTCAACACGTGCAAGCGTGCACGGCTTCCTTAATCATCGTTTTCCAGACGAGGTCCGGCAAAGGTCCGCAGCGCTGCCTAGTCGCCGTTAGGTATGAACTCAACGAGTTCGTCGATTCGACATTCGAAGTATTCACACAGCTTGTCCAGTGTGTCGCTCCTGACGACCGCGCCTCGGTTGAGCATTCGGGACAACGTGATTCTGCCGATGCCTGTCTTCTCAGCCACCTCGACCAGCGTAATCCTGCGTGCCTCTTTGTACTCCTTGTCTGCGAGCCGCTCTTTTAGCTTGAACCTGATCATCGAACTGAACCCTTAATGAATCTTTAGCGAAACAATTGAGCCCCGCATCTTGCTTAATGATCTATATATGATACAAATGAATCGTGAATCACAAACGATTCACTTGTCCCTCATATGAAGCAAGGAGTGCAGGCAATGAGTCAGACGTACCTTACCACCGAACAACTTTCCGAACGCATCCACTACGACCCACGGACCATCCGCACACGCCTAAAAGACGCGGTCTTACTTGAAGGCGTTCACTACATTCGGCCTTTCGGAGGCCGGAAGCTGCTCTTCATCTGGGAAGCCATCCAGTGCGACATTGGGTTGGCGTCGTCCAAGGCGGTGATGGGTATTCCGATGGCCAACGGCGGGGTCGCTCATGGTTAACATTCGCGCTCGGGAGGACAGCAAGCTCTTGTTTCTAGACTTCCGCTATCAGGGAGTCCGCTGCCGCGAACTGACCGCCCTGAAAGACTCGGTAGAGAATCGCAAGCGCTTGCAAGTTCTTGCTAATCGCATCCAGCGCGAGATCGCCCAAGGATCGTTCTCCTACGCGGCGCATTTCCCGAACAGCATGCGAGCGAACCAATTCGCAACTCAAGGAGTCGGGGCTACTGATGTGCAGAGGCTAGATCCTTCCCCTGTGCAGGCTGGTGCCCACATGACTGTCGAGACCCCCCTTTTCTCAGACTTCTCGACCACATGGCGCGCTGAGATGGCACCGCAGTGGCGTCGCCTGCATCGCGACGGCGTCAATGACATTTTTACCAAGCACCTGCTGCCCGCTTTCGGCGCGCGCCCGATTGCGGCAATTGCCAAGCCCGACGTGCTGACGTTTCGTGCTGGCTTGGCCAAGCTGCCCGGCCGCGCTGGTAAGACACTCTCAGCGTCGCGGATCAACAAGGTCATGGCGATTCTGCGGCAGATGTTGACCGAAGCCGCTGACCGCTTCGGTATTGCTGATGTGTTTCGCGGCATCAAGCGCCTGAAGGCTAGGAAGTCGGAAGTGCAGCCCTTCTCGATGGAAGAAGTTGATCGTATTCGCGCGACTATTCGCAGTGACTACCGCCCCTACGTCACCACGCGCTTCTTCACCGGAATGCGCACAGGCGAGATCAACGGCCTGCGCTGGAAAAACGTCGACTTCGAGAACGGCCTGATTTTGGTGCGTGAAGTGTTTTCGGCTGGTGAGGCAGAGGACAACGCGAAGAACGAAACCTCGCTGCGCGACATTCCAATGCTGCCGATCGTGCGCGAAGCGTTGGAAGCACAGCGGCGCGAGCGCCATGCGACCAGCGACTATGTGTTTTGTTCGCGCGACGGAACGCCGCTGGACGCGCACAACTTTGCGACCCGTGTTTGGTACCCGCTGCTGCGATTCCTCGAC
>Ga0163154_10009926_pt1 | contig 10731 bp, 9 predicted proteins | sample OliLakLV19MP9P1_FD_148649 | JGI IMG/M metagenome (GOLD analysis project Ga0163154, IMG submission 148649) | Freshwater microbial mat bacterial communities from Lake Vanda, McMurdo Dry Valleys, Antarctica - Oligotrophic Lake LV.19.MP9.P1 | ecosystem: Environmental > Aquatic > Freshwater > Lake >...
GTGGGTTCGCGTTCGCGAGACACTTCGCCGGCTCGCGGGGCGCCGAGACCCGGATCCTCGACGTGCAGCGGCGTGACCTCGCGGGGCGTTACGTCCTGCGTACGACCTCGGTCGAGCTGCACGCCGCCGGGGCCACCGGCGCCCCGGGTCGCGCCTTCTTCGTGCGCTTCGTGACGGATCCGGCCGAGCTCTCCGCGTCCGCCGGGGTGGTTGGCCCGCTCGCCGTTGCCTGGGACTCGGGCGCGCCGCTCGTCATGCGGGGCCTGCCGTGCAACGTACGTGCGCTGCGCGTCGGGGAGCGCGGCGCACGTGAGACCATCGAGGTGCCCGTGCAACCGGGCGCGTTCAGCCGCGTCGAGGTCGCGCTCCCCCCGGCGACGCCCCAGCCGCCGGTCGACGGCGACGGGCAGCGCACCTTCGTCCGCTGAGCACGCACCTGGCGCTTCAGCCCTTGTCGCGTCCGCGCCGCTCGGCGCCTGCGAGCTCGCTGAAGACCCGCGCCACCGGGCGATACCCGAGGTAGTGTCATGCCCGACACTCGCCACTCGCGCGGGACTTGCCAGGCAACACGGTGCAACCTGGCCACGGGTTGGGTTGTCGCCTGTGTCTCGAAATGAGTCGAGATTCGCTCCGAGAAGCGGCGTTTGGGATCTGGGACCCACCCCTCGAACTCGATCGCCCGGGCGGCGAGTTGATTGTGTCAGAAATCCGAGCATAATTCTGACAGTAGAGGCGCCATGCCACACCTGCCCGAACAGGTCCTCAGGCACGCAGAACAGTTGCCGGAAGGGATGCCGGTAGCGGCCAAGAGCTTGCTCCACCTCGGCAGTCGTGCTGCGGTGGACAAGGCCTTGTCGCGCCTGGCCGAGCGAGGCCAACTGCTGCGGTCGGGTCGCGGCGTCTACTTGCGACCGATCACGAGTCGGTTCGGCAAGCGGGCCCCCTCCGTCGAGGAGGCCGTCGAGGCCCTCGCCACCCAGCGTGGCGAAGTCATCGTCCCGAGCGGCGCGGCAGCCGCCAACGTCCTCGGCCTCACGACGCAGATGCCGATCCGGTCGGTTTATTGGACTTCGGGCCGCACCCGAGCACTTCGACTCGGCAAGCAGGTCGTCGAACTTCGACATGCTCCGCGCTGGCAGCTCGCCATGGCGGATCGGCCGGCTGGCGAGGCGGTACGCGCGCTGGCCTGGCTCGGTCCGGAGAAGGCGGAGGCCGCTCTCGAAACCTTGAAACAGACACTTCCGCCGGCCGCCTTCGACGAACTCGTCGCGGCGGCGCCGCAGTTCCCGACCTGGCTCGCGCGCAGCGTGGGGAAGGCCGCCCATGGCTGAGTCCTTTCTCCTTCTCGAGGTCGTGGAGCGCCGCGAAGTGTTGAGCGTCGCGGCCGATCGATCGGGGCGGCCGGCGCACCTCCTCGAGAAGGATGTGTGGGTAGTCTGGGCGCTCGAGACTCTCTATGCGTCGGCACTCGGTAAGCGATTGGTGTTCAAGGGCGGCACGTCGCTGTCCAAGGCCTATGGGGTCATCAAGAGGTTCTCCGAGAATGTCGACCTGACCTACGACATCCGGGCCATTGCCTTCGCAAGCGCTTGCCAGATTGGGTGGCGGGGACCGCGCAGCCGATCATCGTCGACGCGCTGGCCGGCCAAGCATTGACGGCAGCTGTCCGAGTCGAAGGCGAGAAGTTGTTGATCGACTATGACGCAACAATTGCTGGCGCACGCTACGTGGCGCCGAGCGTGATGCTCGAATTCGGCGCACGCTCGACGGGCGAGGGGCGAGTCTGCGGGACATCGCCTGTGACGCATCTGGCCTGGTCGAGGGCGTGGGGTTCCCTACGGCCCGGCCTCGAGTGATGCATGCCGAGCGAACATTCTGGGAGAAGGCAACGGCGATGCACGTCTTCTGCTTGCAGGAGCGGCCGCGCGGCGATCACTTCGCACGTCACTGGCATGACGTCGCGCGCTTGGATGAGGCCGGTTTGGCGGAGGCGGCTTGCGCTGATCGCGAGCTGGCGAACATGGTCGCGCGCCACAAGGGCATGTTCTTCGCCGAGCAGGCAATCGACCGCAGTCCGATCGACTACCTGGCCGCGGTCAACGGCGGTTTGCAGCTCGTGCCCAGCGGCGACGCCGCGAGAGCCCTTGGGGTGGATTATCGCCGTATGGTCGAGGACGGAATGCTCTTGGAAGATGCCGAGTCCTTCGAGGCGCTAGTGGCACGCTGCGGCGACATCGCCGCGCGGGCGAATCGCGCGGCAGCACGAAAGGGAGAATGACTGCACGGTCGGGGACCGGAATGGTGTCCTCTCTCGTGGCGCACCGCGAAATGGACATGCGCTTTGTACGGGGCTGCTCATCTGCGGACGCTGCGACCGGCGCACGCGTCAGCTCTCGTCGCGTCCGCTCCGCTTGTCACCTGCGAGCTCGCTGAAGACCCGCGCCACCGGGCGATACCCGAGGTAGTGCCACGCCCAGTTGATCAGAACGACGATGCGCGAGCGGTAACCGACGAGGAAGAGCAGGTGCACGAACAGCCACATCAGCCACGCGATCGCGCCGCTGAAGTGACGCCCGCCGAGCTGCGCGACCGCCGACCCGCGTCCGATGGTCGCCATCGAGCCCTTGTCGACGTAGCGGAACGGCAGCGGCGCGAGGCCCCGCACTCGCCGCGCGACGTTACGCGCCGCGTGGCCGCCCATCTGCACCGCGGCAGGCGCGACGCCGGGCACGGCCGCTCCGTCCTGCGTGAGTGACGCCGCGTCGCCGATGACCTGGATCTCGGGGTGCCCGGGCACACCGAGGTCGGGCCCGACGAGCACACGCCCCGCGCGGTCGAGCGGCACGCCGAGGTCGCGTAGCAGCGGCGAGGCTTGCACGCCCGCGGCCCAAAGGACCGTCCGCGCATCGATGCGCTCGCCGCCGTCGAGTGACACCCCACGCCCGTCGATCGCGACGACCATCGCCCCGGTACGCACGGTCACGCCGAGGTGTGCGAGCTGCTTCCGCGCGCTCTCGGACAACGACTCTGCATACGCGGGGAGCACACGCGGCCCAGCTTCGAGCAGGAGCACGTCCGTGCGGCGCGGGTCGAAGCCCTTGAAGTCGCGCGGCAGGATCTTGCGTGCGAGCTCCGCGATCGCGCCCGCAAGCTCGACGCCTGTGGGACCGGCGCCGACGATGACCATCCGCAGCCACGGCGCGCGAGTGTCCTCGTCCGTCAGGCGCTCCGCTGCCTCGAACGCGCCCAAGACCATGCTGCGGATGCGTTGGGCGTCTTGCAGCGTCTTGAGGCCGGGCGCGTGCTCGGCCCAGTCGTCGTGGCCGAAGTACGAGTGTGTCGCGCCCGTCGCGATGACGAGGTGGTCGTACTCCAGCGAGCCCTCGGTCACGCGCACGGTGCGTGTGACGGGATCGATCCCGATGATGTCGGCATACAACACGCGCGCGTTCTGCTGCTTGCCGAGCACGCGCCGGATGGGGGCCGCAATGTCGGTGCCGGAGAGCCCCGCCGTCGCAACCTGGTAGAGCAGCGGCTGGAACAGGTGGTGGTTCTGCCGATCGATGACGACGACGTCGACGGACACGCGTTTCAGAGCTCGTGCCACGCGCAGGCCGCCGAAGCCGCCGCCGAGGATGACCACCAGCGGCCGCAGGCGTGGCGCGCCGCTGGTCGGCGTGACGCGGGGGCGCTCGAGGGTCGTGTGGAGCATGCCGGCGTAGTCTGGCAGTTGGACGAAGGCTGAGCACACCCGAAGTTTCTCGCCGTTGCCGTTCGAGCTCGTGGGCCGAACGCGCGCAGCTCCGTGTTCTGGAATTGATGGACGGCAACAATCGGGTTGAGATGAGCGTGCGCGAGGCCGAGGAGCGCCTCGTTCGGTTTCGTGCCACGCGCACCGATTCACGCTAAATGAAGCCGCGTGCGGCCGGACGGGGTCGCTGCGTTGCTCGTGGTCCAGGCAGGCGACACGAGCATCGCCGGCGCCGCGACCGTGCGCTGTTCGGGTACCTGCTCGCGACCGCCTGCAGGCTCCCAGAGGCGGGCTCAGTCATGTAACTCCTGCAGACACTTCGTATCGGCCTTCTCGGTAGCGCTAGGGCCAGTCGCATGTTCGCAACCGCGTAACCCTCGCTCCCCGGGCTGGGCTCGAACTCGCTGCTAGCGGCTCAGGAGCAGGTTTCCCACCCAACCGCGGACACGACGAAGCGGGGCGGGCCTCACCCGTCCGGGGGATGGGCGCGCATGCGGCTCTACCGCAGGTCGAACACCAGCACATCCGCGTCCACGACGCCCGTAAGCGTCAAGCCGCGCTCGTCGCTGACCGCGAGGCCGTCACCAGCCCGCAGTCGCTGCGTCTCGCCGCGTGCGGCGTGCACGTCGACCTCGCCCGCCGCGACCTGCACCCAGGCGTGGCGGCCAGAGGCGAGCGTGTGGTCGACACTCTTGCCCGGCGCGAGGAGCGTGCGCAGGAGGCGCACGTCCTGGCCAACCGACACCGACCCATCCGCGCCAGTCGGCGTCAGGATGGGCAAGAGCGTGTCGCGCAGCTCGTCGTAGTGGTACGGCTTCTGCTCGTAACTCGGCGCGCCGCCGCTCTCACGCGGCAGGAGCCAGATCTGCAAGAGGTGCACCGGCTCGCGCTGCGACGCGTTGAACTCGCTGTGCAGGACGCCCTTGCCGGCGCTCATCCGCTGGACCTCGCCCGGACGGATGACCTCGCTCTTGCCCATCGAGTCCTTGTGCTGCAAGGCGCCCGAGAGCACGACGGTGACGATCTCCATGTCGCGGTGGCCGTGTGTGCTGAAGCCGCCGCCAGGGCCCACGACGTCCTCGTTGATCACGCGGAGGTCGCGGAAACCCATGTGGGCCTCGTCGTGGTAGTCCGCGAACGAGAACGTGTGGTAAGTGTCCAGCCAGCCGTGGTTCGCATGGCCACGGTCCTCGCGCTTGCGCACGGTCAGCATGGGGTTCGCCTCGGGGTTGGGCTCGGACGAGCCGTCAGGGGGGATAGTTGTTGTAACAAGTAATCGGACACCCACGGAGCGGAATCCAGGGGTCGACCGAACGCGAAACCCATCGAAGACCCCGCGGCTACCCTCCATACCCCATGCAGGTCGCCCACTGCGAGGACTTCCCCGTCACGCTGCCCCCGGGGCACCGCTTCCCGATCGCGAAGTACGCCCTCCTCCGCCAGCGCCTCCTCGCCGAAGGGGTCCTCGCACCGGAGCAGGTCGTCGCCGCCCGACCGGCCGCCATCGACGACGTCATGGCGGTGCACGACTCGGAGTACGTCTTCGGCGTGCTCGACGGCAGCCTCGACCGGCGCGCGGTCCAGCGCATCGGCTTTCCGTGGTCGGAGGAGCTCGTCCTGCGCTCGCTCACGAGCGTCGGCGCGACGCTCATGGCGCTCGAGAGCGCGCTGTCGACGGCGCCTGGCGCCGCTCGTTTCGGCGCCGCCCTCGCCGGCGGCACACACCACGCCCACCGCGGCTTCGGCAGCGGGTACTGCGTCTTCAACGACCTCGCCGTCGCGGCGCAGAAAGCGCTCGACACCGAGCGCGCGCGGCGTGTCCTCGTCTTCGATGTCGACGTGCACCAGGGCGACGGCACGGCCACCATCTTCGAGGCCGAGCCGCGTGTGTTCACGTGCTCACTCCACGGCGCTAGGAACTTCCCCGCGCGCAAGCAGACGAGCGACCTCGACGTGCCCCTCGCCGACGGCATCGGCGACGACGAATACCTGAGCGCGCTCGACAATGCGCTCGACGAGGCCCTCGAACGCTCGCGGCCCGATCTGGTGCTCGTCCAGGGCGGCGTCGACGTATTGGGGACGGATCGGCTCGGGCGCTTCGCGCTCACCCACGCCGGCGTGCGCGAGCGCGACCGGCGGGTGCTCGCGCGTTTTCACGCGGAGCGCTTGCCGTTGGTGCTCACGCTCGGCGGAGGCTACTCCGACCCGATCGAGGCCTCCGTCGCGGCCTACGCCAACACGTATCGCGAAGCCGTCGCGCTCTATGGAGCACGGGGCTCGGCCTCAGGCCGTCACGAACTGCAAGAGCCGTAGCGCCTCGAACCACTCGGTCGTCTCGAACCCGACCGTCGTCGCATCGACGAGGCGCGCGCCCGGGTAGAACGACGCGCGATACGCGTCGCGCGCGTCCTTGCGCACCACGCGCACGTCGAAACGCGGCGGCAGCTTGACGGGCGCCACGAGCCGCGGGCGCGCCAGCGCGTGCTGGACCTCGTTCCGGATCGCCTCGCGCGTCTCCGCAGGATGACGCGCGATCGTCGCCGCGCCGATGCCCCGCGCGACGGCGACGGTCGCGATGTCCGGGTCGAAGGTGTGGACCTCCGCGCAGAGCTCCTCGTCGCCCGAGACGAACGCAACGGGCACGCCCTCCAGCGCCGCCGCGTACGCGTGCAAGAGGAACTCCGACGCCCATTCGCCGTTCACCATGATCCCGCGCAGGCGGCTGGAGCTGAGCGTGTGTGCGAGCGGGTTGCCCCCCCGTCCCCCCGCCGAGTGCCAACCGACGAACAGCGCCGCACGGAACGAACCGTCGAGGCCCTGCACCATGCTGTACGGGTGGCCGCTCCAGCCGCGCAGGAGGCGCGCCTCGCGCGGCAGGCGCTCGGCCAGCAGGTTGCGGCCCGTCCAGTGCGCGTCCTTCACCAGAAGCTCCGTCGCGCCAGCGGCGAGGGCTCCGTCACACGCCGCGACGACCTCGGCGGTCATGCGCTCGCGGAACTCCTCGTAGCTCGGGTCGGCGAGGGTCGCCTCGTTCCAGTCGGTGATGCCCGTGACGCCCTCGATGTCTGCGCTGATGAAGATCTTCATGGTCGGCGGCGTCCCGCGCCGGCCACGGGATTCTGCCAGGAATTCGTGAGGAGGTCTGTAACCGGCGCCCCCCCCGCCCGGTCTGGATAAATGTCCGCGCAGCACCGTTGCCGCCGCGGACCACACGACGGAATGAACAGGAGCAGGAGCACAGACGACATGCGACACGACTTCTCGATGGTGCAGGAGAGCGAGACCGACCTCGTCACGGTCCCCCCCGGCGAGTACCTCTGCCGCGTCCGCGACGTGCGTGTGCGGCGCACGAAGGACGGCTTGCACGAGCAGTGGGCGCTCTGCCTCGAGGTGGCCGAGGGCGAGCACGCGGGCCACTTCGCGGCCTGGGACAACCTCACGTTCAGCGACAAGGGGCTGCCGCGCGTGAAGCTCGCGCTGCGCGCCCTCGGCGAGGACGTCAGCGGCGTCGTCGAGATCGAAGGCCCAGAGCTCGGCGGGCGAGAGGTGGTGTGCCAACTGATCGAGCAGTCGTACACGGACCCGCTGTCGGGCAACATCACGCGGCGCCTCGGCGTGCCGTATGCGGGCTACTCGCACCCCGCGGCGGGTCGACGTTCGAACGGCGCAGGAGGGGCCGGCACCGCGGCGGCGAGCCGCGAACGGCACCCGTTCTGAAATGCGCGGGTCGCGCGGCGTGGCCTGTCGAGGGCGGCCGAGCTACCGCGCCTCAACTCGACTTGCCTCGCGTCGCATGGCGGGCGACTCTGTCTGGGCGGGATGCGTCGGCGCTCGCTGGCCGGCGCGAGCGTCCCTCGCGGCGATTCGAGCGCGTCGATCAGGCGGAGCGCGCGGGTCCGCCGCATACTGGTCCCATGCAGCAGGCTCGGCTCGTGCGTGTCGTCGTCGTGTTCGGTGCAGTCGTGCTCGTCGCGACGGCCTGGCGCTCCTACGACGGTTCGGGCGAGGCCCTCCGCGACGCGCCGCTGGCCCCGGCTGCGCCGGGCACGGGCGGTGCCTCCCTCGTGGGCGCGGGCTCTGCTGTCGTTACGGAAGCGACGCTCGGCGCCATGCGCGAAGCGCTGCCCGGGGCGCCCGACGCGGCGCCCATCACGGGGCCGACGGCGTCGACCCAGGACGCGCACCCCGCGATCCGCGGGGTCGTCGTCGACGAGCGGGGTGAGCCCCTCGGTGGCGCGACCGTCACCGCGGAGCACGACGTCTGGACGGGCTTCGAGAATTGGTCGTTTGCGGTCCCACGCCTCGACACGTTCGCAGCGACCCGCACGGGCGAGGACGGGCGCTTCGCATTGCTGTTGCCGACGCCCGCGCTCGCCACCGTGCGAGCAGTACGCGAGGAGCGTGTGCCGACCATCGCCCGCGGCGTGCCGCCCGAGGCGGAGCTGCGCCTCGTGCTTACGCCCGCGGCGACCTTGGAAGGCGACGTGGTCGACGCGCACGACCGCACTCCGGTCGCTGACGCGCTCGTGCGCGTGATGCACGGAGCTGACGGCGACGAGCTGTCTGTCGTGCGTACGAACGGAGTCGGTCGCTTTCGCGCCGAGGGCCTGACGGCCGGGACGGTCGTCGTCATCGCTGCGCCCGCTACACACGTCGCGAGCCGCCAACTGGAGGTCGAGGTGGCCCCCGGGTCCACCGAGCGCGTCGAGATCCTCGTCGAGGCGGGTCGCGCCCTGACGGGCATCGTCCGCGACGCGGTGTCCCTCGACGCCCTCGAGGGCGCCAGGGTCAGCACGTGGTATTTCCTCGGCAAGACCGCCGTGACGGACGGACAGGGGCGATTCCGGATCGACGGGGTCGGGCTATTCGCGGGCACGCTGTCCGCCGACGCGGTGGGGTACAGCCGCGCCGAGATCTCCTTCGACGCTGGCGTGCCGGCGGACGAAGCGCTCGAGCTGGAGGTCGCGCTGTCTCGCGCGGTGCGGCTCGAAGGGCGCGTCGTCGACATGCGCTCGACACCGATCCGCGGGGCCATCGCCGTCGCCACAGGACGTCAGACCGTCGACGGCATCGATCGCCGCGAGTGGCGCGAGGCGGTCGCCGGCGTGGACGGGCGCTTCGTCATCGAGGGCGCGCGCGCCGACATCCCGCTCGCGGTGCAGGTGCGCGCACCGGGGTTCGGCGCGCGGTCGTTCTCGGCCCCCGGGCCCGACGCAGCGGGCGTCGTCGCGCTCGGCGACCTCGCGCTCGCGCCGCAAGCGATACTCGCCGGTCAGGTCGTCGATCACCTGGGCGCGCCAGCGCCCCATGCGTACGTTGGCCTGCAGCGCGCGGGCAGTCTCGGCGCGGGCTTTGACGTCATGCGCCGCGCCGCGTCCTCCGATCGCACGGGGCGCTTCTTCTTCGCCGGCCTCGACGCCGGAACGGTGTCGGTGAGGGTCGTCGCAATGGACACACGCATCGTAGCGCAGGAGGTGGCGTTGCGCGAGGGCGAGCACGTGGTCGACCTCGTCCTCGCATTGCCTGGCGGCGAAACTTTGCGCGGAAGAGTGATCGACGGGCAGAGCCGGCTGGGTCTCGCCGACGCGCTCGTCGAGCTGAGGCGCGGGAGCGGGACCGCGTACGAGTCGCGGCGCGCACGCTGCGACGAGGCCGGCGAGTTCGAGCTGGTGGCCGTGTCCGCTGGCGCGTGGGTTGTGCATGCAACCCTACAGTCGGACGACGACCGAGCCGCGGCGTCGGTCTACGGCTCGTTGCGCCGCACAGGCGTCGTCGCAGACGGCACGTACCTCGAGCTGCCGCTGTCGCGGCTCGACGCCACGCTCCGCGGGCGTGTGATCGACGCCCGCGATGCGCCGGCCGCGCAGTGTTTTGTCGCGCGCCTCGTCGACGGCGAGCCGGCGCAGGGCTCGGGCACGATGACGGACGCGGAAGGGCGCTTCACGTTGCAGGTACCGAGCGGCGCCCCCGTGGAACTGGCGGCGTACGCGACCGCGACGATTCTCGGGACCGACTCCATCACGGTGCTCGACTACCACATGGGGCGCCGTGTGCTCCTCGGCGCTGGCCCGGTCGCGCGTGGGACTGCGGCTGTCGATGCGCGAGAGGTGACGCTCCACCTCGCGCCGGAGTGAGCGACGCGACGATACCGAGCCCGCGCAATCTCCACCACTTCGCAAGGACTCCACCGAGGGCCTGTCTGGGGACGTAAACGGTGAGAAATGCGCGGGTCCGATACCTCTTGTCGACCAACGTACGATGGTCCCCATGTGGGATGGGTCTCAGGCGAAGGGTTGGCCACCGCGCGTCCTCGCGGCGCTCGCCGCAGTGGTGCTGATCGCGGCGGCTTGGCGGTCCTTCGGCGGCTAGGGCGCAGCGCTGCGCGACGCGCCGTTGGCGCCGGCGCGCGGCGCGGGCGACACAACGCTCGCTGGCGTCGGCGCTCCGGGCACGCTCTCAGCCGCTGCGGACGCCGTGCGCGTCCCGCTGCAAGGGACACCCGGCGCGCCCGGGACACGGCGCCGACCGAGGCCGCTGGGGATGCACCTCCCGCGGTCCGCGGCGTGGTCGTCGACGAACTCGGCGCGCCGCTCCAGGGCGCGACCGTCACCGCTGAGCACGACGTTTGGTCGGGCTCCGAAGACTGGACCGATGCGCCGCCGCGCGCCGCTGCGTTTGTGGCGCGATCACCGGCGTCGTGCGCAACGCGGCGACCCGCGATCCACTCGAGGGCGCGCGGGTCAGCACTTGGAGCTTCTACGGCAAGACCGTCACGACGGACGGCCAGGGGCGATTCCGGATCGACGGGGTCGGGCCGCACCACGGCGAGCTCGTCGGAGACGCCCCGGGGTACGGCCGCACCGAGGTCTCCTTCGCGGGCGGCGCGGCGTCGGACGAGCCCATCGAAGTAGCGCTCACACTGACGCGCGCGCTGCGACTCACGGGCCGAATCGTCGATCCAAGCGGCGCGCCGCCCGCGA
>Ga0163154_10009929_pt1 | contig 10728 bp, 5 predicted proteins | sample OliLakLV19MP9P1_FD_148649 | JGI IMG/M metagenome (GOLD analysis project Ga0163154, IMG submission 148649) | Freshwater microbial mat bacterial communities from Lake Vanda, McMurdo Dry Valleys, Antarctica - Oligotrophic Lake LV.19.MP9.P1 | ecosystem: Environmental > Aquatic > Freshwater > Lake >...
GTGCTCACCGCGCCCACCGGGTCCGGCAAGACCACGCAAGTGCCGCAGATCATTCATCGCGCGGGGATCGTGGAGGGGAACAAGAAGATCATCGTCCTCCAGCCGCGCCGGCTTGCCACCCGCATGGTCGCGCAGCGCGTCGCCCACGAGATGGGCGTCGCCCTCGGCCAGCTGGTCGGCTACCAGACGCGGCGCGAAAGCAAGGTTTCCGCCTCCTCGCGCATCATCTTCATGACCGAAGGGTTGCTCCTCCGCCGCATGCAGGGAGATCCGACCCTCAAGGATGTCGGCCTGGTGATCCTCGATGAGTTCCACGAGCGGAGCCTCGCCGCCGACATGTCGCTGGGATTGCTCGCGCGCTTGCAGGACTCATCGCGCCGCGACTTAAAACTAATCGTGATGTCGGCGACGCTGGATGCAAAGACGATCGCTGAGCGGTTGAAGTGCGAAACGCTCGAAGCGGGTGGACGGTTATTCCCGGTGGAGATTCGTTTTGCCGACAAGCCCAGCCAGGAGGAGCCGTGGGAAAGAGCCGCCGCCGCGCTGGAGGGGTTGCTGGCGGGAGGTGGCCGAGAGCCGAGATCCGACAGCCGACAGCCCACCGGCGACATCCTCATCTTCATGCCCGGCATGTTCGAGATCACTCGCACCATCGAGGCATGCCGGCGCCGCATGGGCAACGACGGTCTGGCGTACTTCCCGCTGCATGGCACGCTGCCGCCCGCGCAGCAAGACTTGGCGGTGGCCCCGGCATCAAAGGGTCAGCGCAAGGTCATCGTCGCCACCAATGTCGCGCAGACCTCGATCACCATCGAAGGGGTGACGGCGGTGATCGACAGCGGGCTGGCGCGGATACACCGGCATGATCCGCAGCGGGCGTTGAATGTGCTGCGGATGGAATCGATCAGCCGCGCCTCGGCCGACCAGCGCGCCGGCCGCGCCGGCCGCACCGCGCCGGGTGTGTGCATCCGGTTGTGGACAGCCACTGATCATGCCCGCCGCGAGGAGCATGACGAACCGGAAGTGAGGAGGTTGGAACTTTCCGAGGCGGTGCTGCAACTGAAGGCGATGGGCGTGGAGGACGCACGCGGATTTCCGTGGATCGAGATGCCGCCGGGCGAAGCGATCGATCGCGCGGAAGGATTGCTGCGCGGGTTGAAGGCCACCGACGACGGGGGCCGCATCACGGAGTTGGGTCGCCGCATGGCGGATTTCCCGGCCCACCCGCGACTGGCCCGGATGATGCTGGATGCCGCGGAGCGAGGTTGCCTCCGGCGCGCGCTGGTGTGGGCGGCCCTCATCAGCGAGCGCGACATTCTCGCCCAACCGCGCCAAAGCGTGCTGCTGAAATTTCTGGAGAAGGACGAGCCGCCGTCCGATCTGGCGGCGCGCGAGCGGTTGTTCGAGCAGCTTCGACGGCAGAATTTCGGGCTGCGCGAGTGCCAGGCGGTGGGGGCGTCGGCCATCACCTGCCGCGAGGTGGAGCGCACGGCCGAACTGTACCAAGGCGTGTGCCGGCGGTTGGGGCTATTGAACAGTCAAGGTGACGTCATCCCGGAACGCACCATCGATCTTCTGCACGCGCTGCTGACGGCCTACCCGGATCACGTCGCTCTGCGGCTTGACCCGCAGCGGCCACACGCGGCCATGGCCGGTCGACGCAAGGTGATGATCGACCGCGAGACGGTGGTGCGTCATGCCGTTCCGCTGATCGCGCTGGATGTGACGCAGGTCGGCCGCAAGGATGACGCGACGACCAATATCTCGCTGTGCAGCGAGATCGATCCGGCGTGGCTGGGCGAATTGCATCCTGAACTTCTCTCGACCGAAACCACGCTGATGTACAACCCGGCTGCGCAGGCCGTGGAGGAAGCTGAGATCACATCCTTCAACGGACTTGAACTCCATCGAACCTTACGTCCGCCTGCCGCCAATCCCCGCAATGCCGCGGCAGCGGCGGAACTGTTGGCGCGGCAGGTGATCTCGGGCACGCTGAAACTTGAAGGGTGGAATGAGGACGTGCAACAATGGATTTGGCGCACGCGCTTCGTGGCGGGGCTGTTCGTCGAGCGTCAGCTCCTGACGTACACCGACGACGATGTCGCGGTGATCGTGCAGGAGATCATCGGGAACGCGAAGCGGTTCTCGCAGGTGCGCGAGAAGCCATGCCTTGCCGCGGTGCGCGAGGCGTTGAATTGGGACGACCAGCAATTCGTGGAACGGATGGCCCCGGAAAGTTTGCCGCTGCCGCGCGGCAAGCGGCTGCGGATCGAGTATTTCGCGGACCAGCCTCCGCGCGGCCGGGCGAAGATCCAGGAGTTATATGACGTCGCCCGAACGCCGCAGATCGCAGGCGGGCGGCACCGCATCGTCTTGGAAATCTTGGGGCCAAATTATCGGCCGGTGCAAATGACAACAGACCTGGAAGGGTTCTGGACGCGGCTTTACCCGGAGCTGAAGCAGGAATTGAGTCGTCGATATCCACGTCACGAGTGGAGATGAAAATTTCCGATGGTGCCTCCAGAGAGGTTCAGTCTTGCGAGTGTGAGCGTGCGTTCATTAGATATATATTTGCGCAAAATGCAGTGAAGTGCTGGCGCACTCAATGCATAATCACCCGGATCGTTCAGTCAGAAGCGTACATGGTGAACTGGTTGATGGATGCATCGCCGAATCAAGCGATATTCTCGTTGATCACGCTGGGCGCATGTCGAATAGTCCCGGCCATGCGACCGATATATCCCTCCCCGTTCAATCGCCCCGCCTCCGCACCTCACCGTTTCGGAAACGTGATGCCAAAATCTTGGATGTGGCGAGGCGTGCTCGTCGCGTTGGAAATTTTGCTGGCGAAGACCGTTGCGGCGCAAACGCTTTTCGACAGTCGTCTGACGTGGGAGGATGCCGCGAACGGCACGCTCTCGCAACCCACCGCCATGGCGTTCATCGGCAGCGCCGACTACCTCGTGTGCGAGAAGGGCACCGGCAAAGTTCGCCGCGTGATCAACGGCAACGTCCAGGCGGGCCAAGTGCTTGATTTGCCGGTGAACGCGGATTCGGAACGGGGCCTCCTGGGGATGGCCATTCATCCGAACTTCAGCAGCAACGGCTGGGTGTACCTGTTTTACTCCCGTGCGAACGCCGACAATCAACCTTGGCTGGACAACCGCGTCTCGCGTTTCACCTGGAACGGCTCATCGCTCGGTGGCGAAACGCTCATCGTCAGTTTTCTTTCCGATTCCAACCAGGCAAATGGTCCGAATCATAATGGTGGCATCATTCAATTTGGTGCTGACGGAAAACTTTACGGCATCACGGGAGACCTCAATCGAAATCGTTTTGAACAGAATGGCACCGGCACGACCAATGTGTCGGGCGTCGGGGGCGTGTTCCGCGTGAACGACAACGGGACCATCCCCGGCGACAATCCCTTTGCTGCACAGTCATCGCCTGAGTTACGCCGACTGTATGCCTACGGCATTCGTAATAGTTTCGGCATGGCATTCGATCCATTCACGAATCAACTGTGGGAAACCGAAAACGGCCCCGGAAGTTACGATGAAGTGAACTATGTCCTTCCCGGCTTCAACAGCGGTTGGATCGATCTTATGGGTCCGGACAGCCGCGACTCCAACGGAGTCTCGGATTTGAGCGTCGTGCCCAATTCGAATTATTCCGATCCCGAGTACAGTTGGTTCTCGCCGGTGGCCGTGACGTCGATTATCTTTCCTCGTAATAGCAACCTGCCCGCCGACATCCGCGTGAAGGCAATCGTGGGTGACAACAACTTCGGCAACCTGTACGCGTATCCCTTGAACGCGGCCCGCAACGGTTTCTCCCTCACGGGTGGCAACTCGGACCTCGTCGCAGACAACGATTCCGAACGCGATCAATACCGGCTCGGCAACGGGTGGGGCGTGACCACCGACCTGGAGGTCGGCCCCGACGGCTGGCTTTATGTCGTGGATCTCGCGAACGGCACCGTGCGACGCATCAAGCGAGCGGCCAACTGCCCCGACTGTCCGGCCGACGTGGCGCCGGCGTCGTGCGGCAACGGGATCGTGAACGTCGATGATCTCTTGGCGGTGATCAATGCCTGGGGAGCGTGTTCGCCCACTGGCGGGCCATGCCCCGACCTCGCGCCGCAACCCATCCCGAATTTCGCCATCAATGTCGACGACCTGCTGGCCCTCATCAACAGTTGGGGTTCGTGTCCTTGACCGGCTCAACCCATCGACCAAGCAAGCAGCCGGTACACTGACCGTTGAATGACGGCCGCAGCAAGCATTAATATAGAAATCGAAAATGATGGCGAGCATGATCCCGTGGCGTTGCTCGATCGAGCATTTCGCGCCGCGATCGTGCAGGCTTATGGAGAACAATTTGCCGAGGTCGATCCACAGGTCAAATTGAGCGCCAATCCGCAGTTCGGCGACTTTCAAGTGAATGGGGCGATGAGCCTGGCCAAGCAGTTGGAAGCGAAACCGAAGCCCCAGGACGTGGCGCGGACGCTGGCCGGGTTGGCGTCGCCGGGCATCGATCATGCGTTTGAGGTGTTGACGATCGCGGGGCCGGGGTTCATCAATCTAGGGTTGCGGCCGGAGTTTCTGCATCAGCTTCTCGATGCCATGGACAATCCGGGTCTGGGCGTGACCCCGGATGCGGACCCGCACGCCATCGTCATCGACATGTGCGGCGTGAACGTCGCCAAGCAGATGCACGTCGGCCACCTGCGCTCCACCATCATCGGCGATTGCCTGGCCCGCGTGTTCACGCGGCTGGGGCGAAAGGTGTTTCGCGAAAATCATCTGGGGGATTGGGGTTTGCCGATCGCCATGGTCCTGCACGAGCTGCGGGCCCAAGGGGTCGATCTCGATGGATTGGAGATCACGCAGCTTGATGCGGCATATCGCGATGCGCAATTGTCCGCGAAGGGCGACGTGCGCGGGTTGGCGAAGGCCATCGAGTTTGGCAGCGGGCCGCACCGGATCATCGAACTCGAGGAGCAGAACGCCTCCGCCGACGCCGCGTTGGAGGCGGCCAAGGCGACGCTCGTCGATTTGCAGGGTGGCAAGGCCGAGACGTATCGAGACTGGCGAAAATTGATCGATTGCACCATGCGCTCCTTTGACGAGTGCTTGATCCTCCTCAGCGTCGATTTGAAATTGCTCAACAATCATGGCGAGTCGTTCTATCGCCAGGAATTGCCGGGGGTGATCGAGGCGTTCAAGGGAGCCGGGCTGGCGCAGGAGGACGAAGGGGCGTTGATCGTGCGGTTCAGCGACCGTGAGCGACCGCTGCTCATTCGCAAGCGCGATGGCGGCTATCTGTACGCCACCACCGACCTGGCGGCTGTGCGGTACCGGGTACAGACCTTGGGCGCTAGTCGCGTGATATATGTCGTGGATGCGCGGCAGCGGGATCACTTCAAGGATGTGTTCGACGCCGCCCGCCAAATTGGTTGGGATCGGACGACCGACGGCACGCCGGCGCAAATTTCACATTTGGGATTCGGCGCGGTGTTGGGCGACGATAAAAAGCCCTTGAAAACCCGCAGCGGCGAGAATGTCACCCTGAAAAGCCTGCTTCAGGAAGCGATCGATCGTGGGATCGAGGAGGTCAAACGGCGCGCGGCGGACCCCGCCGCGCCCACGCATTCACTTGCGGCGGCGGAACTGGCTTCCATCGGCCGCGCCGTCGGCATCGGCGCGGTGAAATACGCCGACCTCGCCAACGACGTCGTGCGGGATTACGTCTTCGATTTCGATCGCATGATCGCGTTCGAGGGCGACACCGGACCCTATCTTCAATACGCCCACGCCCGCATTTGCTCGATCCTCGCCAAAGCCGGCCTTGAGCCGCAATCCATCCGCGCCGCCGCCTTGCGGGTGCAAGCACCGGAGGAAAAACGACTGGCCTTGTTGCTGCTTCGTTTCGGCGGGCGTCATGGCGTGCTGGCGGATGTCGCGCGGATGTCGCAGCCGCATCGATTGTGCGCGTATCTACATGAATTGGCGGAAAGCTACAGCGGTTTCTACCAGGGGTGCCCGGTGTTGAAGGCTGGCGACGAAGCCACGCGCCTGAGCCGCCTGCGCCTCTGCGATTTGGTGCGGCGTGTCCTGGCGCAGGGCTTGGGCCTGCTGGGCATCGACGCACCGGAACGAATGTGATCGGGTCAGGCCATCCAAGCGCAAAAGAAAAGAGCGGAATAAATTCCGCTCTTTTCATCAAACATTTTGCTGGCGATCACGCGGCGGCGGCGTCGGGGTCCAGCTCGGCCCGCAGCTTCGTGAGGGTGCGGTCGATCGTGGTCTTCACCGTGTTCGGCTTCATGCCGGTGGCGCGGGCAATTTGACGGTTCGATTGGCCATGCACCACGCGCATCTCCAGCAGCGCGCGGTGCTGAGGATCGATGCGAGAGAGCAGGGCCGACGTGCGGAGATCCAAGGCCTGGTCCAGGATGGTCTCGCGCGACTCGCCCTGTTCCTGTGGATCGACCTCAAGATGTTGCGTCGAGATGCGGCTGTTGCGACGACGCTGGCAATCGATCAGTCGGCGACGAACGACCATCGCGACGAAAGCCTTCTCCGAGCCCAGACGGGGATCGAAGCGGCTGGCGGCTCGCCACACGGCAATGCAGGCATCCTGCACCGCGTCATCGACATCCGCGGAATCGAGGCGGAAACGGAAGCCAAGGCTTCGACGGGCCAAGAACTTCACCATGTCGGAGTAGCGGTCCAGGAACTCCTGCACGGCGACCGGATCGTTCTTGGCCATTTCGGTCAAGATGGGTCGATCCACGGTGGCGGTTGCCTCAGCTATTGCTTCAAGGGCAGGGGTCGTGACGGCTTCGAGTTGTGGGAGTTGTTTGCTCATGCCTACACCTTACTGCTGACTCACTTGGTAGGAAGTCAGCAAATGACAGGAGATAGGGACTTTTGGAGCTGAACTCAGCACTGTTCCTAGGGAAACCAATGGTGAAAGCGGCATTCCCTAGCCGCGAGCGACTCTATGGAAGTTAAAAGAAGGCCTGCGATGACCCAAACGATCAATTCGGAGTCGCCAGGGGCGCGGAAACAGGTGGTGAAAGTTCAGCCAGCGTGGCTTCCCACAGGTCGACTTGGCTACCTTTTCCAAGCTTGGGTTCCGCGCGATCCCACGCTTGATAGACGCTGATAAGGCGACTGGCGACGGTGCGACGATGATTGACCGCCAGCTTGCTGGGGCCGATCGTCTTGAAAGCCTGGAGCAACGATTGTTCAGCCAAGGCGAAGTCGCTGCGCTGAAGGGCAATCTCGCCCAAGAGGCTTTCTCCCACGCCGCGCGTCCAGCGACGAATGGGCTCATTGGTCGCCTCGATCGCCAGAACTTGCTCGATGAGCGCGACGGCTTCCTGAACATCGCGGGGTTGGCCTTCGCCGACGCTGCGCACGATTTCCGACGCGATGCCGAGGCGGCAGATGCAGGCCAGATGATCGTCCCCGGCACCGAGGCGGGTGCAAATCTCGATGGCGCGGCGGCGATCCGTCTCGGCCTCGGCGTGACGTGCCGAGCGATTCAGCCCGTCGGCGCGATCCACCAGCGTGTCCACCATGCGCTGGCTGTCCTCGCCGTACAACCGCTCGGCCATGCCCACCGCTTCATCGAGCACGGCCACGCTGCCCTCGACGTCCTGCGCCATGTCGAGGCAAAAGGAAAGGTTCTGCAGCATGGCCAGGTTGTAGGCATGATCGGGACCGTAGGTGTGCCGCGCGAGCTCGAGCGTTTGGCGAAGCATGGTTTCGGCCTCGGCCAAATCGCTGCGCATCATCAGGATGCCCGCCAGCGTGCCCATCGCGTGGATGTGCTTGGGGCTACGCTCGCCGAGTTCGGCGCGATAGGTGGCCAGGCTCGCGCGGAGCAAAGGTTCGGCCTCGGCCGAGTTGTGCAGCATGGCCGCCACCGCCGCCGTCGCATCGGCCACCGCCACGCTCCCGTCGCCGTGCATCCGGCGCAGCATCGCCAGCGATTCGCGCTTGAGCGAGAGCGCCTCGTCCTTCTCGTGGAGATACGACAGGTAGGACGCCAGATTCGACATCGCGTTGGCGATCTCGTCGTGATCGCCCGAATGACGTTGCCGAAACATGCCCAGGGCCTGTCGGGCGAAGCTCGCGGCGGTCGCGTAATCGCCTTCCGCGTTGTGGACTGAACCAATCCCCACCAACGCGGTCGCGACCTCCGTGGATGGTTCGCCATGCACCGTACGGCTGGTGTCAAGGGATCGTTTGAGATGGTGGCGCGCCTCGGCGGTGCGGCCGAGCGCCAGGTACGTTTCGCCGATGATTAAATCGACCTGGGCCTGCACCTCGGGCTGCGAGGCGAGCGAGCCGCCGTTGATCTCCGCCGCCGCGCTGTCCAGCACTTCGCGCACGCTCACCTCGCGTCCCTGCGTCACCTGGGGTTCAGCGGATGACAACATGCGGCGGACGAACTCGTTGACGGTCAAGGCTTTCACCGCCGCCCGCTGGGCAAGCGCGGCGCTGGCGTCGGCTTCGTGGCGCAACGCCGTCTGCTGATCTCGGGCTTGGATCGCGTTCCGCGCCTGCCACGCCGTCGCCACGATCCCCAATACCAACGCCACGAACACCGCGGCCACGCCTCCCACCAGGGTTTTATTCCGTCGCGCGAACTTGTTCAGTTGATAAAGTGCGCTGGGCGGTCGCGCGAGGATCGGCTCATCCGAGAGGTGCCGTCGCAGGTCGGCCGCCAGGTCGCCGGCCGAGGCGTAGCGTCGAGTGCGGTCGCGCTCCATGGCCTTGGCCACGATGGTGTCGAGATCGCCTCGGCATTCGCGGTTCAGGGTGCCCAGCATGGTGGGCTCTTCCTGCCCCACGATGCGGATCGTCTCGGGCATGGTCTTGCCCGCCAGTTCATGCGGCAGCCGGCCGGCGAGAAGTTCAAACAGGATCACGCCCAGCGAAAAAACGTCGGAGCGCGCATCCAGATCATTCACACGCCCCGCGAGTTGCTCGGGACTCATGTACGCAACGGTGCCGATGAGTTGGTCGGCCCGGGTGTGCATGGTGGTGATGGGCGCGTCGCCGCCGACGGCCGACAGCCGCGCCACGCCGAAATCAAGCACTTTCGGGCGGGGCGGCTGCGCGGATTCGTCGATGAGGATGTTGGCGGGCTTAAGGTCGCGATGGATCACGCCCTGACGATGGGCGTGTTCGACGGCTTCGCCGATCGCCACGAAAAGTTCTAGCCGGTCGCGGCGGGTCAGCCGGGTCTCCTCGCAATACTTCAGCAAGGGGCGTCCCGGCACGAGTTCCATGGCGATGTACGGCTGGCGGCCGCGGCCGCGATCGTCGGTGCCGGCCTCGAAGATCTGCGCGATGCCGGGATGATGCAGGCGCCCCAGCACCTGCGCTTCATGTTGGAAGCGGCGGAGCGCGGCTTCGGAAATGGGGCCGGGCGGCATCACCTTGAGCGCGACGTGACGGCGGGGATTATCTTGCTCGGCCCGATAGACGACGCCCATGCCGCCTTCGCCCAATTTCGCCACCACGCGGTAATCACCGACGCGCTCATGCGCCAGGTGTCCCGGAGCCGTGGCATTGGACGACGCGCCGACCGATCCATCCGCCCCGTCCGCCCCGGAAGCGGACACCAAAGCCTCCAGATGGGCCCGCCACTGCGACGACTCGTTGAGCGAGAGCGGATTCGCGTCGTGGGCGAGCAATTCGCGCACGGCGGCACGAAGTTCATCGTCGTCGCCACAGGAACTTTCGATGAACGCATCCCGCGCCGGCAAGTGGTGGTCGCACGCCGCGAAGAAGATCGCCTTGGCCTGCTGATAACGGGCTGCGTCGATCATGCGGGATCCTCCTGCCGCAGACGACCGCTAAGCCAGGCGCGGGCCATCCGCCACTCGCGCTCGACGGTGGAGACGGAGACCGCCATCACATGCGAGATTTCCTCGACGGTCATGTCGCTGAAGAAGCGGAGTTCGACGATGCGGGCCTGCCGCTCATCAAGCCCGGCGAGGGCGGCCAGCGCTTCATCGAGCGTCAGCAGATCGTAATCCCGGGAACCGCCGGCCGGGGCGGGAACGACCGCTTCGGAAAGCGTGACGCGATGCCACTCGCCGCCGCGCTTGGCGGCGCGGCGATCGCGCGCGTGGTTCGCCAGGATCTGCCGCATCGCGGTGGCGGCGACGGCGAAGAAATGCGCGCGGCTGTTCCATGGGGAAGTGCCTTGCGGGCCGCCCGGCGTGCCGGCCGGCGCGTCCGCCGCCTCGGCGCTCGCTGCGGGAAGCTTGACCATCCGCGCGTACGCCTCATGCACCAGGGCGGTCGGCTGAAGGGTGTGATCGCCTCGTTGTCCGCGAAAAAAACTCGACGCCAAGGCCCGCAGTTCGTCGTACACCAGCGGCAGCAGGTCATTGACTGCGGCCGACCGTCCGCGGCCGACCTGATCAAGCAGTTGCGTGACGTGCTGGGAAGTTTGAGCGTGCGGCTGTGACATGCCGGGAGGGATCAATGCCGTGTTGACGATGGGGAAGCAGCCGCAGTCGTCCACGCCATTGTACCGATGGCTCATGGACTTCTGGTTTTTTGGGCTCGCCTGAGCGTGAAAAGCCTCGATTGAGCCCGGAAAAACCTCACTCCGAAGACACGCGCAGCGATTCCAGCAATTTCACCGCGGCGACGGTGCGCGGGTGATCGTCATTGGGGTACACGGCGAGAAAGG
>Ga0163154_10009931_pt1 | contig 10728 bp, 4 predicted proteins | sample OliLakLV19MP9P1_FD_148649 | JGI IMG/M metagenome (GOLD analysis project Ga0163154, IMG submission 148649) | Freshwater microbial mat bacterial communities from Lake Vanda, McMurdo Dry Valleys, Antarctica - Oligotrophic Lake LV.19.MP9.P1 | ecosystem: Environmental > Aquatic > Freshwater > Lake >...
AACGTGGACTGGGCACTGGCGGTGCTGGCGGCGCAGAGGGCGCCGGAGAGGACGAGGAGGGTGTTGCGCATGTTCGCGGTCTTCGGGTTGGTGAGGCGTGGGGGGCCGACGCGCCGGGTTTCCGGTGCCGGGCCGCCAGGGCGGGCCGGCCTGTCGGGCACGCTGGCACGTCGGTAACGACCCTGAGGTCGGACAAGATAGCTACCCCCGCTTGGAGCGCAAGTCTCCAGGCGAGTTGCCGGGCAACTTTTTAGGCAAGTTGCGTAGCGACCCATCGTCGACAGTGACTTACGCTCTGTCGAAGCACCATGGAACTTCCGACCAGCACCCCCGATCAGCCCGCGGGCGCCGCTCCGAACGGCGCTCCCACCAGCCCGCCCACCCCGACCGGCGCCGCGCTCAGGGACGACTACGCGCTCGCGACGCAGGCGAGCGCCCTCGGGCGCCGCCTGGCCCAGACGCTAGGTACGCTGCATCGCGAGGTGTTCGCGGCGCGGGTCGGTCCGAAGCGCGCTGCGGACGTGCTCGGGCAGCCCGTACCGATGGCGAGTCGCGTACTCGCGGCCCTCGGCCAGGCGGACCCGATCGCGGTCGTGCATCGCCTACCGGGGCCCGATCCGTTGCGGCGCTGGGTGCGCGCGGCTGGGCGGAAGGGCGCAAGTGTCGCTGTCGTCCAGGCCGCGCTGCAGGCGATCGACGCCTTCGATGAGCTGATCACCTCCGAGGGCGGGGACCGCGGCGCGTTCGACGCCCAGCTCGTCGCGTGGCTCCCCGAGGCACGGCGCACGCTCGAGCTGCGGCGCCGCCAGGCGGTGTTCCGCGGCCTCAGCGAGCTCGAGGGCATCTCGTGTCACCTCGACCTGTCGACGATCATCCTCCACCCGTCGCAGGATGGGCAGCACGTCGACTTGCTCTGCATGCAGGCGCGGACCGGCATCGTCGCGCTGCGCCCTGGCCTGCGGACGAAGTTCGTGACGGAGCACCTGACCCCGTCGGAGCGACCGCAGGATCGCAACCCCGTTTCGCTCGACGGCGCGAACCTGTTCGAGACCCCCGCCGGGGTGCGCCTCGACGCGTACTGCGTCGCGCCTCCGGCGCATCTCGAGGTGCTGCACCACAGCGACCGGGTCCAGTACCTACTGAGCACCCACGGCCACGGGCCGAACGCCGAGGTGGACTTTGTCATCGCCGAGCTCAACCCCGCGGAGTTCGCGCTCACCGCCGAGCCGCGGAGCGGAGCCTCGTTCTTTACACACCTCACGCAGACCCCGACGCGCCTCGGGGCGCTCGACGTGATCCTGCACGCGGACCTCGCGCCCAGCGCGCTGCCACAGGTCTTCCACTACCGCAACGTCGGCGAGTTCCAGGCGCGCCCCCTGGACCCCGCCCGCGAGGTCGATCGCATCGAGCCGGCCGACCCGGTGCGGCACTCGCGGGGCGACGTCGGGGGCCTGCGCCTCGCGGGCCTGCCGCGCTACGGCGAGATGCTCACCGATGTGTTCACGCGCCTCGGGTGGCGCCAGGGCGGCGCGCACCACTATCGCGCGGAGTCGCGTATCCCGTGCCCGGGACGCAGCTGTCGTTGCTCTTCGAGGGCGTGCGCTTCTGAGGCGGGGCCGAACGGAGCGGAGCACGCGGGGCCCGGGTCAGCGCCCGGCGGTCGGCGACGCGTGCGCGCGCAGCTCCTCCAGGTCGACCCACTCCAGCGCCGAGGCGTGCGTCGCCTCCAGGACCACCGGCGGCGCGAGCCCCGCGGTGAGCGCCTCTTTCCAGCGCTGCACGCTCACGCACCATTTGTCGCCGGCCTTCAGGCCCGGGAAGCCGAGGGTCGGCCGCGGCGTGACCAGGTCGTTGCCGCGCGCCACGGAGAACGCGAGAAAGCGCTCGGTCATCACCGCGCAGACCGTGTGGAGGCTGTGGTCGTCGCTGCCCGTGCGGCAAAGACCGTCGCGATAGTAGCCTGTCATCGGCGCCGTGCAGCACGTGCCGAGGAGTGTGCCGAGGACGTTCTTCGCTGCGCGCTGGATCATGGCGAGGAGAGGCTAACCGCGCGCCGCGCCGACGGCGCGCGAACGCCCGGCTCCGGAACGGCGACGCGGCGGGAGGGGGACCCCGCAGCGCCGGTCCAGGAGCGTCCCGCCGCGCATGCGCGACGGTTGGGCAACAGTCGGGCCGGCGTGTCGCGCCGGCCCCACGGTGTTCAGGCCTTCTTGGCGCGCTTCTTCTTGCCGGCCTTCTTGCGGCCGACCGCCGGGGCCTGCGCGGCAGCCATCTTGGCTCCCCGCTTCTTGCCGGCCTTCTTGCCGGCCTTCTTGCCGGCCTTCTTGCCGGCCTTCTTGCCAGCTTTCTTGCCAGCTTTCTTACCCGCTTTCTTGCCGGCCTTCTTACGGCCCGCCTTCTTGCGGCCCGCCTTCTTGCGGCCGGGCATTGCGGCGGAATCCGCGGCGGGATCTCCAACGCTGTCCGCGTCTGCGGGGGCGGCGGTGGTCATGCCCGCGGAGCTGCGGGCGGTCTTACGACGTGCTTTCTTCTTGGCCATGTGGTGATCAGTCGTGCGGTGGACTCTGGCGCACCCTGCGCCGTTGACGCACGGAGTCTGCCAACGTGCGGGGTCAGAACACACACGTTTTCTCGCCTGGGTTCGCGCTCGTTTGCGGCGGATGGCGTGCTGCGCATTGATCTGGCCTTGATCTCGCCCCGCGGGAACGCTGACGCGGCGCCGCTGGAATGCCCCCTGGTCGAACCCCAGGACCTCGCCGCGCGCTCGCGCGGCATAGACCCCAACATGCTTTCGATGACCTCCAATCAGCTCTTTCGCGGCCTTCTATGCTCGAGCCTCTTCACCGCCGGCATCGCCTTGACGGCGCCCGCGTTCGCCCAGCTCGGGGGCGGCCACGGCCCCGGTCCGTTCCGCCGCGTCGCGACGTTCCCGACCTTTGCGAACACCAATATCGCTGATCAGGCGTCGGCCGAGATCGTCGCCGCGAGTACCGACGGCAACCTCCTGATCTACACGGACTCCGGCAGCGACCGCATCGGGTTCATCGACATCACGACCCCGTCGAGCCCGCAGCCGGGCGGCGTCCTCGGGATGGCGGGCGAGCCGACGGCGGTCGGTGTCATCGGTGGCTACGCCCTCGTCGCGGTCGACAAGAGCGTGAGCTTCGTGAACCCCTCGGGCGATCTCGCGATCATCGACCTCGCGACGCGTCAGATCGTGCGGACGATCGCCCTCGGCGGGCAGCCGGACTCGGTCGCGATCTCGCCCGACGGCCACTATGCAGCGATCATCATCGAGAACCAACGCGACGAGGAGCTCGGCAACGGCGCCCCGCCGCAGCTCCCGGGCGGTTTCCTGGTCATCGTCGACCTCGTCGGTGACCCGAGCGCCTGGACGACGCGCAACGTCAGCCTCATCGGCGTCGCCGACCTCTATCCGGACGACCCCGAGCCCGAGTACGTCGACATCAACGCGGCCAACATCGCCGTGGTGACGATGCAGGAGAACAACCACATCGCCCTGATCGACCTCGCATCGGGGCGCGTGCTCTTCGACTTCTCGGCCGGGACGGTCGACCTCACGGACATCGACACGAACGAGAACGACCTGATCGAGCAGTCGAGCGCCCTGAACGGCGTCCCGCGCGAGCCCGACGCCGTCACGTGGATCTCGCCCTTCACGTTCGCCACGGCGGACGAGGGTGACCTCGACGGCGGCAGCCGCGGCTTCACGATCTTCGCGCCCTGGGGCCTCCCGCTCTACGAAGCGGGCAATACGATCGAGCACGCCGTCGCGCGCCTCGGGCATTACCCCGAATCGCGCTCGGAGAACAAGGGCAACGAGCCCGAGAGCGCCGAATACGGCGATTACCAGGGCGCGCGTTACCTCTTCATCGGGTCGGAGCGCTCGAGCGTCGTCCTCGTGTATCAACTCGCCGGTGGGCCCCTGTTCGGCTCGACAGACCCGCAGCTCGTCCAGATCCTGCCGACGGGCGTGGCGCCGGAGGGGCTCCTGGCGATCCCGCAGCGCGACCTGTTCGTCGTCGCGTGCGAGGCAGACTCGCGCGAGGACGTCATCCGCGGATCGGTGATGATCTACGAGCGCAACGGTCAGGGGAACTACCCGCAGATCGTCTCCGAAGACCGCGTCGGCACGTCGACGCCCATCCCGTGGGCCGCGCAATCGGGCCTCGTCGTCGCGCCGGGGCACGATGACGTCCTCTACTCGGTGCACGACAGCTACTACCGCGCGTCGCGCGTCTACAAGCTGGAGCGCGGCGGCCACGGCCCGATGCGCATCACGGAGGAGCTGCCGCTCGTCGACACCGGCATGGTCCTCGGCAACGCGCTGCGCCGCTGGAAGGCGCTGCTGCCGAACACTCCGGGTTTCCAGATCGCGAGCCTCTTGAACGTCGACGGCACGGTCAATCTAGACCAGGAGGGCATCGCCGTGGAGGCCGACGGGCGCACGTTCTGGATCGCCTCCGAGGGCACGGGCAACCTGAACAACGGCGTCAGCAACCCGAGCAACCGGCCGTTCCAATCGCCGAACCTGCTCGTGCGGGCGGTGCGTAATCCGGGCTCGGACGTGCTGGAGATCGTGCGTGTCGTCGGCCTGCCGTTCGAGATGACGACCAACCAACTGCGCTTCGGCCTCGAGGGCATCGCGGTCGAGGACGGCGTCGCGGTGTACGTCTGCTTGCAGCGTGAATGGAGCAACGCCGGCGACCCCAGCGGCAAGGTCCGCATCGGTCGTTTCGACCTCGTCACGGGCGCGTGGACGTTTGTGCACTACCCGCTGGACGCGGTGACGTCGCCGAACGGCGGCTGGGTCGGCCTCTCCGACATCACGTATCTCGGGGGCGGCCAGCTCGCGGTGCTCGAGCGCGACAACCAGGGCAACGCCGACGCACGGATCAAGCGCATCTACACGGTCGACCTCTCCAGCGTGACGTTCCGTGACGTTACCCAGGCGGGGAGCTTCGAAACGCTGGCGAAGACGCTCGAGATCGACCTCCTGGCGGCCGGGTCCTATGACCAGTTCGCTGGCTTCGTGCCCGAGAAGCTGGAGGGCATGGCGGTCCTCTCCGACGGCACGACCCTGGTCGTGAACGACAACGACGGGGTCGAGGACAACAGCGGCGAGACGGTGGTCGTGCGCCTGCCGCAGCTGCTCCAGTGAGCCCGCGGGCGGCGAGTCGGGTCGCCGCGCTCGAGGAAGGGCGCGCCCCGGGAAGGAAGGGGGGATACCGAGCCCGGGCAATCTCCACCACTTGGCTCCTACCCGTCAGGACCAGTCCGACCCGCGGGGGGCCAAGTGGTGGAGATTGCCCGGGCTCGGTAACGGTAACATGTTGGGCCGTTTCCGGCTCCCGCGCGACCATGTCACTCCTCGTCATCGACGGCCTCAAGAAGCACTTCGGCGCCCAGGAGATCCTGCGTGGCGCCACGGCCAAGATCGATCCGGGCGAGAAGGTCGGCCTCGTCGGGCGCAACGGCGGCGGCAAGACGACGCTGTTCCGCATCGTCGCGGGCGAGGAGGTGCCCGACTGGGGCAGCGTCTCGCTGCGCCGGGGCGCGCGCCTCGGGGTCGTGCCCCAACGCCCAGTCTTCGTGCCTGGCGTCTCCGTGCGCGATTACGTCGGGGATGGCCTCAAGGAGGTCCGCAAGGCGATCCACGACTACGAGGCGTGCACGGCACGCATGGGCGACGCCCAGGGCGAGGACCTCGAGCGTGTCATGCGCGACCACGACCGCCTCGCGGCGCGCATCGAGGAGCTCGGTGGCTGGGAGACCGATCGGCGGATCGAGGTCGTCCTCGGCGGCATCGGCCTGCCCGAGCCGTTCTGGGAGCGCGAGGCCAATACGCTCTCCGGCGGCGAGAAGAACCGCGTCGCGCTCGCGCGCGAGCTCGTCGCGGGGCACGACATCCTGCTGCTGGACGAGCCGACGAACCACCTCGACCTCGAGGGCATCGAGTGGCTCGAGCGCTACTTGAAGGACCTGCACACGGCGATCCTCATCGTCAGCCACGACCGGCGCCTCCTGACGAACTGCGTCAATCGGATCATGGAGCTCGAGCGCGGCGAGATCGTCTCGTACGCCGGGAACTACCCGAAGTACCTGCTGCTGAAGCAGGAGCGTTACGACAACGACCTGCGCGCCTACGAATCGCAACAGGACCTGCTGCGCAAGGAGAAGCAGTTCATCGACAAGCACATGGGCTCGCAGCGCACGAACGAGGCGAAGGGGCGCCAGAAGCGCCTCGAACGCGTCGAGAAGCTCGAGCGCCCGATGCACGACGTGCGTCGCCCGATGATCAAGGCGCCCAAGGCTGCGCGTGGCGGGGAAGAGGTGCTGAAGACGATCGACCTCGCGGGCGGTTACGTCGGCAAGCCGCTCTTCAAAGACGTCGAGCTCCGTGTCGGTCGTGGCCAGCGCATCGGCATCGTCGGGCCGAACGGCGCAGGCAAGTCGACGCTCCTGAAGCTGCTCGCCGCGCGCATGGAGCCGCTCGCCGGCAAGGTCGAACGCGGCCACGGCGCGATCGCCGCCTACTACGACCAGGACACGTCGCACCTACGCGGCGACCACACCGCGGCCGAGGAGCTGCGGCGCCACTACCCAGGCATGACCGACCAGGAGGTGCGCGACCACCTCGCGCGGTTCCTGTTCCGCGGCGACGAGATCGAGAAGCTCGTGTCGCTCCTGTCCGGGGGTGAGCGCGCGCGTTTGTCCCTCTCGATCCTCGTGCTGTCCGAGCCCTCGTGGTTCGCGCTGGACGAGCCGACGAACCACCTCGACCTCGCGAGCCGCACGGCGCTCGAGGAGATGCTCGGTGAGTTCCAGGGCGCAATCATCTGCATCAGCCACGACCGCGCGTTCCTCGACGGCATCACCAACACGACCTACGAGGTCGGCGGTGGCCGAGTGCGCGAATACGAGGGCAATTACTCGGCGTGGCGCGCGGCGAAGGACGCGGAGTCCAGCGCGGCCTCCGACGAGCGCGCGAAGCGCGAGTCCACGGCGCGCAAGGCCGCGGTCGAAGCCGAAGCCAAGCGTGTGCAGAAAGAAGCGCAGCAGCAGAAGCAACAGCCCAAGCAAGGGGCTGGCCAGAGCCAAGGCCAGAGGCCAACGCAGAGCCTCGCGTCGAAGCCTTCGACGCAGCAGAACAGCGGCAGCGGAAGCGGCAACAAGAAGAAGGGCCCGCGCAACCCATTCAAGCTGGAGCAGCTCGAGCAGCGCATCATGAAGCTCGAGGGCGAGCTGAAGAAGCTGAACGACGCGCTCGCGACCGAGGCCGTGTACAAAGACTCGAACAAGCTACGCGAGACGCAATTCCGCATCGCGGAGGTCGAGCTCGAGCTCGAATCCGCGAACGAGGAATGGGTGAACTGGGAAGCCTGACGCGGCTCGGTCGGTGCGCCCTTCGAGCCAGGGCTGGCCGAGTTTGGGCTCAGCGCCCCGGTGAGCATGCGCGAACGCGGTAGACTCGCCGCGCGGGCCGCTGCCAACGCCCGCCCGTCGACCTTTCGACGGAAACTCGCCTCTGGTGTCACCAATGCTCGCCCTTTCACTCCTCTGTGTCGGTTCGCTGCTCGCAAGCGCCCCTCGGCAAGATGTCGAGATCACTCGACCAGAGCCGGGGCTCGAGGTCCACACGTCGTATGCCGTCGGCGCCGCCGGCGAGCGGGTGCGCGAAGGGCTATATCGCGTCCTTTCCTCGCGCGGGCCCGTGCTCGTCGAAGGCGCCTTTGTCGCGGGGCGGCGAGAGGGAGACTGGTTCTTCCGCACGCTGGACGGAGACGCATTTGCACGTGGGCCCTACGTCGGAGGGGCGCGCGAGGGTGAATGGACCCTCTACTCCGGGTCGCCCGGGGCCGTCTTTGCCAAAGGACGCTTCATCGCGGGGCGGCCCAGCAGGGCATGGAAATTCCCCGCGCTGCGGGAGCCCAGAGGCGCCGTACGGACCGGCCGGATCGAGGCGGTCCAGGGCGAGCTCCCCGCCGGCGTGATCTTCGAGGGCTTCGTGTTCGATGGCCAGCCCCACGGGCACTGGAAGCTCGACTGGTCCGACGGTTCGCCGCTGATGCGCTGCGTGTTCGACCAGGGAGTGCCGATCGGCGAGCACACATTCCAGTTGCCTGGCGGCGTCCCATCGTTCGGCATGGCCGCGGCGCGGTTCGATGGCGAATGGTCGGACCCTGGGAGGGCGCTGCACGCGGCCATCTTCGCGGACTTCGACGACCTCGGTCGCGTGTTCATCGTCGATGCGGTGCGACCGCCGTCGCTCGCCGACGCGCTAAGGGCCTTGCAGTCGCTTCCGGACGTCGTCGGCGCTCCATCCGAGCGAGAGGTCACGCTGGGCGCCAGATCGGCGCTGCGTGACCTCTTTCAGGTCGACTGGGACTCGGCGCCCGACGTGGAGCGCATGCGCCAGGTGGTGTCCTCGATCCTGTTGCCGCGGCTGCCGGGTACGGAGGGGGATTGGGACTGGAGTGGCGGGCCAGGATCGAGTGAACGCAACCGCGCGGCGCTGCTCCGGGTCTACGGCTACTACTGGCTCGCCCCGTACTTCGACGACTACGTCGATCTCGACTTCGCATTGCGCGCGCTCGATCCCGCGTTCCAGACACCCTACACGAAGCTGATGGCCTGCCTGCTGCCGATCCCGGAGTGGGCCGCGGGCCGTACCGGCGATGGTTGGACGGGTGGCAGGCCGCCGCGCGTGGTCGAGTCTTTGAACCTGCGCGCGGCCGGAGGCTCGGGCACCGAGCAGGCGTTGCGCGATGCGCTCGCTTGGTTGTCCGCGCACCAGGACACGGACGGACGTTGGGACTGCGACGAATTCATGAAGCACGACCCACCCGCTGATCAGTGCTCGGGTCCGGGCGAATCGTACAACGACGAGGGGGTGACGGGCCTCGCGTTGCTCGCGCTCCTGCGGGCAGGCGAGGTTCGGGTCGACGGACTGTACGGCGATACCTTTGTGCGTGGTCTCGGGTGGCTCCTGCGCGAGCAGGACGCGGACGGTGCCTTCGCGCCGCGGAGCTCGAAGGGGCTCTACGATCAAGCCATCGTGACGCTGCTGCTGTCCGAGGTCCTCGCGTCCCACGATTCGAGCCTGGTCCGCAGCGCGGCCCAGCGTGCCGTGAACTATTTGATGCGCGCGCGCAACCCGTACGGCGCATGGCGCTACACCAGGCAGCCCAGGGGTGACAACGACAGCTCGATCACGTCCTGGGCGGTCTGCGCCCTGGGCGCCGCACGGCGCGTAGGCCTGACCGTCGATCCGGAGTGCTTCCTAGGGGCGAAGAATTGGTTCGACGAGGTCACTGACCCTGCCACTGGACGCTGCGGCTATGACAGCATCGGCAGCATGAGCTCGAGGGTCGAAAGGCGGAACGAAGAGTATCCCGTCGAGCGGGGAGAGGCCATGACCGCGGCGGCGCTCTACTGCCGCTTCGTGATGGGCGAGAGGCCGGACACGAGCGTCAGCATGCGCACGGGCGCCGTGCTCCTCCTGAGGAACCTGCCAGAATGGCAACCGTCCCAACGAGCGAACGACATGTACTACTGGTACTACGCTTCATACGCCATGTTTCAGATGGGCGGGCTCCATTGGGAGACCTGGAACAAAACTCTGAAGCCTGCTGTGGTCGACTCACAACGCCTCGACGGCGCGAGCAAGGGCTCCTGGGACCCGATTGGACCCTGGGGCTTCGCCGGTGGTCGCGTCTACTCCACGAGCATCATGGCCCTGACGCTCGCGACGTACCGTCAGGAGCGGTTGTGGGTCAGCGGGGACGAGGCCGACGCCCGCAAGCGGCAGCGCAGATGATGGGCCGCCGTCAGGGTCGATGGACCGAGCGTTGCTTCCGCATCAGGTCCGCGACGCCTCGAAGATGCTCTGGATCGCCGTGTCGAGTGCCTTGTGGAACTCGGCGTCCGACTGCTGGGCGGTGAGGCCCTCCGTCAGCGCGCGCGAAAAGCTCGCGATCATGCCGTGGTTGCGCGCGAGCTTCGTGTTGGCGTCCTCGCGCGTGTAACCGCCCGAGAGCGCCACGACGCGCAGCGCGCCGCGGTGGTCGATGCACGGCTTGTAGAAGTCGTCGACGTCCGGGATCGTCAGCTTCAGCATCACCTGCGACTCGCGCGGGAGCTTGTCGAGGTGCGCCAGGAGCGCGTCGCGCAGCAGCTTCTCGGCGCCCTTCTTGTCGGTCGAGTGGATGTCGACCTCGGGCTCGATGATCGGCACGAGGCCCGCGGCGAGAATCTGTTTGCCGACCTCGAACTGTTGGTCGACGACAGCCTTCACCCCCGCCGCGTTCGCGTCCTTGATGACGGAGCGCATCTTCGTGCCGAAGACGCCGACCTTCTTCGCGCGCGCGAGGAGCGCATCGAGATCCGGCATCGGCTTCATCACCTGCGCGCCGTTCGCGTCCGAGGCGAGGCCCTTGTCGACCTTCAGGAACGGCACGACGCGCTTCTCGCGCCAGAGGTACTCGGCCGCGCCGAGGCCCTTGATCATGCGATCCATCGTGTTCTCGAAGAGGATCGCGCCGAGGATGCGGTCGCCGTTGAACGCGGGGTCCGTGACGATGCGCGTGCGCATCTCGTGGACCTTCGTGTACATGGCCTCGTCGCCCGAGTACGCCGTCTCCTGCACGCCGTACAGCTTGAGCGCCTTCGGCGTGCAGGAGACGGCGTACTCGGGCGACGAGGCCA
>Ga0163154_10009932_pt1 | contig 10726 bp, 8 predicted proteins | sample OliLakLV19MP9P1_FD_148649 | JGI IMG/M metagenome (GOLD analysis project Ga0163154, IMG submission 148649) | Freshwater microbial mat bacterial communities from Lake Vanda, McMurdo Dry Valleys, Antarctica - Oligotrophic Lake LV.19.MP9.P1 | ecosystem: Environmental > Aquatic > Freshwater > Lake >...
GCTTATACCGCCCGACGCTCGAAAATGCTCGCGAGTATCTTGAGCAGCAATTGTTCGACCAGCGCCGCTATGACCTAGAGCGCGTCGGGCGGTATAAGCTGAACAAGCGCCTCGGCCTCGTGGACATCATCCCACAGCGCGTCCGTACCATCACAAAAATGGACATCATCCGCCTGATTGCGCGCATGATTAACATCAATAATGATGTGTTCGGCGCGGACGACATCGACCACCTCGGCAACCGCCGCGTCAAAACCGTCGGTGAGTTGATTCAGAACAAGTTGCGCGTTGGTTTGCGCCGCGCCGAGCGCGTGATTAAAGAGCGTATGTCGGTCAAGGAACAAGAAAACCCGACCCCCAGCACGCTCATTAACATCCGCCCGATTGTGGCCGCCATCCGCGAGTTCTTCGGGTCGTCGCAACTGTCACAGTTCATGGAGCAGACCAACCCACTGGCCGAATTACGCCACAAGCGCACCCTCTCCGCGCTTGGGCCGGGTGGTCTACGTCGCGAACGCGCAGGCTTCGATGTCCGTGACGTTCACCATAGCCACTATGGGCGCATTTGCCCGATTGAGACGCCGGAAGGCCCGAACATCGGTCTGATTGGTCGTCTCGCCAGCTATGCCCGCGTCAATGACTACGGCTTCATCGAGACGCCGTACCGCCGCGTATTGAAAGTCCTGAGCATTGATGACCCCCGTCTGCCGGGTCGCAAAGCGCGTGAGGACATCGAAACCAAAGGCGGTGATACCATCGTTGAAGACGGCGGCATCATTGATGACACCGCAATCAAGGCGATGCGCCGCAGCAGCATCAAGGACGTGCCAGTTGTGCCGTTCATGACCGGCGAGACCATCTACCTGAGCGCCGACGCCGAGGACAACTTCGTCATCGCGCAGGCCGACACCCCGGTAGACGAACTCGGTCAGGTGTCTACGCCGCGTGTTTCGGCGCGTTTGAACCAAGACTTCAAACTGTTGCCGGCTAACCGCGTCGATTATATCGACATCGCACCGCGTCAAATCGTGGGTATCAGCGCCGCGCTCATCCCGTTCCTTGAGCATGACGACGCCAACCGCGCTTTGATGGGGTCGAACATGCAGAGCCAAGCCGTTCCGCTACTCGACCCAGATATCCCGCTCATCAGCACCGGCATGGAAGCCGCGGCCGCGCTGGACAGCGGTCAAATCCTCAAGTCCTCCGTAGATGGCGAAGTCATCAGCGTGCAGGGTGATCGGATCGTCGTGCGCGACTTGCAAGGCGAGGAACACGCCTATAAGTTGCGTAAATATCAGCGCAGCAACCAGTCAACCTGTATCGACCAGAAGCCGATTGTCCGCAAGGGGCAACAGGTCAAGGTAGACACGGTGCTGGCCGACAGCAGTTCGACCTTCCAAGGTAGCCTCGCGCTCGGCCACAACGTCCTCGCGGCGTTCTTGTGCTGGGACGGCGGCAACTATGAAGACGCGCTACTTATCAGCGAAGAAATGCTGCGCCGCGACAAGTTCACCTCGATTCACATTGAGAAGCACGAAGTCGAAGCGCGTGAGACCAAGCTGGGTAGCGAAGAAATCACCTACGACATCCCCAACGTCGGCGAGGAAGCCCTCAAGGACTTGGACGAATTCGGTATCGTTCGCATCGGTGCGGAAGTCGGCCCGAACGATATTCTGGTCGGCAAAATCACCCCGAAGGGCGAGCGCGAACTCAGCCCCGAAGAAAAACTGCTGCGCGCCATTTTCGGCGAGCAGGCGCGTGAAGTGAAAGACTCGTCCTTGCGCTTGCCCCACGGCGAACGCGGCAAAGTGGTCGATGTCAAGACCTTCACCCGTGAAGAACATCGTGACCTCCCGGCTGGCGTTGAGAAGATGGTGCGCGTCGGTGTGGCGCAGCGCCGTAAGCTCACCGTCGGCGACAAGATGGCAGGCCGCCACGGGAACAAGGGTGTTATCAGCCGTATGGTCAGCATCGAGGACATGCCTTATCTCGAAGATGGTCGTCCGGTTGAAATCATCCTGAATCCCACCGGCGTTCCGGGTCGTATGAACCTCGGTCAGGTCTTGGAATTGCACCTCGGCTGGGCGGCTGACCGTCTCGGCTTCCGCGCCATCACGCCGGTATTCGACGGCGCAACCGAAAACGACATCCGCGCCGAATTGGGTCGCGCATGGATGATTGACCACGCACAGCGGGTCATCACTGAGCGCGCTTGGGAGTGGATTAAGCAGTACAACTACTCCGAGGAAGAGTTGGAGGACGATGAAGAAGTTCGCCGCCTCTACATCCACGAATGGTTGAAGGATAGCGGGCGCTACGACAACGCCCTCTTGGTCGAGAGCCAGACCTATCGCCGCCGCGCTGTCATGGCGGAGTGGATGCGCGAACAGGGCTATGACCCCGACGACCTGTTGCTCTACGAATCGCAGAGCGTCAGCCCTGCCCGCCGTGAAATCATTGAGGATAACGCCCTCAAGGTCTCACTGCGCGAATGGACGAAGGCGATTGCGCCCAAAATCGGCGCACAAATCCCCGATGATGCCGACACCGCGACGCTGTATACCTATGCAGACCGTGCGATGTTCACCACCGGCATACCGCTGCCGCACTATGGCAAGATGACGTTGTACGATGGCCGCACCGGTGAGCCATTCGACAACTCGGTGGCCGTCGGTTTCGTCCACATGCTGAAGCTGGCCCACTTGGTCGAAGATAAAGTCCACGCCCGCAGCACCGGCCCGTACTCGCTCGTCACCCAACAGCCGTTGGGTGGTAAGGCGCAGTTCGGCGGTCAGCGGTTGGGCGAAATGGAAGTCTGGGCGCTGGAAGCTTATGGCGCGGCCTACACCCTCCAAGAAATGCTCACCGTCAAGTCAGACGATGTGCAAGGGCGTATCGCCACGTATGAGGCCATCGTCAAAGGCGAGAAGATTCAGGAGCCGGGCATCCCGTCCAGCTTCCGCGTCTTGGTCAAGGAACTCCAGAGCCTCGGCTTGTCGGTAGAGGCCATCACCGAAGATGGTGAGGTCTTGACCTTTGGTAAGGAAGACGATCAGCGCGAAGCGCAACGTCAGAAGAACCAGACCAGCTATACCCCGACCAGCGCTACCTCGGAAAGCTCGGACTAGATCACATACGCCCCACAAAAATCCCTCAATCTAGCAATAGGTTGGGGGATTTTTTATCTCACTTGTAGTTGACAAGAGGTAACTCTTGATTTACAGTCTCAGTATACGCCTTATGTGAAATGATTGAAGTCTCGCCAATTCGCCGCCGAGGGTTAAAACCCCCGTCTAATACACGGCAAAACCCACTAAAGTGGGTTGCTTGGTTCAAAAGTCGGGGCAAAAGAGTCCCTTTAGTGGACTTTTTTCCTTAGCCCGGCACTTTAGTACTGGGAGGCGGATGAGTTTGGAGATTATCTATAAGCAAATTTCATTTCACATTAGCCTTACTATACCTATTAATGCTGAGGCTGACATGCCAAATCCAAAACCCAACGAAACTGTTTTAAGCATCACAATCCCCACCGAGGCAAAAGCCGCGCTAGAAGCGTTGGCGCAACTAGAAGATATGCCTTCTGTGAGCGCTTTGGTGCGCCAATTATTGGAAAATTATAGTCGGCGCAACGGATTTGAAGTCAGTTTTGAGGTTGGAGATTGGGGCGGTGTCCGTGGACATAAGCCCACAGAACTTCACCCTCATCAACCCGCCTCTGCTCATATCGCTGATCGTCAGTTATATGTGAGATTGATGGATGGTCGTCAAATCATCACGCCGCTAGACTGGTATCCGTGGCTGACAAATGCTCATGTAGACGCGCAAAACATGATAGAACTGCGTGCGAACGCGGTCTGGTGGCCGTTGCTTGATGAAGGCTTATCCATTGACGGGATGCTGCGGGGCAAACTGCCGACACCTATTCAAACTTAAACGTATTGCGTCGTCAATTTTATTCAGGCGAGGGCAGGCGAAACTGTGGATTTCAGTAAATCACGGAATTAAAAACCGAATCTCAGAGGCACACAGACCGCAGAGAAAAACGCTGTGCGCTCTGCGGTTTGTGTGGTAAATGTTCTTTAGCGGCTTCTTGATTCACTGAATTTAGCGACATTTCATGGGATTCAGAACAAATTTCTTGACATACGAACACACGTTCATCTATTATCAATATAGAACACGTTTTCCAGACCATTTATTTGAGGGAGTAACCAACTCATGCGCGCTAAATCCGAACGTCTCACAGACCGGCAGAAAGCCATCATCAAATTCATCGAACGGCATATCATCCAGCACGGTTTCCCTCCAACCATTCGTGAGATTGGCGAAGCCACTGGGATTGCCTCGACCTCGGTGGTCAATTACAACCTGAATAAGCTGATGCGGTTGGGCTACCTGACGCGCACGTCTACCAAGTCACGCGGGCTGAAGCTGGTGGCGGAAAAGATGTCGAACGCTGGGTCACGTCAAGGCGTCATCCCATTGAACTCGGCGGTGCGCGTGCCGTATGCTGGTCTGATTATGGCCGGTCAACCGTTGCCCATCCCGGACGATAACCCGTTCATGAACGACGAGGATAGCAAAATCGAGGTCGCTCAATCTATGTTGGGCGGTGCTGACCCCGCTGAGGTGTTCGCCTTGCGTGTGAAGGGCGACTCAATGATTGATGCGATGATTCAAGAGGGCGACATCGTGATTTTACGCACCTCGGACAACATCAAAAACGGCGATATGGTGGCCGTCTGGTTGGAAGACCGGGGCGAGACCACGCTCAAGCACCTGTATCATGAGGGCGAGATGTTGCGGCTGCAACCGGCTCACCCGACGATGGAGGCCATCCGCGTGCCTGCCAATCGCGCACGTATTCAGGGCAAGGTGATTTCGGTTCTGCGCGTCATCAAGTAGGGATGCCCTGCCACGTCCACCGACGGCATGGTAATTTAACACAAAACGACGGGTAAAAAAGTAGGGACGCCCTTCTGGGCGTCCGTCCACATATCCCAAAACGGACGGCAAGAATGCCGTCCCTACCCCCTCTACGAATGGGTTGGAGAGGGGGTAATTCTGGCTGGGTTAATACTTCCGCACGATGTTCTTGTACATGGTCGGGTGGCGGTTTTGAATCATCAACTGTTCCTCACGTACTTCGCGCACTTCGTCGAGGTTCAACTTGCTGATGATATAGCCGTCTTGCGGTTCGCCGGTGTCGGGGTGGGTGTGGTCAATCAGCGTCGCCATGACCTGACCACGCGGCCCGATGATTTGGGTTTCGCCGCCATAGTGTAGCGTCGCATCCGTGCCGACTCGGTTCGTCCCGACCATGAAAATCCCGTTTTCGAGGGCGCGGGCGCGCAAATATGTCCCCCACGCGCCCATCTCGGACGCTTCCCAGTTTGCCAGCGTCAAGATGATTTCTGCGCCTTCCAACGACATGCAGCGGGCGACCTCTGGATAGGCAAGGTCATGCCCCAGCATCACGCCGATATTGCCCACTTCGGTCTCAGAGATGGGCAACTTGAATCCTTCGCGGAAGACCATCCGCTCCTCACCGCGCAGATGCAACTTGTTATAGACTTCCACAAGGTCACCATCGGGGCCGAGCAAGATGGCGGAGTTATACAACACGCTCTCGACGCGCTCTTTCATGACCATCCCGAAGGCGATATACACGCCGAAATCCGACGCCCGTTGTGACAGGATGTTGACGACCATGCCGGGGACGCGCTGCGCCAGTTCTGGATAGCGCACGCCCAACTCACTGCCACTGGTGACGAGTTCTGGGAAGGTGATGATGTCTACTTTTTGAGAAGCCGCGATGGTCGTGACCATCTCGGTCATTTTGGTCAAGTTGGCTTCGAGATCGCCTGCGATGGGTTTCATCTGCACGGCGGCGACGGTGATTTCACGCATGGGGTGTCTCTCTCTGATTAGGTGTGTGTTTCTCAGAACTATTGTACAGTTTTACCGTTTGAGGGTCTACACTGGAAAGAAAGAATAACCATCAACTCAAAATCAAGTGAGCAAGTTTCCTTTACATGCCTTATACACTAGGACATCCATCATGACTGACGACAAATCCCGTTGCCCGTGGTGTCATAACGACCCGCTATATACCCGCTATCACGATGAGGAATGGGGAGTCCCGAATCACGATGACCGCCGCTGGTTCGAGAAAATTGTGTTGGAAGGGATGCAAGCCGGTCTGAGTTGGATCACTGTCCTCCGCAAGCGCGAGGCGTACCGCGCCGCCTTCGACAATTTCGATGTGCAGAAAGTCTCTGAATACGACGACGAAAAAATCGACGCGCTGATGCAAAACGCTGGCCTGATTCGCAACCGGCTCAAGATGCGCTCCGCCGTCAAAAACGCCCACGCCTTTATCAAGGTTCAAGCCGAGTTCGGCAGTTTTGACGCCTACATCTGGCAGTTTGTCGGCGGAAAAACCATCGTGAATCATCCGACCCACTTGAGCGACATCCCCGCCGTGACGCCAGAAGCCGAGGTGATGAGCAAAGACCTTAAAAAGCGCGGATTCACCTTCGTCGGCCCGACCATTTGCTACGCGATGATGCAAGCCTCTGGGATGGTGAACGACCATTTGGTGAGTTGTTGGCGGCGGGCATGAGCGAGGCAGCCGCCCAATCTGCGCTTGCCGTGTGGGGGATTGCGGACGCCGCTCTGACGTTACTCAGCGATGCCAATAATGCGATTTACCGCGTTCAGTCATCGGATGAGGCGTATGTGCTGCGCGTCCACCGTCCCCAGAATAAACCGCGCCGCTGGGTTGAAACCGAACTGCGCCTGTTGACTCATCTGAGTGCCGCCGGTCTGACCGTCCCGCGCCCGCTGATGGATGTGATTGAAGTCGCCTCTGAGGACGGTACAACGCGCCTGTGTAGCCTGTTGAGTTGGTTCGATGGGAAATCCAAGCCCGCGCCGGATTGGTACGCGCTGATTGCGACTCATGCGGGGACGTTATTGGGGCGTATTCAGATGGCGGCGCGGGATTTTGCGCTCATCCCCGGCCTAGATCGCCCGCGACTCGACGCCGAGACGTTGTTCTCGCAATCCACGCAATATGCGCTGGATGAGGAAGGCCAAGCCCTAATCGCGCCCCACGCGGAGATTTTCCAGCGGGTGCAGACTCAATCCGCCGCCGCGTTTGACGGGTTGGAAAAATTAGGACTCGCGCCGCAGGTCATCCACGGTGATTACAGGCCGGACAATCTGCTGTGGAATCGACTGACGCCGTTCCCCGTCGATTTTGACGACTGTGCGTGGGGCAATCCCGCTTATGATATGGCGACGCTGTGGTTATTTTTGCGCCCGAATCCGCGCTATGAGCAATTGAAAGTCTACGCCGCCCGCGCATGGTGCGATTCTGCCGGATATGAGGAGTCGCCCGCGCTGATGGCGCATATCGAGACGTTGGTCACGGCGCGAATCGCGTTATCATGCCGATGGGTGGCGGGCAACCGGACTCATCCGGCGTTGGCAGGTCGTGCGGCAGACATCATCGCAGAACGGCTGCGGGGGTTGTGACCTCACCCTCTGCCCCTCTCCATAAATTTATGGAGAGGGGGCATTTGATTCGGGGCAGAAATTTTTCACCATCATCTATGGCAAGCGGATTTGGATGAGGCTCAGATTATTTCTTCGCCTCGGCGCGGGTTTTTAGACCGGCGGCAAAATCGGCAAATGGCGTGGTCATATCAGGGAGAGATTTCCCAAATAACGGCAGCAGCGGGCCGGTAAATTCCTCGCCCACAGTGAAATCAATGCTCCCGTCAGAGCATGGTTCAAGCGTAAATGTTCGCACGCCCTTGAACAACCCTAGCGGTAATCCACCGACCCAAGTCATCTTCTTCTCCGGCTCAAAAACGGCCACTTTGACAGGAAAGGCACGCGGGCTGAGTTTGGTATAGGCCGTGATGCTTTGACCCGCCGCAATCGTGCCTTCGATGCGGACGACCCACGGATCCCACTGCGGATAGTTGGGGGCGTCGGTCAGGATCGCCCAAATGATTTCTTTGGATGCTTTGATATTGGTTTTCGCGCTAAACTGTTTCACGAGGTATCTCCTTGGGTAAAAACCTTCACTATATGATATGACGGTCAAAACCTATAAAAGGGTTCGGTGAGTGTGGAAATTGGATGAAAATAGGGTGGAATTGCCTATGATTAACCTCGATCAACTTGACCATGAGGCGTTCGGTGGGGTGGTTGAACCTCTCCGGCGGGAACTACAAGCCTATTGTTACCGCATGATGGGGACGACTCAAGACGCCGAGGATATGGTTCAAGAGACATTTCTGCGGGCGTGGCGACGGCGTGAAACTTATAAAGGACGGGCGTCTCTGCGAGCATGGCTCTATAAAATCGCCACGAATATCTGTCTTGATACACTCGATAAACGCCCGAAACGATTCATCCCTACCACCCGTGACTCCCAATCCAGTGAAGGCGGCGCGATCCCGCCTGAAGTCAAAGACGCGATGTGGCTAGAACCGTATCCTGATGACCTATTAGGCGCGTTTGAGGATAACCCGGAGGCGCATTTCGCCTCGCGGGAGAATATCGCGCTGGCGTTCATCGCGGTCTTACACCTGCTGACGCCGCATCAACGCGCTATCTTAATTTTACGCGATGTTCTGGACTGGTCAGCCGAGGAAGTCGCCGCGCAGTTAGAGACATCCGTCTCCGCCGTCAAAAGTGCGCTGCATCGCGCCCGCACCACTCTCGCAGAACAGTCTGCGCCTCAGCCCCCCTCAGACGCCCCCTCCAAACGACAGTTAGGGGACTATGTGCGTGCGTGGGAAACCGCCGATGTCGGCGGCTTATTGTGCCTGCTGACCGATGAGACGGTATTTAGTATGCCGCCCACACCGTCGTGGTATCAGGGATTGAACGCGATTAGCGAGTTGATGTCTAAGCGGATTATGGCCGGTCAAGCGGCGGGGCGCTGGCGCTTGCTACCCGCCCGCGCCAATCGTCAAACTGCTTTCGGTCTATACCGGCTAGATGATTCCGGCGAGACCTATACCGCTTACGGTATCCAGATTCTGACATTTCGGGGCGGGAACGTGACTGACATCATCACGTTCCGGATTCCGACCCTCGTCCCGCGTTTCGGCCTGCCGATGACATTTGAACGGTGATTCCCCGATCTAGCTGATGGGCGACCCATGGGGCGCCCCTACGATTGTTTAAGGGGGGATTACTTCCCCCAGAACGGGTCGCTGAGATACTTATAGGCGTTGTCTGGGAACAATGTCACGACTGTGCCAGATTCGCCGCGCTCGGCCAGCGATTCCGCCACTTTCAACGCGCCAGCCATCGCCGCCGCCGCGCTAATCCCAACCAGATAGCCTTCCTCGCGGGCGAGGCGTAACGCCATCGCGTGCGAGTCCTCGGTGCTGACGCCGAAATCACGGGTCGCAAAGTCGATGTCATAAATCCCCGGCACAATCGCCGTCGCCATGTGTTTCCAGCCTTCGACGCCGTGAAACGGGCTGTCCGGCTGGAGCGAGATGATTTCGATGTCTGGGTTAATCGCCTTGAGTCCGCGCCCCGTCCCCATCAGCGTGCCACTCGTGCCGAGTCCGGCGACGAAATGGGTGATTTTGCCCGCCGTCTGCGCCCAGATTTCCGGCGCGGTGGTGTGATAATGTGCTTGCCAATTGGCCGGGTTATTGTATTGGTCGGCGTAGAAATATTTATCGGGATGGGCGGCCAATTCTGCGCGGGCGGCGCGAATCGCCCCATCGCTGCCTTCCATTGGATCGGTCAAGACCAGTTCCGCGCCATACGCCTTGAGGATGGAGACGCGCTCTTTGCTGGCATTGGCGGGGAGAAATAATTTGACCCGGAAACCTTTGGCCGCGCCCAGCATGGCATACGCGATGCCGGTATTGCCGCTGGTACTGTCCAAAAGCGTCTTATCGGGCGTCAGTTTGCCAGAGGTCAACGCATCGCGCACGATGAACAACGCGGCGCGGTCTTTGACACTGCCGCCGGGATTCGCCCATTCCGCCTTAGCGTAAACATGCACATCTTCCGGCAAGTGCGCCGTCACGCGGGTGAAGCCCAACAACGGGGTATTGCCGATTTGCGCTTCTAGCCGACGGACACTCGGTTCAGCGACGACATACGGGGTTTTGTGCAAGGCGACCATTGGTATTCCTTCAAGTGATGCGTGATGAGTGGGATGACGAGTCGTGAAGGTGTGTGTACTTTCTCATCACGCATCACTTTTTTACTCATCACTGGTGTAAACAAAAACGCGGGCGTTCCGTTTGAGAGGAACAACCCGCGTTGTGTGTGTTTATGTTTCGCCACACTGACCGAAGTCAGGTGGAGCTATTGTCAACATGCAAAGCGCCGCCTGCTTACGCGGAAAATTCCCCGTATGTACAGTTGCGACAACAAAGTGCGAGCATGTTGCATACCCCTTATTGAGGCCAGATTTTGCCTCTATCCTTTTAGTTTAGCGAGGGATACGGCAGATGTCAACCATTCGGCGAGATTAGATTAGCGCACATTAATATTTCTATCCCTCGCGCCCGCCCAGTACCAGCAATTGAATCAGGCCGTTGAGGACGACGACTACCGTGCTGCCCTCGTGACCGAACACACCTACTGGTAGCGGTAGGTTGATGAAAAACGTCCCCAGCACCAATACGACGATGACCGCCAGCGAGATGGTGATATTCTGCCAGACCACGCG
>Ga0163154_10009933_pt1 | contig 10726 bp, 8 predicted proteins | sample OliLakLV19MP9P1_FD_148649 | JGI IMG/M metagenome (GOLD analysis project Ga0163154, IMG submission 148649) | Freshwater microbial mat bacterial communities from Lake Vanda, McMurdo Dry Valleys, Antarctica - Oligotrophic Lake LV.19.MP9.P1 | ecosystem: Environmental > Aquatic > Freshwater > Lake >...
ATACAATACTGTAATGATATCTAGGGCTACTGGCTCTTGGCCTGCACCGTCTAGTTCATAAGCTACCTGGATCGTCGAAGGGTCACCAGATCCGATCTCCTGACCAAAAATAGATAGGGTTGGATTTAGAACAGGAAGGATACGTAGAGCAATAACTGGTTGACCAGCTGCTTCGTTCCCGCCACGGCTAAGAAAAATCATAGGATTGCCTAGAACATCTTTTGTGTTTCTAACTGAGTTTACACGACCTGCTGCTGAGCCAGCGACACGAATTTCTAACTGCTGACTTAAATCTCTTGCAATTGCGTAGCTTTTTGCTAAATTAATTGACATTTTTAATACCTCGTTTTGAGTGCGTTAATCTTATAGAGTAACCCTAGAAAAACTGGGGCTAATCAAACTTGTATTGTAAAGATTACCTCTTTTCGTAAAATCTCATTAAAATCAAGAACTTACCTACTTTTTACATTTTTTGATTAAGTCAAGCTCTTTTGTATTTTTTTTATTTACTTGTTTTTGTGAAAAAATTTCAACAAAAAAAACGATAAACCATAATCTTAAGTAAGTGAAAAAGACTCAAAAAGGAACGATGATTGACGGATGTGCGACAAACATGAACGTGGACTCAACTTCCGAGTCTTTGGACATCTCAGGCCTAGATATTTCTAGCCTTCTTAGTGGAACTGGTGTTATTAACTACGAGCATTCTTCGAAGTCTCCTTCCGATATATTAGGGAAGATCACCTACTCTAAGAAAATTTTTAGTTCAGATGATTGCGAATCAGAAAGAGAGCTTTACTGGTGGAATAAGATTGATTCCCCTATGTTGTATATACAGGCTGAGCTTTTTGACGGAGTCGGACATAGACAGGCTTCAGAGCTTGCCTCTATAATGCGATACGACGCAGAACAAAGAGAAATGGGAGAAAAAGTTCCTAACGTGGTTAGCTTTAGTGTGGAGGGTAGTGTCCTAGACAAAACCCCCGACTCTGGGGTTAAAACAATAACAAGCTCTATAGCTAGAGCCGTAACTGTTACAATAAAGCCTGCCAATAAATCGGCAGAAGCGGAGATTATGCCTAAGACAATGAAAGAAAAAGACCCCCTAGAGTTTTTAAACAGATCTGAGGTGCCCTACATTGCCCTCACTAATTCTTTTAAGCCTATTTTGGAATTTCTACCTGCTGAAAAGTATGTAAATTTTACAATAGCGGACCATAAGGACGCTCAGGGTGCCCATATGGTTCTGGCATCAAAAACATCGGGAGATGTCTCAAAATACCATTTAAAAAAATCAAACGATCATGCCCAGATTTCCTTTGAAAAAGAGTCCCCGTTGTTAAAAACGGCAAAAGACTATAAAAGTATGCTTGGAAATGTACAGGAGCACCCTGAAGCTTTTGCTGCTGCCAAGAAAATGCCAAATTCAAACTGGGGTCAGTGGGTTGTTAAGAATTACAAGACAGAAGGAAAGCAAAAGCTTGGAGAGATGAAGGATCACCTAGAGCATTTTGCTGGGTCTCAGCATATTCCAGAGGTCGCAGCAGTAAGATTTGGGAAAGAACACGATTTTGACAAGGGGCTTGCCCATCTTGAGGCGGCAGAGTCTGCCTACAACGACAGAACCAAAAGTAAGGTCAACATAGTAAAGCCGACCAAAAGAACAACAAAACTGCTAGATGTAGGGAAAGGGAGAGCTTGGCAGTCTTTGAACGCTGCTTCTTGTAAGGAAGATGGGGAGGCTTCTGCCCACTGCGGAAACGTGGGGTCTGAAAGAGAAGGTCAAAACGCCCTTTCTTTGAGAACTGACCACAATCTAAAAGGCAAGATTTATCATGAGCCTCATCTATTTTTTGTCAACGACACGAACTCTAACGCCCTAGGTCAGATGAAGGGTCGGGCCAATGAAAAGCCACATAAAAAATACCACAAAGATATAGCGGCACTTTTGTCGCAAGGATATATCCCTGTTGGTGGGGGCTACAAGCCAGAGACGAATTTCCACATTGACGATCTTGATTCTGAGCATAGGAGTCAAGTTTTGAATAGCAACCCGAAGGCTTTTATTATGTCAGGTGATAAACAACTTTCTCAAAACGCCATGGCTAGCATCATGGATGATACGAAAGAATCGTTCAGTCCTGTCGCTAAGGACGCTAATACCCCTAGTTCCACAATCGGACGGACTAGGGAATGAAAATTCTGTTTCCCGATCTGGTTTTTGTAGTCTGAAGATGGACCCAGTTTGTTCGGGCTCCTTTTGTATGCTTTGGACTTTCCATAAATAGGTCGTGTTTAATCAGCAAGTCTTTTGTAATCTTTGCCGCAAGAGTCTGGTCCTTGTCGTCCATAATATCGACAGCGTCTCCATTCATATGATTTGATTTTTTAGCTGCATTTTTGGTGGCGGCGTTTGACGACTGGGTTCTGAACCCTGACGTTACATCTGCCCTTTCTATACCAAGCTCGTTTAAAAGATCGTTTACTTTATTTACAAGAGCGTCTATGTTTTGTCTGATTTGCTCCGTCAGCTCAAGGGAGTCAGCTCTGTCTTTGTATCTTCCTGATGATGTGATCACGTTTTCGGCAGTTAGGGCATTTTCTTTTTTCACTTTTTCTTCCTTTTTCGGACTTGGGTTAGACCTTGGAGAGAACATTCTCAGGATAAATAGATTAAAACTACGCAACTGGCTCGTCTCCAGTGTAGGAGAGCTTCCCCTTTTTAAACCCAAAATATCTGGGCAGCTGGTTTAATGAGCATCTGCATGACGGGTGTTGGCCATAGCAGGATACTTCTCCTTGCTCCTTATCTTCTTTTGAAAGAAAGGACATTTTAACCTCAGAAAGCTTAAACACCCTTGGGGTAACTTTATCTGGCATAAGGTGGTTGTGAATACAGTAATGGCAGGTGGCCCCGTCTCTAACTATAACAAAATACACGTCTGGATCTTCTACGCCAATGCTGGCGCTCGACTTTGCAATCGACACAACTCTTCCTAAGTTCCTGATCCTTGTAGCCTCAGCCTCGGAGATGGTTGCAAGATGTGTCTTGGCTTTATCTAGGTTTTTAATAACCACGCTCTCTATCACTTCTTTTTTTGGGATCACGCTTTTTAAGGAAGACTCGGATAAGTACGCATCTATCTCAGAGATCATGTTGGCCTTTGTTTTTGCCCTAAGACTGTCTATGTAGTTGTCTACGTTTTTTAAGACTTTTGTTAAAAGCTCGTTTTCCGTATGAGAAAGAGACTCTTTTCCTCCTATGGCTAGCTTGAAGACAGAAGGAAGGGAAGACTCAGGGAAGGAAGAGAAAATAAAGCTTCTCCCGTACTTTACTTTTTTGAATTCAGGGGACAGAAGATCGTCAGCCGTTTGGTCAAAAAATGAGTCTAAAATGCCCGAAATGTGGGCTTCAGAGAATGGATTTAGGCTTTTAATAGTAGCCATATTAAAATGACTCGGATCTCACAGAGGCCATGATTTGAGAAGCAACATCTGAAGACTCAGAGTCCCATTTGCTTACAAGTCTTTGTATTAGGCTTTCTTGCTCAGAAAGCGCCATCTTCCCGTCTTTATTTAAATTGTTTGAGTAGTTCATTGATTTAATTGACTGTAGAGTTTTAAGAGATTTTTCAAGTGTAGGGTTTTCTTTTTCTGATTTTTCAATGGTTTGCTGAAGAGCGTCGATAAGTCCGTCAATTTCCTCTGGAGACTGACCGTCAAACATTGTCCCTTCAGGAGGTTGCCGCTCTTGCTGTGGAAGTTGGGCCTGCCCTTTTTGAGGCGCTCCTTCTTGTCCTTCTTGAGGCATTCCTTCTTGGGGCATTCCTTGCATTTGTTGAGCTTGCATTTGCTGAGTTTGTACTTGCTGCATCAAAGAGTCTTTTTCAGCGTCCTCTCTGCCCTTTACATAGCCTTCCCTGTATGCAAAGTCAATAGTTTTAATATATTGAGACCGCAAGTTTAGATATTTTGTTTTGTAATATTTTCCTAAGTCTTTCATTCGGTATCTCCACTGTCTAGTTCACTGTCTTGTTTTTCTTGGCTTTCGTCATTAGAGTCAGGTTCGTCGCCATATGCGGCATACTCATCCTCTAGCTCATCTGCAATTAAGGACTTCAGTTGATTTATCACAAAGGGCCTAGATGCATACATAGCCTGAACCCTGCTTGGGGCTACTTGTAAGATCATCTGTAAATTCTGCTGATAAAAAGGGTCTCTTCGGTAGTTTAAAATAGGATCTAGTTGGGCAGCAGGGGAATCTAGCAGGTCCGAGATTATCTCGCCTGTGTTGACGTACTTGTCCGCTATGACAGCCCATCTTTCGTTAAAAATAACATCTGCGCCAAGGCGCTTTGGCATTTGATCTTTCTCTACTTCCTTTAAAATCGAATTCATAGAATAGTAAATAGGGCTATTCTGAGAAAGAGACAGACTTTCCTGCTCTTTTGATGGGGCGTCCATACCAGACATCTCAATAATACAAAGCTGAGCAAGTTCTGGGTCGATTAGCGGAAGAATCTCTTTTGATAAAAAATGTTGAAACTGCAAAGTTAAAGGCCTAAGGGCCTGATCCCTTGATGCGGTAAGTTTAAATTCAGCAGAACTTTCTGAAAGACTTTGTTGATTAGATCCCTTGCTTAAATAGCCGAAGGCTGCTATTTCATCGGGAGACATTCCAAAAGACGCCAATATACATCTAGACACGTTGTCTGAAAGATATTGAAACTCTCCGTCTGTTGAGTTTGCTACCATGGGTTGCCAAGAAATATCGTCTTGAGCACCAACACCAAAAATAGGCACTCTAAAGGAGTTGTTCACAGAGTTTATCGAAGCAAAAAATTGCTGCTTTATAGACTCCATGACGTTTTGATCGATGTCGTCCGACTTAAGGACAAGCATCCCCTTTGCCGCTCTTCCGTTTAGAAAATACAGTCTGTTGTAGGCGTCAATAGATAAATGGGTTGTAATTTGAGTAATCGCCGTGTCGATAGGAGAAACAGGGTATCCGTTCAAAAGAATGTCGTTTGACGGATACAGGTTCGTCATTATTAGCTCTTCTGATGTGAAGGCCTGCTTAGGGGTTCCATTTACTACCTGTACGTATGAGTAATGTTGGTTTGCCTCATCAAGCTTTGCTATGTCTATATTGATTTTGTGGCCGTCGCTTTGAAGAGATCTTAGTGCGCTAATAGACTGGCTTCTTAGGGCTCTTGAATTTGAGTCCGAGTCTTTGGTTGAAAAATAAATAGATCCAGAGTCTACGGGCCTGAACCTGTTGAAAATTCTTTTGCCGTTGTCATTCTTGTAGATAACCTCTGTTCCGAACCATCCGATCGAAATTCCATCAATTACCTGAGCGTAAAAAAACTCGGGGAGAGACATTTTTTCTTTTGAGTCTAGCCCCTCTTCGCTTCCGCATGTTAAAATGAGGCGCTCAGCCCTGTTGATTCTTTTTTGGATTATCTCCATTTGCTCTGGCTTAATAAGAGCCTCAAACTCAGACTTGATGGCAATGTTGACGCCGATATCGAATCTGTCTTTTCTTATTCTTCCGTATGAGCTTAGCTGATTGGCCCTGTTTCTTAAAATAGAAGCGATAAGATGATCTTGAATCCTTATGGTCTTTTTGAGGTAATTAGGAAGAAGGTGCTCATTATGAATGAATAGCCCAGAAAAATTTGCGTAGTTATCTGGGTTTTCTGTAAAGGCCATCCTAGGGGCCTGTTTCTGTCCTTTGGCTGGCTGTTTTAGTACGTAAGACAATATGTCGTTGTTGGACTTTTCTAAGGTCCCCATTATTTCTTCTGGGGCTCCAAGTCCTCCCTTTTCCATTTGCTCTGGGGATAGGTTCGCCGAAGAAAACACTATCTGTCGAGACTTGCTTCGGTGGCTTGGTAGTCTATTGGGTATTTTTTTAGACATACTACTCCAATGTCACTGCAAAGACTACCGCCTGTTCTAGGGCGGTGTTTGTTATGGTCATTGACCACATTGTTGAGCATCGTAAAAATTGCCCCACTACGGATTGGCCATTTGCAAAAATAGGCTCAACGTCTCCGCCGCCTACTCCGTTGATTACAAGGGATATTTTCTTATTGGTTTCAATATAGACCAGTTGTCTTGCTTCAGAGTATATTGCGATGCTGTCCGTTGTTACTGTTTGGGTCGGAAGGGCTGCGGTTGAGAAAAAGTCTATTCTGTTTGAATAAACCTGTCTCATTGAATACGAGCCCAGTGTTACTAAGGAAAAACCCCCAAAAATGCGTAGGGTGTCAGTAGTCTGAACTCCCGTTAATGAGAAGACTTCGAAATCCTCGGCAAAGTCAACCCCAAGTACTACGGTCTCCGCAACTGCATCTGCGTTTACTACTGAGATGGAGGTAGCTGTAAAGCTAATTACTTGAAAATACCCCTGGTTAAGTGGGGAAAAGGGTCCGTCAACAAATAAATTGTCTCCTACGGCGACTCCTCCTCCTGTAAAGTTAAAGGGTGTTCCGGCAGATGAGGTATATGTGGTAACAGTTCCGTTTACAGTGATAGTGGCCGCCGTTGTCGCGTCTGCTCCAGTTGTTCGGGGCGTTCTAAAGTTAGGGGCCTGTCCTCCAACCCACTCTAGGGTATACACCCCAGACTCTAGGGGCTTGGGAGAGATCGAGTATTGGGTCGTGCCGTCTTGGTCCGTGGCAACAGTTCCGTCAAAAATAATCTTAGACTCGGCTGGAGCTAGGTAAAATTCTTGGGATGTTGGCTTAGTGCAAGGAATTGCCAAAAGAGATCTTTGCCATTTGACAAAAGACCTTGCCGGAGATGAAGTCCCCACCTCGTCAGAATAGGCATTAATATAAAATGATGTTTCGTACTTACTGGACATTGATTTTCTCCATAATTTAAGATTATCCTTTTAAGCTCTCTTGGCGTTTACATAGTAAAAACAAATAGTTATAGTGACCAAAACAGACCGCCCTTCTTCTGAACGGTGCCCCCTGCGGAGCCCTCGCTTGCTAGATTCGCAATCTTGTCTTTCATCAGGTTGGCGTTTGCTATGGCTGATTCTTTTTCAGCTTGGGTCGTGTAAGTCTGTGCCTGTTCGCTTCGACTAACTGGAGCCTTCGCCGGCTTAGAGTTTGCGTCGGAGATGGTCATAATAGGCTTTCCACCTTTTGTTGCATAAATATTTTGACCAATATACCTGACTCCATCCATAATGTCGGCCCATTCGTCGTCAGCTCTGTGCTTTGTCGGCTCTCCTGTTGCGTCTACCGTGAAATGGTGAGATCTAAACCCGTCAATCATAAATTCATTTTGCTGAACGTCTAAGACAAAAAGCTTGCGATTCCCCGAGGTAGTGACTAGCTGACCTCTAACAGAGTCAATCCCTGCCGCCACGTCCTTTTTAAATTCAGGGCACCTAGCTCCAACGGTCCTTTTGAAGGTTTTGATAGCGGCTGGCTGAGAGTTGTCGCAATACCAGGCTTTAACTCCGTATTTTTCCTGGAATGGGATGGCGGCTTCGCAAAATTCGTGAGTCTCAAGACCGGGAACGGCAAGCATGTCCACAAAAATAGAGTGGCCGCTAGGTAAAACCCCCACAATAGAAAGGGCCGCATTGTGGGTAAAACCCCAGTCAACCCCTCCGTAAAATTGGCATTCTGCCTGAATCATGACCTCGATCAGCTCTTGAAAGGTTACCTGTTTTTCCTCTCCCATTATCATCTCATAGGCTTTTGATAAAGAGATGATGTTTTCGTCAGAAAACTTAGGATATACCATCCCCTTAGAAGAGGCCTTCCAGTTTAGCAGCTGAGCCTCGGCCATATCAGTAGAAGTTTTCTTAAACTGCCCTATGGTAAAATCTATCGTTTTTAAAAGACCCTTTCGACTATATACGTCAGAGTCAGGTCTATTTGCTAGATTCCCGTGGCATACCGCCGCTATCGGGCACTTTAGGCAGCCGTCGTATAGCTCAATTTTCTTAAGGTCGTGTTTTTCAATTTCTCCAGCCTCGTCAAATTCTTCTTGTGAGTACAACCTAAAGGGAAGCCTCTTCTTTACATATCTGGTGCTGTTTCTTCCTTGTGGCTTAAGGCTTCTGCTGTCCTGACATTTTTCAGTGATATCAAGCAGGTTCCAAGTAAGAAGTTTCTCTCCTGTCTTTGAGATGTTTTGAATTTCTTTTGCGAAGATCCCAGCCGAAAACTTTCGGGTGCTGTACTTTACAGTCAAGGGACCCCGTCCAAACTTACGGGTGGGAATTAGCTGAGCCTCCCTATACCCGACAAGACCTTGGGGGGAAAGGGTGTCGATCTCATCAAAAGAGGCAAAGTTTGCTCTTTGTGAGTTTCCCCCAGCTAGGGTGGCAACAATAACGTCAATAAAGCTGATAGACTGGTCTTCATTTTCAATTTGGATCTTAGATTTGGAATCGCTTACTATTTTTCTTCCGTGATATTTAATATAGGGGTTTATTTTTTTCATAAACCCTGCTGTGTATTCAATACATTTTTCAGCCTGTTTTTTTTGAGCAGCAAAATGGGCAATGTCAGCTTTAAAATGAAGAAGGAGAAGGACGTTTAAGATTGATCCTCCCAAGGTTTTTCCGCTATCTCTGGAGGAGAGATAAATAAAACCCGGGGTGCTAACATACATGTCGTCCCTATATGCCTCATAGCCTGCATATATGGCATCCCCCACAGAACTATTGCTAGAACTTTCCACTACTCCAAAAGGCAAGATGATGTCTAGATAAGTATAAACCCAATTTTTTAGGTCTTCCTTCGTCTTTAGAATGTCTAGAAAGTATTTGCTTGCTAGCTCTTGTGCTTCAGTTAGGGGGACTTCCTCTTTTTTAGACATTTAAGGTCTCTGGTTAGCCTCGTTAACATAGCTTGCAGGATTATCAACGGTGTTCCTGTAGTCCATATCGGCTGACGCCTCACTTCTTTCCATCTCTAGATCTCTAGGGAAGGCGACAATACCTGAGCAAGTTCCTAGTGTGCATGCGATGCCTGTTGCGTTTAACAAAGACTCCGTAACTGCTGGTGCGCTGTCAAATAGACCCAACTCTTCGGGCTTTCCGAACTGTTGGGATGAAATGTCGTATACTAGCTCTGGGCTGTCGAGGAGCTTGTTCATTATTACTTCCATCTCGTCTTCGGAGTATCCAGCATTCTCAAGTAATCTGTAGAATGGAGCTGTAAGGGCAGGAGCTAAAATATTTTTAGCAACGTCGCTTGAGTCTTCTTCGTTATGAATTTTTACGGCCAAGTCTAAAAACACTCGACCACCACCAGGTAGGGCTCCGTGTTTGATCGCCGAACGAACAGCACATACGCAGTCGTCGGCTCGTGCGGCGCGTTCCTTAAGCTCTCCAGTGCTGCCCCCATAGATAGTTAGCTTTGCGATGCCAGACGTTAGCTTGCCTAGTCTCTCCTCTATCCAAATTTTTTCAGCTTGGGACTCAGAGTTATCTCTCATTGTTGTGAGCTGATTGGCCCTAGCTTCTATGTTTAGGTCGTCTGAGACTCCAATGATTGTGGATCTAAATCGGTAAGCCTCAAAGTGAGTCATTCCTTTCCCTAGATCGCTTGGCTGTGCGTCTAGCACCCTGTCTTTCAAGCCAAACACCTTTGCCCCTGTAAAAGCTGCGACATCATTTAAAAAATGAAGCCTGGCGCTTATGAAGCCTGCCTGTGGCGTCTGCATAGGGACTACGTTTATCGTGCTTGGATTTGACATGTTAAACGCCAAAGAGGTTAGAACGCTGTCTGAGTACCCATGACAGAACAAGACTATATTTTTGTATTCAGAGTTTCCGCTTGCGTACTCAGATCCAGCTCTTTCTAAAACAGACTGAATTGACATCAGATCTGAAATAACTCCATCAAATAGTAAAAACAAAGGATCTTCTAAAGAAATTTTTTGGTTGGATTGATCGTTAATAAAGGCCGTATGAAATTTGCCAATACTTTCTTCATATCCCATCGCTACTGGGAACCCTTCTAGGGAAGACACGTTGTATCCGTATGGGCCCGATACTTCTTTGATGGTGACGTGAGAGGCGTCGCCAAAACCAATTGTGTCAAAGGCTTCCATAACCGCATCGGCAAGATCTTCATCTCCGTTGCCCGAAATTTTAGCCACCATGCGAAGAATTTCTTTGTTTTCGGTAGTAATTTTTATGCTTCGGTTTTTTATCTCAGGAATGACCTGCTCACGGACAAGCTTAGATAGCTCTCTTGTTACTTTTTGCGGAGAGTATTTTTTGTTTTTGTTGCAAAAATCAAAAATTCCATCAACAAGACTGTGGGTAAGAACGGTAGACGAGGTTGTCCCATCTCCGGCCTCGGTGGCAGTTCTTTGGGCGGCAGACCTAACTTCCTCTAAAACAAGGTGCTCGTAACTATTAGCAGATCCAAGTGACCTAAAAACAGTAACTCCATCTTTTGTCTGAGTGTTAGGGAGACCGGGGTAGTCTGATTCGATTAAAACAGTTTTACCACCGGGTCCGAGGGTAGATCCCACAATATCACTTGCTCTCTCTAAAGTTCCTAAGATGATCTTCTGGATTTTGCTTGTATCACACACAAACAATTTTGGACTACTTTTCACTTTTCTTACTGTCATTTTTTCTCCATTTTTAAATTATTAGTCAACCAGGAATCATTAGCCCTTCGGGCTTGCCAAAAAAGAAAGGGTTTACTAGTGAAGGACACGATCATTGTAT
>Ga0163154_10009935_pt1 | contig 10724 bp, 18 predicted proteins | sample OliLakLV19MP9P1_FD_148649 | JGI IMG/M metagenome (GOLD analysis project Ga0163154, IMG submission 148649) | Freshwater microbial mat bacterial communities from Lake Vanda, McMurdo Dry Valleys, Antarctica - Oligotrophic Lake LV.19.MP9.P1 | ecosystem: Environmental > Aquatic > Freshwater > Lake >...
CAGTCAGTATTAGCTAAGGAATCTGCTGACCTACGATCGCTTCTTGAATCAAAAATCAGGTCGCGATCGCACCCCGCTCTTTGTTCCCTACATTACCTGGCATCCAAAAGATCAGACCTTTTCCTGACCTTTTACCGACCGCCAAACCTCATCTTAGGCAGTTAGGTTGTTTGAAAGGTAAATGCTGAAAGCGATCCTATCGGTCGGCGTTAGTGTCTTTAATTTTTCGCCATCTACTGGAGGATAATCAGACGGTTTTTGAAACCCTTATCTGATGCACGTCTTGGAAGCTCGTTTTTTACTCTCTGGCAAGTGGCGAAAAATTCGTGACACTAACGGTCGGCTAAACAGATTGTTTAGGTAGACAAACAATAAACATTTCGTACTGAGGTGAGGCATGGCAGGGATTAATACGCTTCAAGAGCTAATTGATTCAGGAAAAGTAATTGGTCTGGATGCGCTCCAAGATCAAAAAACAAATCTTTTAAGAGACATTCAGTCAAAGCTCAAAAATATAGGAGTTTATGGTGGCGATCTTGATGGGTTGTATGGTCCGATTATTGAGCGAGCACTGATCAGATTTTGCAATGCTGTTTTTCTAGACAACATGAAGACCCAGTTGCTTGGATCAACTTTTGCTAAAAAACTGCTTGATTCTCCACCTCCAAGTTTCCCTCCTGGAGATGGTAGTGGTTCCTTTATTCAGCCTGTAGATGGGGTAGTTACTAGCGAATTTGGTAATCGTATTCATCCGATTACTGGTGAGTTGAGGTTACACAAAGGAATCGACATTGGTGGAAATGCAGGACGGAGTGTTCTTGCTTCAGCCAGTGGAACTGTAATTATTGCTAGTGTTGTCTCAGGTTACGGCAATTTTGTCGAGATTAAACATGGAAATGGCTTAACCAGTGCTTATGCTCATCTCGCTAGCTTCAATGTAAGTGAAGGAGATGATGTTTCACAAGGGCAAAAAATTGGTGTTGTTGGAGCAACAGGAGCAGCTATGGGTGCTCATTTGCATTTTGAGATCTTCGAGAATGGTACACCTCGAAACCCAAGAGATTTTTTAGATTTTGCCTAAACTTTGTACATGAAATTGGTTCTATTTTGAGTGAAATCTTATGACCATAACAATTAATACGCCTTCTAATGACTCAATGATTCGGTTGGGAGTGCCTGTTACCTTCAGAGGTAAGGCTGATGGTAGGGTTAAAGTAGATATGTTTGCAGAGCAGTTTTTTCTCGGCAGTGATAGTGTTGAGGCTGAAACTTGGATAATTACGTATCCTGGATTTAACAAGCCAGGAAAACGGCAAATCATAGTAGTTGGATTTGATAGTAGTGGTAATCGATTCGACCGAAATCGACATTTTGCTCACTAATACAAGTCCATCAGGATTTGAGCCTGGGATCGATGTCTCCGACCATGACCTTTTTGATCATCATTATTATGGCTGGTATTTATGGTGTTGCCACAGCCCAACTGTTGATTCTATTTGTGCAGGCGCTGCGAAGGGCGATCGCCCTTCACAGGATTAAAGCGAGGGCGATCGCCTTCCTCATACTATTAAAAACATGAAACATAAGGTTCCCAACGATATCAAACTGTATGCCTAAAGTCACTGTTGGCGATCTAGATATCAACTACAAAATTCAAGGTCAGGGTGAGCCACTGTTGCTGATTATGGGTCTCAGCTTCAGCTTGCTAGATTGGGGCACAAAACTCCCTGAGCTACTCTCGCAGCATTACAAAGTGATTCTGTTTGATAACCGGGATGCTGGAGAAACCAGTCGATCGCCCCACGCCTATACCCTTGATCAGATGGCAAATGATGCCGCAGCTTTACTTGATGCATTGGGTGAGTCTAGAGCGAATGTATTGGGTGTCAGCATGGGTGGCATGATTGCCCAACATTTTGCCCTCAATCATGCGGACAAATTGAATAAACTGATTCTCGGCTGCACAATGGCTGGAGGAACCTGTAGTCAACCAGGAGCGTTTAGTGCCCTATCCAACGACAATATCTTGGAGTTACTTTTCACATCAGAGTTTATCCAGCAGCATCAAGCCGATTTAGCAACATTTTTCCAAACGACTACACCGCTTCACAGCAAAGGGGATGCTTTAGCACGTCAGTTCTATGCGATCAGCAGTCACGATACTTGCGATCGCTTGGGAAAAATCACAGCCCCGACGCTGGTGATCACTGGAGATCGCGATCGCGTCATTCCTCCACAAAACAGCGATATCCTGACCCAAAAAATCTCTGGTGCTAAACAAGCAATCATCAAAGATGCCGCTCATGCTTTCTGTTTCAGCCATCCGGATCTTGCAGCAACAGCCATCGTCAACTTTTTGGAGCATTTATGATGACAGACGAGAAAGATCTGATCGAGAAGGCATTTCAGCAATATGCAGATGCTTTTCAAGCACTTGACCCTGCAAAAGTCCTTCCTTTTTTTCACTTTCCGGCAATGCTGATTTCACCTGAAAAAGCGGCTGTAATCGGGAACCCAATCATCGGCTTCTTTGGCTTCAGCAAGGTGATGAAAGATCTGAAGCGGCGTTGTTTTACTCGAAGCGAGGCTAAATCACTCAACGTCCAGCAACTTAGCGATAATCTGGCGATCTTGACTGGACTTGTCATTCGTTATCAGCAGTGCCAGCAAGATCACCCAGAAACAATCCTTGAGTGCTTTAACTTAAACTACACCATGCGTAAGGTAGATGCTCGCTGGAAGATCATCGTGGGAACCTTGACAAAAGCCACTTGTCCCCTAGTCCCAGATGCCAAAGCGTCAGAGCTTTAATTTTTACATAACAGGGTATGAATGCAGCTATCGATCCAGGTACAAACGGTTTTAGAAGAGTAGTCAGCGTAGAACATAAGCGCGATCGCGCCTCTCCTATAAGTATTTTACGTTCCTCAACCCAACACTCATGAAATTCAGCATGGGTGTTGTTTTCTTTAACATTCACTCAACTTACACATTGCCAATCGAGATACTTTTATAGATTGAAAGCTTGCAGTAGTTGTAGGACAAGGAGGGCGATCGCCGCTGATTGCCAAAACTCACAAAAGACCTGACTTTTTCCTGACCTTTTGCTGTCTTTTCACTTACATTAATTTCTGCCTGTAGAGTTAGGCTTATCTAAACTTAAAGACAGGTAGCCTCTTCATGAATGAACCAAGAGTTTTTCAGCAAGTTTTGACGCAAGTTAATCAGCTTGATGCTCAAATTCATTTGAAAATTCCTGCTGATCAAGCATCAATTCGGCAACAGATTAAACAAATCGAGATGGCGGAGCAACACCTTAAAGCAGTTAAAACCCAGGTGTTACGTCGATTGGCAAAAGCTCCTAACGATTCACGTTTTTAGGACTTACGCACTCGCCCCCTAAATCCCCCAATTCTGGGGGACTTTGATCTCTAGCTCCCCCAGAATTGGGGGTTGGGGGGGGCAAATTTCGGTTGATTTGCGTAAGTCCTGGTTTTAATAGCTCCCAACAGGGTAACTACCGCTCCTTGATGCAGCGAATTGAGGAAACACTCCGGAATGCAGAGAATTTCAAACATTTAGCAGAAGAATTTTTTCTCGATCCAGAAGGTGTCATCTCGTTGCTTCAAGGAATAAACCAAGACGGTTTACAGAAAACAGTAGTCAGGCTATGAGCCTTCGGTCTAACCCGCTAGAGGGCGATCGCCGAATTACTGCCTGAGCTTGGGTGCATCTCAATTTTGGCAATTAGTGGAGCTTGGATATCTAGATAAAGTAAGTCAAATTGAGTGACGAGTCCTTAATGAAATATCTACCTATTTGATCTTCACAACTTTGTCTGAGATTGCTTCTTTTGATAGATAGAAACGCGATCGCTTTTGGTTGAAAATAGAGATCGATTGTGCTTCAAAAGTAATTCGCTTACCCACAAAAAGCTCCAAATGTTCCCTCCAATGAATTCATCAAAACTTCCCGACGGTATGATGTATAGCATCATCTCTAAAGGCACCGAGATTGTTCTCAGCATTTGGGAGCCTGCTCAGGTGACTGAATCGCGTATCCTGCCCTTTCTATTCAAAACAAACTATCGATTTTCTTCGGAAGCAGAGGCGCATCGGATGCTGAGGAATTATCAAATCAATTACTAACGCCCTTTTATAAGTGGTTGTTTATGAAACAGGATTATTTGCAAGAGCAAGAAAATGCGATCTTCTCAATTTATCGCACTGTTGATGCGATCGAGCTACGAATCGGCTGTCACGATTGCGATACAGCTCGACTGATTAGCGCACACAAATCCTATGAGAATGCCCATGCGTTTTGTCAGTCTCTAGCCGAAAAAATGGGGCTTTCCTTCAAAGATTTTGCAAGCGATCGCCAAACCCAACCGATAAAAACTTCATTCATTCCTCTTGATCTGGAAAAACTTGAAGGCGGACAACGCGATCGCCCATATCGTCCAGCGGTGTTTGAATGATCTCGCTAGATAGGTTGCCCAAGCAGCTTAGCAAAGTGCGGAGATGGGGCGTGCTTTCTCCGCTATCGAGATAAACCCGTTCTGCAAGGCTGTTCAGGCGTTTCCAAGTAAGAAACAGTTTGACGGCGGTTTGTTCAAGCTGCGAGGCTTGGCTGACCAAATCAGCCGTGGCGCTGAGGCAACCAATCCGCAGGGCTTCTTCTAGAGCCAGTTCTAGGTCTAAGGATTCATTGGTTAGAGCCTGCACACGAGCAGCGGCTTCCAGGTATTTCGCCAGGTAACGGGCTTCGGCGGTCACTTGTTTAATCGTATCTACATCGGGCGCTTCTGCCACTGTATCCCGCAGGACAACTTGATGCGTGATTGGCAACTTTTGCATTTCCTTGACCAATGGAGCTAGGTAGCGCGTGGGCAAGGTGTGATCGGCAGCTTTTTCCTTCACCTGCTGCGGCAGCAGGTCGGAGGTCACAGCCGTCCAGTCATCGGATAGCTGGCGCACTTCGCGGCGAGTAATGCGATCGCCCCGTCGGGCGGCATCGCTGACCAACTGCTGCACTTCTGGGGCAGATTGGGCAGTTTCAACAAAGGCTCGTTTGCTGAACTGGTTGACATCATCGGGTTCTAAAAAGCCGCCTTCCAGCAGCGTGTCGGCACTGGTCGCAACCTCTATTAGCGCGTATGCCTGACTTTTGCTAATTTCGCGATCTTTCAGCCAGTTGAGAAAGCCCGTTCCCCGTCCATCGCTGTTGCGTTTTTCGCGATCGCGCACCGTTCGCAAAATTCGTCCGCGCCAAATATCGGTTTGCAGATCAAAGCGATCGCACACCTGCCATGCCTGATCGATCTGCTGCTGAAACTCAAACTCTGGGATCTGATCATCATCCGGATCAGGAAGCTCAAATTCGAGGCTGGCTCCATTTCCCAACATTTGAGGAGTCCCTTTAGCCACATCAGATACTTGCTCCATTCCTAATCCACCCGACATACAGCCGAATCATTATCACATAATCAGCGATGATGACATGGACATTAGCGCGATCGCTCCGACTGACAAAAGTGTCTAGAAAACCACCATGCCGAATTGAAGAGACAATTTCTGAAGGTAAGGCTTACAGTACCGTGTGGCGGAAGGATGCTAAATCGTATTGGGTGACTTTGTTGCAGGTTGCCGTCAGGCAGCAACTACGTCAAGTATGATCGGCATAGACAAAAAGAGTAACCAAGGGAGGTCAGGCTCATGTCCAGCGTAACGAAACCACGCATGATGTTTGAGGAATACCTGACCTATGACGATGGGACAGACAATCGTTATGAATGGATTGATGGAGTGCTAATTGAGATGCCAACGGAGTCTGAGTTCAATGCATGGCTTTCGTTTGCATTACAGCTTTATTTCATCCGTGCCGGGTTCGTGAAGCCCAGGCTCACCCAGCGATACAACTGTGAAATCGAAGTTCCCGTCCTGAAGCCAAAGCAAGCGCGCAATCGGTTTCCTGATTTTGTGATTTTGCGACCAGAACACATCGAACTAACCCAAAAACGGTTGACGATTCGGTTGGATATGCCTGCTCCAGTTTTGGTGATGGAGGTTGTGAGTCCGGGTCAAACCAACCGCGATCGCGACTATGAAGACAAACGCGCCCAATACCAGGCACGAGGCATTTCAGAGTATTGGTTGCTCGATCCAGAACAGCAGATTATCATGGTGCTGTCGTTGGTGGATGGGGTATATCAGGAAGCCATCTTCCGAGGTAGCGATCGCATTATTTCTCCCCTATTCTCAATGTTTGCTTTAACGGCTGAGCAAGTGTTGAATCCAGAAGAGTAGGGCGATCGTTTATGTACTTGCACGCATCGCTCCGACTGACAAAAGTGCCTAGAAGACTGCTGTGCCGAATTGAAAGGACAACTTCCGGCGGAAAGGCTACGGTAACCGATAGTGTGACGAAAAGATGCTGACCTATATCGATTGAATCTGGTCAAGGCAGCACAGAAACAACGGAGTTAAATTTAAGAAACTCGCACCGTAGCAAGGTCAGTGGGATGGTTTGGCACAGCCAAACCATCAATGAAACTATTGAACCCAGCGACAATGGACAGTAGATGAGTTTTATTGCATGGAAGAGTTATTGAAGATTGACAAAGAGTAGCTTTTTATCGAAGAGATTCATTAGTGTTGCATAATCAGTTGACATCTCAGAAAGTTTGTCAGTTAAGCCATTAGATTTCTTCAATTCTTTCTGCTGAGATTCAACTATCGACTGAATTGCAGATAGAATTTTTTTATTAACCATAAAGAATCTGGATTGAGGTGATAAGAATAGGCTTTTTGTTAGAAGTTTTTCAACCTTCTTGTCATAGGCACTAATAAGAATAGAATTGATTTCTACTTCTTCAAAGAGGCTGTTTCGTAGTTCTTCTTCCTCCAAGTCACGCTTCTTCAGTAGTGCCTTTAGCGAGAAGTTGACTTCCTCATAACTAAAAGTCTGACAAACTTTTTCAGAAAAAATCTTCTGTTTGTAGAAGCAGAAATCTTGAGACATTTTAACTCTCCTTCATTTTTTTCAAGTAGTCAACTAGAGAAGATAAATCACCAACCTTATCCAAGCTAACTATCAAGCGCTGGACACTATCACATTCGTAGTACCGTATATCTACGCTTTGATAGTCCCTCTGTAAAATACTGATCACCTCTTTAGCTCTATCGTCGATGTAGTTTATGGGAAACACATACCGATAACCACTAGGCAGATTTCCTGGTTTCCAACGTGCCCTGAGCTTCTTGATGGATGAATTGAGATAGGACGTATCGAAGTAATCGTCAATCTTAGTAGGAGAAGACTTGCATTCGTAAATGTAGTTTCCCTGTTGAAAAAACTGTGTGTCCATTACAAAAACTCCTCTTGATTTTACAATGTATTAATAAGTAGTTTCAGGCTACTTTTCTGCGGAAGTGTGCTTGAACTTGATACTCAGTTCCACTTTTACTTTGTCTGACATGACCACTTATGGCAATGATCTTACCTTCCATTAATCCTGTGAGCAGATCATCTGCTTCTTTTGTAAGAGCAACAAAATCGATTGATGGCTCGTTATCTCTTAGATTATCTACATAATCAATTCCAGGACGCATCCCAAATTGATCCATTAAGTCCTTCAAAATAGTCTTGAAAGATTGATCAATGAGTTTCCCTTTCTCAAAATGTGAAAGCTTGCTGAAATCAGGTAAGCTTTTGAGCGCAGCACTAAGGGCATTTTTGATTGAGCCAATCGGTAAGGAGAGCATAAAGTTTGAAAAAGTGATAGGGTACGGTGCTCAAACAGAAACCTGGTCTAGCCATTAAGGAATGTTCTGTGATTCTCTGAAGTTAGAGTTCCCAAAAATTAGAAAAGATTCAATAACAGCGGCATTTTTTTAACTGGGTCATCTTATTGGTATAGAAAACTCCAGAGCAGTCTCATTATGAGAACCTAACACTCTAGAGAATTCAAGGGTGCATCCCAATCCTGCGTTGAAACAAGAGCGATTAGGACAAAGCGATCGCTCTATCGAATCAACTGATTCTCAAACAGATTGCGATCGTTCCATCGATACACATTGAAATCCCGACGATCAACTGTCAAAATTCGTCCATGCCCAAGCTGTTCTGCTAACACGACTAGGGATGCATCTGCCATATCCATTGGTAAGTCTCCGTAGCGCTCTATCAATTCTGCCATCCGCAAGAAATGGGGAGAAACGAGCGTAAAGACCTCAGTGAATCCTTCGCTTACACTTCGTAGAAAAGCTGACTGTGCCCGATCTCCGCCCCGTGCCATCAACAAATAACAAGTTTCTGTAGGAACCGGGTGAGTGGTCATCAACGATTCCTGTAATCGCGTTGTTGCTGCTACAGCCATTGAGTGAAAAGCATCGTTCTGGTTCGCTAAAGCAAAGAAAAATCCCGTATCAGCGATGATCATTCCGTTCCTGCACTAACTTTTGAACGATCAATTTATAATTCGCTGATAAATCCGGCTCAGCCTGAATACACCCAATGAATCCGCTATCTTGCATGATTGTTAGTGGTGTTTTCGACAGGGTTTGAAACTGCTGATAATACAGGTCGATCGCCTGCTGGAGGACTTCTCCTAAGTCTTGATTTGTCATCTGCTGAAGACGAGCTAACTTAGCCGCAGTATTCTCATTCAGTTGCGTATTAATGTCCATCGTGCAACCTCGCCATTATTGCTGTTAAATTAGCATATCGTTTTCCTGAATCATTGAAGCGATTCGTGCAAAGAGATCGCTCCCTAATCCGAAAATCACAGGCAACACTGAGGTGATCTAGCGTGAAGGGCTAACGCTGCTTTGACTCCAGCCGAATTTCCTGCAAAATTTGGGCAACCTCGTCTTCGGAATGGTGGTATTTTGCCAAAACTTTTGCCGTTGAATCTAGCACCTGATTGGCAAACAGTTGGCTTAAATCTTGGCGTAAACATTTGCCAATATAAAACTTGAGTAACGCCTCTGTAGGCAGATCTCGCTGTGCTGCCACTTTTTTAAGCGATTCCAGCGTATCTTTAGGAATCTGAATTGCAATCATTTCAGAGTCTCTTGGACGAACCTTCAACTCTGCTTGTAACTCTAGGTCTTCATCAAGATTGCTCATATAACCTCTGTTCAGTACGAGTAGCCACACGGGCAGAAATGATTCTAGTTTTTTCGCTTCGCTCAATGTGAACTACCAAAAGCAACCGTTCAGAGAGCGAGTATCCCAAAGTAAACTCGCGTTCCTCACGATTTGCCGACGCATCACCTATTACGTGAAAGGGATCTAGGAAACCTCTGCTGCCTCCTCAAATGTCACTCCGTGCTTCTCAAAGTTGCTTTTGGCTTTGGCTGCATCCCATTCAAACTCAAACCCCTCTAGGCGATACGTGATGTCCATGCCTTGATTCTACGCTGTTCCCACTAATCATCTGTTGCCTCAACTGGCTCTCCACTCTCCAGCCCCGCTAACAACAGAAATTCAATCTTCGACCGTTGGGCAATTCGCTCTTGCTCTCGCAGAATTAACTGATAGACAATTCGCTAGCAGTATTAAAGCCTGTCGCTGTTGCTTGCTCTTCAACAACCGTGAGAACCTGATCTGGAAGCGTGATATTTAGCATCAATCACCAACCTCAAGCCATGATATTTCTGCTCTTAGCATAGCTAAAACTGAACCCTCTCCAGCGATCGCCGCCCCAAAAATCACTCCGTAAGATCATTGCTCTCCAACCCCACCACCGCGAAAATCACAGGCAGTACCGAGGCGAACAGTGCTTTAAACTGGAGGAGCGATATGGGCGATTGAGCATCAAAATGAGATACAAAATCAAAAATGGAGTCAAATGTGGAAAACAACTTATTGTGGCGCATTACCCATGATCCAAACATTTGTCATGGCAAACCTTGCATTCGTGGGTTACGCTATCCCGTTGAATTTATCCTTGAACTGCTGAGTTCCGGCATGACGATCGCAGATATCCTCGCCGACTATGATGATCTGGAATCAGACGATATCCTTGCCGTTTTCCTTTTTGCCGCTCGCCTCAGCCAAGTCAAAAGCATCCACAAGCTGGCATCATGAAGTTCCTCGTCGATGCCCAACTTCCCGTGCGGCTCGCCCGACTGCTTCAGGAGACTGGCTACGACACAATCCATACCAGAGAACTCCCTCAGCAAAATGCCACTCCAGACTCAATCATCAATTCACTCTCCATCCAGCAAGAACGAGTCGTTATTACTAAAGACTCAGATTTTGTCGATTCCTTTCTGACTGTGCAGCAGCCCTGTAAACTTCTGCTAATCACAACAGGAAATATCAAAAACTCAGATCTGGAGATTCTCTTTGCTGCAAACCTACCCCTCATCATGGAACTGCTTTCCCAACACAGTTACATCGAATTGAGTCGAGACTCTGTGATTGTCCATCAATAGCAAATTAAGATCGCCTTGCTTCATTCCAAAAAAAGCGATCGCCCCAACTGAATGAAGCGATCGCTTTTTTGCATAGTCTAAGTCTAGGTTAATACTTTATCCCAACGCCTATCTAGGTAAACACGTAGGCAGACCGAAGTGCCCAGACAATCAGAGCGCCAATGCCGCCCAAAACCACGATCGCCGAGAGCGCGATCGCCGCTGGACTGTCTGCTCCATCGAACTTCATAATTCCACGGTTGAAATCCGACATAGTTGAGTTTCCTCTGGAGAGCTTAACAC
>Ga0163154_10009940_pt1 | contig 10718 bp, 9 predicted proteins | sample OliLakLV19MP9P1_FD_148649 | JGI IMG/M metagenome (GOLD analysis project Ga0163154, IMG submission 148649) | Freshwater microbial mat bacterial communities from Lake Vanda, McMurdo Dry Valleys, Antarctica - Oligotrophic Lake LV.19.MP9.P1 | ecosystem: Environmental > Aquatic > Freshwater > Lake >...
ATACTGAAACCAATGTTGGTGCTGCCCATACTGTTGCGTTCCGCGAGGCTTTGCAGAACTTCGATCCGTAGAGGATACTGAAACTGGATTGCATGACCGTATAATAAATTTCATTAACGGCTTTGCAGAACTTCGATCCGTAGAGGATACTGAAACCAATGTTGGTGCTGCCCATACTGTTGCGTTCCGCGAGGCTTTGCAGAACTTCGATCCGTAGAGGATACTGAAACCAATGTTGGTGCTGCCCATACTGTTGCGTTCCGCGAGGCTTTGCAGAACTTCGATCCGTAGAGGATACTGAAACGTGTTCTGGCAGATTGTCCGTATTCGGACGCGTCAGCTTTGCAGAACTTCGATCCGTAGAGGATACTGAAACGTTTTGACCACATTCGTTCGATAAATTCGCGGACGGGCTTTGCAGAACTTCGATCCGTAGAGGATACTGAAACCGACATTCGTTCCGAATGCCCTACGGGTCATTGACAGCTTTGCAGAACTTCGATCCGTAGAGGATACTGAAACTTCCGCTGCGGTCATCATTGAAACCAGTGTGGAAATGCTTTGCAGAACTTCGATCCGTAGAGGATACTGAAACGAAATACAAGCAGGAACTACGCCACGCCGAAGCAGCGGCGCTTTGCAGAACTTCGATCCGTAGAGGATACTGAAACTAGTCGGGCTGATGTTGCGCCAGCGGATACTCCAGGCTTTGCAGAACTTCGATCCGTAGAGGATACTGAAACGACACTACGGTAGCATATACATTACCATATCGTCATGCTTTGCAGAACTTCGATCCGTAGAGGATACTGAAACGACACAGAGAGAGGTCATGGTTTTTCGGTACAGCGAGGCTTTGCAGAACTTCGATCCGTAGAGGATACTGAAACTCCTCAAATGCGCTGAGCGCATTTGCAAGCGTACGCGGCTTTGCAGAACTTCGATCCGTAGAGGATACTGAAACAGCTCAGGTGGCACGTGATATTTTGTACATCCGCCGTCGCTTTGCAGAACTTCGATCCGTAGAGGATACTGAAACATGACTTGTGCTATTTAGGTCAAGAGAAACAGAACGCTTTGCAGAACTTCGATCCGTAGAGGATACTGAAACTTCTTGCGCCGTACCATCCGCATTGTATGTGTCATGTCGATGCCTTCGGACAGATTAAAGCGCGGACTGAGCGTACTGGTTGGGTCATGGACAACGACCAGATGACGAGTCACAGCGGCAAATTTGAGGATATGCCCGCTAATTTCGCCCTGTGGATCAGCAACAATGAGCGAATGCCCTGCGAGCATCCGATCTGCAATCGCGGGCAGGATAATTCCCTGAGTCTTGCCTGAACCCGGACCCCCCAAGGTCAAGATTCCGCGTGCGATGTCCTCGACACCGAGGCAGAAACGCCCCGTACCAATGTCGAGCCGTCGCTTACGCTCACCCCAAAATGCGCCGAGTAGGGTTAATCCTTCAGTATCTTCTTTGCGAAAACGTTTGTATTCACGCATGGTGGAGAAGTGTGATGAACCGAACGCACCACGCTTGACCTGCGGATTTCGCAACCGATCTACGCGCTCACGTAACCAGCCGCCATTTTTGATGCCACTGTGTAAAGCGGCATTGACGATAAAGCTCACAAAGACCAGTATTAGCCCGAAGAGCAGCAATCGCATTTGTTGAACGTTTTCCGGTCCACCTGCTAACAACCGAACAAAACTGCTTGCAGATTGTCTGCCGCGCATGGTCTGTATCGCCAGACCACCCAGTAGCGTGACGTAAAGCGCCACGATTCCGATCGTCACGATGAGATGAACGCCAATTCGTGCGGTGCGTTTCCAGCCCGCAAACTGCTGTAATGCGCTGGTGCGCTGGATGCCTGCGCCAGCAACAGCGCTAAAGACCAGTGGTGCAACGGGCAGCAAACACAGCAGCGGTGCAAGGCACACACCGATCAGCGATTTGCCTTCTGTAAATAACCAATAGAACATGCAGTCTCACTTCTTGTTGAATAGTGTAACGATATAGGGTTTTATCTCTAACGCGGAAACCAGAGGTCGAGATCGTCACTTTCGGGCAAATCCGGTTCGGCGGGAGTCACTTCGATTTCATCCTTTCGCAATTTACTCCACTCAGGGCCAACGATGAGATCTAAGGTGTTGCTGAAATGCTGGCTGGCGATTTCACGGAACAGAGCATCATGAGCTTTCGCGCTGTTGTTATAGACCGACAGCCGTTCCGCAATTGAAGGGGCTGTTCCGGGCAAAACCACATGGGTATGGAGATGCTGGATGGGTTCGTCGCTATCCTCAGTCTTGGCTCTTCGGTCATGGAGGACAAATGAAAATTCGGGGACATCAAAACCGCGTGCGGCATAGTAATCCTCAACAATCCGCTTCCACGCCCTGACTTTTTCGGGCCTTTATAGGCGAAATCGACCACGATAATCACTTTATTCACTGTGTTCTCGCTCTGACTCGACCTCTGCCATTTCACGTACTGCTTTGATCTGCGCCAGCAGTGTTCGCCCATCACGGCGCGCGGCGATGATAGCGTTTTCGATGAGCTGTCGTGTCGCCGGTTCATCGGCACTCAGTAAATACAGCAGCACATTCAGATGAAACGCGATGTTCATCTCCAGCTTGTCAATGCGATCCTGAAAGGTGCGCGTGAAATGGCGACGGCTGCCGATAATCTGTTCCTGCTCATCCAGATAGCGCCGGATGGCATCGCGGATTAAATCTGCTTCTGTGGTTGTGCGGTCACGCTTGCTGACCAGCAGCATCAGCCGCTCGTGCATCTCTTGAGGCATCGTGATGCTGCGGCGGACGGTTTTGGACATGGACTACTCCCGACAAAGAATGCGCCTATCCTCATTATCCCAAAGTGAGGCGGCGCACTTGCGGAAGCCTACAGCGTGATATTGTTAAATTTGCGTTCCCGGCCATGCAAATTTACAGTGGGTGTCGTTATTATCAGGTAATGAATGAATCGCTTTTTACTGTTCATTACAACCGGTTCGGGCTACAATTTAATAAATCACTTATTTCACCCAGAATTCCGATATGGACAACTACCAGAGTTACAGCGAAGCTGACACGATTCATAAACTCATCAAGCCGAGCATCTATACCTGTGGCTGGACAGAAGATAATCTGCGCTACGAGGAAAATGCCGGGGCGAATATCATCAACCCGGATACAAGCAGGGTGCAAAAGGATAAAAAACGGATCGACATTACCCTGCGGGTGAAAGTCGCGCCGGAAACGCAGCCGGTGGCCGTCGCGTTGATCGAAGCGAAAGCCGCCAAATATCCGCCAACGCGCGGGCTGGAACAGGCGAAGCTCTACGCTGGGGCAAAGCGGCTGAATGTCCCGTTTGTGTACGCCACTAACGGCTTTTTATTCGTCGAGTACGACAGCCTTACCGGGTTAACCACGCAGCCACGCCCGATGTCTGAGTTCCCCACACCGGATGAACTGCGCCGCCGTTATGAACAGCGAATGGGTTTCAGCCTAGAAGATGAGCTTGCCAAACCGCTGCTTGAACCGTATGTCGGCGGTGAGGCTTCCCGTCGCTACTACCAAGATGCGGCAATCCGTGCGGCATTGGAAAAAATCGCTGCTGGTGGCAACCGGGTACTGCTGACGCTGGCGACTGGCTCCGGCAAAACGCGCATCGCGGTGAATCTATTGAAACGCATTGCGGATGCCGGACAGCTTCGCCGCGCCCTGTTTTTATGTGACCGCGACGAACTCCGCAAGCAGGCAACCGGCGCATTTCAAGAAATCTTTGGCAATGATGCTGCTCCTGTATCTGGCAAAGACGCGCAGAAGAATGCCCGCATTTTGATCGCTACCTACCAGACGCTCGACATTGACACCGATGATGCCGATGCCAATTTTCTGACTGCCAATTATCCGCCGAATTTCTTCTCGCACATCATCATTGATGAAGCGCACCGCTCCGCTTGGGGCAAGTGGTCGCAAGTCCTCCGTATAAACCCCGACGCGATACAGATTGGTCTGACCGCGACCCCGCGCCAACTCAAAGTAGAAGGAGATACGCCGGAAGCCCACGCCGATCAGCAAATCTCAGCGGACAATATTGCCTATTTTGGCGAACCCGTTTACGAATACGAGATCGGGCAGGGAATCGAAGATGGCTACCTGGCTGCCTGCGAGATTCGCAAAAGCACCGTCAATCTGGATGAGACTGGAATTACAATCGCGGACATTCTGGCACGCAATCCGACGGATGCAATCACCGGTGAACGGATTAGTGAAGCCAAGCTGCGTGAAATCTACCAGAAGCAAAATTACGCAGATGACATCCTGCTGCCGGATCGGGTGCTGGCGATGACGCAAGACCTATTCCAACACCTGCTCGACACGGGTGATCCACACCAGAAAACCATCATCTTCTGTGTGCGCGACACTCATGCCGATGCTATTGCCGGGGTATTGAACAATCTTTACGCCGAATGGTGTACGGCCAATGGCGTAAAACGCGCTGCGCCCTATGCCTTTAAATGCACAGCGGCCAATCAGGGGCGCGACTATCTGGCTGACCTACGCGGCAGCAATCGCACCCATTTCATTGCCACGACGGTTGACCTGCTGACGACGGGCGTAGATGTGCCGTCGGTACGCAATATCGTCTTTTTTCGCTATGTAAAGTCGCCGATCAGCTTCTACCAGATGATCGGGCGGGGGACGCGGCTGCATACCCCCACTGAAAAACTGATGTTCCGGGTTTACGACTACACCGACGCGACGGACAATTTCGGTAAAGACTTTATCACCGCCGTCGCCCCAGAGCCGAGCCAATCCGACGGCGATACCGAGCACGAACAGCCTGAACGTGAGCCAATCATCCAAGTCGAGGGATTCGATGTGCGCGTGACGCTCGCCGGGCGCTACATCGTCGCCGATATTGACGGGCAAGCCATGCCGCTGACGATTGAAGAATACCGCGAATATGTGGCATCAAACCTACTGCGCGAGGTGGACACGCTGGAAGCCTTCCGCGCATTGTGGGTGAACCCGGCGGAACGCGGCGAACTACTAGCGAAGCTGCCCAGCGCCGGGCGCTCGGTAGTGCTGCTGCAAAAGCTGACGCAGATGGATGCCTATGATCTTTATGATATATTGGGGGAGCTGGGCTACGGCTTGACCCCGCGCACCCGCACCGAACGCGCCGAGGCGTTCAACTACAAGCACATTGATTGGCTGGACAAACTCACCCCGGCGGCTGCCGCGACCATCCGGGCGATTGCCGCGCAGTTTGCCTTTGACGGCACGGATGGACTGGAGAACCCGCACATTTTCCGCGCACCGGAAGTAGCCAACGCGGGCGGACTGGACTCGCTGAAGACGGTAGGCAAACCGGCTGAGGTGCTGCGCGAAACGAAAGAAAGGATGTTTGCTGCGTGAGTGAACAACAACTGCCCGAAGGTTGGCGGTGGGTAAGACTCGATGATGTCTGCATTCGCAAAACAGGCACTATAAATCCCAATCGAGAAATACCAGATGCGCTTTTTACATATATAGACATCGGCAGCATTGACAATGTAAAAAAAAGAATTGCCGAGCCTAAAAAACTTCTTGGTAAAGATGCTCCAAGCCGCGCACGCCAGAGGGTTTGTGCAGGTGATATCATTGTTTCGACTACTCGACCAAATCTCAACAGTGTAGCTTTAGTATCTGTGGAGTTGGACAATCAGATATGTAGTACAGGCTTTTGTGTATTGCGTCCGGGGAGGGAACTGGATTCAGCATATCTTTTTGGATATGTTCGTACTCCTGAATTTATTAACAATCTTTCCAATCTAGTTAAAGGTGCGATGTATCCTGCCGTAACCGATAGTCAAGTAAGAGAGCAATTCATTCCTCTCCCACCACTTCCCGAACAGCAGCGCATCGCCGCCATCATCGAAGAACAGATGGCAGACATCGACGCTGCCCGTATCGCCATCGAAGCGGAGTTAGAAGCGGCGGAGTCGCTCACCGCGTCGTATCTGCGCGAGGTGTTCGAGAGCGATGAGGCGCGGGAGTGGGAAAGAATTCCATTTGGTGAAATAGCCACAATAACCGCAAAAATTGTTGATCCTACTATAAAGGAATACGGCTCGCTGCCTCATGTAAACGGAGAAAATATTGAAAGCGGAACTTGTCGGCTTATGAATGTGCGCTCAGCTTTTAAAGATGGGATGACAAGCGGTAAGTATTTATTCGATCCAAATGATATTCTATATTCCAAATTGCGACCCTATCTCCGTAAAGTTGCTTACGTGGATTTTGTGGGGTTATGTAGCGCAGATATGTATCCTATCAAGATCAATAAAGACGCGCTTGACCCGTATTTCACGGCTTGGATGTTGGTATCGGATGATTTTACGGAATATGCTGATACAGAATCTCGGCGCGCACGTATGCCAAAACTTAACCGAGAGTCTTTGTTTGCCTATCAAGCTCCCATCCCTCCATTGAGCATTCAACAGCAAATTACGTATAAGTTGCAGGAACTGATGGCCGTTAGCGACGAATTGCGTATTATCTTGAGTGAACGTCTTGAGGCAATTAACGCTATGCCTGCTGCTGTACTGCGGCGGGCGTTCAGTGGGGTGTACTGATTGGTTATACCGGAAAGCGAAAATCCGTTCTATACTTAGGAGAGATTGGGTTGTGATTAAATTGACCGATGAGGCTATCGTTGCGTTAATCCATGAATCGAAACAACTGCCATCGGGTTATCGTGAAACCCTTATCGGTAGCAAGATGAAAAAGGAGGATATTCATAAACGGGGCGATCTGAAAGTTATAGGCGCTGACGGAAACACGTTTTATATCAAAGTTCGGATTAGCACTTTAAATGTGCTAAACTTCTCAGTTATTCTCGGATATGAACCCAAAGAGACAACAAGTCTTTTCCTCTTACGTCGCTACAATGGGAAATCGCACGAACACACAAATAAAATTGAAGGGCATAGATTCCGTGATTTCCATATTCATTATGCGACAGAAAGATACCAAGCACGAGGATTTGCGGAAGAAACGTATGCTGAGGTAACTACTCTTTATAGTGATCTCGGAGGGGCTTTAAACTGTTTTATATCGGATTGTAACTTTCTTTTTCCTTCTGATGAACCACTTCCGTTATTTTGAGCATAAACTATGAGTATCCAAGAGATAAACGAGACTTTACAACAGGCAATAGGACAACAAGTTACTGTTGAGCTAGAAGGTAACAATCGGTTTCCTGTGCTTACCCCATTTACGATGGATGATGGCGATCACTATAATATTGTGTTACGTGGTCAAGAAGGACAACAAAACTGGGTAATCACGGATGAAGGTGAAACTTTACTGCATCTAAGTTATTGGATGGATTATAACTCGCTCAAAAAAGGTACTCGGCAACAAGTTATTGAACGAGTTCTTGGACAATATGGCATAGATAATCGTGATGGTGAGTTGCGTCTCGAAATCAAATATGACGAGCTAAGTTCAGCCATTTTTACATTTTTGCAGGCTTTGACGCGCGTTACAGATATTACCTATCTGTCGAGAGAACAAGCTCGGGCTACCTTCTTGGAAGATTTCCGCGAGTTGCTGAGAACTACAGTTCCTGAAGAGCGTTTAACTTTTGACTATAATCACCCTAGATATGATAGACAAAGAATATACACAGTTGATGCTTTAGTTAATCATCGAGATGTACCATTATATATCTTTGCAATAGGTAGTAATGATCGCTGTCGAGATGTGACCATTAATTTGCACACTTATAAAACTTGGAAAATTGAATACCAATCTGTTGCAGTCTTTGAAGATCAAAAAAGTATTTCGCGTGATGTTTTAGCCCGTTTTAGCGATGTAGCTGATAAACAATTCTCAAGTTTAGTATCAAGTGAAGCGCAGATTGTAGACTATTTGAAGAAACAACTTGGTACAAGTGACAACTAAAAACGGCAAACAACTCACCACACATCAAGCCATCAATAGCGCGATTTGGAGCGCGTGCGATATTATGCGCCGCTCCAACGTCAGCGGAGCGATGCAGTACGTCCCGGAGATCACCTGGATTCTCTTTCTGCGTATCCTCGACGAGCGCGAAACCCGCGAGGCAGAAGAAGCGGAAGCCATCGGCATCCCCTTCAAGCCCTCGCTGCGCTATCCCTATCGCTGGCAGGACTGGGCAGCGCCGAAAGCCCCACATCGTGAACAGCTATGGGAAGCGGGTGCTGGGTCGCTGTTCAATTTTGTGAATAACGATCTGCTGCCGTATTTACGCGGTCTGCGAGATCAAGCCGATGCCGCGCCACGCCAGCGCGTGATTAGCCAACTGATGTCCGGTGTGGAGCGCGTCCGCATTGACACCGAGCGCAATTTCCTTGATGTGCTGGACAAGCTCAATGACATTCGAGAAGCGTCTATCGACTCGCAGCATCTTTTCCCGCTGTCACAGGCGTATGAGGGACTGCTGCTCCGCATGGGCGAGAACAACAACGACGGTGGACAGTTCTTTACACCGCGTGAAGTCATCCGGGCGATAGTGCAGGTCATTGATCCCCGCATCGGCGAAACAATTTATGACCCGGCCTGCGGAACGGGCGGTTTTTTGGCGTAAAGCTATGAATACCTGTGGCGGCCAACGCTAAAAGGCAGCGAGATCGAAACGCTCAAACAGCACACCTTCTACGGGCGGGAAAAAGCCGAGCTGGTCTATCCTATCGCGCTGGCGAATCTGGTACTGCATGGCATCGACGAGCCGCATATCTGGCATGGCAACACCCTCACCGAGAATGTGGTTTACGGTGGGCTGTTTCACGGCGCACCGGAGCAGTTCGACATCATCCTGACCAATCCACCCTTTGGCGGCAAAGAAGGCCCGGAAGCGCAAACCCGCTTTGCTTATCAGACCAGCGCCACGCAGGTGTTATTTTTGCAGCATGTGATCGACAGTCTCAAACTAGGTAGCCGCTGCGCGATTGTGCTGGATGAAGGGGTGTTGTTCCGTACTAATGAAACCGCATTTGTGCAGACCAAGCGCAAGCTGCTGGATGATTGCGACGTGTGGTGCATCGTCAGCTTGCCCGCCGGCACGTTCCTCGGCGCTGGCGGAGGTGTAAAGACGAATATCCTGTTCTTCACCAAAGGTCAGCCCACTGAGCGCATCTGGTACTACGATTTGTCTGGTACAAAAGTGACTAAACGTAAGCCACTGACGATCAAGGATTTCGAGGATTTCCTGACTCTGCTGCCGCAGCGCGCTGAAAGCGAACGCAGTTGGACAATAGAACGCGCTGCCATCGAAGCGCGAAACTTCGACCTGAAGGCGGTCAATCCTAATGCGCTGGTCGATCAAGACACACGCACCCCGGAAGAACTGATCGCTATCATCGAAGAAAAAGGGCGCGAAGTAAACGAGGCATTGAACCGGCTCAAAAAGTGGATGAAAACTGAGTAGCCACTGTTTACCGTTATACAGGATAGCCCTTTGCAGACATGAGTCGCAGTCATGCCTGCTTTGGACGTGCGAAGTGCGTCCGGTGGGTGGGGTTCACCCTGCCCACACGCTGATCGTCACCTTCAGGTGCGGTCAGCGGTGCTGCGCGTGAGCGCGGCACATCAGCCTCACGGGCGCTTGACGTGCCAGCGTTTTAGCTGGCGACCACCTCAGCCGGGCTTACGCCACATCCGTGCGCTACCCTGCTTCTCCGCCCCCATGTGAGACACATCGTTGTTGGCTGAGGTGGTACGGCGTTGCTTGGCAACGCTGGCGCTGCTGCAAGGCAGCGCCAATCGGTATGTTGCCACCGTTATACGTAGTACCATGAAAATACGTGGCAGTGAACACGAAAAACTCAGTGTAAACTCAGCTTCCTGACGTAATGCTGCACACAGTATAATCGACTAAAATGAACAAGAATTACTGTATGACCACTTACCCTGAGACTCCTAATTCAAGTGCTAATTCGCTATCGGAACCTGATCTTCTGGATGTCATCGAGCAGATTGTTCGGATGGCTAAGAAGGCATACGGATACCAGCATCTTTCCACGATTGGCAGCTATCTTCGCACGCATCATCCAGACTTCAGTCCGACGCATTACGGATGCAAGAATCTGCTGCAACTGATTGAGCGCTATCCTGAGCGTTTCAAGGTGAAATGGTCAGCTCCCACTCACAAAGGGCGTTCCCATGTATGGATCAGGCTGGCGACTGAACCTAAACGAAAAGAAGGCTATGCGGAGACAAGTCCCACACCGTCACCCAGTAAGCCTAAACCGCGTTTAATGACGGTGAAGGAATTTGAGCGGTTGTGTCAATGGTTAAGCGAGACAGGGGGAGCAGAAAGATGTGACGGTTCCCTGCGTAAAACACGACAGTGGCTCAGGCGGCGCGACTTTTTGAGCCTAGAAGCAAATTCCAAACTGATTCGCAAGTTAGGTGGACACTGCGACTGCGAAGTTCTCTTCAATGTTGCTGGAAACTGGCCTTACGACTGAAATCGAAAAGCAAGACGTATGCAAAAAGCAGAAGCGGCACTTTCGCACCGCTTCTGTCTAGTCTTACGCTATATCGCACCTAGAACGGAATATCTTCTCCGCTCTCCAGGTTGTCGCTCTCTAGCCGATCCAGCAGCACCAGCCGGTTCGCGTCTAAATCCAGACTTGCCTGCGGTGCGCCGCTCTGGTCAACCCACGCACTCAGACGCA
>Ga0163154_10009943_pt1 | contig 10717 bp, 8 predicted proteins | sample OliLakLV19MP9P1_FD_148649 | JGI IMG/M metagenome (GOLD analysis project Ga0163154, IMG submission 148649) | Freshwater microbial mat bacterial communities from Lake Vanda, McMurdo Dry Valleys, Antarctica - Oligotrophic Lake LV.19.MP9.P1 | ecosystem: Environmental > Aquatic > Freshwater > Lake >...
GGCGTTGAGTATTCCAACAATTCTGCCAGAACGAGAAAAAGTGATTGCGACCGTGTTTGGCGTAGTTTTGTTTACACTCCTGGTACAAGGTTTAACCATTCAGCCATTGTTAAAGAAGTTGAACCTGTTGGGCAATCAGCCGATGCGGCAAAGCTATGACGAGGCGATCGCGCGTCAAACGGCTCTCCAACGCGTGCTGCAACATCTGGAAACCATTGAAAAACGTCCAGGCATCGATCCAGAGTTTTACCGTTATCAAACCGCGCTAGTGCAAGGCGAATTGACCTGTCTGCAAATCAAAATTGAGCAACTTTTGGCAGAACATCCCGACTTGCGAACTGTTGTCGTGGATCAGGTGCGATCGGAACTGCAAGCGATCGAGGCAGAAACTTACGCTGAATTCGTTCGAGCCGGACAGCTTAACCAGGAACTTTCGCCTTTTCTGCAACAGGCGGCAGAAAGTAAAGACGAATAAGTGCCTTGGGAAGAACAGCAATACTTGAGATACGATTAATCACACAAGTAGTATGTTGCATCTGTCGATAAAACAGTCAATTGCTTCTTAAAATAGATTCTTGACATTAATAGGAGTTCATTGCTGTTCGATCGCTTTTACAGCGGCTAAATATCGCTCTTTAATATCTTTGCGGTCTAGCTCTTCTGAAATTCCTTCGTGACTGCCGCGCTCGATCATATTGGCATGACGCAGCAGGGCGACTCGGTCTGCTTTGCTGTGTGTGAAAGGGGCAATAACGGCGATCGCTTCCAGCAGACGCATTGTGACTGCTACGCTCGTTTGTCCATACTGCCGAATTTGATTAAAAGCGGAATCGATCGCATCGACGAAAGATACAGGTTCAGCAATTATACGCAGCTTATTTTCGCCATCATAGCGGTAGGCAGAAGGAATTTCTTTTTGTGCGAGATGACAAAGTGCGGCACTCAATTGATCAACACAGCGAACGGCAGTGAACGGATCATTGATTCCCGGTGACAAAGCGCGTGACGCAATTTCCACCAGTTGATTAATTGAGAACTCGATATCTTGCTGGTCAGTCTGCTGTGAACCCACTACAAAAGCGCTGTTGATTTGCTCAGCTAGTTTCTTATTAACAGCTTCGGCAGGATAAACGATCGCGAGCGGTCTGCCTTTGACAACAAAATCTCCAGGGCGATGCTGAAGCTGAAGTAAAAGATTTCCTTCTGTTGCAAGCTCCATTAACCGATCGGTGTCAATCGCTTGAACGTAACTGCTGCTAGCGGCTTGAATTGGGCAGACATCGCGATCGAAATCAGCTGGAATATCGCCCATTAAGGGTTCATTCCGATGCTTTGATGCGCCACGTCCAAGCTGTTTGGGAAAGAGGCGATCGATCACGTCATCTAGCTCACGCCCTACTTTCGAGATGACCTGATCGACTTGAATCGACGATGCTGAATGGTGAATGAAGTAGATCAAAACGCCGATGCTGGCGATCGCGAGTCCAATGCCGCAGGTGACAGCAATATGTGGTACAAACTCATTTTCAGCAACACCGTTAATCGTTCGCAGCACCAGCAGACTATAAACGAATGTAGAGATAAAAGTCCCTAAAACAATTTGGTTGCCCGTATCTTGCATGAAATTACGCAGCAAACGTGGGCCAAACTGCGAGGATGCAAGCTGAAGGGCGACGATTGTAATGGAAAATGCAGTTGTCGCAACGCTCATCATTGAACCTGCAATGGCTGAAAGAATGGCGCGTGAACCACTTGGACCTAGCGCATAAGCCCAACCCAAATTGCCAATAATTTCTGTGTCTATGCTTTGATCAATTTGAATGGTTAAAAACGACAGCCCGATCGCTAGCACTACCATCAGAGTTGGGATAAACCAAAAGCTAGAGTGCAGTGAATCTAGCAGCTTGCCGAACTTAGTTTTCATTTGTCCGCTCCTCTTCTAAAGAGCGATCTGCGCTATCTCCTTCAGAGCCATTTCGCTGCGCTTTAATTTCAGCAAGTCGTTTGAGTGAACTGCTGATGCTGCCGGATTGTGGCACTTTGCCTTTGCCAGCAGGCCAGCCTTCACGCTGATGGGCGCGATCGCCATCTGTTGCTTCAGTCTGGTCATGAAACAAAATTTGCTGCGTTGGGAAGGGCAGATCAATCCCGTTTGCCGTCAGTTTGTTTTTAATGTTTGTCAACACTCGATCTTGGAGATCTAACACATCGGCACGACGAGGTGGTTGCACCCACCAACGAGCGCGAATGTTGACGGTGCTTCCTGCTAGATCAACCACAATTGCATCAGGAGCAGGCGTTTCTAACACCCCATCAGTTCCATGCACCGCCTCTAGAATCAGCCGCCGCGCTTCATCAATATCATCACCGTAGCCGATGCCGATGTCGTACTGTAGGCGGCGATTTTCAAAGGCGGTATTGACGGTGACAGAATTCGTAAATAGCTCGGAGTTGGGAATAACAATTCGCCGACCGTCGTAGGTTCTGATGGTAGTCGCTCGTGTCTGAATGTTTTCGATAGTTCCCTCAAACTCTTTGAAAACGATTTGATCGTCGATTTGAAAAGGTTCAGTTAATAGAATTAAAATTCCCGCTAGAAAGTTTTGTAAAATATCTCGAAACGCAAAGCCGATCGCCACACCGCTAATTCCAAGAAGCTGCACGAGATCATTTGCTTTCAGTGAAGGAATGACAATCGACAGCGCAATGAATAACCCGACTAGAATAGTTGTGCCCTGCGCTAATCGCCCTAGCACCATCCCTAAATTACGGGCTTCGCGGCGATCGAGCGTCAGTTTTCTAACGACTTTCTTGATAGTTCTAGCAACGAAGAAAAAGATAGCAAAGACAATCAACGCCAGTATGATATTGGGAAGTAAGACAATAAAGCCGTTTAGCATTGTCTGCATCTTGTCTATAAAAGTTGCTACTTCAGTATTCATAAAAAGTTTGATTAGGCTTACATAGATAGATTATAGGAAGAAAATTAAATTGTCTTCTGTCTTAGGTTATTAATTGTTCTGTCTCAAGCGCTGAATCTCAGTTCGCAAGGCGATAATTTCGTTTGTCAGTGCATCGATCGACTTTACTCCAACAATTTCTGCTTCGTCATTGTCAGCATCTTGTCCAATAAAGAAGGTGACTAAAGTTGCCGTTACGTAGTCAAACATCGCGAACGCAGACAGCGCCAGCAGAAAACAGAGAATACGACCCTCTGGCGTTTGGGGAAAGTAGTCCGATCCCATTGTGGTCATCAGCATCGCCGTCCACCAAATCGCCGTGCCGTAGCGGTCAAACCCAGCATCATTGCCTTGCCAATAACTCTTATGCTGATGCTATTGGCTCTATAGGATTCTGTATGCAAAAGTTCATAGTAAAGATTTTGGGGCTGTATGACAAGGCTGAAAGCTCTGAAAACTCGTTAAGTCCAGCAAAACCAGCATAGAGAATCCTGAAGAGCCATGCTGGTTTAAAATTATTGGGAAAGTTTAATCTACTTTTACAAAATGTTAGTTAATTCCTCAGCTTACGCAGTAAACTTGACCTTGCAGGCAATGAATAACATAGTTTATGCGCAGCTATTGGCTACAACCCTAGTTATAGGGCTTTGCGCTCAAACCGTAGATTTATTCAAATTGTTCTGCGTAAGGTGAATTATTGATTCTCCATCGCTGAGCTAAATCTATCGTTTAAACCTAAAAATATTTTTCTCTAAAGTATTCCAAAGAATGAAGCTGTACTGTTAAATATAGAAGCTGTGCTGTTAAATATATTTGACTATGCCTAAGAACATTAACAACGAAACCCCTGACGACAACAAACCCTTGTATATCCTAATAATCAGCATTCATGGGCTGATTAGAGGTAATAATCTTGAACTAGGACGTGACGCCGATACTGGAGGGCAGACAAAATATGTGGTGGAACTAGCTAAAGCTCTAGCTAAGCAGCCGAATGTAGAACAAGTTGATTTGATCACAAGGTTGATTGTTGATGCTGCTGTAGATGCTGACTATGGGGCTGTGACTGAAGTTTTATCAGAAAACGCGCAGATCGTTAGGATTGAAACTGGAGCTAAAGGTTACATTCCTAAAGAAGAATTGTGGAGCCATCTTGATGGGTTTACCGATCGCTTGTTTGACTGGTTACTCAGTCTTCCTCGTCTTCCCGATATTCTCCACAGTCACTACGCCGATGCTGGATATGTAGGAGTGCGGCTTTCTCATTTAACCGGTTTACCACTGATCCATACTGGTCACTCTCTGGGGCGGGACAAGTTTCGGCGTTTGCTGGCTTCTGGTATGACAATGGAACAGATAGAAGAGCGTTATCATATGCTCCAGAGGATTAGTGCTGAAGAAGACATATTAAGTAATGCTGATTTAGTCATTACCAGTACTCGTAATGAAATTGAAGATCAGTATGAGCTTTACGATTATTACACGCCAGAGAATATGGCGATTATTCCACCAGGGACGGATTTAAAGCAGTTTTATCCTCCTACGGATCTCGATGGCGATCGCAATTTCAGAGATGTTCTCAAGAAGTTTTTACACGATCCCGATAAGCCGATGATTTTGGCATTGTCTCGCCCCGACGAGCGGAAAAATATCGTTTCTCTTTTAGAAGCCTATGGGCGATCGCCTCGTTTGCAGAAATTAGCAAATTTAGTAATTATTGCAGGCAATCGAGATGACATTCGCGAACTAAATGAAGGCGCTCAAAATGTTTTAACTGAATTATTGTTGGTAGTTGATTGCTATGAGCTATATGGGTTAGTGGCATTACCAAAGCATCATAGTTCTGACGAGGTTGCGGATATTTATCGCTTAGCTGCCGCTTCTAAAGGCATTTTTGTTAACCCTGCCCTGACTGAACCCTTTGGATTGACACTATTAGAAGCCTCAGCAAGTGGATTGCCATTGGTAGCAACAGAAAATGGCGGGCCTGTAGATATTATTGGCAATTGTCACAATGGATTGTTAATCGATCCTCTAAATAGTGAGTCGATCTCTGAAGCTCTATTAAAGATTCTAGAGGATGCGACTCTATGGCAGCAGTTTTCAGAAAATGGATTAAAGAATGTTGCTAAATTCTATTCATGGGATGCCCACGCTCGAACGTACCTACAAAAGATTCAACCCTTCTTATTGCACAAAGAGCCGTTGCCCAAGCCAGCCTTATTGCCTAAGGAAGGAAAATATCCTAGGCGAGCGATTTTTACAGCGATCGATAATACGTTGCTGGGTGATGGGGAAGCATTGGCGCAATTTATTCAAGTCGTGCGGCAACGACACAGGAAGTTCTTATTCGGTATTGCGACAGGACGGCGATTAGATTCTGTTCTCAAGATCCTAAAAACCTACGGCATCCCTACGCCTGATGTTCTGATTACTAGTTTGGGAACAGAAATTTATTATCCTCCCCAACTCTCGGCTGATATTGCGTGGAATCACCATATCGACAATTGGTGGACACCGCAGGTATTGCGGCGCATTATCGATCCCTTACCAGGAGTTAAGCTGCAACTCAAGGAGGAGCAAAGTCGCTTTAAGGTTTCCTATTACTATGATGCCAACATTGCACCATCAATGGAGGAAATTTTGACATTATTGCGCCAACAAGAAGTTTCGGTTAATACCACCCTCTCTTTTGGTCAATATCTAGATTTTGTACCTGCCCGAGCTTCTAAAGGTTTGGCTTTGCGATATGTGGCAAGACAATGGAATATTCCCTTGGAACAGGTCTTGGTAAATGGTGGATCTGGCGGTGATGAAGATATGCTAAGGGGCAATACTTTGGGCGTGGTCGTTGATAATCGTCATCGTGAAGAGCTATTGGGACTGAATGAGACAGAACAGGTCTATTTTGCGGAGGGTGCTCATGCTTGGGGTATCTTGGAGGCAATTTCCCATTATGATTTCCTTAATTTGTAGATGTATCGCTACTGGTTTCACTTTTTCATGCCTAATTGAAACTTGATTTGAATTTAATTTAAGGAAACACTGATGCAAAAACTATTTATCTGCACTGATCTCGACCGCACTTTATTACCCAATGGAAAGCAAGCAGAATCTCCCGAAGCTCGATCGATTTTTGCTCGCTTAGTAGGTCGCCCAGAAGTTCGCTTGGCATACGTTAGCGGTAGAAATTTATCTTTAGTGCAAGAAGTAATTCAAGAGTACAGTCTGCCATCGCCTGATTTTATAGTCGGAGATGTGGGAAGTACGATTTATCACTTTAATGGCGATATCTGGCAATATTATCAAAACTGGTCGCAGGAGATTGCAGCAGATTGGCAAGGGCTAAATTCTATCGACTTACAACCTCTTTTTACCGATGTAGTCGATATATCTCATTTGACTTTACAAGAATTCGACAAGCAGAACCGCTTTAAACTAAGTTACTACTTGCCTTTAGACTTAAATAATCAGGCTTTGCAGGATTGTATGAATCTTCGGTTACAAGAGCAGAAGATTGCAGCTAGTTTGATTTATAGCGTCGATGAAGCTAAAGGAGTTGCTCTATTGGATATATTGCCCGCCAGTGCCACTAAATTTCATGCAGTAGAGTTTCTCAGATGCCAACTGGGTTTTGATTATAGTAATACACTTTTTGCGGGAGACAGCGGCAATGACTTACCCGTTTTGGTGAGTGACGTACCCTCGATTTTAGTTGCTAATGCTCATGAGGACATCATTAAAAAAGCCCAATTGCAAACCCAATTACAAGGAAATATGAGTAGTTTCTATCTTGCAAAGGGCGGGTTTTTAGGAATGAATGGGAATTATAGTGCAGGAATTCTGGAAGGAATTGCCTATTACCACCCATGTACAAAACAATGGATGGAGTAAAAGATGGGCGATCGAAACTACCCTAGAGCGGGCGCAGGCTTTTGCAGGCGAAATCGTCACGAGGCAAGGAGCAACTATTAACGATCTTGAGTTTTATCAGAAATTCAGTCAGCAATGTAACTAGATGGGATACTACTTGTATCCCATCTAAAGAATCTAACAAACACTAGAAGTTTTTCTCAAAATTAAGATGTACGAGCAAATTTCTCATTCCCTTTTAAATTCAATTCTTGACGATTTAAAGCCAGAAATTCGTCGGCAAGATTTGCGACATTTCTATACCCGTCTTGGCGCAAACTTTTATGCGATTTATTCGCTCTTCTATACGCTATACGGACATCGTGATGATTTTAAATTACAAATGTTGCGATTGGTGGAAACGATGGCGAAAGGCTATATCGATCGCTCTGCCGAACTGGAGCGTTTAGATATTCAACGCGAACAAGATCACAATTGGTTTTTGTCTCAGAAATGGGTAGGTATGGCACTCTATTCCAATGGATTTGCCGAAAATCTACCGGACTTAGCGAATAAAATCAGCTATTTTCAAGAATTAGGCGTCAATATAGTGCATATTATGCCGATTTTGAAATGCCCTGAGGGGAAAAGTGATGGAGGCTATGCGATCAGTGATTTTCGCGAAATTGACGATCGTGTTGGCAATTTAGAGGATGTTCGCAATATTGCCGAAGAATTCAGAAAGCGTGATATTTTGTTGGTTCTCGATATCGTTCTCAATCATACTTCTGATGAACATGAATGGGCGAAACAAGCGATCAAGGGCGATCGCCGTTTTCAAGATTATTACTATATTTTTGAGAACCGAGAAGTTCCTGATATGTTTGAGCAAAGTATGCCCGATGTCTTTCCAGAGACCGATCCAGGGAATTTTACTTGGAATGCGGAGATGGGAAAATGGGCGATGACAGTTTTCCATGATTATCAATGGGATTTGAATTATAGTAATCCTGCTGTATTCATTGAAATGCTCGACATCATTCTGTTTTGGGCCAATCAAGGTGTCGATATTCTGCGATTGGATGCGGTTGCTTTTTTGTGGAAAAAGATTGGAACTACTTGTCAGAATGAGCGCAAGGCCCATTTGATATTGCAATTGATGAAAGACTGCTGCCAAGTGACTGCCCCAGGGGTGCTATTTATCGCGGAAGCGATCGTTGCTCCCATTGAAGTGATCAAATATTTTGGCGAAGATGCGATCGCTGCCAAGGAGTGTGAGATTGCCTATAACGCGACTTTGATGGCACTACTATGGGATGGCATTGCGACCAAAAACACTAAATTAATTTACCAAGGCATCAAAAATCTACCGAATAAATTAGATCGCGCTACTTGGCTGAACTATGTCCGTTGCCATGATGACATTGGTTTTGGTTTTGATGACAATGATATCCGTTTGGCGGGATATGAACCTTCTTCCCATCGGCGATTCTTAGTTGATTACTTTAGTGGTAAATACGATGCTTCTGCCAAAGGATTGGTATTCATGCCTAATGAAGTTACGGGAGATGCTAGAATTTGCGGATCTCTAGCATCTTTGGTAGGACTAGAATCCGCCTTAGAACATGGTGACAATCAATTGATTGCTTCGTCCATAAATAGAATTCTGTTACTCCATGGGATTATTCTATCTTTTGGAGGCATTCCTTTACTTTACAACGGCGACGCCCTAGGCGTACTGAATGATTATAGCTACAGTGAAGACCCAAGCAAAAGTAATGATAATCGCTGGGTTCATCGTCCAAAAATTGATTGGGAAAAAGCTGAATTGCGCAAAAAGCAAGGCACGGTGGAATACACTATCTTCAATGCCATGAAAAAAATGATTGCTATTCGCAAAGAGATTTCTGCATTTGCCGATTTTAACAATCGCGAATTGCTGCAAATTGATAATCCACATCTGCTATGTTTTATGCGTTTCGATCCGCAACGTCCATCGGAAAAGATACTAGCGATCGCTAATTTTGATGCAAATCCACAATATCTCGACTTAGAGACGATCAGTAATGCTGGCTTCAGTGTTTATAGTCGATTTGTCGATTTATACAGCGGCAAAATGCCTTCACAGCATGATGGTCGTATTGTCTTGCATGGTTATCAGTTTTACTGGTTGACCGATGAATAAGCAGTTAAGCATAAGTCAATGGCACTGACTTATGCAGAGTCGCCCTCGCGCTTTGCTATAAGCACCTGTATCGGCTGAGGGTGCGGCTTCGCCTGCCGCTCTCAGCCAAGTACTCATGCATTTGAGACATCGTAGAAAGTGATATTAGTGGCTTGCAAGGCTCTGATGTATATTTATCAGATCTTGTAGCCTTTTTCTACCTTTTGCCTGCTCTTAAGTCAGTGCCATTGATCTATAGTTGTTGCTTGCCCTGCCTTAAGCTCTGAATTTCAGTTCGCAAGGCGATAATTTCATCTCGAAGAGCATTGATCGATTTTGCTCCGACAATTTCTGCTTCTTCATCGTCGGCATCTTGCCCGATGAAGAAGGTGGCTAAAGTTGCTGTTACATAGCCAAACACCGCAAACGCATAAAGCGCCAGCAAAAAACAGAGAATGCGTCCTTCTGGCGTTTGAGGAAAGTAATCTGATCCCATCGTGGTCATCAGCATTGCCGTCCACCATAATGCCGTGCCATAGTTATCAAACCCAGCTGCATCCGGAGCTTCTCGTTCAAAGGCAAACATTCCCGCCGCACCAGCCAGTATGATGATTGCTGTTGACAGCACAACATAGCCAAATCCGCGTCGAGCAAAGTTGGCAGTCAGCGATCGCATACTGCGATTGGTTCGGGTGAGGACGCGTAGCAATCGTAAGCCTCGGACGGCACGGGTCGTTTGTAGAACTCGCATGATGCGCAAGAACCGAAACACCCTTAAAGCAGGTAAAAGAAGCGAAAGTGCTGCGAGCCAGTTAGCTTTAAAATAAGAAACTTTGCGAGGCGCAAGCGATAGTCGAAGGATAAATTCCAGAATAAATATACCCCAAATGACAAGGCTAATTGTCTCTAACAGTGGCGTGAGTCCCCAAGTCAGCTCCACCACAAATGAACCGAGCCAGACAAAACTCAACACCAGCATTGGCAGTTCTAGCCAGTCCTCAAGCTGTTGCAGAATTTGCTGTTGCTCATGTTCTATGGCTTGTTTTTCAGGGCGATCGAATTGCTGCATTACAATCATTCAAAACTAGAGTTGTTCAGGTGCTTCTAATACAATCACATCAACCAGCAGTGTTGCGTTAAAGTTTTTTTGCAACCGAGTTTGAATTGCTTGAGTCAGATCAGCCCGAATTTGTTCAGCCGATCGCGTCGCCTCTGGTCGGCGTTGAACATACACCACGCACAGCAGCGTATTTTGTTCCTGAATGTTGGCTCTGGTGAACCGAACAGTCGCCTCGACCAGCTGAGCAGAATCGTTTTGCTGCACTACCTGCTGTAATCGGGCATTTACCCGCTGTGCGCGACTCGATCGCTCTAAGTTAGATGGACTGGAAACTTGCCAGATTAGCAGCCCAGCTAGCATAATTGCGCTCCACCCCACCGCAATCGGAAATATGCCGCGCTTGCCCTGCTGATAGCGCGTTCCTCGCGTAGATAGCCCAAATAAGCGAAACAGTAAAGCAGCCGAGGGGTGTTTCAACCCTGCCGTTGGAAATATGAACAAACACCAAATCCAGCAGGCTATCGATTCCAGCCGCTTCAAACTGTGCCAAATTTGTGCCCTCGCAAGCGTTGGCAATCTCTAATACCGTTTTTCCGCATCCCTGCGGCACTTGCACAAGAAGCTGTCTCATCAGCTTTCATCATCTCAAAGAAACGTTTTTTGAGGGTTAAAGCATACAAC
>Ga0163154_10009946_pt1 | contig 10716 bp, 9 predicted proteins | sample OliLakLV19MP9P1_FD_148649 | JGI IMG/M metagenome (GOLD analysis project Ga0163154, IMG submission 148649) | Freshwater microbial mat bacterial communities from Lake Vanda, McMurdo Dry Valleys, Antarctica - Oligotrophic Lake LV.19.MP9.P1 | ecosystem: Environmental > Aquatic > Freshwater > Lake >...
TCGTCGGCCAATCCCGGCTACCGCGACTTCGCGGACCGGGCGCACGTTCCCCGGGCTGGACGGCATGGCGATCAGCGGCTCGAGGCTCGCGAGATCGATCTCGTCATGCACGTCGTAGCTCGCGCCGGGATCCGCGGCCAGCTCCACCCAATCCTCTTCTCGCTGCCATGCGCGCAGGAAGCGGCGCACCTCCTGGTCGGAAGGGAAGACGGTGGTGGTCGCGCCCAGTTCGGCGCCCATGTTGGCGATCACGTGCCGATCCATCGCGCTCAGCGTTGCCAGCCCCGGTCCGTAGTACTCGACGATCCGGCCCAGTCCGCCCTCCACGCCGTGGCGGCGCAGCATCTCGAGGATCACGTCCTTAGCGCTCACCCACTCCGGCAGCCGGCCGGTGAGCTTCACACCCCAGATCTGCGGCATGAGCGTGAAGAATGGCTCGCCCGTCATGGCCAGCGCCACTTCCAGCCCGCCGGCGCCGATTGCCAACATGCCGATCGCGCCACCCGCTGGCGTGTGACTGTCGGAACCAAGGAGCGTCTTGCCCGGCTGGCCGAAGTTCTCCTGGTGGCACGGATGGCTCACCCCGTTTCCCGGCCGCGAGTACCACACGCCGAATCGCCTGCAGGCGCTGCGCAGGAAGAGGTGGTCGTCGGGGTTCTTGTAGTCTTCCTGGATAATGTTGTGGTCGACGTACTGGACGCTCAGCTCGGTCTTCACCCGGTCCAGGCCCATCGCCTCCAGCTCCAGCATCACCAGCGTGCCGGTGGCGTCCTGGGTCAGCGTCTGGTCGATGCGGATCCCGATCTCCTCGCCGGGCTTCATGTCGCCATGCACCAGATGCGACTGGATCAGCTTCTGCGTGATGTTCATGCTCATTGTTGTTCCTCGAAATTGTACGGCGGCAAGGTGGTGAGCCGACCGTCGTCAACCGGGCCGCCCACAGTGAAGTGGTAGAAACTTTGCCACTCGCGTGCTTCGATCCCGAAGGCCGCGTGGACTGGATCGTCAAAGTAGCAGCCGATCCCGGTGGAGCGGATGCCCGACTCTTCGGCTTCAAGATAAAGCAGCTGACCCACCATGCCGGCCTCCCAGAACAGGTTCCGGTAGAACCCGCTGCCATACGTCGCCAGGCTGTCCTTGTAGTCGGCGATCATGGCCAGGCTGAAGGCGCCATCGCCAGCGATGTTCTGGCCGCAGGAGACGGTGGTCGCCAGCGCTCGACAGTCCCCCTCCTGGAGGAGGTACAAGGGGAGTCCTGGCGGGCAGTCGGGCACGCGGTGCCAACAAAAGTCCGAATGCATCACGCGCTTGAGGATATCGACCTTGTCCGGATCTCGGGCGAGCGCGTAGATGCCCGGCGCCAAGCCATCGACGCGGTGAACGAAAAGCCCGATATGGATGCGCGGTCGCCAGGGGATCGCGTCCCAGGGCATAGCTCGCCGCTCTTGTGTTGGAATCAGTCGGGCGAGCATGCGAAAGAATGCTGTTCGCGAGATTGCCGTCGAGCCATCCATCGCTACTGCGCTGCGGCGGCCAAGAATGGCCCTCTCCGCAGTGAGCAGGCCCTGACGGATGGGTGTCCCGAAAAGCTCATCCTCCGAGGGAAAGCCGGAGAAGTCCTCTTTGATAGGCGAGCTTTCGCAGCGTCGCGTCGCCTGCGCAACGGCGTCGATCACCGGCCACTCGACGCTGTGTTCGGGGCTCAGCGTGTTGGCTCTGCCCTGCCAAAGCACGCCACCGCCGTGTGCCGTCAGCGGCTTAGATTCCGCCGGAAGCGGTGCTGGTAACTCCGGTGAAATCAATGCGAGTAGATCAGCTTCCTCGCGCTCTGCCGCCGCGAAATCCTCATCGCGGTCCAGCCCAAGGAGGCTGGAGAGGGTGCCATCGCTGACGCTGTCGAGAAGCACCAATCTCCAGCCGAGCGCCGCTGCCGCGATACGCAGGCTGGCAAGCGCGTGTCCAACGTCGTGCTGGCAGTAACGGAACGCGCGCTCACCGTACTTCCAAGCTTCTCGCCAATGAACCGACGACAGACCCACAAAGAAGGAGCCATCCGGGAAAGACCCCTCAGAGAAAGAGTCAGCCAGCTCGTTCCACCGCTTCGCGTCGAGCACCGCTCGCCGTTCAAGAGCGTGCTCCTTCGGCGCATAGTGGTACACGGCGGCCGCATCGCCGATCTGGTCGAGCGCAGGCAATATGGCATAGCCCTCGGTCGGATGAAGATTTCCGCTCGACGGATTTACGCGTAACGGCCAGGTGGTATCACCAGATTGCTTCCATGCCGTCAGCGACAGTGCGTACCGGAAAAAGAGCGATACCGATTCCAACGACAGTGGCATCGGGGGCACGCTCGCGTTCGCATAGAGCTGCCAATAGGGTAGAGGGCGGCCCGCTTTAGGCAGAGGAAGGCGAACGAGATCCGCTCCCGCGTAGCGCCGAAACGGATCGGGCTGTGTCGCCCAGTCCATATAACCAAGCGCGGCGGCGTAGCGGTGGAAGTGGTGTTTTGTCCGCTCGTGGTAGGCTGCGACCACCTCTGCGGCAGAGGCCTCTCCCTCAACAAGACCGATCAGTTGTCGAAAACTCATGACGAGCAGCTCACATACGACAATCCACCGACCTCAAAGAACTCAGACGGCTTCAGCCTATAGTATTTCTTCTCCACGTCCGTCGACTGCTCAGCGTATGGCTGCGTCATAACTTCCTGTAGCTCTCGAACTAGCGAGTAGTTCCCCGCGCTCGCTTGCTGATACGCAGGCACAAGAAACCACTCGCGTAAGCTGTATTTAGGGTTGACGAGTTTCATCTGGCTGGAGAGCTCCTCACGGGAGCGGGGAGGAGCAGTATTCGCGCCGGCCGTGCTGGCGCTGCCTATGAGCGATTTCCATTGTATGAGCCACTCGGACCAGCGCGTGTCCATCCCTTCGGGGTCAGTCTCATACGTCGGATGCATTGAAGCCATGGCGCGATTCGAGTCTTTATAGAAGCTTTTTGTGAGTGGGCCAATGTCGTCAGGTACCATTGAAAGTTCGCGAAAAAAAATGGTGTAATCGACAGGAGTTTGCACCATCAGCGTTTCGAGCTCACTGAACAAGGCCGCGTTCAAATTACCTAGTCCAAGCTTGGCAGCCCACATCTTCTCCATGTGCGCTTGCATCACTTCTGAAAAGCCACTTCGAATCTCGTCGAGCTGTGGCAGATAGTCCTGATGTGACGTCAGCAACGGCTGCAACGCCGTGCAAAACATGTGGAAGTTGCGTTCCGCTGCCTCTGGTTGGTTCAGAAACGAGAAGTGATGTCCGCCACCCGTCCAGGGCTGGTAGTGCGGGTTAAACACCTCGCAGAATCCGAATGGACCGTAGTCGAGTGTAAAGCCACCGGCTGCGCAGTTGTCGCTGTTGAAGTTGCCCTGGCAGTAGCCAACGCGGATCCAGTTCGCCACCAGCGAGGCAAGGCGGCTGCGAAACTCGCGCGCGAGCAACACCACTTGTTCGGCGGTGGTGAGTTGCTTGTCGATGACGTCACCGTACTCACGAGCGATCAAATGCAACACGATCCTCTCGAGTTCCTCCATCGCTTTCGGGTGTTCCTTCTTGCGGGCACGGCGACCGAAGAGTTCGAGTTGGCCGACCCGGATGAACGACGGTGCGACGCGTGTCGAGATGGCGACTGCCTCCGATAGAAACACGTCGGGATCCTGCGAGCGCGAGCCCTCCGAGTACCACGGCCGCTTGACCTGCTCCGTTTTCGACACGTACAAACTCAGAGACCGCGAGGTTGGCACTCCGAGCCCGTGCATGTGCTCCTGTGCCAGGAACTCCCGGACACTCGACCGCAGGACGGCGCGACCGTCCGCGCCGCGGCAGTATGGGGTGCGGCCGCCACCTTTCAGCTGCATTTCCCAGCGTCGACCGTTGATGACGGCCTCCAGCACGGAAACTGCGCGACCGTCGCCGTATCCGTTGCCGGTTTGGAACGGGCATTGCTGGACGTATTCGGTACCGAAGATGGAAAGTGCGTAGCCACACGCCCAACCGACCTTGCGCATCGGGTCCGGAACGCGCGAGATGTCGCCGGAGAACATCCGGACGAAGTCGGCCGAATGTGCCATGCTGTCGGCGAAGCCCAATTCGCAAAAAAGGGTTTTGCTGTGCGCGACGTACTCGGGGTCTTTGATTGGCGTGGGATTGACGGGGACATAGTGGCCCGTGAAGACCTCTCGCGGCGCGTGGTCGGCTCCGTTTGCTTTCGCGTCAGGATCGCAGTTGAGAGTGTCCATGAGCGAGTAGTGTGCCAACTGTGCGAGATCGGCGAGCGTCGCGACGGGTGGGGAGGTTTCCTGGGACAGTCGATGTGGCATAGGGGTACCTCTAAACATACTGATGTCATCCAAACTGATGGAACTACTAGTCATTCCACTTGGTTGCCGACAAACGACAACCAAGTGGCTGGTTACTGGTTACTCTGCGTTGCGAAGTTGGCCCCCCGCCTTGCTGACGACTCCGCACGGGCTGCTGTTGCCCGTTGCGGATCGGCGTCCCCTTGTGGGGCATAAGGGCGAACTCTGATTGTGTAGAGGTGTCCGTAAAACGGTTGCAGGGATTGCGCCTGCTCCGCGTCCAGTTCGGACAGCTTGCTGGGGATGGTATTCATCGTCATCGTCAACGCCCCGTCAATATGACAGGCCTGAAAAGTCCACGGCTCACGTACGTCGAGTAAAACAAGTGTCTCTCGCGCTGCATGCTCGATCCATACGGTCAGTTCGGGTGTCGTCAAGTGTTGCATCGATAGGCATGTCTGTGCGAGTAAAGAGAGCTGCCTGCCGGTACTACACCGGGGAAGGAAAAGAAGCGATCGGATCGTGTGTTGTGTTGAGTGTTCAACAGCTTGTGGGGACATGCCAGGTGTCAGGAACGAACTGCACAAAAACCGAGGAGTCATTCCACACGATCGGCTCCTGACGCCTCTTTTTTCTCTCTCCCCTTTCGTCGCCCGGCTCGAAAGCGCGCCGGGCATGTTCGTTAAGTAGGCCATCCTCGTCCGCAGTTCAGAAGTGCTCAAAACATTCCCAACTCATCGCGTGCTTCGTCGGTCATTCGATCTTGGGTCCACGCCGGGTCCATCGTGAGCTTGATCTCGGCCGTATCCACACCGGCGAGCTCCTCCAGGCGTCTCTTGGCATTCCCCATGATCTGTGGGCCGTTGGGACAGGCCGGGCTGGTCAGCGTCATCAAGATCTCGACTGTGCGGTCCGTGTGGTTGATCGAATAGACGAGGCCCAGGTCGATGATGTTGATCATTAAGTCGGGATCGAGCACTTGGCGTAGAGCCTCGGTCAACGCGGCATCATCGACGGTGGATACCTCCGCCGCACGACTCGTACTGTCTAGGGCGGGCGGCGCTGCGACCGCCGGAGCCTCCTGACAACAGCTTTCCGCCGCAGGCACCACGTCGTCGTGCGAGCAACCCCCTTCCGGTTCCGCCACTCTGGACATCGTGTCCACCAGGGCCGGACTTTGTGCTGTGGCCACCGTGTTCGTGTCGTCAGTATTCGTGTCAACAGTCGTCATGATACGTCTCTCCATTCGGGTGTGTCGGATGTCGGGTGTGTCGGATAAGAACAAAGGTGTCAGGAAACCTTTTCACCTTTGTTTCTGTGTGTTGAGTCCTTGCCGGAGTTGCGTTCGGGTACACTGGGCGGTTCGATGACGAAGTCCAGCTGGACATGGGCGGTCCGCAGCGCTGCTTCGACTTTGTCGGGTGACTCGCCGCGCGCGAATAAGAAGCCCAGGTAGAGCCCGCCCTCGGGCAGCGGAATCAGCTCTTGTCCAACGCGCGTGGAGATCGTCACTTCTTCGATGCCGGCCACGTCCCGCGCTGCCGCCAGTCCGCGGACTTCGCGCAGCACGCCCGCCCGAGGAATGGGGATCATCATCACCCCCGCCGCTTGGCCTTCGCGTGCCGGCGGGGAGAATGTGGGATGGAGTGCGTGACGGATAATCAACTCTTCCAGGGAGATTCCGGTGCCGAATCGCAGCACGCGCGAGCACAGGCCGCCGATCGACCTGGCATTCACTTCGATGACGCACGGGCCGCCGGACTGCTGAGCGGTGCGCGGTAAGTCATGAGTGGTTTTCGTGCTGAACCGCAGCTCGGCATGCACCGGGCCTTCCGCCAGCCCAATCGCCCGGCACGCCCGCTCGGCACACTGGGCGACTTCGTGTTGGACGAGTGCCGGCAAGCGCGACGGAGTGACGTAGATGGTCTCTTCAAAAAACGGGCCATCCAGCGGGTCGGGCTTGTCGAACAGGGCCAGCACGCGTAGTCGCCCGCGACTGAGAAGACCTTCCAGAGCAACTTCGGGCCCCGCCAGGAAATGTTCGACAAGAAACCCATCCGCGGCTGCCGAGTCCTCGGTATCGAGTCCTGAGTCCTGAACGCTGACCGCGGATGGCGGATGGCTTTCCGTCCGCAGAATGGCCGCCAGTCGCTCGACCGCGATCATAAACTCGCGCTGGTCATCGGCACGAATGACTCCGCGGCTGGCCGACAGAGAGAGCGGCTTGATCACGCAGGGATAGTCGATCTGGTCCGCCAAGCTGGCGAGATCGTCGGCGAGCGAGGCGAGTCTGTATCTCGGCTGCGGAATGCCGGCACGATCGAGCAGCTCACGCATGGTATGTTTGTTTCGCGCGGCGAGGACCGCAGGCACCGAATTGTGCCGGAGCGAAAGCGCCTGGCAAATGGCCGCCCCGACCAGCGTCACCTGGTCGTCCACGGCAACGACGGCGTCAATCGGGTGCTGGGCGGAAAACTCAACCACCTGGCGTGCCGCCTGCTGGGGGTTACGGAATGTGAGCGTGAGTAAACCGCTGGGGTTGAGCGTGGCCAGGGCGCTGGCCCGTTCCGAGGCGACCGTGACCTCCACGCCCACCCGCCGCGCCGCCTCCATGAAGGCGTGGGTCCGATACGTCGTCGTCGGCACCAGCAACAGAATCCGCGGCATGTTCAACTCCTTTAGGATGTGCTCGAGAGCGAAGCCGCCCGTTGACGGTGGTAGGCTTCCAACTCGCGGTTGGCATCCACGAACACAGGCAGTTGATGGAACACGTCGTTGATCTTGGGCCAGGGAACCGCCGCATAAAACTCGTCGTCTGCCAGCGCGGTATAAATCCGATTCCCGATACAACCCAGGCTAGTGGTGAACCGCCCGGACTGGAGCGTCGCAGGGATCATCGCGCAGGTCGGGCGTCCCATCAGTTCACCGGCGTCACCAATTCCGGCGGCTCGCGCAGCTTCCGAGAGGAGCATCAACTGCTTGGCGTTGCCCCGTACGAGGATGATGTCGGGATCATCCGGGGCCAGAGCCCAAGGCGAATAAACGGCCACGCCGAAGGGCTCGGTTCGGCGGGGAATGGCGCTGACGTCTGTTTCCCGGAGATACTGCAACTGCACCATCGTTCCTATCACTCCCTGGAGTTCCGTTTGCTGTGCCGGCGGAAGATCAATGCCGTGAGTGTGGGCACCGACTGGGCAGTTGTAGTGATCGCTGGCTGCGGTGTAGAAGACTTTTCCTTCTGCCGCCAGTTTCCAGTAAGCGCAGCCTGCCGGGGCTGCGGAGTCGATCCGCGGAACCCCTGCCGGCGGCGTGGAGCGAAAAGCGATGGCCACTGATGGCCATCGCAGCCCTAAGAGTTCTTGCAGCCTGTCTGCCTGATGCATCACGTTGCTGGCTTCCCGAGAGTTTGCTTATATCTGGTCTTGAAGCTGCCACCCACGCGGCCTACTTCGCCGAGGGCGTGTAGTACGGGTTGCGACCGGCGGCATGGTCGGTGGAGTCCAGGATGTCTCCGACTTCGGGGGCCGCGAACCGAATGGCGGTTTCGATCCCCTGTTTCAACGTCACATCGGCCTGACCACATCCCTGACAGCCACCTCCCAACTTGAGATAAACCGTATTGCCCTTGACGCCGAGGAGCGAGACGTGGCCACCGTGCGCCGCCACCATCGGGTTGATCTCCTTCTCCAAGATGTGCGCGATTTTGGCCTGGATCTCCGCAGCCGGAGGAATTGTCGCGCGCACGGCGTCAGAGACGGCGGGCTGGCCTGTCGCGAGGTGAGCCCGGATGGCCGCACCAATCTGTCTGCCGGTCACTGGCCAGTCTTCCCGGTCGCTCTTGGTGACGGTGACCCGGTCGTGTGAGATCAGCACCCCGGTCACGCCGGGAATCTGGAAAAACCGCTCGGACAACGGTGAACCCTGCGCCCGCTCTTTGCTATCGAAGTAGAACGAACTGTCAGGATAGACCGGCCGGTCCACCGTAAACTTGCACCGGGCGTTCGACTCCGGCTCGGCATTGATTTTGATATCCCCAGTCATTTCAGAATCTCCTCACGTTAAGGTGTTGTTATACGCAATGACACATATGGTTGCAGTGCACGAAACTGGTCCGCAGTTGGCTCTGCGCAGCAGAACCACGGTTCCGTCAATCGTGGCGGACGGCTTCTATCCGGCCTCAACGGGCGGGCTTCACCAGCAGGCCGACGATCTGCGTGCATCCCGAACGCCAACTCTCGCACGCGTTGGAACGTGTCCGCCGCATCCTCGCTCGTCCGACTGGCCTCTTCGACCAGCGCCGAGACGTTCTCATACAGACGGTGCATTGTGGGATCGGGATGCGTCCAGCGATAAGTCAACGCGACCTGATCGAGTCCCGTGAGAAACGGCTGGATCGCTGGTCTCGACAGCAGACCACTCCCCGGTGGGACCAACAAGCGGATCGCGTAGTGTACGGGATCCAGGCTATCGATCAGCCCCTGCTCAGCAACAAAGTCCAGCACGTCGAGGTAATCATCCAGGGTCGTCCACGGCGTGAATGAGACCCATGACGAGCGGAGCGGCAAGCCACATGAGCGGAGTATCTCCAGTGCCCGGAACACATCTGCTCGGGTGTGTCCCTTTTCCAGGTGAGCCAGCACTATGTCGCTAAGCGACTCGACGGCCGATACGACAAAAACACAACCGTGCGCGACCAGCTCAGGCATGAGCGCAGCATGTTTCAGGATGTGCTCGACTTTCGTCGTGATATCGAAGCTCACATCGGGAAACTCGTCGTGCATGGCCCGCACGATGCCCAGCGAGTGCTTCGGTCCGTTCAAAAAGTCAGGGTCGCCGTAGGTGATGTGTTCCGCCCCGGCCCGCACCAGGGCACGGATGTCCTCCAAGACGATCGGCTTGGGAACGACAAAGAAGCGTCCATCATAGACCGATGGGATCGGGCAATGCAGGCACAGGTGCAAGCAGCCCCGGCTCGCTTCCACGTAGCCTGTCAGCCGTTCGCGGCCGTCCCGCTCAAGGCGGGCATACTTTTCCAGCGGAGGCAATCCGTCGCGACTGGGTGCGGCGAAATCCAGTCGGCGCAGAACGGCAAGCTGGCTGCCAGTGCTCGGAGCCATGTCCGGCAGGGAGGCATCGCGTCGTTTTGCGGCGGACAGGCCCTGGCGGCTAACCAGGCCTTCCAGACGATGAATGGGCCGCTCCTCCGCGAGAGCTTCGACCAGGTTGACGAGAACGGCCTCGTACTCGCCACCCACGATCGAATCCGCGCAGGTGTCGAGCAAGTACTCCGTATTCAGGGGCGCATACAGACCGTAAAAACAGATGTGACAATCCGGGTTGATGCTCCGCACCCTTTGTGCCGCTTGGACGCCTAGCCGTAAGGCAGTGTGCATGGGCACGCTGATTCCCACGAACCGGGCGCGGGCCACGCACTGCTCGTTGAACTCCTCGCGGGCGATGTCCATCCCCAGCGGCGCGAATCCGGTACGCCGGAGGAACCCCAGGGGTGAAGCCAGCCCCAGCGGCTGATGGCCCAGCTCGTAGCAGGAGATCAGCAGTATCGATCCGTGTTGCCGCATCACTTGGGTAACCCTTCATTGTTGCTGCGCGTGGTCCCTAGTGTGCCCGGAAACTCCTCCGAGGATCTGCTCCCCTCTCCCCGCAAGTCGGAAGAGGGGGTGACGGGCGGCCGTCCCAAGATCGTCACACAGGCGTCCTCGCTCACCGGCGCCAGCGGTGACGCTGGTGCGACGAGCCGGTCAGAGAATCCAATCCGTGTTCCCAGCGTACGCAGGAACTCGAGGGAATAGATGCCAGTGTTGTGGCCATCGCTGAAGGCGATCTCGTAAGCATAGTGGCCAATTGGTTTAATTCCCTCGATACGCAACGGCCGTGCCTCGGCGGCCGTCAACACGGACAACACGGGGAACAACGTCGCCGGTTGCCGGTCGTCCTTCTCGCGCTTCACGCGACACGTGGCGCACGGGCACTGGTCGCGTAACTCGCGGAACGAATAGACGTACTTGAGACCGTCGCTCCATTCAATGAGCAGCTTGTTGTCTTCGACAATTGTGAGTGCAGTGGGAAAGATGGCGGACGGCTCCCTTCGCTCATGCGAGTTCAACAAGTACGTCATTCCCTTCGACCTTGACCACAAAACTGCGCACGCCCGTGCCGGCTGGCGAGCTGGTCACAGCACCGGTCTTGACATTGAAGGTGGCTCCGTGCCAAGGGCACGTCACGATTTCCCCGTTCAAGTCGCCTTCACCCAGCGGCCCGCCCCGATGAGTACACGTGTTCTCAATCGCGTGGAATGCACCCTCCACATTGAACAGCGCGATGCTGCGACCATCGGCGTCTACGACTTTGCCGCTACC
>Ga0163154_10009954_pt1 | contig 10713 bp, 10 predicted proteins | sample OliLakLV19MP9P1_FD_148649 | JGI IMG/M metagenome (GOLD analysis project Ga0163154, IMG submission 148649) | Freshwater microbial mat bacterial communities from Lake Vanda, McMurdo Dry Valleys, Antarctica - Oligotrophic Lake LV.19.MP9.P1 | ecosystem: Environmental > Aquatic > Freshwater > Lake >...
CGCTTGTGCGGCTTGACCTTGATCAAACGTCAGCAGTTCTGTCGCTCCCAAAGTGGAAAGTTCTTCGGCAAGAGCGAGATACAAACCATCGGCAGAATGGCTGCAACCTCGCCCCTGCCGAATCTCCTCGGCACGCTTCGCCAAAGCGAAATCACCTCCCGTTTGGGCTTCGACCAACTCCATGATATCAAAAAATTCTTTCAGAGCAATAGAATGTTCTGCATCGGTTAAGGCTCCTGATTTATTCTTGTTGCACAACACATACAAAACTTCCATGACAATGACTTGAGGCGCGAACATACGTCGTTGTTGTGTCAGATAAGCAGACAATTCCAACATAATCTTGTCGTATTTGTCCAACTCTCTGGCACAAAGACCAATGAGTATATTCGCATCAATTACCGCAAAAAGCGGATTAGGAAGCATCGGGGAACATCCCTCCTGCTCTTCCTTCTTTCAGCCAATCAACGGTATCTGGCTTAGGATTGATCTGCGAAACATTCTCGTAGACACGACGCAAGATTGCAAGCCGCCGCTCAATTTCAGCCTCAGAGAAGAAAGGTGGACTATCGGGCTCTTGCTTTTCTTCCACTTTGATAGACACTTGCATCTTTTGCCCATCATAATCGGGAATCTGTGCGATGATTTCTTCGCGTGTGCCTTCAAGTTCCAGTACAGGGATATACATGATCGTTTCCTCCGCTCCTATTAGACCTCTTGCAAGAGTCGGGTAGAAATCACGTACCCGACTCAAAAACAGCCGTCCTGCGGACGAAATTCCCCTACCCTATCGAGTACGAAGCACGGCACGGCGGAACGCCCTCAGCAGAGAAATTTATTCTACTGGACTCTTGCAAGAGGTCTATTATATCACGTCGCTCGCCCGCAAAAGGAGAGTTATTCGCTCACAACAGTTCCCAGATACGAATGTAATTGCAGATTGCCCAAAAGAGGAGGTTTAAGGAACGAGGAGTTTGACGGAGATTTGCGGCAAAATTGCTGTCGCTTGTGCGGCTTGACCTTGATCAAACGTGAGGAGTTCTACTGCTCCCAAGGTGGAGAGTTCTTCGGCAAGAGCGAGATACAAACCATCGGCAGAATGGCTGCAACCTCGCCCCTGCCGAATTTCTTCTGCACGTTTAGCCAAAGCGAAATCGCCCTTTGCTGGAAACTCAATCAATTCCATTGTTTCCACAAAGTCTGCTACCGAATCTGCGTGCTGTTTGTCGCTGAGCCTCCCATTTTTGTTTTTGCCACAAAATACGTACAAAACTTCCATGACAATGACATGAGGGGCAAAAAGGCGATACTTCTGTGCCATATACGCTGATACAGCCAGCCTCACTTTATCGTATTTATCAGGCTCTTTCGAACATAATCCAATCACGGCACTCGCATCAATTACAGCAAATTTCATCTGCTACTCCGTCGGTTCCAAGCCAAACATTCCTCCCGCTCGCCCTTCGCGCAGCAAATCTCGTGAATCGGGCTTTGACGGCTCTCGTTCAGATATTCTGGCAACTATACGTTGAAAAATCTCTAAACGACGTTTCGCTTCTGCATCTGAAAGCGGTTGAGCATAGAGGGCTGTTGCCGGATTCGGTTTTGGTTCCTCTTCGACTTTCACCGAGACGTGCAAAGTTTGCCCATCATAATCAGGGAGTTGCGCGATAATCTCGTCGCGTGTGCCTTCAAGTTCCAATACAGGTACAAACATGATCGTCTCCTCCACTCTTATTGTATCATGCCGTTCGTCAGCATAAGGAGATTTGTTGGCTCAAGGCAGTTCGCGAAGGCGAATCTCTCTGAACTCGACAGGTGCGCCTTCGGACTCCAGCGCGATATGTCCCGTCCGTGGCTCACAGTTGGTTCCGCCGGAAACCTCTTCGCCGTTGACCCAAAGCCGCACTTCCCCGTTGATACACCGCACATAGTAATGATTCCAAGCGGGCGTGGCGCGACTGAGGCGTTTGCGCGGGAAACTGCGACTGCTGCCGCCGGGGGCGGTTGGCGGGAACGGTTTCATCTTGGATTTGCCGACAGGGAATACGTCACCATGAGTCGTGAACCAGTCGGCTTTTTTACCGGTTTCTTTCTCATAGTTCGTGGTATAGCCGTGATCGAGAACCTGAATCTCGATTCCTTCAGGCAGTTGATCCCGCTTGAGGACATCCAACGCAGATTTTGGACACCAGACGAACAAACCGGAGTTTCCGGCGGAACTCAGATGACGCCACTGCATTACCAACTCAAAATTGGTGTATTGCTTGACAGAGGGCAAAGCCCCCGACGGCTTGCCGGTGCAGGAAACTGTACTGCCCTTCCAAGTGAATGTATCAGGATCGCAGTTGGCGGTCATGAAGTCGGCGGCTCCGAGCTGTTTCCAGCCCTCACCTTCTCCGGTGATGTAGGCTTTTGGCAAATTGGGCTTTTCGACTCCCTGCAATGCCAGCGCGGAATAGCCGACCAAACCAAGCCCTGCCGCAACGATAATCTGAGTTGCAAATCTTCTCATCTGAACGAATGTCTCCCTTTTTCTAATAACTTAGGGTATAATAGCCTATAACCTTCCCTAAATGTGCAATTTCGTGTTGTTTCGCACTCCGGTTTGCGTTTCTACCCTGCTTGCGGTTCTTTTTCCATTACCCCGACCAGATGCACCCTTTTTCGATTTCTGCCTGAACCGGACTCACATTCACTGTGACGCAGACAGTTTCAGGAGACCTTTCTTTCATGACGTTCGCATCTCTCGGCTTGCGAGCCGAACTTCTGCGTGCCATTTCTGACGCAGACTATACCATTCCGACTCCCGTTCAGGCGCAAGCCATCCCTGTCATTTTGCAGGGACACGATGTTTTGGCGGGCGCACAAACCGGCACAGGCAAAACGGCGGGCTTCACCCTTCCGCTGTTACAGCGATTGATGTCTGCCCCCGTACAGCCTAACCGCGCCCGCCGCGCACCCCGCACCCTGATTCTGACACCCACCCGCGAACTCGCCGCACAAATCGAGGAAAGCGTACAAACTTATGGCAAATACCTGCCCTTGACTTCCACCGTCGTTTTTGGCGGCGTCAAAATCGGACCCCAAATTCGGGCGTTGCAGCAGGGCGTTGATATTCTTGTCGCTACTCCGGGACGACTGCTCGATCACGTCGAACAGCGCACCGTTGACCTCAGCCGAATCGAGATTTTGGTTCTGGACGAAGCAGACCGGATGCTCGACATGGGCTTTATCCGCGATATTCGCCGTATTCTTGCCCTGCTTCCGAGCAAACGCCAAAATCTGCTGTTTTCCGCGACGTTCTCCAATGAGATCAAAGCGTTGGCAGACGGGCTGCTTCACAACCCGAAGATGGTGGAAGTCGAACGCAAAAACGCGGAAAGCGACTTGGTAACCCAAGCGGTTTATCTGACGGCACGCGAAAACAAGCACGATCTGTTAATATCGATTTTAGCGACTGAGAACATCAAACAGGCATTAATTTTCACACGCACCAAGCATGGCGCGGATCGGCTTGCCAAACAACTGATTCGCGATGGCGTCTCAGCAGTTCCCATTCACGGCAATCGCAGTCAACCGCAACGCACCCGCGCTTTGGCGGATTTCAAGGCAGGGGCAGTCCGCATTATGGTGGCAACCGATATTGCGGCACGCGGCTTGGACATCGAGCAGCTCCCTCATGTTATCAACTTCGAGCTGCCCAATGTCCCCGAAGATTATGTCCATCGCATCGGGCGAACCGGGAGAGCGGGAAGCGTCGGAGAAGCCCTTTCTCTTGTCAGTTCCGATGAGCGGGGCTATCTTGCCTCCATCGAAAAACTGATCAAAAAGCAGATCGAACGGCGAGAAGTCAAAGGTTTTGTTGCCGCCGCGCCTTCATCACTCTCTGAAAGAGTCTATGACGATCCGCCGCGCCGTCCAATAAACCCGCGTCCGATGCCGCCGAATCGCCCTAAGAGTGCGGCAGAAGCCTTCCGAGAAACATTACGCCCGAAACAACGTCCCGGACAGAGACCAAACTCTCCCTCATCATCGCGCAAACGCGAATCCCTGATGCAGACAACACCGACACGACATTCCGACAGAACTGTCCGCCCCGCCAAGTAGGAAACTGAACTGAGTTTACCCTAACCACAGAGTCACAAAAACAAGCACAGAGAAACTCAACTGAGAATCTCTGTGCTTTTCTTTGTCTGTCCTTTGCTTCTGTGTTGTTCGTGAATGGGTTTTCGTGTTGATTTCGTGTTCTTTCGTGGATCAGTTTTGCATTGTCCTGTTCCCTGTTCCCTATGCTTTCAGTTTGGCGGCGATTTGAGCGGTGCGTTTGCCTTGATGACGTGCGGCAATCAGATCGTTTTCTGTCGGCGGCTGATCGCTGTTGGCTCCCGAAACCGAACTGGCTCCATAGGGCGTACCCGCTTGGAAGTAAATCGGATCGCTGTAGCCGGGCGGAACGATGATCATTCCCAAATGCGCCATGACGTTATAGATCGTGAGATGAGTGGTTTCATTGCCGCCGTGTGTACTCGAAGTCGTAACAAACGTGCCGCCGACTTTATTGACCAACGCGCCTTTCATCCATAAACCGCCAAGCGAATCCATATACGCCTTGAGTTCCGAGCAGACATTTCCGAAGCGTGTCGGCGTTCCAAAAAGAATGGCGTCTGCGGCTTCGGCATCGGCGGCAGTCGGAGGTTGATACTTCGCCTTGAGCTTCTCGCGGCTCTCTTTCCAGCCCGGCACACTCGCAATAATCTGCTCCGAAACCAGTTCATCGGCGCGGCGCAGGGTCACTTCGGCTCCTTCGGCTCTCGCGCCTTCGGCAATGGCTTCGGCGAGCGTGGCGGTGTTGCCACTGCGGGAATAAAACGCAATGAGAATTTTTACAGTTTCCATCTTTCTTCGTTGGTCTCCTTCAAGAGTAATCGCCCTCAAATGTTCGCGGGCTTCCCTTCTTACGTTCTCAAACCGAGTTTGTGCGCCACAGTTCACAGTGCGGTTGTGAATTGCGCCACAAGACGCAGAATTCCGGCGATTTTCGTGAAACGGCTATAGACTCGGCACAGGTAATGCAGGGTACAAAGAGAGTGTGATTTGGTTCATGGCTGGAATGTAACACCATTGGGGAGGAAAACGAAATGACATTGGCACAGGTTCAAGGATTTACGATGTTTGTGTTGGCGTTGATCGCCACATGGGGCGGGCTGCTGCTCACGACTGCCCTGCTGTTCCCTGTTCATACCAAGCGGGCAGAATATGCACTCGAAACCGATCCGAAGAAGAGTTTTCTCAAGGGGCTGGGAGTGCTTGCACTGCTGATATTCAGTCTTGTCTTGCAGAATCTTCCATTTCCATTGATCAAGTTGGCTGCATTCGGCTTTACCTTGCTTCTGCTTGGTATCGTCGTGTTGGGTGGAGCCGGAACCGCGCATTTGATGGGACGGCGTATCAGTGAGATGCAGGAGACCCGCACCTCATTCTTCTCGTTGGCGAGTGGCAGCGTCGTTTACAGTCTGGCAATCGGCTTCCCGATCATCGGATGGTTCTTGTTCGCTCCGATTGCTTTAGTCTTTGCGCTGGGAGCCGGTTGGAGCGCGATTCGAACCCGCCATAAGGTGATTGCTCCGCCCGTTACTCCCGCGCCGTCCTACGATTTGCACTAAAAGTGAGGCACTATGGAAGCAGGAAAAAGAGTGGGCGAAGAGGAGAAAGGGAGAAGGAGAGACAAAACTGTTTCCTCTACTTCCCCTCTCGTCGTTGGAACGGCAGCAGTTGCGACTGTCACGCTCGCTGGCTGTGGGACAGTGCAAAACCAACTTAATCGTGTCACAGGAGCGACGAAGCCGGAATTTGCGCCACTGCCGACAGATAACGCCAAACTCACTGCCGCCGTCAATGTCCTAAACCGTGTGGGGTTTGGAGCGCGTCCGGGCGACGTTGCACGAGTTGCGGAGATGGGCGCGGCAGGTTGGATTGAGGAACAGTTAGGGAGCGTTCAGTACAAAGAGATCGAAGAAGGTCTGTTCAGCAACTATCAACAGCAAATTTTCGGCACACCGGAACGATTCAAGCCCGTCGAAACCTTTCCCGATCATCCGGCGGTGGCATGGCGCGTCAACGCCCTCGATACGCAGCAGATGCAGCAGGACGCACCGGAACGACTGCACGATACGCCCGATGAGCAGCTCGTTATCGAAACACAGCAAGCGGTCATTTTGCGCGGCGTTTACAGTAAATTCCAACTGCGCGAAACGCTTGCCGACTTCTGGACGAACCATTTCAATCTCTATGCTCTGAAATTAGATGGGCGCATTCTGATTCCCGTCGAGATCGAGCGCACGATCCGGCAGTTTGCCCTGTTCAACTTCCGCGAGATGCTGGTTCACTCCGCGCACAGTCCGGCGATGCTGCAATATCTGGACAACAAAGAGAATAAAAAAGGCGTCGCCAATGAAAACTATGCCCGCGAACTGCTGGAACTCCACTCCGTCGGCGTCAAAAGCGGTTATACTCTGCGCGATATTCAGGAAGTGGCGCGGGCATTTACAGGCTGGACGATCAAAGAAGGATTTCAGCGCGGACAGTTTATGTTCAATCGCAATCAGCACGATCAGGGCGAAAAGTTTATCCCGTTTCTGAATCTGCGTCTTGTCCCGAACGGCAATCAAAAAGACGGCGATGCGATCTTGGAGAAGTTGGCAATGCATCCGGCAACGGCGCGATTTTTGAGTGCCAAACTCTGCCGCCGCTATCTCGGACACGCCCCTGAAGCGATTGTCGTCAGAGCCGCAAACGCTTATCTTAAGAACGATACCGACATCAAGGCGATGTTGCGCCCGATACTCTTAGACGGTCTGGCGCAACAGAACGACACACAGCCGATTATGAAGCGTCCGCTCGATTTCTGTATCTCGGCACTGCGGGCAACCGGAGCCGATACTTATGGTGGCGAAGGGGTTATTCGACATTTGGAGGCGATGGGACAGCCGCTGTATCAGTGGCCTATGCCCGACGGCTTCCCCGAAAAAGCGGCGGCATGGACGGGTTCGCTGCTGCCGCGCTGGAACTTTGCGCTGGCGTTGGCATCGAACGCGCTTGCCGATACAACGGTCAATCTCGGTGAAATTGTCGAAGCATTTGGCGCGAAAACCGACGCGCAACGCCGTGATGCTTTGGCGCAGGTTTTGCTTCCGGGCGCAATGACCAATGCAATCGCCGCACCGATTGATGCCCACGTCGCCAAAGCGCGGCAAAGCGGCTTGCCGGAGCAAGCGATACTTGCGGAGACCGCCGCGCTTCTCATGGCGTCTCCGGCATTCCAATACAAAGGGTGCTGAGGAAAGAACAAAACGGCATTGGCTTTTAAGTGCGAAGCACGGCACGGCGGAACGCTCCCAGTGGCGTCTCTGTTGTCAGGGTACAAGAACGTACCCTGCTAAAAAACAGGCGTCCTGCGGACGCAATCCTCTCTGTGAGTGCGAAGCACGGCACGGCGGAACGTCCCCTGCACGAGAAATTCATTGTTACTGTCCAAATCTCGTTGCTGAGATTTTGCCGGGTGTGCGGGCATTTTAAATACCCGGCACCGTGTCCTGCGGACAAGCACCCTTCGGATGCGTTGCTCTTGCGCGAGAATTCCGCGTCCGAAGGACGCTTGGCGGAACGCCATACAGACGGGGGTTTTCAACCCCCGGTTAAGAGCAGCAACGAGATTTGGACAGTAACAATGAATTCCGCCGTCTCTGTTGTCAGGGTACAAGAACGTACCCTGCTAAAAAACAGGCGTCCTGCGGACGCAATCCTCTCTGTGAGTGCGAAGTACGGCACGGTGGAACGCCCCCAGCGGAGGAATTCATTTCGCTGTAAGGAAAGAACATTATGGCAACCAAATTGACACGCAGACAAGTGATTTCAGGCGCGACGCTCGCGGCAGTCGCAGGAACCGCCGCCAAATTCGGCGGTCTGCTTCCCGCGCTCGCCGATGTCACCATCAATCCCGATAAGGACGCACAGCGCGATACCCTTGTAGTGCTGTTTTTGCGCGGTGGTGCGGACGGCTTGAACGTCGTCGTTCCCTATGCCGATGACGATTATCACAAGGCACGCCCCACCCTCGCCCTTGCCACGCCCAACAGTCTAACACAACCCACTGCGGCGCGTGTTTTGGCATTAGACGATTATTTTGGGCTTCATCCCGCTCTCAAGCCGTTGCATTCGCTTTACCATGAGGGCAAAATGGCAGTGGTTCAAGCCGTCGGTTCCGGCGACCAAACCCGTTCGCACTTCGAGGCAATGAGTACGATGGAGCGCGGTCTGGCACAAGAGGCGGGGCTTGCCAGTGGCTGGCTTGCACGTCATTTGTCCTCCACAGCAAAAGATGTCGAATCGCCGCTTCGTGCTGTTGCCATTGACGATACCATGCCCGACTCACTGCGCGGAGCCACGAACGCAACGGCACTCCGTAACCTTTCGACCTATCGCCTGACCGCGCATGATATTTCTGCTCCGGGCAAAGATGTCTATCACGCGAAAGAGCCGCGAGAAGCTGCGTTCGCCTCGACGCTCGACGCGCTTTACAAGGGAACAGGGAACAGGATAATTCATTCTCCAACGACCCAACGCCCCAATGACCCGATGACCCAATCGCCCTCTCTGGTGCAGCAGGCGGGGCAGGAGACATTGGCGGCGTTGGAGGCGATCAATCGGCTTGATCCGGCGAACTATCGTCCTGCGGCGGGAGCAAACTATCCCGTTGATATTATCGGGGATGGGTTCCGGCAGGCGGCGTGCTTGATCAAAGGCAATTTGGGTGTTGAAGTCGTCAGTCTGGATATGCTCGGCTGGGATACGCACTATGGGCAGGGGCGCGATTCGGGGCTACAGCCAAACTTGCTCCGCTTACTCGGCGAAGCATTGGGCGCGTTCGTCACCGATTTGGGCAAACAGTTCGAGAATACAACGATTGTTGTCATGACGGAGTTCGGGCGGCGTGTCGGCGAAAACTACAGTCTCGGAACCGATCACGGACGCGCCAGTTTTATGTGGCTTTTGGGCGGCGGCGTCAAAGGCGGCAAAGTCTATGCGCGTTGGCCCGGACTCTCAAAACAAAAGCGGCAGCTTGAGGACGACGGCGATCTGCGCGTCACAACCGATTATCGCGATGTTCTCTCGGAAATTGTGACGAAACGACTCAACAACGCCAAAGTTGCCGAAGTCTTTCCGAACTACACCCCGAAAGCACACGGCATCTTTAAGCCGATGACCTAAACAAATGCGTTGGCACGGCATCTCCCACACCAATTACTGCCGTCTATTGAGATTCACGTTTAGACAAATTTAAGCCTCTTCGCGCTTCGGATTGTCGCCCAAGAGACTGCCAATGAGATTGAAAACTTTCTGTTGGAAAATTACAAAGAATTAATAGCAAGTTGGGTATAGCCCGCTCGCTGAGGCAACGTGCCATAAATTCCTTGTAATCATTTTGAGAAGTGCTTCTCAATCTCATGGAACTGTTTCGCGTCTCTGATTTAAGCCTCAATTTTGTCTAAACGTCAATCTATTAGTATCTCAGAAACTCTCCTTGTCCCTCTCCTGATTGCAGCAGAAGGGCAAAAACCACTGTGAGACAACACAGTGTTCGTTGAGCCAATAGAATCTGCCGGATTTAGCCGTAGTGACATTGTAAGCCACTCTTTGCGAATAGTGAGAGTCATAGGATTGCTCGAATAGATTCGCGGCGGATATTTGCGATTCGATTCCAGCCTTGAGCCGTCGGTCAGAGCGATATTTGGCTGAAGGTTCATAAACCGAATCACTCTTTTTCCGAGACGTGTCTTACGCTTCATCAGGGGCGAACTTGTCCAACTCAATGTTTCGCCGGGACGCATGATTATCTTATGCTCACAGGCGGTCATGCACGTCTTTGCGTTCGCGGGAGAATAGTCACGGGGATGAATATTCGGGTCATCTGTTTTCCAGCGATAATTTGTGCAATAACCACTTTCAGTCCAAAACGTCTGTTTTTGCTGAGAAACATTGGTGACAGAAAGTTTGACTTTGAGGCGTTTGCCGACTATTATCGGTTGGGCAGTCACTCGAAATGGTTCGGTTCCCTCTGCCATTGCTCCAGACTTCACGAAGCATAAAGCAGACAGTCCGATTATGATAGAGGCTGAATAGGTTTTGTACATTTGCGTCTTTTCTTCCTTCCGATGGGAGAGGTGCGGGAGCATAAATACAATTATCGCACAGGGACGCCGTATTCCCTAAAAGCGGCTTTGATGTCGCCGATGGTGTAGTGTCCGTCGTGAATAATCGAAGCAAGAAGGGCAGCATCGGCTTTTCCTGTCGTGACGGCTTCGACACAGTGCAAGGGAGTTCCGGCTCCGCCCGACGCGATAACCGGAATCTGAACGCGCTCTGCAACAGCACGAGTCAGTAGCAAATCAAAGCCAATCTGTGTGCCGTCCCTGTCCATACTTGTCAGCAGTATCTCGCCGGCTCCGCGCCGTTCCGCCTCCTGCACCCATTCAAGCGCGTCCACTCCGGTTGGATTGCGCCCCCCATGTGTAAACACTTCCCAGCGCGGCGAACCGTCAGGGTACGTTCCGACCTGCTTCGGGTCTATCGCGACGACCACGCACTGACGCCCAAATTTCTCGGCGGCGGCGGTGATCAGTTCGGGATTTTGGCGCGCGGCGGTCTTGATGG
>Ga0163154_10009956_pt1 | contig 10712 bp, 7 predicted proteins | sample OliLakLV19MP9P1_FD_148649 | JGI IMG/M metagenome (GOLD analysis project Ga0163154, IMG submission 148649) | Freshwater microbial mat bacterial communities from Lake Vanda, McMurdo Dry Valleys, Antarctica - Oligotrophic Lake LV.19.MP9.P1 | ecosystem: Environmental > Aquatic > Freshwater > Lake >...
GATTTCCTGCCTTCCGCGGTCTCCGGATCGCGGCCCCATTGAAGCAGGCGCTCCTCGAGACCACTCGGGAGACCCTACGCGTGCCTTCCGCGGTCTCCGGATCGCGGCCCCATTGAAGCCACGCGGCGATCTGGGCCTCGGTCTTCGTCGGCGCGGCCTTCCGCGGTCTCCGGATCGCGGCCCCATTGAAGCCGCCCCTGGTGGTAGACGCCGGCCTCGCGCACTGCGCCCTTCCGCGGTCTCCGGATCGCGGCCCCATTGAAGCAGGCGAGTTACGCGCAGAGCTGGGCGAGCCCGAACTACCTTCCGCGGTCTCCGGATCGCGGCCCCATTGAAGCGAAGCGCCCTCGTACCCGCCCGCACGGCCGCCGCTCTCCTTCCGCGGTCTCCGGATCGCGGCCCCATTGAAGCGAGATGCTCCGGGTGCTTGCGATCTAGCAGGCGCTGCCGTAGACTGCCACTTGCCGCGAGCTACCTCGATAGGAGTATACCCGCTGCTACCCAGAGAGTGCCCTCATGACCACGCCCGCGAACCTTACACTCGCCTTGCTCCGCGACGCGGTCGCCGGCGACGCCGTCGCCATTCGCTCCGTGACGCGCCTGGAGCCCGCCGGTGGTTCCGGCGACAAGGTCTTCCCGCCCACCTACGTCAAGGACGGGAAGAGCCAGACGAAGTACGCGATGGAGGAGCGCATTGCGGAAGGCGGTCGTGTGCAGACGGTGCTACTCGATTCGGTGGCGTCGCAGGCGAACCGCATCGAGGAGGCGCTCCTAGAGGGGTGGCGGCGCGGCGAGCTGATCTTCCCCGTAGTCTCTGTCGACTTCGGCGAAGTGGAAGGGCTCGCTGATCTCGAGCAGATCACATCACTCCAGGCGCCACACAGGATCGCAGACGCGTTGCTGCGCGACAGTGTCGACGCCAGCGGTACCCCATTTCGACAGACGGCGGTGGGCAAGGAGTGCACCGATGCGCGGCCCAACCACGCGACCGGTATGTACAAACACTGCCCCACGGCGCTTGTTTTCGGGGTGTGGGACTCGACCGGACCGAAGGGCGGACTCGGTGCCAAGTTTCAGCGGAACCTCGTGTCTGAGATCGTCGGCTATAATGTTGTTGCTGGGGTGAAGACGGCTAGCCGCATCGATCCGGCGGCGATCGAGAAGAAGGCTGGCCCAATCTACGAGGCAAAACGCGACCCGAGAGAGTGGACGAGCATCGAGGCAGAAGCCGCAACAGAAAAGGGTAAACCGAAGCTTTTCAGTCGAAAGGGTGCGGGTGACAAGGGTACCCCGGCGACGATCAACCACGGCAACATCCCCCCGACTATCGATGTTGAGGCGGGTGGCGTAACGATGTCGCATGCAGTTCAGACGACTGTTCTTTCGCTCGCTGGACTACGCAGGCTGCGCTTTCAGCAGCGCGTGGACGGAAGGCCCATCGTGCCGAGCGATCGCGATGCTGCGGAGGCGGCGGCACGGACGGCGCTTGCAGCGCTCGCGCTAGCGGGCGTGGTCTACCAACGCAAGAACGGGTACGACCTCCGCTCACGGTCTTTGCTGGTCTCCCAGGAGCCGCTGGCGTTTGAGGTACTTGGGTCGAACGGCGAGAGGCCGAGATACACGATCGTCGACGCGGCGGATCTACTCCGAGACGCGGTGAGAGCGGCGGATGAGCACGGCTTAGGATGGGACGCGACGCCGGTGATGCTCAAGCCGACGCCCAAACTCGCCTATCTCATAGTCAAATCCCGACAGCTCACTGCGGCCGGCGACACCGAGGATACGGGCTGATGCTCGCTATCGAGATCGAGCTGCTCACGGGGCGATACATCGCGACGGCGTACAATACGCGGCTTGAGTCCGAGTGGCCGCCACATCCCGCGCGTCTCTACTCCGCCCTCGTGGCGACCCACTTCGCGAGCGAGAAACCGGCTCTTGAAGAGCGCGCAGCACTGGAATGGCTCGAGGCCCAGGGGGCTCCGTCGATCGAGGCATCCGAGGCGAGCCACCGCGAGGTGACGACGGTCTTCGTGCCGGTGAACGACTCGGCGATGACAAACGTCGACGCCGAGGCCGATGCACTCGGCGGGGCCCAACTCGGCCTCGAGGCGGCCCTTACCCTGGGACCTGCCGAAGCAATCAAAGGCGCGACCGCCAACGTGAAGGACGCGCAGAAGTGCTTGTCGGCCGCGATCGAGCGCAGCCTTGCCGCCCCGAAACCGTCGGCGAATCCCGCGGCGGCGATGAAGGTGCTCCCAGAGGGCAGAGTCCGGCAGCCGCGAACGTTCCCGTCTGTTACGCCGTTCAATCCATGCGTGACCTACGTTTGGCCGAGCGCAACTCCGACCAGTCTCGACCGAGCGGCGATCGCTGACTTGCTCCCGCGTGTCGTGCGATTGGGCCACTCCTCGAGCCTAGTTGCCGCGCGCTTAGTCGACCGTGAGGTGACACCGGTGTGGCGTCCTACGAGTAGCGGGGAGAGGGTTTTCCGGACGGTACAGGCGGGGCAACTCGATGCACTCGAGCGAGGCTTCGCGCTGCATCGAGAGGCTGAGCCCCGAGTTATGCCTGCGCGGTTCGAGCGCTACACTCGCTGCCGGCCCGTAGAAGTACCCGATATTCCTCGCTCTGCATTCAGCGAGGACTGGCTTGTGTTCAGGCGCGTAGGCGGCCCTTCACCGCCAATGGTCGCGTGCGTTGGAGTCGCGCGGACACTGAGGAAAGCGCTCTTGAGCCATGCGGACCAGATCCCGGAGGTGTTGTCCGGTCACGCTGTTGGCGGGGCACCCACGGAGCGTAATCACCTCGCGATCGTCCCACTTCCCTTCGTTGGCCATGAGAATGCCTCGGGCTCAATCCTGGGCGCTGCGTTGATACTCCCGACCGATACGTCTGAAGAGGATCGCCGCGCGATCTACACAGCGGTCAATGCATGGGAGCGAGCGTACCGAGAGGAAGACGAGGACGCGCCTCACCTTCCGTTGACGCTCGGGGCGGTTGGTGTGCTCGAGCTCGAGCGCGTGGAGTGGGGCGCGGTCCCGGCGTCGCTGCGATCGACCACATGGTGCCAGCCCTCGACGGTTTGGAGTTCAGTGACTCCAGTCGCTCTCGATCGGAACCCAGGCGAACTCCGCTCGCGTAATCGCGAGAAGCTCGCAATGGCGATAGACGAGGCGGCCGAGACGGTGCGCCGTGCCTGCCTGCGCATCGCACTGCCGATGCCCTTGCGGGTCGAGATCCTGCCTGCCGCACCGTGGGCGGTCGCGGCGAAGGCCAAGCACTACCCACACTTTCCTGAGGTCCCCGGACGAACTCGCCGGGTGCTTACCCACGTGCGGCTCGAGTTCGCCGAGAGAGTGCGCGGACCGATCCTCCTCGGGGCCGGACGCTACCTCGGGCTCGGACTCCTCAGACCGGAGGTCGATGGTGGCTGACCTCCCCTCCCTGAGTGCCGGCGACTTCGACACCTTCTTCACTGCAATCCACGGTGACAGCCCTTTCCCCTGGCAGACGCGGCTCGCTGCGCAGCTCGCCGCTGGGGGCAAATGGCCCGGCGTGCTCGACCTTCCGACAGGCAGCGGAAAGACGGCTGCGATCGACATTGCGATCTTTCAACTCGCGCTCGCAGCCGGGCACGAGCCGCGCACTGTGCCGCTGCGGATGGTGTACGTCGTGGACCGTCGTACCGTCGTCGACCAAGCGCATCAACGCGCCAGGGCGATCCAGAAGGCGATCAACGAAGCGAAGCATCCAGTTCTCGCAGCAGTGCGTGCGCGCCTCGCCAGCTATGGCCGTGAAGCCATCCCGCTTCGGACAGCGATCCTGCGCGGCGCGATTGCGCGGAGCGATCTTTGGGCCCGGAGCCCGGATCAGCCCCTCGTTGTGGTGTCGACTGTTGACCAGGTCGGCTCGCGGCTCTTGTTTCGCGGCTACGGTGTGTCTGATTCAATGAAGCCGATCCACGCCGCATTGCTCGGTAATGATGTTCTGTACCTTCTCGATGAGGTTCACCTCTCGGAGCCCTTCCGTCAGACACTGGCTGCCATCGGGGGGCGTTATGCCAATACTTGCTCCGGGAGAGTTGGCGAGATTCGATGGGCCCAGTACCCGCTTCGGAGCCCTTTCGAGGTAATAGAGATGTCGGCGACACCGGGTAGAGAGCGCGACAGTGCTTTCCGCCTCGCGCCCGACGACGAGCGGCATCCCGTACTCTCGAAGCGGCTCAGGGCGACGAAGAAGACGACGCTTGCTTCCTCGAATTCGCGGGCATTTGTCGGTGAGATCGAGAAGCACGTGAAGTCGATGGCTTCAGAAGTCGGCGCGACGATCGCGGTCGTAGTGAATCGTGTAGCGACTGCCCGGGAGGTGCACGCGCGGCTCAGCGTCGCGCTGAAGGACGTCGAGGTGTTCCTCGTGACAGGCCGCATGCGTCCCCTGGACCGCGACAGGTTGGAAAAGGAGCTCTTTCCGCGCATCTGCTCCGGACGAATGCGCGATCCCGCGCAGCGACCCGTCGTGGTCGTCGCTACGCAGTGTATCGAAGCTGGCGCAGACTTCGACTTCGATGGGCTTGTCACTGAGTGTGCAAGCCTCGATGCGCTTCGCCAGCGATTTGGGCGACTCGATCGCCTAGGTCAGTGCCTCGCTGGTGCGCGAGCCGTTATTGTGGCGCGCGGCGATACTCTCGATGACGACCCTGTGTACGGGCCTGCTCTCGGCGCGACGTGGAGATGGCTTGGGACTGCAAGCGCGGCAAATGGAGGTGAGATCGACTTCGGCATCCGTGCGCTCGTGATCCCGGAGGGCTCAAATGCGCTTGGCTTGCTGACGCCACGCCCTATCGCGCCGATTCTCCTTCCGAGCCATCTCGACGCTTGGGCACAGACGTCGCCGAGGCCAACGCCCGATCCTGATGTCGCGCTCTGGCTGCACGGCCCAGAGCGGGGACTAGCCGACGTTCAACTCGTGTGGCGAGCGGATTTGAGCGCCTCGCTCCTGCAGCGAGCGATGGAGGAGGAAGCGCAGGCTGCCAGCATGGCCCGCGATGTCGCGATCGGTCTCGTGCAAGCCGTCCCGCCTGTCAGCGGCGAGGCAATGTCCGTGCCTTTCTTTGCAGTTAAGCGCTGGCTCGAGGGACGGTCCGAATCCGACGTGGCCGACGTGGAGGGTGCGCGCGAGGTGACGGACGACGAAGAGAGGCAGAACAGTGATCGCGCTGCTCGGTCAGTGGTGGCTTGGCGTGGCGACGCGTCGACGGTTGCGTTGGCTGCCGACATCAAGCCGGGTGACACGATCGTCGTCCCCGCGAGCTACGGCGGCATTTCAAATGGATCGTGGGCGCCGGAGGCTACCGATCCAATCGTCGACGTGGCAGAGCTTGCCATCTGGACTCAACGCGGTCGAGCAGTCTTGCGTCTGCACGGCGACGTCATCCGCGGTCTGTTCGGCAACGCGACGCCTTCCGTACCAGTGCCTGCTTCGGCGGTGCAGAGCGCAAACCTTGAGGACCGCTTGAGTGCAATCACGTGGCTCGAGCAGCTTCGGACCGACGACATTGAGCGCGATGCGCGCGGACTCCTGGAGTTCTTGCGCGCGCAGACTGGCAAGCGCGGGATTCGTGTCGAGCGCCTGCCGTCCGGCGTCGACGGCGAATGCGAGCACTTCCTGTTGAGCGCACGTCGTCGCGTGACGTTCGACGGTGAAGAGGTGAGTAGCGAGGATGACTACGCGTCTTTCATCGGCGTTGAGATACCGCTCGTCGCACACCTGAACGGCGTTCGCGAGATGGCCGGATCATTCGCGGACGGGCTGGGCATTCCAGAGGACATTGCCGCTGACCTGCGGCTCGCTGGCCGATGGCATGACGTCGGCAAGGTGGACCAGCGATTTCAACGGCTCCTTCATGGCGGTAGCGAGTTCAAGGTGCTGGTTCAGGTCGAGCCTCTCGCCAAGTCCGCGGTGCAGATGAACGACTGGCGGAGTCGCCAACGAGCGCAGGAACGGTCTGGATACCCACTTGGCACGCGACATGAGCTGATGTCTTTGGCACTAATGGCGAGCGCAGGAGATGAGCTTTCCACAGTGGCGAACGACTGGGAACTCGTACAGCACCTCGTCGCTTCGCATCACGGCCGATGCCGCCCGTTCGCGCCGTGGATTGCGGATTCATGGCCTGTCGAGCTGCGTTGGGAGCTCGACGGTATCGCGATCAATGCAACCAGCGCGCATGAGCTTGCGCGCCTCGACTCGGGCGTGGGTGAGAGATTCTGGCGCTTGGTTCGGCGGTACGGTTGGTGGGGCCTTGCTTGGCTCGAGACTATCCTCCGACTCGGCGACCATCGGCAGAGTGAGGAAGAACAGCGGACGCGAGGAGGTCCAGCATGAAAGAGGTGGTGTTGACGGGGCTTGACGGCGCCAATCCCCTCGCGTTCCTTGCTACGCTCGGTGTCCTCGAGATCCTCACCGATTGCGGCATGCCGGCTCGCCTCGCGTGGCGCGACGATGGCGTTTGGCATCCGGTGGTGACCGGTATCGAGGGCGGGATCCAAGCACTGATGGAGAGCATCTACGAGGATCGGCGCACATGGACTGACGAGCCCGCGCTCACGCTCGAGTACGAGGACAAGCGCGATCTGAAGGCCCCGCCGCAGCATTTTCGCGAGTACCTGGAGAGGCTCGTGGCGCGAGCTGCGCCGGGACGACGGCGAGGCGTCGACTGGGCAGCCGCCTTCGCGACGGGCATTGCCGTTGACAACAACGGGAACACCAAGCCAACCGCACTCCACTTCACAGCCGGAAACCAGCAGTTTCTAAAGATGATCGCGGAACTCGCCATCGGCGTCACTGCGGCGGACGTCGAGGAGGCGCTCGTGGGGCCCTGGCGTTACAATCGTTCGCTCCCCGTGATGGGTTGGGACGCAACGGCCAGCCGAGCCTACGCGCTGCGCGCCTCGAATCCGTCAGGCGACAAGAAGCTCGGCGTCCCAGGCGCAGACTGGCTTGCGGCGCGCGGGCTTGCATGCCTGCCGGTTGTGCCTGTCAAGACACGAGTTCACACCACGGGCTGCGTCGGCGGTTGGAAGAAAGGCTCTTTTCGCTGGGCGCTCTGGACTGTGCCGCTCGATCTCGAGGTTGTACGCTCAACGATGCGGCTCGAGCTCGTCGAGATGGGCGCGGTCGAGCGTGCTGCTCGTGGAATCGGCGTCGTCCTTGCGTGTGGGATTAGACGCAGTGACCAGGGCGGCTATGGATCCTTCGACCCGCCAAGTGTGGTGTGACCTTGCCCTGGCCGATCAGGCAAACCCGTTCGAAGTGCCCAGCCGTTACTTGGTCCGGCCGTAGAATCCCCACGGTTTCAGATGGCGCAGCGCCTTCGAGTTCGGGCCCGATCACGTCCGTGATCGAACTACGACCCTCGTCTGACCGTTCGTCGCGACGCTGATGTCCGGGTTCCCGTTGCGTTGCAGTAGGAGACGCGCGCGCTGCACTCCGCGGCCCAACTGCTGGACGTAGCCCGCTTGAACGAGGCCAGCCGTCAAGCGTGGGTTGCGATAGTCCGATTGGCTACCGAATTCACCTTCGCTCGCCCGACCGAATGGGCCGCCAGGGTTGCTGAACTCGAGCCGATCCTCATACCTCTCGATGCGGCCCGGTGCATTCGTGCCCTCGTATTGGCGGTGCTGCACGAGGTTGCGCGCCAGATCTCTAAGGGCCTCCGCTGGGTACCGAGGCGCGAAACTCTCGATCATGCCCTCCGCTGGTAGAGGCACATCGTCGATACGGGCCTCGATCCAGGCCCAGGCTGCTTCGAGCTGCTCCGATAAAATCCCGGTCGCGCGTTTGCGCGACACGACGGGCGCATCGAGGTCACGACCCCGATAATGCACGAGGTCGATCCACGCCCCTGGCAGCCAATCCTGTGGGCGAACGCCGTGGAGCAAGAGCGCCGCGGCATTTGGGCACCAGCGCCCATTGACCAAGCTCCCGAGCTGTTGCCGGACCAGCCAGGTCTCGAACTGCGGGAATGTCTCCGGGTCCTCGTCGTCGCTCCTCGTATTGTGCCATACGCGCTCGAGTGGGGCGAGGCCTAGATCGTCGAGCCCCGCGCCCGCCCACGGTCGAGTATCGAACGGCCACAATCGTTGCGGCCTCCTCTCGTTGAGACGGACGAGGTCGGCGTTGGTGGCGCGACTAGTGGTCGAACCGACGCGCACACGCGCTACACCCTCGACCTCGACGACTGGAGGAGCGGGATAAGGAGCGACGCGCACCACGATCACCGAGTGGCCATCGACCTCGTGAAGCTCGATGTCGACGCTCGGTACGGGTTGGATCTTCGACGATCGAGTTCGATCGGCGAGGTCACGCTGGATGCGGTCGAGGTCACCATCGATTCCAACGATGCTGCCATCGGATTCCACCCCGATCAGGACATGACCCGGCTCGCCGGAGCCCCCCAAGTCATTTGCGAGTGCACCGACTGCCTCCAGAATGCCGTCACGTTGGCTTGCGGAGCGCTTGTACTCCACGCGATCCGATTCGGACCGTAGTAGGTGTCGCAGCAAGGCATCCGAGATCATGGTAGAAGTCGATTGAAGTCGCCGCAGGTGCCGGACATCCAAACCGCAGGGGCGTTCTCCGCTTCGGCCACGTTTCATCGGTCTGCTGGGCCCTCATCACGCCAATAGACCCAGAACGCGCGCTTTCACGCTCCTCATGGAGATCGAATCGCACCCCGGGCTCGGCTCCGGGTTCGCCGTCGACCAGGGCTCGCTCGACAGCCACACCGGGCCGTCGTCCGGGTGTGCGGGGAGGAGGCCGTGGCTGCCCTTCACCAGCGTCGCGTCCAGCGGGATCACGTCCATTAGATAGCGGAAGCCCAGCTTCTTCTGCGCGAGGCGGCGCGCCACGCGCACGGCCGGGACGCGCAAACGCGGGTCGACGAACAGCTCGCACGGGTCGTAACCAGGCTTGCGGTGGATGTCGACCGTAGGTGCGAAGTCCGGCGTGCCACTCGCGTCTAGCCAGTAGTAATAAGTGAACCACGCATCGCGCTCGGAGAGCACGACGAGGTCGCCCGCGTTCTCGTGGTCGAGGCCCGCTGCGGCACGGGACGGACCTTCTAGGACTTCCGCGACGCCCGGCAGCGCCTCGAGCACACGCCGCGCCTCGGCGCGGCTCGCCGCGTCGCGTGTATACACGTGCGCCAACTGGTGATCGACCACCGCATATGCGCGGCTCGTGAACACATCGAGCGCGTCGCCGATCGCCGGATCGCTCGGCGGCGCGGAGCGCACGGTGAGCAAACCCGCCTCGCGCAACGCGCGATTGATGTGCACCGGCCGCGGCGTGTCAGTGATGCCGTACTCCGACACGACAACGGTCGCGGCGCCCACTGTGTCCGCAGCAGCGACCAGTTCGCCGACCAACACGTCGACTTCGCGTAACGCCTGCACCGACCTCGGATCGCGCGGACCCAAACGCTGATGGTCGTAATCGAGGTGCGGCAGATAAACCAACGTCAACTTCGGGCACTCGACGCGTAACGTCCGCAGCGCCGCGTCCGCGATCCAACGCGACGAGGCCAGCCCCGCCTTCGGCCCCCAGAACTGAAAAAACGGGAACGGGCCGAGCTCCGCTTCGATCGCTGCACCGAAGCTCTGCGGCGCAGAGTAAGTCGCCAGCACCTTGCGCCCGTCGGCCGGGTAATAGGGCCGCGGGGTCAGCGACCACGTCACCGCCGCGCCCATGTTCCACCACCAGAAGAGCTTCGCGCACGTGAAGCTCGGGTCGCGGCGCGCGGCGGCCTCATAGAGCTTCTCCCCGCGCACGAGGTGGTTCGACTGGCGCCAGAGCGCGACCTCGTACGTGCGCGGGTCGCGCCAGCCGTTCCCGACCGCGCCGTGCTGGCTGGGCAGCGTGCCCGTCAACATCGTCGCCTGCGCCGAGCAGGTCACCGCGGGCAATACCGCGGACATCGGCGCACAGGCGCCCCGCCGCGCGAGGGCCGCGAGGTGCGGCGTTTCGGCTCCGATCTGGCGCCGCGTCAGGCCGACAACGTTGAGGACGAGGACCGGTCGCATGGGGGAGAGAGGGTAGCCCGACCCGGCCCCCAGTTATCCTGCGCACCCCTCGAACGCCGCCATGCTCCGCCGCCTCCTGAACATCTTCCGCTCCAAGGGGGTCCTCGTCCCCGACGTCTCGAACCTCCCCGAGGGCGAGGCGCGCAAGGTCGACATCGGCGACTTCCACGCGGGCGGGACCCGGGTCATCCTCTGCCGCGTCGACGGGGAGGTGCATGCCCTCGACTCGCGCTGCCCACACGAGGGCGGCGAGATCACGACCGGTCCCCTCGTCGAGGGCAAGTACGCGGTCTGCCCGCTGCATCGCTTCCGCTTCGATCCGAAGACCGGGAAGGCGATGGGGGTCGTCTGCCGCGCCGCGCGCAGGTACCGCGTCGAGGCGCGCGGCCAGGGGGTCGAGGTGTTCGTCAGCGCCGCGGCGGTCACCCCCGAGGCGCGGCCACGCAGCAGCGACGGCGGCGGGCGGCATTGAGCGGAGCGCGCCGGCCGGCGCAAATTCCTGCCCGGCCCGTGCGTATACCCGAGGTCGACCCGGCACCCGTTTGAATTGGCGCCCGGGCCGCCCCCTGTAGCGATCCCGTAGCCATGCTGATCACCGCCCTCGTCCTGGCCTGCCTCGCGCAGGAGTCC
>Ga0163154_10009957_pt1 | contig 10710 bp, 7 predicted proteins | sample OliLakLV19MP9P1_FD_148649 | JGI IMG/M metagenome (GOLD analysis project Ga0163154, IMG submission 148649) | Freshwater microbial mat bacterial communities from Lake Vanda, McMurdo Dry Valleys, Antarctica - Oligotrophic Lake LV.19.MP9.P1 | ecosystem: Environmental > Aquatic > Freshwater > Lake >...
GGTCACGCTATCGGATGATGAGGCGCGTCGGCGCGGCGTTCTAGCACGGTCTTTTGTGTGCCGCGCCGACGCGCCTCATCATCCGATAGCGTGACCGACCCAATGCCGCCCACAAGGTCGGACAGCGTAGGGTTGAGCATCAGGTTTTCCAGCGCATTGCCGTGCGCGGTGGCGATGAGTTGCACGCCACGCTCGGCGATAGTACGTGCCGCCATGGCTTCTAGTTCGCGCCCGATTTCGTCAATCACGATGACTTCTGGGTTGTGATTTTCAACCGCTTCAATCATGACCTCGTGCTGACGTTCGGGGCGGCTGACTTGCATCCGGCGTGCGCGTCCGACGGCAGGATGCGGCACATCGCCGTCTCCGCCGATTTCATTGGATGTGTCTACGATGACCACGCGCTTGCTGTCTGCCAGCACGCGGGCGGCCTCGCGCAACATCGTGGTTTTTCCTACCCCCGGGGGGCCCATCATCAAGACGCTCTGACCGCTAACAATCAGGTCTTGGATGATGTCAATCGTCCCAAACACCGCCCGGCCGACACGGCAAGTCAAACCAACCACTTGACCACGGCGGTTACGGATGGCGGAGATGCGGTGGAGCGTGCGCTCCATGCCGGCACGATTGTCGGTATCGAATTGACCGATATTTTCGACAATCTGCTCAAGGTCTTCGTGGGTCACTTCGCGCTCGGTGAGCGTCACTTCGCGGTCTGTGAAGCGGGCGGCAGGTAGCCGCCCCAAGTCTAGGACAATTTCGAGCAGGTTATCTGTTTGACCGAGGGTATCGAGTGCTTGGTTAATTTCATCTGGCAGCACTCGCTTTAGTTCTTGTATGTTGTCTGTGATACGTCGTTCCATAAGGTTAGTTGGGTTGCACTCCGGTAAGATGAGCTTTTACGCCCAGTGCCAACGCAGCGGCGGCATATCGGGGTCGGCCTCCGTAACAAAAGTATAGCACGGGTTCTAGTTTGAAAACCCCTACGGATGGGGGACAATGGTCAAAGGTTTACCCAGAATTAACGCACGCCAGCCGTCGTGCCGTAGGTCTGTGTATGGGGTTTGGCTTGCACGGCTTCTAGGCGCTGATGTAGCGATTCAAACCCAACGGGGCGCATCCCGGCGGTGATGTGCTTGACCATCACGGCCTGTTCCGCCCCGCACAGGAAGCCCAATCGCTCCATCGCATGAGATAGCCAATCTTGGTAGCGGCGGACGACGACGCTAATCGGGAGTTTACTGCTGGGCGCAATCATCTGGAGGGCGGCGTCAATCACCGCTGCGGCGTCTGGTAGGATGTCTGGGTGAAGATACGGAATCACATATACGCCGCGTTTCCCCAGCGAATAGGCGACATACGCCAGAATCCGCTCACCTTCACGGTAAATCAAGCGGGGCATATCCCCCGGCGGCATGGCGATGGCTTGCACCATCTTAGGGATGGTCGCATTCATGAGGGCATACACATCCCCGACATCGGTTTGGGCTTCCTCACGCAATTTGAAGCGAGAGGGCATATTGGTCGCCAAACCTTGCCGTACCCAGACCTGTTGGCGCGCATAGACCGCGTAGCCCGCCGTCCGTAATGTGCTGAACAGTATCGAATCTTCTTCCACTTCAGCGATGAGCGCATGGGCGCGTAGCTTACCGGCCTCACGCGCCAGCGCATCCAGCGCGTGCAGCCACGGCGTATCGTCGGAATCGGGGATGGGCGACGGCGCGAGATAGGTCAAATGGGCGTTGGTATCATCGACTCGGAGTTTAAGCTGCCCCGTGACCGAATGATGCGGGTCGTTGCGCGTAATCACGGTACACAAGCCGCGTGAGGGCAAGATAATCCCCCCCAATAGGCCGCCGCTGGTGGTCTGGATGTCTGCGGTGAAGGCCGACTCGTTTTCCAATGTGACCGACTGCTCGACCAATCGGCGCACCGTCGGCCAATCAGTAAGCCCCGCGATATGGGTATCAATCATGGGCAGACCTCGGCAGTGGCATCGGATTACACCTCATCAGCACATCAACAAATGTCTATTTTTCTCTAATGATTATAACCCCCGCCCCTAGAAAGAGTTACAAACACAGCGAGTCAACATCATGAGCGCATCCAATTCAGCCGATTATGGCGATTTTTCATCCGAACAAATCGAGATGACAGTACACTTTGTGAGACGTAAAAAATATCTTCGGAGAACCTACTATGCGTAAGTTGACAGTTGTTTTAACCCTCATGGGGGCGATGCTGATGTTGGGTATGGTTTCTATTGCCCAAGATGAAGCGATGGACGACATGATGATGAACTCGCTGTGGGCGTCAGCCAATGGCGCGGTCATCACGGCGGACGGGGTTTCAGAAATCGCAGCTGACCTGAGCGCAATTTTGGCGACCAGCACCGGTTTTGAGGGAATCGTCAGCGTTGAGAGCGTGGCGTTCAGCGTCGAAGGCGACGGCTATATCACGGCGGATTACACCGTTGATGCCGAGAACAAGCCTACTGCCGGGGCGGTGATGGTGGTCGCGGGGTTGGTCGAATCGGGCATGGCTGACCAAGCCGCCGTCGGGATGGGGACGCACTTGATTGCGGGCAAAAACACCGGCCTACTCACCCCCAAAGGATTGCACATCATTGACGAGTTGGGCATCTTCTTGGTCGCTGACAGCGGCGCGAAGAAGATTTTCGGCTGGATGTTGGACGCAGAAGGCGACACCGCCCCCATCTTAACATTGGGCTTGGGCGAAGGTCGCTCCGTCTGGGACATCTGGTATGACCGAGGCAACGACATCCTCTACGCAGCCGGGACGGACGGCGTGGCGCTGGCCTATGACTTATTCAGCGAAACGGTCATGGCCGCTACTGAAGGCGAAATGGCCGAGGGCGAGATGATGGAAGAACCCGTCCCCACCCGCATGATTACCCCCAGCGACGCCGACGGAAACAAACTCTCGGTCAATCTGCACGGCGTGGACATTGACTATGACAACAATCTGCTCATCCTGACCGATATCGGCGATCTGACGGTCAACAGTGACGGCCAAATTTTCACCATCGGCATCGCCAGCCTCGCGGATGGCGCGACGGAAGTATCGGCGCGTATCGCGGGCGACCAAACCAAGCTGGGCAACCCCGTCGATGTGATTTTTGACCTCGAAAGCGGCGGCATTTATGTGGCGGAAAAGGCCAACGATGTGCTGCTGTTCTATGCAGACATCAACACGCTTGCGGGCGATTTGAACGTCGCTGCCGATTCTGAATTGGCCTTCGTCAAGCCGGAATCGGTTGAGATTTACCCGCCGCGTTCGCTCATGATGAGCATCGAATAGCCTATTAGGGCGACTTCCCACCCCATAGATACGCGACAATAACCCTGTATCCCCTTAGAAACCGTTTGAATATTCGACATCAGGGTGGATTCGCTGTCTATTCACGGCGGGCGCGCAAGCGTCGCCCCTACGAAATTCCCGATGGCGTGTGTTCAAAATCGCGTCACCGGATGTCCTGTAGGGGCGAGACTTGTCCGCCCGATGAATTTTCAAACGGCCTCTAAACTATAGACGGCAACAACAAAACGATTTAATTTCTGATGATTCAATTGATACCGATCAAATCTCAGATACGCCATGATTCTAATGGAGAGCTGAAACAAAAACAGCATGATTACAACCAGCGTTTATGTCATCTCAAATAGCGGGCGGGCAAGCCTCGCCCCTACGAAAATCCCCAATGATGTACATTATGCTAGTTCTATTTAGGTTCTCCATAAGCCTTGTCCTTCTTAACGAAAGAGAAGGACAAGGAATTGGGGTTACTTTAATGCTGTCCGCAGGTCGTTAATCAGGTCGTCCACGTTTTCGATGCCAACGCTCAGGCGTACCAGCGACGGCGGCACGGCGATGTCGCTATCAGCGGTGCTGGCATGGGTCATGCTATACGGATGTTCAATCAGGCTTTCGACCCCGCCCAACGATTCCGCCAGTGAAAACAGTTTGGTGCGCGTGACCATCTGGCGGGCTTCATCGGCATCTTTGAGGATGACCGAAATCATCCCGCCGGGGAGTTTCATCTGCTTTTGCGCCAGCGCATATTGCGGGTGGCTGTCTAGGCCCGGGTAAATCACCTGTTGGACGCGGGGATGGTCTTCTAAGAAGCGGGCGATTTGGGTGGCGTTGGTGCTGTGGCGCTCGATGCGGATGCCGAGAGTCTTGATTCCGCGCATGACGAGGAAACAATCCAAAGGTCCCGGCACAGCGCCAACGGCATTTTGCAAGAATTTGAGTTGCTTATAGACCTCGGTATCGTTCAGCACCAATACGCCGCCCACCGCGTCGCTATGGCCGCCTAGATATTTGGTGCTGCTGTGCATCACAATATCTGCGCCCAACGTCAGCGGTTGCTGGATGACGGGCGAGCAGAAGGTATTATCGACCACCACCAAGACATCTTGCGGGGCGGCCTGCGCCAACTCTGCAATGTCAGCTAATCGCAGCATCGGATTGGTCGGCGTCTCTAGCCAGAGTAATTTGGTTTGGGGGGTGAAAGCGGCGCGGACTTTCTCTAAGTCGGCCAAATCCACCCAGCTAAAGGTCAGGCCGTAGCGGGCGAAAACCTTCATGAACAAGCGATACGTCCCGCCATAAACATCGTTGCCGACAATCACATGGTCGCCGGGGTTGAGTAGGCGCAGAATCGTATCGGTAGTCGCTAACCCGCTGGAAAACGCCAAGCCGTGCTTACCGGCCTCAATCGCCGCCACACACTCTTGTAAGGCGGTGCGGGTCGGGTTATCGGTGCGGCTATACTCATACCCCTTGTGTTCGGCGGGGGCGGATTGCACATAGGTCGAGGTCAAATAGACCGGCGTCATAATCGCGCCCGTGGTCGGGTCAGGGGCTTGCCCTGCGTGGATGGCGAGGGTATCGAGGTGGTAATCGGGGGGAGTGTCGGACATTTATAAATCCTTTGAATCTTTTTTGGAAAGGCGGCTGGTAACTTTGGTCATCTCTCGCAGTTGGGTGGTATGGGTCAGCGCCATAGACGCGCCAAGCTGCTTCTGGACGGTATGATACCCCAACGACACCATCAATGAGACTATCGCAATCATAATCGGGACTTGGAGCGCGGTCTGCATTTGGCGGTATGCGCCATTGCCATAAAGCGAAATCACCGCCTCGGACGACATGGTGAGGATGATTTGGTCAAGGATGGTGAAGGCGGCGATCATGCCGAAGCCAATCATAATCCACTTCATACCGGGGAACGATTTCCAGTCCACCCGCACCCACTTATAGAACAACAGGAACAGAATCCCAACCGCGTAGGCGATGAAGCTATAGAACGGCACATGCACCCCATTGATTTCGATGCGCTGACCGGTCATGAACTCAATCAAAGGGATGATAAGCGGCACATATAGCAACCAAACCCGGCGCGGGTACTTCTCCACCCACGCCATTGGGCGCGGAAAGACCAACATAAACTGAATCAGCGCTGGGAGGACGATATGCGATACCACCACATCTATGAACGGGATGAGGTCTTCCATCGCCCGTGAAATCAAGAACATACTGGCGGCCAAAAATAACGGGAACAACACCTGAAGCCCCGGCTCTGCGCCCCATAGGTTGAGTAGCCACAACCCGCACCCCAACGTCAGCGCCGAAACCATCACATAGGTAATCATGGTCATCAGATAGTAGCTGTTCTGCTCAAGCGCATAGCGCACATTGATGACCTCATCCCCCCGCGTAAAGCGGCGTCTGATTTCATCGCCTTTGATGAAGGTATAACTGGGCGGCAAAATCTGACGCGGCGAATCATTCACAGTCATCTCGTCTACCCATGCGCCAACCGGATTCTTCACCCGCGAGTAGTGGTCTCCGGGACGGACGCCTGCTTGGTCGGCCACGCTGCCCGGCCAGACGCCAATCACTAACCGTTCGGACTCACTGGCCTGATACGGGTGCGAGATAAGCCCATCCCACAAGAAGAAAGCTGGACTTCCGACGAGGTAGCCCCGGATATACAGCGACAAGCAATATAGGATGATGAGGCCGACTAACGCCGAGGCGGTAATCAGGAAACTACGGAGCATCCGGCGCGTGGTATACAACATGGCCGTTTGCAGCGGGTCGGCGACGGTCACGACTTTGGCCGCGCTCATGCGTCCGGGGAAGAACGCCTCACCCAGCGCGTGGGCGAAATCGGTGGCCGTCTCGAAACGGTCTTCCGGCTTGAGCGCCAGCGCCTTCTTGAAGGCTTCGGACACTTCCGGCGGCAGACCCGGCACGTATTTATCAATTGAGGTCGGCTGGCTGTTCATACGCTGGATAATCAGGCCGGTGATATTTTCCGACTCGTGGGGCAAGTGGCGCGTCAACATCTGATAGGCGATAAGCGCCAGCGCGTATTGATCAGAGGCGGCAGCGGCGCGTTGACCCATCAATTGCTCAGGAGCCATATAAAATGGTGTGCCGTTGATCGTGGATTCGCCGTCCGCAGATGGGTTAGGCATAGCGCCTTCGGTGATTTCGAGGAGTTTGGCGAGGCCAAAATCGACGATTACCGGCTCACCCTGCTCGCTGAACAAAATGTTGGCGGGTTTGAGGTCGCGGTGGACGACCCCATGTCGATGGGCGTAGTCTAGCGCGTTCGATAACGCCTCGACGATTTCGACCAAGCGGGCGCTGTCAATCAATTCACCGCGCTTGAGATAATCTTCCAGCGTTTCGCCCGATAGAAATTCCATCACCATATAGGTCTGGTTTTGCTCACCGGGCAACAGGCCAAACTCATGGACGCCGACAATCCCCTTATGGCGCAACTTAGCGATGGTACGCGCCTCGTGGGTGAAAGACTCTGCGATGCGCGGGTCTGTCGCATCAGCACGCAACATCTTGATGGCGACTTCACGGTCTAAGAACGGTTGATAGGCGCGGTAGACCACGCCGAAGCCGCCCTGACCGAGCGTTTCTTCGACGCGATACGAGCCGATATAGGTTGGGATAGTCATCACAAAATTCTCACACGATAATAACCATTCTGCATCGTGTGAGTATACCATGAGTTCAAAAATCTGAGGGGTGTGAACGATAAGGAATCGTAGGGACACGGCCTGACTTGTCCTGTGTTGTAGCGCCCAACAAGACGAAATCGACCTGTAAAATCCGTGATTTGACGCGATTGGGACGCCCATCAGGTCGTCCCAACATTTTGCCTGTTAGGGCTTACGGCGTGGGGGTCAGGCCGACTTCCTCGCGGGTGATGGTCTGCCATGTGCCGTTAATTTCGTTAAATCGCAACCAGTCGCCATACAAACTGCGTAGGAAGTGGAATCCGGGGGCGGCCACATATTCGCCGTCAACCAATTCACCCGTCGGTTCATACTCATAATTGGTGACGAAACCGAGTTCGGTCTCCGTCCCCCAACCCATGCCCTCGCGGATTTCTGGGTTGCCGCGCCAAATCAGGCCGAATCCGCGCACGGGCTGATACAAGCCTTCCGGCGGGACGATATTGGGGTCAAACTCAACGCCGCCTTCTTGGAATTCATCCTCATACACCTGCCAGATACCGACTCCCGGCTCGGTTTCAATCACCACCCAGATTTGCCCCGTCGGTTGTAGCCAGAACATCCGCCCGCGTTGGAAAACCTGCTCGGCGACGTAAATCTCGCGGGCAGTGGGAGTCGGGAACGGGTTCAGCGTCGGGTCAAGGGTCGGGACGGGAGATTGAGTCGGCATCAGGTCAGAAGCGGCGGTCTGGGTCGGCAAAACCACTTGAGTCGGGATGACCGGCTGTTCGATGGGCGTCGGGGTCGCCGTCACAACCATCACAATGATGGTGTTATCTGGTTGGCAAGCTGTTAAAGCGGCGGTCAGCAATAGCGCAGACGCGCACAGCAGAGATTTTAAGCGCATAAGGAAAAGTCCTCCTACCCGTCATTTTATGCACTGGACGGGCATACTGCAAGCGGTCACGGGGAAGCCGCGCCCACGGCGTAGAGCAATCGCCTAAGATAGGCGCTTGTCCAATGTCCATCCAAGCACTAGCATGATGGAATCTATCATACGCGGAGCGATGCGTGATGTATCAAGAACCACCTTTTAACCCGGATGACACCCGCCCGACCACCACCGTCCCAGTGGTTGAAGGCGGCGCTGTAGCCCGTAAACCGTCCGCAGGACAACGTGTCTTGGGGACATTGAGCGTGGTGGGAGCTTTGGGATTCACCATCGCAACCCTCATCATCCTTGCCACCAGCGGCAGTAGTACTCCCAACCCCACACCAAACCTCAACAATGGCGTGACCGTCGCGCAGTTGACCCTCGCGCCGTCTAGCCCCGCCCCGACTTCTACCCCTGACGCGGCGATGACGGCTGTCCCAACCCAAGAAGCGCTCGTCCAGACCGCGTTCAATTTGCCGAACATGTCCCCGACCTTAGACGGCTCGACGCTGGTGGTGATGTTGAGCGAACCGGTGCAAGCTGTCGGCGGCGCGTACCCGCAACTCATCGCACGCGGCGACCTGAATCCGTTCACCATCATCCCAGACCGCCCGCGCAATCAAATCATCGAATACACGATTGAGCGCGGCGATACCGTCTATGAAATCGCGCAGAAATTCGGCCTGCAAGAGGAGACTATCGCGTGGTCGAATGACCGCCGTCAACTCTGGACGCTCATCCCCGGCGATCAGATGGTGATTCCGCCCGTCGATGGCGTCGTGCATGTCGTCGCCGGGCAAGCCACCATCGCAGAAATCGCTTCATTCTATAAGGTTGATGACGCCTTAAACGTGATTGACAGTGAGTTCAATCCATTGCGCGGCTATACGCCTGATAGCGTCCCGCCGTCCGGCATGAAAATCTTCATCCCCGGCGGCACGGGCGAGAATATCAACTGGGCTCCGCCCATCGTACAAGGCACAAGTGGCGGCGGCGCTGGTGGCGCTGGTGGCGACCCCAATACGGTATCGTTCGACCCCGGTTCACCGGGGAGTTGCGGCGCACAACCTATCGGCGGCGCGTCCGGCTGGGTCAGGCCGATTGCCAACTATACCGTCACCCGTGGCTACACCGACTACCATCCCGGCATCGATCTCGCGGCCAATCCGGGTACGCCGGTCTTTGCAGCCAACAGCGGGCGCGTCATCTTCGCTGGGTGGAGCAACTGGGGTTACGGCAACGCCATCGTCATCTCACACGGGCCATTCCAGACGCTCTACGGCCACCTTTCATCGGTCAATGTGCGTTGCGGCGATAATGTGGTCGGCGGTCAGCCCATCGGCGGCGTCGGCACAACCGGCAATTCGTCTGGCCCGCATCTGCATTTCGAGTTGATGTATAACGGCATACGCGGCAACCCCGCAGCGACGATGGCGTTCTAATTCTCGATAGGGCGGCTTTCTAAGTCGTCCTATCAGCGCTATAAAGGCGCTATGGGTTTTCATATCGTCCGGCGGGGACAATCACGTAAGTCGCCGGATTTTGGGACGGATCGAACGCCTGCATGGTCTGACCGTTGGCGCGTAACCAGCCCATCTGCAAGCGCAGTTCAAACGCACCACTCACCGCTTCGGTCAGCGGAATCAGATAGGTGTCTGGGTAGATTTTTCCCGCGTCCCATGTGGTGGCTTGGCGCATCCCCGCGCCCGGGTAACTGGTGACTTGCCCGATAATCTCTGCGTCGGGCGCGATGAGATGCAAATACAGGCTGCGCGGGCGCGGCGATTGAATCAGCGGACGCCAATAGACTGTCACCGGCACGAGGTCGCCCGCATGATAGCGCCCCGCGTCCAGTTTGGCATGGCCGACGATTTCGATTTCCCCCTCCCATGACACCGAAAATGGCACGGCGTCCGGCGGTAGGACATCTAATGGCGCGGCGACGGCATATTGCGGCGCGATCACCAGCGGCGCGAACAGCGCGGCACAGGTCGCTAAGCCGATCATCAACGGGCGCAGCGGGATTCTTAACTCACTCAGGCCGACCACGATCAGGATATTCCACGCCGCGATATATGGGAACAGCAAGCGCCCTTGTGTGCCGTGGGTTTGCAATGTCCAGACGATGAGCGCACCCAGACCTGCCAGCGCGGTCAATCCCAACAGGCCGATTTGCGCCTGCATCAGGTTATTATCACGGTGACGGGTGGCGCGTATTAACAAACCGACACCGGCCAAGATGAGCAAGAGGTCAACCGTGTGTTGATATAAGGCGGGCGGTAGGATATTGAACCAGCCGAACACGCCCCAAAAACTATCGGTCAGTGAGAGCAACTCGACCAATAATGCGACTAGTGGCGGCGCGGGGCGTCTGCCGATAATCAAGAGCATGTGGTGTGTGCCGGTCAAATCGCCATACATCGTCAGGTTGCGCCAATACCACCATCCAGCGATGAGCGCCCACGCCGTCAGCCCGAATAGCGCCAACCTCAACAGGCCGCGCCAATCTCTGCGCTGATAAATCACCCACAACGCCGCCAACCCGACTAATCCGCCGAACAATAAGCCACTGAGTTTGGTCAGGGCGGCCAGCGCGACCAACAGCGCGAGACTTAAACTGCGACAGGTGCGGAATCCATCCCTCAGCATGACCAATGTCTGCCAGAGAATCAGACTTCCCAGCGCCGCAATCAAAATATCATTGTTGACCGCCGCCGCGATGAATAAAAATTGTGGGTTGAAGGCCGCCAGCACGGGCTTGGGCAATCG